>Ga0126381_100008568_pt1 | contig 11437 bp, 8 predicted proteins | sample PanSoiMetPlot_28_FD_96465 | JGI IMG/M metagenome (GOLD analysis project Ga0126381, IMG submission 96465) | Tropical forest soil microbial communities from Panama - MetaG Plot_28 | ecosystem: Environmental > Terrestrial > Soil > Tropical forest > Bulk soil | place: Panama | collected 2016-02-17 | reverse complement strand
TCGATGGCCGGCCTTTGATCATCTCGAACGCGCAGAAGGTCTTGCGCCCCACGCGGAACACCGGATGGTTCCAGGACCACGCTTCGACGGCCTCCGGAAACGACAGGCAAAACCGCCGGACGCGGGCGAAGATGGGCCGCGCGAACACGCGAGTCGCGTCGGGCGGTGAGATGGGTGACATCAGTTCAGGGCCGGAGCAAAGTACACGAATTTGGTGAATTGGTGAGTTGGTAAATTGAAGTCGCTTCCGACGGCGGGAAACGCGAAGCGCCACCCTCAGGCCGACGAGCTCGCCGAACACCGTTTTCAGAGACGTCAGGATACCAGGACGACGGATCGTGTCGATCGCGGCCGACTGCGAGCGCGCCGTTTTCCACGTTCCGGAAATCGGCCGTAGCGACACGTTCGTGGCGAGTTCGTTCACGCGTGATCCATGACGTCCGTGTCAGCACGAGCGCCATGTCCCGCGAATAACCGTCGCTCGAATGACGAGCTACTCGCCACGGCAGCGATAGGGCTGGAGCGGAGGCTGATTTCCCGGCGCGCGAGCCGGAGGTCCGTCGAGCGACACGATCCGTCGTCCGTGCCGACGCTCGGCTGAAGTGTCGCTCTCGATAGCGAGTCGCCGATATGATCGCCGGTTAGTGTCGGCCGATTTCGGCGCGCCGAAGCGACACGCGTTCGCGCCGTTCGGTAGATCCAGGCGAATGATGGAGCTCAGGGATATACTGCGGCCCATGAGATCAATCGCGTTGTCGGCGCTCATTCTGACTCTCGCGTCAACGGCGGCTCACGCACAAGTCAACGCGGGCCAACAGAAGCCCGAACCGAGCGTGCCCTTCACGATGACCCAGGTGGCGACACTTCATCTGCCGTGGCGGATCGCGTTCCTGCCGGACGGCCGGATGCTGATCACCGAGAAGGTCGGCGCTCTGCAGCTCGTGACGCAGAAGGGCGAGATGACGCCGGTGAGCAACGTGCCGGCCGTGCTGCACCAGGGCCAGGGCGGCATGCTGGGTGTGTTCCTCTCCCCCACCTATGCGACCGACCGCCTCGTGTACCTGACGTACTCGGAGCCGGACGAAAGCGGCAAGGTGTCGGGCCTCGCGCTCGCGCGCGCGAAGCTGTCGATCGGCGAAGGCACGGCGAGTCTCGATGGACTGCAGGTGCTGTGGCGACAGATGCCGAAGGGACGAGGCGGTCAGTTCGGCGCGCAGATCGCGTTCTCGCCGGACAGCAAGTATCTGTTCCTGACCGTCGGCGAACGGCAGCGGATGACGCCGGCGCAGGATCCGAATCAGGAGCTCGGCAAGATTCTGCGGCTGACACTCGACGCGAAGCCGGCGCCCGGCAATCCGATGGCGGGCAAGACCGGCGACAAGAGCGTACCGCTGATCGATCCGCCGCGCGACACGGAGGCGGCGAAGACGGCGCCGGTGATCGACATGTACACGTTTCCCGGACCGAACCTGACGCCGTCGGAGACGTGGACGACGGGTCACCGTACGCCGTACGGCCTGGCGTTCGCGCCGGACGGCCGTCTTTGGGAGCTGGAGCACGGTCCGCGCGGCGGCGACGAGTTGAACCTGATCGAACCGGGCAAGAACTACGGCTGGCCGCTCGTCTCCTACGCGACCAACTACAACGGCGTGCCGATTCCGAGTCCCGATACGCGGTCCGATCTCGCGAAGCCGGTCATCTACTGGACGCCGGTGATCGCGCCTGGCAACCTCACGTTCTACAACGGCGCGATGTTTCCGCAGTGGAAGGGATCCGCGCTGATCGGCGGCATGGAGACGCGGACGCTGAATCGTGTCACCTTCGACGGCAAGGGCGGCGCGGCGCCGGCCGAGCGTTGGAATGTGGGGCATCGCATTCGCGACGTCGAAGTTGCGCCAGACGGCGCCGTCTGGATGATCGAGGACTCGATGTCCGGCGGGCTCTTCCGTGTGACCCCGAAGTAGCGCGATACGTCACGCGGACCGGTCACGATGCGCCGGTAGCCTCAGCGACTCTTCGGAGGCGTGACTCCGAGCGAAGTAGTCCATCGGTCGAGGAGCGCGTCGTCCGGCGGTGCGCTCGCAAAATAATCCTGCGATTTAATCGTCGATCGCGGCGAGATCGAGCGCGTCGCCGGGTCGGCGAGCAGCCAGCGTACCAAAGGCGCCGCTCCAGGCGAGGGGGTCAGCGCGGCATCCACCGGAACGTGTCCCCGACTCACGTCCTCGACATGCCCATCGGTGTCTATGTCGACGCCGACGAACGCGCGCGTCAAGGTCTCTAGAATCGGTAAATCGCTGACTGCGCTTCTGAACACATCGTGGATAACCACATGGTCGTTGCCGAGCACGAACAGTCGCGAATCGTCCGGCCCAAAGATCAACGCGTCGGTGCTGGATCCGCTCGGTAGCCACGATGTAACCGGCAACCCGCTGAGGGCGTCCCAGACGCGGGCGTTTCCAGTCGAGTCGACACTTGCGACTCGTTGGCCGTCGTGGCTGAAGACAGCCAACTCGACCTTCGCTCGATGTCGGAGCACCTGACCGATCGGTTCCGCGTTGTTCAACTGCCACATCGTCACTTGATCGCCGACTGCCGTGAGCACGCGTGTGCCGGTTGGATCAAGAGTGGCAAACGAAGCCTTCGCGCGAGTTCGGATCGGCGTGCCGACTGCTGCACCGGTCATGTCGTAGATCTGAACGTGTGTATCGTCGGTCACTGCAACGAAGCGCGAGCGCGCAATCGAGAAATCGATCACAGGTACCTCAGCTACGTGGGGCACCGTCACAGAGGTGTCGGATCCGAGGTCGACAATGACGATCTTGTCGTTATCTCCGGATAGCAACACGTGCCGCCGGTCGATAGTGATGCTCGCGAAGTTGATCGACCCGCCGTTTGGATAGTTTATTGTTCGGAGGCTCGCGCAGCGTCCGACGTCCCAGACCTTCGCAACCGACTGGGCCCAGGTGACCGCCAAGTCGCCATCTGCCGACAGGCGGCCGAACCGCTCACCTCCTCCGGGCCAGGTACACTGAGGATTTCTCGATCCGGTGCCGAGATTCCAGATCGTGATGTTGTCTCCGGTTGCGATGATCCGCCGTCCGTCCTGGCTCATCTCCGCCCAGTCGATTGAACCGCCGCCGTCAAATGGGCCAGCGATCGTGCGGCCTGTGATCATGTTCAACAGCGCGAGAGCGCGAGTTGACGTCGGCACGAGCAACGCCTGCGGCAATTGTGTCGAACTGCCGAACGCCACTGGAACACGAAACGTATTCCTCGTGAACGCGATTGGAGCCGCCGAGACTCGCCACGTCTGAATGTGCCGTTCGTTCGTGAGGGTGGTCACGGCACCGTTATCGCGGAAGGATACGGCCGTCAGCGTATCGCCCACATGAATGGGCGCCGTGAACGAGCGTCCGGATATCGCGCTCCAGATGTTGATGTTCCCGTCAGTGCCGCCTGCCACGATGCGATCACCATCGTCGCTGAATGCCGCGATGACCAACGGGCCGGTGACGCCGTCGAGCGTCAATGCGTCGTTGGATCCGTCGGTCAGCACCCGCGCGATGCCTCCGCGATCGGTAACGAGCAGCCGGCGTCCGCTTCCGCTATACGTGAGGTAACCGATCGCCGTTTGCTGGTCCCAGGCAGCGTCGACCGGGACGTTCGTCGCGACGTCGACAATGCTTAAGCGCGTCACGCGGGAGCGTGTCGTTGCAGAATTCGACGGCGTATCGCCGGACGCGATCGCAACATGCTTTCCGTCCGGTGCGATAGCGATCGCGTCGGGCAGTGCCGCCGTCGACAAGAGCTTGCGCACGTCGCCCGTCTGCACGTTCACGACCGTGACCGGGCTGCCGGCAGCGCTCACCACGATCATGCTGCCGTCGGCCGACAGGGCGGCTTTTATCGCGCGATTTAGCGTGCGATTCGCTGGGAGTGTGATGTCGGTCCCGACGGTGCGCCCACGCTCACCAGTCTCCACGTTCCACGTCGTTACGAATAATGGACTGCGACCGCGATCGTCGGTGTAGAGCGTCACGAGCGTGCGATTGTTGCCTGCGAAGTGGGCGGTCTCGACGAATACGGACTGTTTGATCGTTCGAAGAATACGGCCAGTGTCCGACGAGACGACGTCACACTTGTCGGTGCCGCAGAAGACCGCGAGCGATCCGTCGGGCGACAGGTCGTCTCTGGACCCGCTGGAACCAAACAACGGATCAAAAGTTATTGGCACGTGAACGTCGGTCACGGGGAATGCGAATCCGCTTTTCAGCAACAGGTCGAAGGCGAAGTCGCGCGCAGCATAATCGGTCGGCTTCGCCTGCGCTGCTCGAAGCAGGTACGCGACGCCAGCGCCAAATCGCCCTTGGTCCACGAGGCCCTGCGCCTGCGCGAAGTATGTTCGAACGAGCGCCGTGGTGTTTCGCGCGGCGAGCTGCGCGTTCTCCTGCGCAAGGCTCTGCTGGGCGGCAAGGGCAGCCTTCGTTTGTTCGACCGCTTTTTCTGCCGTCGCGTCGGCGAGCTCGGCTTGTCGTCTGAGTCCGTCTGCGATTTCTGTTTGACGGCGTGCGTTCGATGCTTCGTTCATGGCGCTCTCGGCATCGCGCATTGCCTTGCTGCGCTGCACGATGGCGAAAATCGCTGTTGGAATAGACGCGGCGAATAGGACTGCCGCCAGAACGGCGACGACGCGCGCGAGCCGACGTCGCCAGTTCGCGTACACCTTGAGCCGACGCCTCGTCCAGTCGACATCGAAGGCGCGCGCGTAGATCGGGTTGCGCACCATCGCGGCGCCGCTCCGCCACAGCACGACACCCGAGAGCTTCAGCCAGCTGCGGACCGGGTCGAGGTCGCGATCGGCCACTCGCTTACCGCGGCGGATGTCGTAATACAGCCGCAGCGTCTCTTCGGGCCACGACGACTTCTCCGTCAACATGTCACGCACGAAGGCGAGGTTCGCGTCTGGTGGAGCATCGGCGCGGAAGAACAGATCATCGATCCGCTGCTCGACGTCTGCCCGGCTCCAATTCTCGAGCGGGTGATCCGCCAGCGACTTGGCGACCCGCAATGTCAGGTACGGATGGCCGCCGGTGTTCGCGACGATGGCGTCGCCGACGGCTGCCCGCATATCAGCCGACGCGGGGAACACCTCGAGCACCGGCTCGATCTCCTCGCGCGAGAAATCGTTCAATTCGACTCGCGTTCCGATGTTGAACGGCGTACGAGCCGGATCCTTGATGAGGTCGGCGGGTGTCGCGACGCCGCTCATCACGAACGACAGACGCGCCAGATTCGGATCGGTAGCACGCGCTTGATACAGGAACCGGATGGCCGCGAAGAAGTCGTCAGTGAAATCCAGCCGCAGCGTGGTATCGATCTCATCGACGAATACAATGACCTTGCCGGGGATGCGTGCGAGCACGACCTCGCGCATGAACCAGGTAAATCGATTGACGGGCGTTGTCGTCGTATCGGCGTCCCACGCAGCGAGGCCTTGAGCGAGATCGACCTGAGAGCAGAGCGAACGCACGAACGCGCGGTACCATTCCCCCGCAGTGGTTTGCGAACCGAACTCGGTGAGGTCGATGAACACCGGCAGGACGGCTTCGTCCAGCAACCGCTCCACGGTACGAAGCACGAGGCTCGACTTGCCCATTTGACGCGACGTCAGGATGAACGCGAATGCACCGCGGCGGCACAATTCGAGTAACTGACGATCCGCGTCGCGTTCGAGATAGATGCCCCCGCCGGCTTGTACCGCCCCACCGGCAACGAGCACTGCGTCGTTAACCATGGAGACCAAACCTCATGCCGAAGTAACGCTTGTACAGATCGCAGCGCGCGACGAGCTTCGCGCCGTCTCGTCGTACTAGGCCGGCGGCCTGCAACCGATACGCCACGTTGTTGTTGGTGGCGGCGCCGGTCGTGAGAACCTCCTTCAGCGTGGACGTCAGCTGCGGCGTCCGCATGATTCGCAACATGTAGTACCGCAGGTGATCGCCGAACGGTCCCATTTCGTCGTCAACAGACGCGACGAGCTGGTTGACGGTCGTCGTCAGCGCCGCGGTTGCAGTTTGGTACAGCGCGCGGCGCGCGAGATACGGGTGACCTCCGACCAGACGAAACAACGCGTCGAGATCGGCCGTGCCCAACGGCCTGGGATGCCGACGGTTCAGCTCGGCCATCTGCTGGGGGCTGAAGTCTTCCAGGACCTGGATCACGCCGACATTGAAGGGCGATTCTGACGGCCGGTCGATGAACTGATCGGGATCGACTGCGGTCACGATGACCAAATCGAGCCGCTTCCACGCTCGTCGGATTGGATTGGCCCGACGGCCGTGCCAGTTGCGCAGCATTGAGAAGAAGTCGGCGGCGAAGGTGGTCTTGAAAACGACGTCCGCTTCGTCGATCACGATCATCACCGGGCTCTGAACGACCTGCAGAACCTGTTGTTCGATGAAATACGTGCAGTTTTGCGTCGTCGGGCTCGCGGCATCCCAGTGTTCCGAGGGTGACGCCGACAACTGGAGCTGTTCCACGACCGACGCGGCGAACCATTGAAAGAATGTATCGGCGCTTGCGCGCGCGCGCTCGTCGGTCAGCTGGAAATCGACGAACGCCACTTGCTTGCCGGCGTTTGCGCCAGCCGCAGCGACGCGCATCAACAGCGAGCTCTTGCCCATCTGTCGCGGCCCCTTGATCACCAGCGTTTGCCCGGGGCGTTGGGCCAGCGCAGTCGCGCTCGCATCGGCGCTGCGCTCGATATAGAACGGGTCGTCCACTTCGATCGCCCCGCCAGGCGGCGGCAGGACGGCGGCGTAGGCGGGCGCGCGTTCCGCCGCGGGAGCGGACGCAGGTTCGAGCGGCGGTGGACTCTCGATCGCGTCCCCCGTCATGGCTGCGGAAATCGCCTGAATGAGAATGTCGTTGTCGGAGGGTCCGTTCCACAGGGCGTACTGAATCTTGTCCAGCCACGCGTTGAGCGGGTACGGCAACGGATCGCTGAACTGTACTCGGATCGGCAGGATCTTCGGACGGCCTGGGTCGCGCTCTGCCGCCTTGCGCGCGACCTCGATCTCCCCTCGGACCATCTCGCTGCTGCTCGATGCTGCGGTTAGGAGCACGACCAGGTAGTCCGCTGCAGTGACCTGGGCTTCGATTTCCTTGGCCCACTCCTGGCCGATCTTCAGGCGTTGATCGATGAAGACCGAATGACCTTGTGCCGTCAACGCCGCGACGATCTGGCCAGCGATCGTCTGGTCGGGCTCGATGTTTCGCTTATAGCTGACGAAAACCTGCTGGACCCTTCCGACAACGTTCGTTGCGGGCGCCACGTGAACCTCACAATTCGATGTCGACGCTGAAGGGGAGTCGGCGTATTAGCGCAAACGCGCGACGGCGTGTCAAGCGGTGTCACCCACGCGACCATGCCGTTCGCCCGCGCCGTGTCCGATCCATCAACGGAGCGTCAGGCGTGGTCAGGGAAGCACGTTGATTCGTTGTCGACGAACGCGGTAGAGTCCCGCGAATGAAGTCATTCGTGTTCGCGGCGCTGACGGCGCTCGCGCTGCAGGCCGGCGGCCAGGCGCCGCTGCCCAGGGGGCAGATGCCGGATCTCGGCCGGCCGACGAAGCCCGGCGACGCGCTGCCGCCGTTCAACGGCGACGAGTACTTCCCAGGCAAATGGCACTTCGAGTGGGACGTCCCGGAAGGCGCGCTCGGCGACGCCGGACGCGTGGAAGGGACGACCAGCTACAAAGCGCTCGGCAACGGCAAGTACGACGTGACGACGAGCGCGACCGGCGCGTGGGGGGCGTTCACGGTTCACGAGGTGCTGACGTATCAGAGCGATCAGAAGACGGTCGCGCGGTCCGTCGAAGACAGCCGAGGCTTCTCGTATCAGCAGACCGGCACGATCGGTGGAGACCTCGGCGGCTTCTGGAACCTCTACCTCGAAGGCACGCCGTTCACGTTCAACGGCCACTCGGTTCGGATCAAGCACAGCATGCGGCTGCTCTCGCCGTACAACTACAAAGTCGGCGTCACCGTCTCGGTGGACGGCGGCCCGTTCAAGAACTACGGCAATCCGTGGTGGAAAAAGGATCCAGCATGAAACGACTCCTCTTTGTCGCTGTGGTGCTCGTGGCATTCTTGGCGCGACCCTTTCAAGGTCATGTCGTCGCGCAAGGCGATGGCGGCTACAAGCTCGTGCCGAACTGGCCGCATCTGCCGGCCGGGATGTATTTCGGTCTCAAAGACGCGCCCCCGCCGCCCGCCGAGCGGGACGCCCAAGCCGCCGCCAGGCGCGCGTCAGGTCGGTCGGGTGGGTCGGGTGGCTCGGCAATGGGGCCGACAAATCAGCCGGGGATCTCGGGCCTCGCGATCGATCAGCACGATCACATCTACGTCTTCAACCGCGGGGTGAAGCCGGTGATGGTGTTCGACACCGACGGCAACCTGATCCTCGCGGGCGCGGATCAGGAGATCAACGGCAAGACGATCAACCCGTCGTGGCAGCACTCGGGCGGCGTCGACTGGGACGGCAACGTCTACGTCATCGAGCGCGACGCCCACCGCATCGTCAAGCTGTCGCCGAAGCTCGACAAGTTCCTCCTGCAGCTCGGCACGACGAACGAGAAGGGGAACGATGCGACGCACCTGAACCTGCCGTCCGGGATCGCGATTCTGCACAACGGCAACATGGTTGTCACTGACGGCTACGGGAACAACCGCGTCATCCTGTTCGACAAGAACGGCAAGTTCATCAAGCAGGTGGCGAAAGGCGCAGGCGGTCCGACCGACAAGGGCACCGGGCCGGGCGAGTGGAACCTGCCGCACAAGCTGGCGGTCGACGCGCAAGAGAATCTCTACATCATCGATCGCGAGGGGCACCGCCTCGAGGTGTTCGACAAGAACCTGAACTACATCCGTGAGATCCGCAACGACTGGAATCCGTGGGACGTCAACATCTCGCGCAAGGGGACCGAGTCGTACGGCTGGATCGCGGATCACAAGGACGAGCGCGTCCTGAAGTTCTCGCTGAAGGACGGCACGATTCTCGCGAAGTGGGGCAAGCAGGGATGGGGGCCCAGCGAGTTCGACTGGGTCCACGGCATCGTCGTCGACTCGAAGGGTGCGGTGTACGCCGCGGACACCTACGGTCAGCGTCTGCAAAAGTTCGTGCCGACGTCGACCGGGTCGACGCAGCACTGAACGGCGGTGATGCAAATCAGTTTCGAGGTGATGTAAGGCAGTCTAGCGGGGATGCCAGTCGCTTTCGCGGCGATGCAAATCCGTTTCGCTGAGATGCAAGTCACTCTTGCGGAGCCGCAAATCACTTTCGCTGGGTTGCAAATCACTTTCGCGGCGTTGCAAATGACTTTCGCGGCGTTGCAAGTGACTTTCGTCGCGTTGCGAATGACTTTCGGGACATTGCAAATGACTTTCGGGACGTTGCAAATGGGTTTCGCGGAGCTGCAAATCACCGAAGCCGTGTTGCAAATGGCTTGAATCGCGACGTCAGCCGTTTTTATCGTCGCTGTCGGAACAAACGCGAGGAGAGCGCGAGGGTAAACACCGCGAGCAGCGCGAGAATTGGCAACTGACGCTCGAGCGCCGCGCGCCACGGCGAGATGAACTGACCGGACAGGTCGATCGACCGGCTCCACGCCTCGCCTTGCACCGTTTCGTCGACCGTGCGGCCGTCGGCGCGATGAACCGTCAGCGGATAGGGGTCGGCGACGAGGCCGTAATACCAGCGCAGCGACCGTGCGTCGCTCGGCATCCGTCCCCGCAGGCGCCACGTCGCGAGCGCCTCTTCGCTGCGCGGAGGCACGTACTCGGCTGACGTCGGACGGACCTCGCGCCCGTCGACCCACAAGACGATGCGATCGATGAAGTTCGAGCCGAACGGCTCCATGCGGAGCTTCAACCAGTTCGGGTCGTTCGCGACGTCGAGGACGAAGGAGCCGTCGCGCGCGAAGGTCAGCGAGACCGCAGTGCGTTCGGCGTCGTGCGCGGACAGAGGGCAAACTGCCAGCACACACACGATGGCACCCACAACACACTGAACCCGCAGAGCAGAGTGTTTTCTCTGCGAGTTCGCCGAGTTCCGCGCGAGACGCAACACCGCGCTATCATACGCGCCATGAAACTTGGACTCCTGTGGGTGGCGGCGGTGCTGCTGCAAGCGGCGTCGCCCAAGGTCGACATCGTCAGCGTCAGCGGCTGCCTGCGCGAGCCGAGCGCCGACACGTGGATGCTCGTCAACGCCACCGATCCGGTGAAGAGCAGCGCGAACGCGCCGGAAAAGAAGGATATCCCGGCGACGCCGCCGGTCGGCCGCAATCAGTTCCGCCTCATCGGGGTGTCCGAGTTCAATCTGCCCGCGTACAAGGACCATGTGGTGATGGTCAAAGGCCTGCACATCAAGGCACAGCCTGTCAGCCGGCTCAACGTCACGTCGGTGACAACGATCGCGGCCAGTTGTCCCGCGAAATAGGCTAAAATCCGTCAGATTTTGGAGGGTTCATGAAGCGCGTTCCGTGCCTCGTCCTGGGAACCCTGGCGCTCGCCGCCGCGTCGAGCACCGTCCACACCGCGCCTGCTCCGGCGGGCGTGCCGACGTTCGCCAAGGACGTCGCGCCGATCGTCTACGACAAGTGCGTGAGCTGCCATCGCGCCGGCGAAGTCGCGCCGATGACGCTCATCACGTACGAAGACGTGCGGCCGTGGGCGAAGGTGATCAAGATGAAGGTCACGTCGCGCGAGATGCCGCCGTGGGGTGCCGATCCCGAGCACTCGCTGAAGATGCGCAACGACCGCAGCCTCTCGCGCGCGCAGATTGACACGATCGCGGCGTGGGTCGACGGTGGCGCGCCGCGCGGCAACGACGCCGACATGCCTCCGGTGCCGACATTCTCGGAAGGCTGGACCGCCGGCAGCGAGCCCGACGTCGTCCTCGAGATGCCGGTGGAGTTCAACATTCCGGCTGAGGGCGAGCTGGGCGTGCAGATGTTCTACTCGAAGATTCCGTTCGACGAAGACAAGTTCGCCGAGATGCTCGAGATTCGTCCGGGCAACCGCGCCGTTCTGCATCATGCCGGCGTCTTCGTCGTCGACATTCCGGAGGGCGCGAAGATCGTCGACGGACGGCTCGTCGCACCGGACGGCAAAGTCGCCGACGATCGCGCGCGATCGGAGTTCCGCGCCGAAGCGGCGATGGGACTGCCGGGATCGAACAAGCTGCTGTCGTGGGTGCCGGGCCGCGGCGTTGACCGGCATCGCGACGACATCGGCAAGCGCATTCCGGCTGGGAAGTATCTGAACTGGCAACTGCATTACAACCCGACCGGAAAGCCGGAAAAAGATCGCACGAGGCTTGGCATCTGGTTCAACAAGAAGCCGGTGACGCACGAACTCTTGATCCGTCAGG
>Ga0126381_100008567_pt1 | contig 11437 bp, 10 predicted proteins | sample PanSoiMetPlot_28_FD_96465 | JGI IMG/M metagenome (GOLD analysis project Ga0126381, IMG submission 96465) | Tropical forest soil microbial communities from Panama - MetaG Plot_28 | ecosystem: Environmental > Terrestrial > Soil > Tropical forest > Bulk soil | place: Panama | collected 2016-02-17 | reverse complement strand
CGAGGTATGGTGCTGTCAATCGGCGAGGTTAGCTACCAACAGCTGATCTTGCCGGGCACGGTACAAGCACACCAGTCTGCGGCAGCCAGGTCTTAACGATAAAGATAACTTACCCTGTCTTTTTTCTACCCGCCACCGTAGTCTCCTCTATACTTTTCAGAGCTTCAAATCGGGAAACCCTATGTTTCAACATCTTGACACTGTGATTGCTTTTGTCGTGCTAATGCTCGTCGTCAGCCTGTTTATCACCGCGGCCACGCAGGTGGTCGTCAGCTTGCTAGGCTTGCGCGGCGCCAATTTGCGGCGCAGCCTCGTGGACCTGTTCGAGACCGCTTGTCCCGGGGAGGAAGCCGGCCGCTGGGCAAAGGAAATGGCCCGCAGAGTCCTGCGTCAACCCACGATTTCTGACTCGATCTTTTCGCGCGTTCGCCTTCGTGCGGACCGGCTCCACTTCATTTCGCCGGAGACCGCTGGGAAGCTGCAGGGGGCCAGCGCTTCGATTCCCCTGTTACCGTGGATCATGGGTGCGCTTGGAGGCTGCTTCATCACGCCAATCGTGGTGGCGGTTGCCAAGCACTGGTTCCCCGCGACTTGCCAATATTCGGACCTTTTGGCTCGCTACGTTCGAGCGATCAGTTTTTGCCAGCATCCCTGGCGCACTGGGGCGCTCGTAGGAGCGATTCTCGGCGGACTGCTCAGTCGGTGCCGCTTGGCCACTTCCGTCGATGTCGAAGAGTTGCTAGCCGTCCTCGAGAAACTCTCCGAACCGCTTCCCGGAACCCTGCCCGATGCTGCCCAGCGCGCCATGCTGATGATCGCGTGGGGGGAGAATGAGTTGGGACACAGGTCGAGACCAGGAGCAGCGCAAACGGGTGTGCCTGTCCACGTCCCGGCAAAGCCCTATTTCGATGAGGGCATGGTCCGCCACGCCTCGCAGGTGGCGTCGCTGCACAATGAACCTCTCTCGCCGGCCGAGGATTTTGACGAAGGCATCGTTCGCCACGCCGAGCCGGTCGAGGCGGAGGCCAGCATCGCCGTCGCAACGGAAAACGCGATCCCGCAAACGAAGGAACCCGAGCGGGAGCCCCGCCCCGTCACAGGAGGATTGACTGCCGTGGGTCCTCCGCCCCAGCCGCGCTTAGAAGGCCTGCGGGCTTGGTTCGATCACGTCATGGACAGGGCTTCACAGCGCTTCACGTTCGAAGCGCGCCTGGTAACCGTGGTGGTTTCCTGTATTTTCGTCTTCGCTGCGCACTTTGACGCCGTCCGACTGTTCCGATCGATGTCGGAGGCCGCTCGATTGCGGGCACAAGTAGCGGCGGCTGCCGAAGCCCTTGACAGGCAGGCGGAGCAATTCTCACGTTCCAGGGATGGCGCCCACAGCGTTGTACCCGTCGTCTACCGCAAGGCCATGGTTTCGATCTTGCACACCGCCTCGACCACCGGTCAGGCGATTCCTGAGAGTTCGGTGAAGCGGGAAGTAAGCGAGGCCCGGCCGCCGGTGAGGCGGAAAGGGCGGGTCAGAGAGCGAGAAAAGGTCGTCTCCATAGCGGCGGTTCCCGCCGAAGACAGTGTCACCGCTGAAGCGAAGTCCAAAGCGATGCGCGCCCTTGAGACTGCGCCGGGATTTGCCAGCCGTGAGGAAGCAGAGTCCTGGCTTCGCATGACCTTAGACAGAGATCCCACCCGCGAGAGTCTGGCTGCCGCGTACGAGCAAGAGTTGAACGCCGCGCTGGTCAGCGATTCCGACAAGCTCCTTGACCAGTCCGCTTCGCTCAAGAGTGAACTCGCGCGCTCCGAGTTCAAGCTCTTCGAGGACCAGGGACGCTTGCCGCTATCCTCAACCGAGGTGCCTGGTCTTTTGGTCACGGTAGCCTTTCTATGCCTGGGGGCGGCGTTTTGTTACAACACCCTTAAGAACCTCGCGAGCCTTCGCCCGCAATTGGCAGTGCGGCAAGATCGCGAGCGCAAGCATCAGAAACCGGCCTAGGAATTGACCAGCGAAAATCGGCGCGACGTGCAGAGCTAAATGACGGTCTCTGAAGAACCGCGGCGTACTGGCCGGCTGACCGGAATTGCCCCATCGGAGGCCAACCTTGCGAGAACGCGTCTAGTGATCAAAGGTGATTGTCCTACGGAGCGGCAGATCGCGCGACGAATCGACAACGAGGACGGTATAGCTTCTCGGGATAGCAATCCATCGCTTGCCTTCGGTGCTCCAGATGAAAAGGCGTGCACCAGCAACTCCGCCACGGCGCTGCGGTGTGAGTGAACTGTTCATCCACGGCTTGGAATCCGCCGGATCGGTTCAGGGATGGTGGGCCGTCACCGACTCCACGGCAACCGCCCATGCTCCAAGCGAAATACAGAACAAATTGAAAGAATCAGGAAATTAATCAAGACTGTGCTCTTTGGCCCAGCCAAAATAAGGGTTGTCGTATCGGATAGTTGCGGATGATTTCTTCCACAGTCGGTTCTGGATCGAGCCTGCTCCAGACGTCGAAGTATTCAGGTTTTGAGAGCGCGATGCCTGCAAATAGGAGGCTCGTCTGTCGCACGGGCCAGTCGTCGAAGTACTCGACGTCGTGTGCGTAGGGCCACGATTTTTTGTCCGCGATGAACGGAAACATAAAGGCCATCGCCATTCGAAACCCTCGGCCATCGGGAAGCGCATAGAAAAAAAGATTGTCCTCCGGCGTCGAGAGGATCTGGCAGACCGTGGCCATCACGTCGAGGTTGAAAAGGCAGTAGCCGTAAGGCTTCGTGCGACTAAGCTCCCGTGGGAAACTGCCGTTGGCGGCGATTTGCTCCGGCACGAAGACTGCCTTGAATCTCCTTCGAGAAAATTCACTTAGTCCCCTATTCATCGTAAACGCCGCAAACTCGGCTACCTGCATCAGCCAACACGTTCCGTGATTATTCTTGGCGTCCCGCTCCTCCTGGCCATTCTTAGAGGTTGTCATCCAGTCCAGGTAAGCGTCGAACCAGCCGCGCAAGCCGCGTATTTCCGGTCGAGAGAGGGCGCCTGACTCCTCGAGGAACGGGATAGCGCGAACGACTTCCACCAAATGAATGGTGTCAATGATCCCCGTTCCCCGCCCCGTGGTCACGCCATGAATGGCTTGAGCGTATTGAAGGTTTGCGTGCATGACTGTGGCAGGGTTGAGAAACCAGGCGCGTAAGTGTTTCGCGGCGTGGGCGGCCTAGTGAGTGTCACGCGTAAGCAGCCACGCGGCAGTCAATGTCGGGACTTGCAAACTTAACCGAATCAAGGCGTGCCGGTGAGCCACGAAATTATCCGGATTGGACATGCCATCTCGGCGAATATAAGGACCGGAAGGGTTTTGGGGATCGGGCCACCAGTAGTCTCCCTCGGAAAAATAATCGTGCGGCCCGCCCGCGCTCCGCGGACTGGAAAAAGCGGTGATGGTTACGGGCAGCTCATGAAGGTAGCGTTCCGCCGCGGCAAGAATCCGCTGCCGGTCAATTTTTGCAAGGTCCGGAATATCGGCCTTGGGCTGCGTGCCGAATGCCAGCCCCGGTAGCGGGAGCGCGGCGGCGGCGAAGGCCGCAGAAACGCAAAATTCTCTGCGCGTTTGGGAGATCCATCGTTTCCTAGGAATGGCTGTCACGGGAGGCTTTTTGATCACAGTTTCACGGTATGAAACACATATTTCTAATTCTGAAAATCATGGCATCATCTTACCGCAGGTGATCGCCGTTTCTCGGCTGTGGAATTGGGAGACACAGGCAATCTCCGCTGCGGGTCATCATCAAACCGTCGGACTAACCTTCGGCCGGATTACCAAGCGAGGGCATCATCATGGACGCATTTCGAAGAGAGTTCCTGAAGCGTGTCGGTATGGGCATTGCCTCAGCAGCGGCTGGAGTTCCCTCAGCCACGGCGCATCCCGCCGAAACCGAAGCCGGTCCTTTTGATGTCCGCCGCTTTGGCGCAACTGGCGATGGCCACAGCATCGACACGGCCGCGGTGAACCACACCATTGACGCAGCCGCCGCGGCGGGCGGAGGCACCGTGCGGTTTCCTGGAGGAACCTACGCTTGCTATTCGATTCATCTGAAAAGCAACGTTCTGCTCCATCTTGAGCCCGGCGCGACGATTCTGGCGGCCGAGACGCCAATGGATGGCACCGCCTCCGGGGGCTATGACGCCGCCGAGGCCGACACCGGCAACAGCAAATTTCAGGACTACGGGCACAATCATTGGCACAACAGCCTGATTTGGGGCGAAGACCTGCACAACATCGGGATCGTGGGTCCGGGACTGATCTATGGCAAAGGGTTGAGCCGGGGCGCCGGGCATGATACGCCTCGCGCGGACGCGCCTGGAGTCGGCAATAAAGCAATCGCCCTCAAAAACTGCCGAAACGTCTTGCTGAGGGATTTTTCGATTCTCAAGGGCGGCCACTTCGGCCTGCTCGCCACCGGAGTGGACAATTTCCACATCCGTGGGCTGACCATCGACACCAACCGCGACGGCATCGATCTGGATTGCTGCCGCAACGGGCACGTTTCCGAGTGCAGTGTCAATTCACCGTGGGATGACGCGATCTGTCCGAAGAGTTCTTTCGCCCTCGGGTACGCGCGCTCAACGGAAAATATAACCATCGCCAACTGCTACGTCGCCGGCTGCTACGAAGTCGGAACCCTCCTCGATGGAACATTTAGAACATACGGTCCTGACGTGCGCGTGCCGCGCACCGGACGAATTAAGTTTGGGACGGAATCCAACGGCGGATTCAAAAACATCACCGTCAACAATTGCGTCTTTGACGGTTGTAACGGCATCGCTCTGGAAAGCGTGGATGGCGCATTGCTTGAAGACGTGACGTTTAACAACATCACCATGCGTGACATCAGCGGCTCGCCGATTTTCTTGCGCCTTGGCGCGCGCATGCGCGGCCCGCAAGGGCTTCCCGTTGGCGCGCTGCATCGCGTCATCCTGAGCAACATTGTGAGCTACAACGCCTCCGGACATCTGCCGGCGATCGTCAGCGGGATTCCTGGACACTTCATTGAGGACCTTAAGGTCAACAACTTGTATCTCCACCACCGCGGCGGTGCCTCCAAGGACGTGGCCGCGCTCGAGCCGCCGGAAGACGAAAACAAATACCCGGATCCGCACATGTTCGGTCCCGAGCTTCCGGCGCACGGTTTTTACATCCGACACGCGAGGAATCTGGAATTCAGCAACGTGGACATCGCCTACGAGGCCCCCGACGAACGAAGCGCGTTCATTGTCAACGATGTCGAAGGCGCAGATTTCTTTCGCATAAAAACGCCGCCAGGATCCGCTGGCCGCGTCTTCTCGCTGAACCATGTGAGCGATTTTCGCACGCTAGCCACCCGCGGAGTGAAGGACACACAACTCGACAGGGTAGAAGCCAAGGCGCTTTGACAAAAGCAAGAGTTCACATAGTGAAACACGAGACCTCGTATATAAAATTGTCGGACCTTTGCTAAACTCCATTGGTTCGGTGACGCCGGATTTCACCCGAGGTATCGGCCGAGAGCTCTACGGCGCTTGACGCAGCCGTTTGTTCTGGCGCTTGCCGGCAAATCCAGCCTTCCGAATCTTTATGAAAGTCATCCGCTATGAAGATCCCGCCGGAAAGATTCATCATGCCGTCGAGCGGCCAGGTGCAGCACCGCTTCGTGTCGAGGGTGATCCGCTTCACGGATTCCAAATGACCGGTGAAACCGCCATCGTCGGAAAGATTTTGGCTCCGGTGGTCCCAACCATGATCTGGTGCGTCGGGAAAAACTACCGGCGCCACGCGGACGAAGTGGGCATGGGTATCGACGAATACCCCGAGGTCTTCACCAAAGGAGCAAACACGGTGCAGCACCCGGGCCAGCCGATTCGCTTTCCGCAGCGCGCCAAAAGCTCCGAAATCGATTACGAAGGTGAGTTGGTGGTGGTGATCGGAAGGGCCTGCAAGGACGTCGCACGCGAACAAGCTCTCGAGTATGTCGCCGGTTATACCTGTGGAAACGACGTCAGCGCGCGCGACTGGCAACTCAAAACAGGAGGGAGCCAATGGTGCCGCGGCAAAAGCTTCGACACTTTTGCTCCGCTCGGACCGTGCCTGGTGACGCGGGATTCCCTCGTGGATCCCGACGGATTACGAATTCAGACCCAGGTAAACGGCCGCACGATGCAGGACGCGAATACGCGCGAGATGATTCACGACGTGCCGGCATTGATCGAGTTTCTCAGCCAAAGCACGACGCTGCTTCCGGGCACCGTAATCTTTACGGGAACGCCAAGCGGCGTTGGCATGGCTCAGAGTCCCCCGCTCTGGCTGAAGGATGGCGATGAGGTGAGCGTGACCATCGAAAAGATCGGGACGCTCACGAACCGCGTCTGCGAGGCGCAGGGCTGAAAGATGTGGCGGACAACGCCACGGGCGCCTCGGGTCGAGCGTAGATGATTTTTTTCACGGACGGAGGAGTTCCCCACTGACGAACGCGCGGAAGCAATCCAATAGCCAGCGGCTTGACGGAAAAGCGGCGGTGGTTACCGGCGCTGCCAGCGGCATAGGCCAGGCCATTGCGCAAAGATTTGCCGAGGAAGGCGCACTGGTGTGGCTCGTGGATATTGCTGAAGAGGGAGCGAAAAGCACGGCTCGTGAGATTGTCAAACGCGGTGGTAAGGCCGCGTCTCATGTTTGCGACGTTGCCAATCAGCAGTGTGTAAGAGATCTGTTCCGGGAACTTGCCAGGGAGAACCCGATTCAAATCCTCGTAAATAGTGCGGGGGTCTCCCACATCGGGAAGCTCGAGGGCACGTCCGAGGCGGAATTCGACAGGATTTTTCAGATAAACGTAAAGGGAATCTACAACTGCATGTATGCGGCGATCAACACAATGAAAACCAGCGGCGGTGGGGTCATCTTGAATATGGCTTCCATCGCCGCAACCGCCGGTCTCGCCGACCGGTTTGCCTATTCGATGAGCAAGGGCGCCGTGGTCTCAATGACCTTGTCCGTGGCCCGGGATTATTTGGCGCACAAGATCCGATGCAACTGCATTTCACCGGCGCGCGTGCACACGGCCTTTGTCGACGGCTATCTGAAACAGAATTATCCCGGCCGCGAACAGGAAATGTTCCGGGCTCTCTCGCAGTCCCAGCCGATAGGCCGCATGGGGAAACCCGAGGAAGTGGCGGCGCTTGCTTTGTTTCTGTGTTCGGACGAGGCCGCCTTCATTACCGGAACAGACTATCCGATTGACGGCGGGTTTTTTAATCTCCACGGATGAGAGCGGCATCTGCCTGCAAGGGTAAACAACCTGCAAGGAGGACCTGTCCGTTTCTCCGGACGTTACTTACTGTCGGAAATGCTCCTTTTCGCCCTAGCGGCGTCCGCGAAGACAATCACCGGTCGACGGGCAGACAAGCGAACGCGAATGACGCCGCGACGCGAGGCCACTTCCGCCCAATTTGAGAAAGGTGCGTCTCTGGATTGGACTCGTTTGCTGCTTCAAGGTGGAGCCCTTTGCTCGGCCCCATTTCTTGTGCGCCGGCGTGAATTTCCCCTTCGTCGCTGTCAGTGCGAATGTCCAAGCTGCGCGGAGATCGCTCGCGCCGCCCTTTTTGTTGCCACGGCATAGGCACGAATGCGGTCGCGGTTCATCCGCGTGATCGGCCCGGAAATGCTGATGGCGGCGGCAACTTTCCCACTCTCGTCCAAGATCGGGGCGGCCACGCAGCGCGCGCCCATGTCGGTCTCTTGATCGTCGATGGCGTAGCCCTGTTGCACTACGCGCGCGAGCTCTTTCTGCAACTTCGCAAGATTCGGAATCGTGCGCGGAGTAGCGCGCTCAAAGGTCAGCACCGGCAACAGCTCTTCGCGGTGCTCGGCGGGAAGAAAAGCGAGCAAGGCTTTGCCTAGAGCCGTGCAGTTCAGCGGACGATGCATTCCCGGCTGCGAAGCCATGCGAAAAGAATGAGGGCTCTCGATCACGTCGAGGTACAGCGCCTCGTGCCCGTCCAGGACGCCGAGATTCACGGTTTCCTTGGTGTCGTTCGAGAGGGCCATGGCCACGGGCCAGCTGACCTTCCGCAACGTGGCGTGGTAAGCAATCCCGGCGCCGAGCCTTGCCAATTTCGGGCCCACGACGTAGGCGCCGACATCGTCACGAAAAAGATAGCCTTCGCTTTCCAGGTGCGCCACGAATCGGTAGGCAGTGCTCTTGTTGACGCGAGTCTGCTGGGCGATTTCACGAAGCTGCAACCCGGTAGGAGAGGCGTCGAGCGCCTCCAAAATGCGCAAGACTTTTCCCACCACGCCGACAGGCGCGGATTTTGATTCACGTGCGCGAATCATCGGTAAAGTCTCCTTCGGTCAAAAACGGGCTTCCGGCCCGCAAAACTGATTCCGGCATTTTACATGAAGAAACGTTCAGTTTTTTAGTATTTAAAACACAGATTTCTAATATCGAATTCGGCGATGCAGCCTGCTAAAAGCCTTTCGTCTTCGCGCTTACGTCGTGAGTCCACGGTTTGGGGATGGCCGGCGAGATCCGGGCGGGGTCCATCAGCAATCGCCGGGAGCGTAATTTCAGCAGGGGATGGGCATGCGAATAGCAAAGAACACGACGATTCTGCTGGTTGTGCTGTTTGCGGCTGCCGCGGTAGTCCTCGCGCAGACATCAACCGGAGAAGTCAACGGAACGGTCGCGGACAACTCCGGCGGAGCCATTTCGGGTGCGGCCGTAAAACTAGCCAACCCGGGAACCAAGGTCACCAGAAAGCCAGACGAACGCAAACAGGTATTTTGTCTTCATCAACGTGCTGCCTGGCTCGTATGTCTTGACGGTGGAGAAGCAGGGCTCCAAGACTCCACAGGTCAACGCGTTTGATATCCAAGTGAATCAGACACTGGCCCAGAACATCCGGTTGGGCGTGGGGCAATCAGCGAATCCGTAACGGTGAGCCCGAAGCGCCATTGCTGCAATCCTCGACCTCGGAACTGGGGACGGTCATTGCAGAAAAGCCACTCAAGGAGCTGCCGCTCAACGGCCGCAATTTCACACAGCTGCTGATTCTGCCCCCCGGCACAAACATGAAAACCGGCGTTCAGTGCATCTACACCAACCGCTACCCGCAGAACAATTTTACCGAGGTGGATTACAGCGGAGATCAAGAACGACTTCGAGCAGAGCCGCTCCTATGGGCCTTGTGCTTTCGATGTCCCCCAGGGTGTTACATTCAGCGCCGACTATGAATTGCCATTCGGGCACGGGAGCGGTACCTTACGCACGGGCCTCTGGCGTGGGTGTTGGGGAATTGGGAAGGCAATTTGTTCTTCATCGGGCGGTCCGGACAGAACTTTCAGGTAACCAATGGGAGCGGCGATCCAGCGGCCCTCTCGGGCAGCGGAGGCATCGCCAGGACTTCGCTCAGCGGCTATGACCGGGCGGACCTAGTGCTCGGGCAGGCTTTGATTCCCTCGAATCACAGTCAATCTGAGTGGTTCAACCCGGCAGCCTTCTGCATCATTCCCTCTTCGCCCGGCCAGACCGCTCCGAAGGGCGTCTTGGCTCCCCTGTGTACCACCGCCCTTCCCAATGGGTTTCCCGTTTTTGGAGACTTAGGTGTCGGCGTCTTGCGCGACCAGTTTTTCTACGACGTCGATTTCTCTATGGCGAAGAGCTTCCGAATCTCTGAAGGCAAGAGCCTCCAGATTCGCGCCGAGGCGTTCAATGTCTTTAACATGCAGATTCTGGGAACTCCCGGCGCGGATGTTGCGTCAGGCACACTCGGTGTCATCCACCGCATCTCGGGCACCCTCGGGAATTGCAGTTCGGCGCAAAGTTTGTTTTGTAAAAGGAACGCCGGACTCAGGCTTCTTTGTCGTCCTTCTCTTAGGACCAGGAGCACTCGGAGGATCAGCTGGCGGCACCTTGGAGCATAAAGCAGATGGACAAAAACCATACTTCGCGGCGGGAGTGGATTCGCGATACCGGCTCGGCCGTGGCGGCGGCTGCCTTTTCCGGACAGATGGCAGGCTTCGCCTCCATCGGCGGTTTTGCGCCTCTGCAGGCTCAGACGCAAACCGCATCTGCAGGCGAACAAGCCGATCGCGTGCGACGCATGAAATGGTGGCACGAGGCGCGCTTCGGCATGTTCATTCACTGGGGGCTCTACAGCATTCTCGGGCGCCACGAGTGGGTTATGGAAAACGAGGGCATCCCCGTCTCGGAATACGCTCCTCTCGCCAAGCAATTCAAGCCGAAGCCGTTTCCCGCGCGCGGGTGGGCCAAGCTCGCGCGGGAGACCGGCATGCGCTACATGGTCATGACCACCAAACATCATGAGGGTTTTTGCCAGTTCGAGACCAAAACCACCGACTATTGCGCGCCAAAGCAAGGACCGGGCCGCGATCTGGTCCGCGAATATGTGGACGCCGCGCGCGGCGAAGGCCTGCGCATCGGTTTTTATTATTCGCTGATGGACTGGCATCATCCCGACGGCGCGCGCTGCGCGACCGATGACGCCGCGCGGAAACGCTTCGTCGACTACATCCACACGCACATCCGAGAGTTAATGACCAACTACGGAAAAATTGACGTGCTTTGGTACGACGTTGCGTGGCCGCTGGAGGCGGTTGGCTGGGAATCCGAGCGCATGAACAAAATGGTGTTCGACCTGCAGCCGGATATCGTCGTCAACAACCGCAACAAGCTGCCCGGAGATTTTTCCACTCCCGAGCAGCAGATTAAAGCAGAGACCGAAGACCGCGCCTGGGAATCCTGCATGACGCTCAATGACAGTTGGGGGTACCAGAGGGCGGACGATGATTGGAAAAGTCCGCGGCGCGTGATCCAAAATTTGATTGCCTGTTCGCGGGACACGGGCAACTATCTGTTGAATATCGGCCCCCGCGGCGACGGAAGCGTGCCGGAGGATTCCGTCCGCGTGCTGACGGAAGTGGGGCAATGGCTGCGTCGCAATGGCGAGAGCATTTACAACTCCGACCCATGCCAGCCGCGCCGATCCAATTACGCGAGCTTCACACGCAAAGGCAATACGCTTTTCATGCACGTGCACTTCTGGCCGGGCGATTATGTGGTGGTGGCAGGGCTGCAAACGCAAGTGAAATCCGCGCGCTTCCTGGCGTCGGGTGCAAAAATAGGCTTTCAGCAGGATCCCTACCGAGTGCGTCTTACCGGATTGCCTGCCGAAGCGCCGGACCATCCAGTCACGACCATAGCCTTGGAGTGCGAGACGGAACCAACCCAAGATACGATTTTTGTCCGTAAGGAAAAGCCGCGCGACGGCGTGTGAAAACGCCGTGCCCTACCGTTGGCGTTCGCGCCGCCTCAACGCGAGATTTCAGGGTCGCCGGGCATAGGATGGCGCGCCGTGTTGGCATGCGGCACAAGCTGGCGATACACCGCCGCGGGAATG
>Ga0126381_100008566_pt1 | contig 11438 bp, 6 predicted proteins | sample PanSoiMetPlot_28_FD_96465 | JGI IMG/M metagenome (GOLD analysis project Ga0126381, IMG submission 96465) | Tropical forest soil microbial communities from Panama - MetaG Plot_28 | ecosystem: Environmental > Terrestrial > Soil > Tropical forest > Bulk soil | place: Panama | collected 2016-02-17 | reverse complement strand
GCGCCATGATGGAGGGCATCAAGGAGGAATCGGTCGGCAGCCTGTTCAACCTCCAGGTGCAGCGCCAGGACAGCCCGATCGTCGAGGAGGCTCTCCCAGGCGCCGCCCCGAACGGTGCCCTTCCCGGCGGCCCCGTGCCTGGCAGCCCTGCGCCAGGCGGCGCGCTGCCTGGCGGTGTCGTGCTGGGCGGCGCGATCCCCGGCGGCACCGGTCCGGCCCAGGCAGGCCCGGCTCCGGCCGCCCCGGCGGCGGGCGGCGGCGGTCAGGCCGGACGGGGCCGTTCTGCCCAGCCGGGCTCGCGGTCCCGGCCGGGACGCCATTCCCGGACAGGCTCCCAGGCCCGGCCGGACCAGGCCCAGCCGGGTGCCCAGGGTCAGCCGGGTGGCCAGGCCGCCCCGGGCGGCCAGGTTCCGGCCGGCCTCGTGGCCCGCGGGCTGGAGCGACCGCAACGGCGGGGCAAGCTCGAGTACAGCGCGCCCAGCGACGACGGAAGCGGCGAGGCGCAGCAGCGGACCACGTCGAGCGGCGGCCCCGACTACTCCAAGGTCGGGCGGAACGCCCCGTGCCCGTGCGGCTCCGGCCGCAAGTTCAAGCTCTGCCACGGCGACCCGCGCAACCGCTAGCGGTCAGGCGGCCTCGATGGCCGTGCACAGCCATCTCGCGGCCGCCGCGTCAGGGTCCGGACCGGGGGCCCGGTACGGGCCGGGGCACCGGGTGCCGGCAGGCTGCGGCTGGCCGCGCTCCAGGCGCACCGCGAGGACCCGGATTCTCGCGCCGAATCGCACGATCACGGTCATCTCGACCACTCCGGCGGCCGGGCGGGACGTCATGACCCGGCGGACCCGCGGCTGGACGTCGGTGGCGAGCGTCGGCCCGAGCTGACGGATGCGCCGCCGCGCCTGCTCGCTGGCCCACGGACTGATCTGCCCCTGGGGCCGCGACCCGGCCAGCGTCTCCGCCAGGACCTGGGCGAACTGGCTGGGCCACCCGGCGGCCACGGCTGGCCCGCGCCGCGGCAGGCGCGGCCCGGACGGCGGGGGCGGCTCGCCCCGCACGCCCGGCTTCGCCGGCTCGGGCTGCGGGGCCGGCCTGAGCCGCGGAGGCGGCTCGCTTCGTGCGGTCGCCTTCGGCCGCCCGGGCGCCCGGGCCGGCCGGCCCGGCCGTGCCTCACCGCGCGGGCCGGCCTCGGCGAGGCCGTCGTCATAAGGCGGCGCCGAGTCAGGAACTCCGAGCAGCCGCACCGCGGCGGCGTCCGGGAGCGGCCGCTTCTTCGCTGGCCGGCGTGCGAACCCGGGAACCAACGGCAGTACCGCGCCACCCGCGGATCCGGAATCCGCGCAGCGCGGCTCTCCTGGTGAGGTCGGGGGCGGTGATGGCATGGGACCTCCGGGAGGAGCGGCCCCGCGGGGCGGGCCCGGCCAGGCCGGTCCCGGGCGGCGCCGACGGCTCGGGCATGTGAGTGTTGTACCTGCACCCGGTGACATTTCTCGGCCCGGAACCCCGGGACCGCCGGCCCTGCCGCTTCTGCGGGGCCGTGTCACGGAATGCCCGGGGGTCCCGGCTGGTTCAATCCCGTGGGGCGCGGGTACGCGCCCCGGCCGAGACCGAGATGCCTGCCCGGGCAGGCCCTCCCAGGAGAAAAACCGTGTCGCTGCCACCGCTGGTCACACCGGCCGACGAGCTGACCGTTGATGAAGTCAAGCGCTATTCGCGTCACCTGATCATTCCGGAAGTCGGAATGACGGGGCAGAAGCGTCTCAAGAACGCCCGCGTGCTGTGCGTGGGCGCGGGCGGGCTCGGGTCTCCCGCCCTGCTGTACCTGGCCGCCGCCGGGGTGGGCACGCTCGGCATCGTCGACTTCGACGTGGTCGACGAATCCAACCTGCAGCGGCAGGTCATCCACGGCCAGTCGGACGTGGGCCGGCCGAAGGCCCAGTCCGCGCGCGACAGCATCAGGGAGATCAACCCCTACGTCACCGTGGTGCTGCACGAGGAGCGCCTCGACTCCGACAACGCGATGGAGATCTTCGCGCAGTATGACCTGATCGTCGACGGCACCGACAACTTCGCCACCAGGTACCTGGTCAACGACGCCTGCGTGCTGCTCGGCAAGCCCTACGTCTGGGGGTCGATCTACCGTTTCGACGGCCAGGCCAGCGTGTTCTGGGCGGAACACGGCCCCTGCTACCGCTGCCTCTACCCGGAGCCGCCGCCGCCGGGCATGGTGCCGTCGTGCGCCGAGGGCGGCGTGCTCGGCGTGCTGTGCGCCTCCATCGGGTCCATCCAGGTCAACGAGGCGATCAAGGTCATCACCGGCATCGGCGAGCCGCTGGCCGGGCGGCTGATGATCTATGACGCGCTGGAGATGAGCTACCGCTCGGTCCGGGTCAGGAAGGACCCCGAGTGCCCGGTGTGCGGCAAGAACCCGACGATCACCGAGCTCATCGACTACGAGGCGTTCTGCGGCACGGTGTCCGAGGACGCCCAGCGCGCGGCGTCCGGGTCCACGATCACCGCGACCGAGCTCAAGGCGATGCTCGACAACGACGAGAAGATCTTCCTGATCGACGTCAGGGAGCCGAATGAGTACGAGATCGTGTCCATCCCCGGCTCGGTGCTCATTCCCAAGGACCAGTTCCTCAACGGGAACGCCCTGGAGCAGCTCCCGCAGGACCGCCGGATCGTGCTGCACTGCAAGAGCGGAGTCCGCAGCGCCGAGTGCCTCGCCGTGGTCAAGAACGCCGGCTTCTCGGACGCGGTCCACGTGGGCGGCGGAGTCCTGGCCTGGGCCAGCCAGGTCGATCCGTCGCTGCCGACGTACTGAGCTTCTTCATCCTCCCGCGGCCGGCCCCGCACTGCGGCCGGCCGGCGGGTGAAAAGCTCACTAGCCCGGAACGCACGCCGCGGCACGGACAAGCCGTAACATTTCCGTGTGGCCATCCAGCCTGAACCTCCGGGCCCGGAGGGCAGCGCGGCGCCCGCCGGCCGCAGACGCGGTGGCTGGCGCCTCGGCGCCGCGCTGCTGGCCCTGCTGGTCGGCACCGCGGGCCTGGCCGCGTCGGCGGCGGGCGTCTCGGCCCAGCTGCTGCCGCGCAGGTTCACCGCCGAGCAGCAGCAGCAGATCGTCGCCTGGGAGATGGCACGGCGCTGGCGCACCCTGACCGCCGGGAAGATCTTCCCGGCCTCCATCACCTACCAGCTGCCCGCCGGTGCTCTGGGCGCCGGCTCGCCGCTGCCGCTGCAGGCCTACCGGGTAGGGATCTCCCGGCCCGCGAACTGCACCGCGGCGAGCGACGCGGCGGCGGCCCGGGTGCTGTCCGCCGGCCGGTGCACCGCCCTGCTCCGCGCGACCTATGCCGACCAGACCGACAGCATGCTCGTCACCGTCGGCGTCGCCGTGATGCCCGGCGCTGACGCGGCCCAGGCCGCCGCCAGCCAGCTGGCAGGCGGCCGGGGGCCTGGGCCCGGTGTCCGCGCCGCGCCGTTCCCGTCCACCCTGGCCCGGGCGTTCGGAGACCGGCAGCGGCAGCTCTCCTGGGCGGTCAGCTCCGGCCCTTACCTGATCATGTCGACGGCCGGCTACGCCGACGGCAGGCCGCGTGTCCAGATGTCGTCCGATCCCTACGCGGGCCAGGAGATGACGAATTTCGCGGCCGGCGTGGCCGACGCGGTGAGAGCGCCGCTGGGCGCGGTGCCGCCGTCGCCCCAGTGCCCCGGAGCGCCCGGATGCTGAGCCTGCGGGCGCGGAGCCCGCGGGCGGCGGGCCGGAGGGCGCGCGGCGCCGTCCTGCTGGCGCTGGCCGCGGTGACCGCCCTGATCATGACGGCCGGCGCGCCGCCGGCGCGGGCCGACACCGTGCGCAACGCCGAGACGTGGGTCCTGAACGCGATCAATGCGCCGGCCGCATGGCAGGCGACCAGGGGACGGGGCGTGACCGTGGCGGTGATCGACAGCGGGGTGAATCCCGGTGTGTCCGACCTGACCGGGTCGGTGACCACCGGCCCTGACCTGACCGGCGTGGGCACGCCGGAGTCCAACCCCAACTGGGGCATGCACGGAACCTGGATGGCATCGCTGATCGCCGGTCACGGCCATGGCGGCGGCGGGATCATCGGGATCGCGCCGATGGCGCACGTGCTGTCGATCCGGGTGATCACCAACAGCGGTGATCCCGGCTTCGCCCGGTACGAACGCCAGCCGCAGGCCCGTCATCAGCGCGAGCTGGCCACCGCGATCAGGTACGCGATATCCCACAGGGCCGGCGTCATCAGCATGTCCCTGGGCGCCGGCGCGCCGAGCCTGCCGGTACGCCAGGCGCTCCAGGACGCGCTGAACCGCAACATCGTGATCCTCGCCTCGTCCGGCAACTCCGGGGACGTGCCCAGCGCCCAGGCCCAGGGCCACGCGCCGCTCTCGTTCCCGGCCGACTACCCGGGCGTGCTGAGCGTGGCGGCCGTCAAGCAGAACGGCGGGCCCGCCAGCTTCTCCAGCGACAACCTCTCCGTGCAGGTCGCCGCGCCGGGCGTCCAGGTTCCGGCCCAGGGCCAGGACGGCGGGTACTGGCTGGTGAGCGGCACCAGCCCGGCCTGCGCGCTGGCCGCGGGCGTGGCCGCCCTGATCAGGTCCGCCTATCCGGCGCTCCCTCCGGACCTGGTGCGGGACGCGATCACGACCACGACCCGGCACCGCCCCGCCGGCGGCTACGACGACAAGGTCGGCTTCGGCACCGTGGACGCCGCGGGCGCGCTGGCCGCGGCCGCGCGCATGTCCGCGCAGCGCCTGGCCGGCCCGGGATCGCCGAGGACGGGCTTGCGCAAGCCGGGCCTGGTGGATGCGCGGGGCGTCGGCTCGGCCAGCCACTTCGGCGGCGGGCCCGCCGCGGCTCCCCCGCCCCCGGTCGCCCCGCGGGGCCCGGGGCAGCTCGTGGAGTTCTGCCTGCTGGCGGCGATCTGCCTGGCGATGATCGTCATCGCGGCGAGCCGGCTCGTTCAGATGCGGCGCCCGCTGGCGCCCGGTGACCGGCCGTACCGGCTCGACCCGGGAGAGATCACGCCGCCGCCTTACGGCCGGTCTGTGGACGGCAGCCCGCCGGGCGGCCGCGGGTATCCGGAACCGCCGCGGTTCGGCTGGCCAGCCACGCCGCCCGACCCCCCTGCGGTGCCCTACGACCAGCCAGGCACGCCCGAGCCCGGCGAATGACACCCGACCGGCACCCGCCTGCGCGCGGCGTCCCCGGCCCGGCCGAGACGGGGGCCGCGGCCCCGGCCCTCAGCGAATTTGCCAGCCGGGTCCTGGACGTGGCGGAGGCGATACCGCGCGGCCGGGTGATGTCCTACGGCGACGTCGCCGAGTACCTCGGCGAAGGCGGCCCACGCCAGGTGGGCCGGGTGATGGCGCTATGGGGCGGCGGCGTGGCCTGGTGGCGGGTCATTCACGCGGACGGCTCGCTGCTGGCCGGCCACGAGCAGGCGGCGCTCGCCCGCTACCGTGAGGAGGGCACGCCGATGCGCCCGGCCGCGGGCGGCGGGCCCGGACGGGTGGACATGCGCCGCGCGCGCTGGAGCGGCGGCCCGGACTGACCGGACCTGGCCGGACGGGTACGGTCAGGAGCCGGTCGGCACGACGCCCGCCGCGACCATGGACCCTGCCGCCCGCCCCCGGGCACGTCCGCCGGGCCGCCCCGCGAAGGGCCCGAAACTGTCGGAAGGTTCTGCTGGAATGCGGTACTGACATGGACTCCAGCGCACCCGCCTACCGCCTAGTCCGCCGCCCCGCGCCAGCGTCGGCGGCGCCGCCCGAGCTGGACGACGACCAGCGGCGGGTGGCCAGCCACGCCGGCGGGCCGCTGCTGGTGCTGGCCGGCCCGGGCACGGGCAAGACCACGGCCATCGTCGAGGCCGTGGTGCACCGGATCAGCGACCGGGGCATCGACCCGGCGCGGGTGCTCGTGCTCACGTTCAGCCGCAAGGCCGCGGAGGAGCTGCGCGACCGGATCACCATGCGGCTGCGCCGCACCACCCGGCAGCCGCTCGCGCTGACCTTCCACAGCTACGCGTACGCCCTGGTGCGCAGGGAGTTCGTGCTGGAGGGCGACGAGCCGCCGGTGCTGCTGTCCGGCCCGGAGCAGCTGCTCGAGGTCAGGCGGCTGCTGCGTGGCGAGGCCGAGGACGGCGGCCGGAACTGGCCGGAACGGCTCGGCCCGGCCCTCAGCACCAGGGGGTTCGCCGCCGAGCTGCGGGATTTCCTGCTCCGCGCGTCCGAGCGCGGCCTGGACGGGCCCGGGCTCGCCCGGCTGGGCAGGCAGCGGCGGCGCGACGACTGGGTGGCGGCCGGCGGCTTCCTGGAGCGGTACGCCGCCCGCTTCGACCTGGCCCCGGTCCCCGCCTACGACTACGCGGAGATCATCCGGATCGCCGCCGGGCTGCTGGGCCGGGCCGCGACCCGGGACCGGGAACGCCAGGCCTACGACGCCGTGCTGGTCGACGAGTACCAGGACACCGACCCCGCCCAGGAAGACCTGCTGCACGCGCTGGCCGGCGACGGCCGGGAACTGATCGTGGTCGGCGACCCGGACCAGTCCATCTACGGGTTCCGCGGGGCCGACACCCGCGCGGTCAGCCGGTTCGCCGGGAGGTTCCGCGCCCCGGACGGGAGCCCGGCGAAGGTGATCGCGCTGCGCACCTGCCGCCGCAGCGGCGATTTCCTGCTGGCCGCGTCGCGCCGGGTCGCAGCCCGGCTGCCGGCGGCCCAGGCCGAGGAGAACCCGTTCCTCGAGCGCTCCCACCGCGCCCTGATCCCGCTGCCCGGCACCGACCCGGGCACGGCCCGGGTCATCATCGCCGCGACCGCGACCCAGGAAGCCTCGGTCATCGCCGACACGCTGCGCCGGGCGCACCTCATGGACGGCCTGCCGTGGTCGTCCATGGCGATCCTGGTACGTTCCGCGACCCGCCAGGCGCCCGCGCTGCAGCGAGCCCTGGCCGCGGCCGGGATTCCGGTGACGGTCCTCGGCGACGGGCTGCCGCTCGCCGCCGAGCCGGGGGCCAGGCCGCTGCTGACCCTGCTGGACTGCGCGCTGCGCCCGGGAGCGCTCGACGAGGAGGCCGCGGCCGAGCTGCTCACCGGGCCGCTCGGCGGTACCGACACCCTGGGCCTGCGGCGCCTGCGCCGCGCGCTCCGGGCGGCGGCCCTGGCGGCGGGAGAGCCGCCCGCGGAGGAGCCGCTCGCCGCGGCGCTGCGCGATCCGCGCGAGCTGCTCCTGATCGGCGGGCCCGGGCGGGCGGGCGAGAACGCTGCGGCGGCGGGCGGCGCGCCCGGGTCCGGCGCCCAGGGCGCCGTCGCCGCGGCGCGGCGGGTGGCGGCGCTGCTGGCGCTCGCCGCGCAGGAGGCACGCGAGGGGATGGCGCACGACGTGCTCTGGGCGGTGTGGAACGCCTCCGGCCTGGCGGCGTCCTGGCAGCAGGCCAGTGCCGGGGGCGGCAGCCGGGGCGCGGCCGCCGACGCGGACCTGGACTCGGTGGTCGCGCTGTTCGAGGCAGCCGCCCGGTTCACCGAGAGATACCCGCAGGGCTCGCCGCGGCTGTTCCTGGACAGCCTGGCCGGGCAGGAGATCGCCGGCGACTCGCTGGCCGAGCGCGCCGCGCGCGGCGCCGGGGTCGCGATCCTCACCGCGCACCGGGCCAAGGGGCTGGAGTGGGACCTGGTCGTCGTGGCCGGCGTGCAGGAGGGCACCTGGCCCGACGTCAGGACCCGGGGATCGCTGCTGTCCATGGACGAGCTCGTGGAGACGGCCGCGCACGCCGCACCCGGCGCCGCGATGGGCCCGCCCGGCCGGCCGGACGCCTCCGATGCCGCCGCCGCCGCGCTCGCCTCCAAGCTGCTCGACGAGGAGCGCAGGCTGTTCTATGTCGCGGTCACCAGAGCCCGGCGCGCCCTGGTCGTCACCGCGGTCGGCGGGGCGGACGCCGAGGAACGGCCGTCCCGGTTCCTCGCGGAGCTGGCCGGCGATGACATCGAGCCCGAGCAGGTGACCGGGCCCGGGCGGCGCTGGCTGTCGCTGCCCGCGCTCACCGCGGAACTGCGCCGCGCCGCGGCCGACCGGGCGCTGGGCATGCCGGTGCGGCGGGCGGCCGCGGCCCAGCTGGCCCGGCTGGCCGCGGTCGGCGTCCGCGGGGCCAGCCCGCGGCAGTGGTACGCGCTCACCGAGCTGTCCAGCCCGGACCCGGTGATCGAGGGAACCGTCCGGCTGTCGCCGTCCCAGGTGGAGAACTTCACCAAGTGCGGGCTGCGCTGGCTGCTCGAATCGGCCTCGGGGGTCAGCACCCCCGGCGTGCTCCGGCATTTCGGGATCGTGATCCACGCCGCGGCCGCGCTGGCCGCCGACGGCGCGGACGACGCCGACATCACCAAGCGCATCGACGAGGCCTGGCGCCATCTCGACTTCGGCAGCGCCTGGTACAGCGCCAAGCAGCGCGACCAGGCCGAGCGGATGGTCCGCAAGTTCCTCGACTGGCACCGCGCCAACCCGCGCGAGCTGGTGGCCGTCGAGAGGGACCTGCGGGTCAGGATCGGCCAGGTGGAGATCACCGGCCGGGTGGACCGGCTGGAGGCCGATGACGACGGCAGCGCGATCGTGGTCGACCTCAAAACCGGGTCGAGCCGGCCGGCCGACGACGAGCTGGACCGGAACCCGCAGCTCGGGGTCTACCAGCTGGCCGTGCTGCTGGGCGCGTTCGAGGAGCTCGGGCTGACCCAGCCGGGAGGCGCCGAGCTGGTCCAGGTCGGCCGGGCCGGCCTGACGGCGCGGGCGCGGGTGCAGCGGCAGCGCTCGCTGGCCAGCGACCCGGACCCGGGCTGGGCGAACGACCTGGTGCAGACCGTCGCCACCGGCATGTCGGGCTCGGTGTTCAAGGCGACGGCGAATCCCGGCTGCCGGGTCTGCCCGGTGGCCGCCTGCTGCCCGGTCCACGAGCGCGGCGGGCAGGTGGCCCCGTGACCGAGCCGAGGGGCGTCGCGTGGCCTGGACCGAGGAGCCGAAGCGAGGAACGAGCGCGCGGCGACGAGGGAAGGCAATGCGTGAGGGCGTCCCGCAGGCGAGCGAACCGGGAAACACCGTGACCGCGACCCGGTACAGCCCCGCCCAGCTGGCGCGGCTGCTCGGCGTGGCCGAGCCGACCGCGGAGCAGGCGGCCGTGATCGGCGCGCCGCTCGGCCCGATGGCCGTGATCGCCGGCGCGGGCTCGGGCAAGAGCGAGACGATGGCGGCCCGGCTGGTCTGGCTGGTCGCCAACGGGATGGTCCGGCCGGAGCGGGTGCTGGGGCTCACCTTCACCAGGAAGGCCGCGGCCGAGCTCGCGGACCGGGTGCGCAGCCGGCTCGACGGCCTCCGGCGGGCCGGGCTCGCGCGGCCCGGCGAGGGCCTCCCCGATGACCGGCTGCAGGCCGACCCGGTCGTGGCGACCTACCACTCCTACGCCGGGCGGCTGGTCGCCGACCACGCGCTGCGCGAAGCGGTCGAGCCGTCGCTCCGGCTGATCACGCCCGCAGTCTCCTGGCAGCTGGCCGCGCGGGTGGTGGCCGCCTACGACGGCCCGATGGACGCCATCTCCTGGACTCCGTCCACGGTCACCGCGGCCGTCCTAGACCTGTCCGGCGAGCTGGCCGAGCACCTGCGCCGCCCGGCTGACGTGGCCGAGGTCGGGGAGTGGCTGTCCCGCGGCCTGCGGGCGGTCCCCCGGCGCCAGGAGAACGGGGACGTCCCGGCCCCGGTCCAGAAGATCCTGCAGTGCCAGCGGGTCCGTGAGCAGCTGCTCCCGATGGTGGCCGCGTACGCCGCGGCCAAGGCGGCCCGTGAGGTCATGGACTACGGCGACCAGATGGCCCTGGCGGCCCGCATCGCCGACCGCCATCCCGAGGTCGGCACGGCCGAGCGGACGCGGTACCAGGTGGTGCTGCTGGATGAGTACCAGGACACCAGCCACGCTCAGCTGGTGCTGCTCCGGGCGCTGTTCGGCGGCGGTCACCCGGTGACCGCGGTCGGCGACCCGTGCCAGTCGATCTACGGCTGGCGCGGCGCGAGCGCGGGCAACCTGCGCCGGTTCGCCGGGGACTTCCCGGCCCGCGGCGGCGCGCGGGCCCCGACCGCGCTGCTGTCCACCAGCTTCCGCAACACTGGCCGGGTCCTGGACGCGGCCGCCGCCATCCAGGAGGGCCTGCGCGCCGCGGCCGCGGAGGTGCCGCGCCTGGTGGCCCCGCCGCCGCGGGCGGCGCGCGGGACGGTGACGTGCGCGCTGCTGCAGACCGCCGCCGAGGAGGCCGAGTGGATCGCGGGCCGGGCCGCGGAACTGCTCAGCCTCCCGGCGGGCGTCGCGCCGGACGGGGCCCGCTGGCCGGACAGCCGCCCGGCCCCCGTCCGCCCGTCCGACATCGCGGTGCTGTGCCGCAAGCGCTCCCAGTTTCCCGCGCTGCGCGCGGCCCTCGAGGCCAGAGGCATCCCGGTCGAGGTGGTCGGGCTGGGCGGCCTGCTGACCGTGCCCGAGGTCCAGGACGTCGTGGCCACGCTGCGGGTGATGCACGACCCGACCGCGGCCGACGCCCTGGCCAGGCTGCTGACCTCGCCCCGCTGGCGGATCGGCCCGCGCGACCTGGTGGCGCTGGGCCGGCGTTCCCGCTGGCTGGTCCGCTCGGCCGGGCGGCCCGCGGACCAGGAACCGGCGCAGCCCGGCGCGGCGGAACCCGACGTGATGCAGCAGGCGGTCACGGACCTGACGGCCGATCCGGGGAGCCTGGTCGAGGCCCTCGACGACCTCGGCGCTCCGGCGGCCTACTCGGCGGCCGGCCACGCCCGGCTCACCGCGCTGGCCGCCGAGCTGCGGACGCTGCGCGGGCACGCGGGCCGGCCGCTGCCCGAGCTGGTGGGCGAGGTGGAGCGCGCGCTCGGGCTGGACATCGAGGTCGCTGCGCGGCCCGGCGCCGACCCGGCGGGCTCGCACGCCGACCTGGACGCGTTCGCCGACGCAGCCACGGCCTTCGCGGGCGACCAGGAGGAGCCCACGCTCGGCGCGTTCCTGGCCTACCTCACCGCGGCCGAGGCCGAGGAGTTCGGCCTGGAGGCCGGGCGGGTCGGCGACACCGACTCGGTCAAGCTGGCGACCGTGCACGCGGCCAAGGGCCTGCAGTGGGCCGCGGTGTTCGTGCCCGGCCTGTCGGCCGGGCCGCACGGGCATGTGTTCCCGGCCCGGCCGAAGCTGGTCACGCGGTGGACCGAGAACCCGCGGCTGCTGCCGTTCGGGCTCCGCGGGGACGCCGCCGACCTGCCGGTCCTGGTCGGCCTGGACCCGCAGGCGCTGGCTTCGTTCACCGAGGCGTGCGCGGACCGGGAGCTGGCCGAGGAGCGCCGGCTGGCGTACGTGGCCTGCACGCGGGCCGCGTTCTGGCTC
>Ga0126381_100008564_pt1 | contig 11440 bp, 9 predicted proteins | sample PanSoiMetPlot_28_FD_96465 | JGI IMG/M metagenome (GOLD analysis project Ga0126381, IMG submission 96465) | Tropical forest soil microbial communities from Panama - MetaG Plot_28 | ecosystem: Environmental > Terrestrial > Soil > Tropical forest > Bulk soil | place: Panama | collected 2016-02-17 | reverse complement strand
TTCCTCTGCGCGGTTGTGAACGCCCACGCCGCGCCCTAAGAGCTCGCCGGCTGGCCATCCACGGCGAATCGATGCCGGGTGGACAGCAGCTGTCACAGTGGGTGAGCGTCGCTGCGGTGCCAGGCCACCGCGCCGAAGCCAGCCGCTGCGGCTGACCCGCAACGAGAGGGGCATCGTGAAGAGCTACATTCGCCGCAACCAGGCGGGCGCCGTGGACGTGCCCGGATCACGGGCAGGAATCACCGTGCTCACGCACCGCACCTGGCTGCTCGCGGCGGCGCTGGCAGTGGCCGCCTCAGCGGTGCTGGCATCTGCGGGGGCGGCCGGGGCCAGCGCAGGCCCGCAGGCCAGGTCCGGGACGGTGCCGGTGCTACGGGTCAACCGCCCCGCTCCGGCCGGCGCAACACCTCGGGCCCTAGGGGCGGTGCCGCCGCGGGTGCCCGATCCCGCCGTCTATGCCGCCCAGAAGGCCGCCGCCAACGCGGCCGCCGCACGCGGGGCGGGACGGTCCTCACCGGCGGCCCCCGCCACCGTGCTGGCGCCGGCCATCGTGCGGAGCTGGGCCGGGCAGCGGGACACGACCGCAGCACCCTCGGACTCGACCGGCGCCATCGGCACCACCCGGTACGTCGAACTGGTCAACGCCAAAGCCGCCGTCTACAACCGGACCAGCAATACCCCGACCGCCGCGGGGGCGCTGCTCCAGCTCACCGGGTGCGCCACGGCGGGCTGCACCGACAACGTGTTCGATCCGCAGGTCATCTGGGACCCCGGCACCAGCCGGTTCTTCTACGCGGCCGACGACATCGTGTCCAGCACCCAGAACCTGCTCGACATCGGCTTCAGCACCACCGCCACCCCGACCCTGTCGGCCTCCAGCTGGTGCCGGTTCGCCCTGAACTTCGGCTCCACGTTCCCCGACTACCCCAAGCTCGGCGACACCCAGGACTTCATGCTCATCGGGAGCAACGATTTCAGCGGGTCCCGCTTCACCGGGTCCACCATCGCCTGGATGAACAAGCCCCCGCCCGGGACGGCCTGCCCGGCCCCGGGCACGCTGGCCATCGGGCTCAGCGGCGCGCTGAAGAACGCCGACGGCACCGCCGCGTTCACCCCGGTGCCGGCCAACCAGACCGACACCAGCTCGACCGGGTGGGCGGTCGCCCGGCCGGCCGGCATCCCGTCCGGCGGGGCGACCTTCCTGACCGTGTTCCCGGTGACCAAGTCTGCGACCGGCGCAGCGGTGATCCCGGTCACCGGGACCTCGGTCCCGGTCAACGCCTACAAGGTCCCCGCCTCGGCGACCCAGCCGGGCACCGCGGATGTGCTCGACACCCTGGACGCGCGTAACACCCAGGCCGTCTCGGCGGTCGACCCCGCGCACGGCGGGGTGACGGCGCTGTGGACCCAGCACGCGGTGTTCGGCGGGGCCGGCTCCCAGGTCCGCTGGTATGAGATCAACCCGGCTACCCACGCCCTGATCCAGCACGGCACCCTGAGCAGCGCGTCAGTCTTCACCTTCGACGGGGCCGTCTCGCCGGACCGGCTGGTCAACGGCGCCACCAGCCTGTTCGGCGGGGACATGGTGATCGACGTCGTCCGGTCGTCGATGACAACCCTGCCCGCCATCAAGGCGGCATCCAAGATCGGGCCAAACCCGGTCTCCGCTCTCAGCACCATCGCCACCTCCGCGGCCTCCGACACCGGCTTCGACTGCATCCAGAACGCAGGCCTGTGCCGGTGGGGCGACTACGCGGCCGCCACCCCCGACCCCGCCGCCCCCGCCACCGGCACCACCGGCCAAGTCTGGGGCAGCTCGATGCTCGCCGCACCCGGCGGCAGCGCCGCCAGCGCAGGCTGGACCACCCGCAACTTCGCGATCAAGCCGTAACCCGCCCTCCGCGGTTCTGCGCAGGCCGCCCCCGCAAGACGGCGCGGCCTGCCCTGGTCCCGGCAGGCCACAAAGAGGGGACCCCAAGAAGCCGGCCCCGATAGCCCCGCCGCGGCTGGCAGGCCGGCGATTCGTTGGCACCTGGAACGTCACCGGCCCACGCTGGGCTTGGAGGAAGGACAACGTCTCCGGGCGGCAAGCCGCGCCGAACGCCCTGATCTGGGCCTGCAACGGAGCGATCGCCACCAAGCCAGCATCTATGCAGAACGGCGGCTCGGCGCGCGGTTATTTGGCCGATTCATCACGTCGCCAGCATTCCGGCCATCATGGACATCCACGGCACGATAGCGAGCGTGTCCGGATATTTATGCAGACCGTCGTGTCCCCGGAACGCGCGCACATCAGCGTGAGGCGGTCTGCGTCAAGCTTTTGGCCGGTGCCTCATCCGTCGTCTGTCCCTGCATAGCGGTTACGGGGTGGTCCCGGCAGCGCGTGATCGGGTTGAGGAGACGACGGGCGGGGCTGCCCATGATGTGCGCCGAGATCACATGTGTCTCAATGCCGCGGAGGGCTCGCCCCGGCCGCCAGCTTGAAGGACCGCTGACGGGGTCAGGCGGCGAGTGCCCTGTTGTCCCGCTGGGTGCCGTGGGCCGCGGTGACCGGGTCCCAGCCTTGCCCGGTGCTGATGATGGCGTGTAGCTGCCGCAAGATCGCGGCGGCGATAATGGTCTGCGCCTGGGTGGGCGTGAGCTTGTTCTGCTCCCTGCCGGTCAGGTGCTGGTAGCGGGCCCGGTAGACGGGATTGGCGCGCTGGGCTCCCCAGACCGCGCGCCAGGCGGCCAGCCGCAGCCCGGGTCGTCCCTGCCCGGTCAGCCGGGTCCGGCCGGTGAACGCGCCGGACAGCTTCTCCCGCGGGGCCAGGCCGGCATGCTTAACCACCGCGCGGCCGGTGGCGAACCGCCTCGGGTCGCCGGTCTCGGCCAAGATCGCCGCCGCGCCGATTGCGGACAGGCCGGTCATCGAGGTGACCAGCCCGGTCAGCCCGAGTTCGTCCAGGACCGCGGTCATCCGCCGCTCCGTCTCGGCCAGCCGGTCCTGGGTGTGCTGCCAGTCTTCCAGCAGCAGCTGCACCCGCTCCAGCGCGCCGGGACGGTGCGCGGTCACGCCGGCCGGATCGGCGAGGGCGGTGAACAGCCCGCGCACGATCCGCAGGCAGGGCTTCTGCCCGCCGCGGCGGGTGATCTCACGCCGCACCGCGCGCTCGAACCGGCCAGCCCCGAGCCGCCGGGTGCGGGCGAAGTCGCCGCCGTCCCGCCCGGCGATCACCCACAACGCCGCGATCCACGTGCCCGACCGGAACGGCTGCCGGGCCGTATCCAGGGCCGCCGGCCATGCGCACTCCAGCAGGTCCCGCATCTGCTGGATCTGGCTGCCGGCCTCGGTGATCAGCTGCTCCCGGCGGGTACCCAGATGCCGCAGCCGGCCCCATGTCTCATCCGCCGGCTCGGGGACATAGCAGCGCAGCTGCGCGGTCAGCCGGGCGATCAGCACCGCGTCTTTCTCGTCGGTCTTATCGCAGGTCAGGTCCTCAGTGCGCCGCGCCCACGACGTGACCAGCGGCTGCACGCACACGAACAGCATCGACCGGTCTGCGGCCAGCTGCCCCAGCACCCGCCACCGGTGGCCGGTCGGCTCGCACGACACGGTCACCCCCGCCCAGCCCGCCGCCGCGGCGCGGCCTGCGGCCCAGTCCAGCGCCGAGCCAAGATCCAGGCGCGGCACCGGAACGTTCGCCGCGCGATGACCTTCGAGTCGTGATCGGTCACCACCACCATCTGCTTGCTGCCCGCCAGGTCGATCCCGACGATCGCGTTCGTCACCGGCACCAGGGCGCGCAGCCGCTCCAGCCGCGCGTTGCGGTTGCGGTCACCTCGGGACACGCCACTACCGTTACCCATGAACGTCCTCCTGCTGCGTGGGACACCAAGCCCGAAGCGCATCAGGGGGACGTTCCCACGTCACGCACCGACACGCAGAACGTCTTTCTATGCCGCTGGTCGCGTGCTTGCAGGCGGCGGATCTCAGCAGGTGGAGTGGAACAGTCCTGCAACCAGCGTGCCTTTGGCCAGGTCGTTGTAGATCTTTACCGCCTGGCGGGTCTCGGCCACGTGCACCTGGACGGAATGCTGCCGGAGGTAGCGGCGCGTGGCCAGGTGAACCTGCAACCGCTCGTTCATGCCCTGGGACAGCACTACGGTGTCCGCGCCGTGGGCCACGAGCTCCTCGACGTCGGCGGGCTGGATGCCGGGCGAATGCCCGGTCCCGGTTTCAGCCCAGTCCCAGGGCCGGCCGCCGCCGGGGTAGAGCTTGAAGTCCTTTCCCGCTCCCAGGCCCTCGACCTGCATGCGGCCCCAGCAGATCACCAGGATCTGCGGCGCGCGGTTCGCCCGCGCCACCGCATCAGCCATACCGGCCAGCGTGCCCGGCAACGCAACCGTCGTACCGGCGGTCAGAACAATCGGGCAGGGCGCGTCCGCTGCTGCCGCGCGCTTCGCCCCGCGGTAGCTAGCCTGTGCGCGGCGCTTCAACGCAGCGCACACCCTCGGCGCCGACGGTTGCCGCGTGCGGTGTGTGCGGCGGCAGCACCATCCGGTCGCCCGGGCCCAGCTGGACGTCGCCTGAGTGGGTGTGAAACACGATCTGGCCACGGACGCAATACAGTACCTTTTCGTAGCCGTGCTCGTGCCAGCCATAGGTGTCGCCGGGGGCGTTGCCCCACCCATGCGGGCTCAGGCCCTCGGCGCGCATCCTGGCCGCCAGCTCACCCTCGCTTGACCCACCGCCAGCATGCCGGTCGACCGTAACCATCACCAAACCTCCTGCCAGCCGGCAGTCTAGTGACCCCGGCGGCCAGCGGAGCAGTCGGCGGCTCATCCGGATCTGCCGCTGCCGGCGCCCGTCGTTCACGCGTGATCGCATGCGAGAAGCGCTCAAAGATGTGGCACGGAGGGTCGTGACTGCGGGTGCTGGGGCGGGGCCGCCACCTACATCGTCGCAGCGTTCATCGCCGGAGCCACCCGATAGCGGCCCAGCATTCAACATCCGGCGTGTCCAGCGCGCTACGTCTGGTCGCTGAACGGCACAAGGCCGTGGTGCTCGGCAAAGTCGCCGAAGCCCGCGGCGCTAAGCGTCACCAGCGGCACCTGGCGATCACGAATCCACGACTTGAGCGCTGGAAGTCGCGGGGCCCGGCTGCCGTGGCGTCCTCGCGCCTGCGGGACAGACTCCCTATGTCGCCTCACAAGACGATGTTGACAGGGGAGCCCGCCAAGGCATCGTCCTGGTTCGCGATCGTCGGACCTTCGGTCCGAGTTCACTAATCTGTCTCAGCATGCCTGCACCCTCCGCGGCTTTCCCCGGGTCTCGACCGTCAACGTCGGCGGCTCCCCCGACGGCGAGGGCCGGGCACGGCGGCGCGGCGGGCGGTGAGTATCACGAGCAACACCAGCACGAATGCGGCAAGGATCGACCAGTGCCAGGATCCGCGGAGCCAGGGCAGCAGGTGCCCGACCTCGCCGGAGTTCGGGCAGGAGCCTGCTCCGCAGGCTTCCCCGAACAGCCAGCGGCGGGCGACCGGCGTATCCGGCAGGAATACCAGGCCTGCGATCGTCACCACGGCGACGAGCCGGAGAGCTCGCCAGCTGGCCCACCAAGTCCCGAGTGCTACCAGGTAAGCGCCGAACAGCAGGAGCAGGATCCCCGTGAGACCGAGCAGCGATGCGCCCTGGATTGCAGCGACAAGCCCGAGCAGGAGGACCACGGCCCCGCCCGCGATCAGCGCACGCGGCCGGCCGCCCGTGATGACGGCGGCGCGGTAGCCAGCCATCGTCACGTGACGCGAGGTAGTGAAGATCGCCCTGACCGCTGACGGCGGCTTCTTTGCCCCGGTAACGACGGCGGCGGCCACCGCCGCGGCTTGCGAAGCGGTTCGGGTGAACAGCGGCTCACCGACCTCGGTCGCCAAGGTCTCCGACGGAACCGGGCAGTCGGCCAGCCTCCTTGCCACCAGTGCGGGATCTCGCTGGCGCGATTCCGCGCGTTCTTCCTGGCCCTGCAGGTTCCGCAGGGTCCGTTGCGCCCGGCTCCAATGGCCGCTCGCGGCCGCTTCTGTTGCCACCCGCGCCGCGGCCGTAGCAACCGCCGCCTGCCCGGCGGCCACCAGCACCTCCTGGGCCCATTGGCTGTGGCGACGAGATGGCGTGCTGAGGATCTCCCGCGCGATAACTGGCAGTTCAGTCGCGGCGATGCTCTGCTGCCAGCTCGACGCCACCCATAGCCCGGTCTGCGGCAGGCTGGCTGGCGTGCGCTTCTCTCCGGTGTCGTCATCCAGATAGGCGAGCTCATCCAGGATGGCCTGCCGTCCGTGCGGCTCGACGCTGTCCATGACCCTGTGAAGCAACCGATCGTAAAACCAGCTGGCCCGCCGCCCCGGCTGCTGCGATTTCGTGACAGCGAGCACACGCCGTGGGTCAAGCAGGAGGCGGACAAGCCAGCCCGCACCGTCCAGTCGGCCCCAGGTCCAGTCGTTCGCCCGCCACGATGACTTGTAGAAGGCCCCGAGCTGATAGAACTGCAGGCCGGTTAGCTTGGACTTTGCCGTATCGCGGTGGGGGGCCAGCAAGTTCCGGGTATCGGCGCTCAGCTGGACCAGCTCGATCCGCTGCTCCACCTCGAGCCCGACCGGCAGCACCGACCGGGTGGCAACGTAAAGGTCGAACAGGCCGTCAGCGATGCCTTCGGCGTCAGGGCCGAGGAACCGGAGGTAGGTGTCGAGCTCGGTTGCCGCACGGGACCGCCGTTGCTTGAGTGCATCCTGGCCAGGTGCGACCGGATACGCTGACAGGCTCGCCTCGGCGGGGCTGCGGCCGAGAGCAGCGTCGGCGAGCTCCCGCAGGAGTAGGTAGCTGCCGGCGACCGCTACAGCGAGCCGACGCCAGCCGCTGGCCAGCGAGTCATCTTCGCCCGGGGGGAGTTCGTAGCCCTCCCGGCGGGGGCCGGGCCGGGCAAGTTCCTGCGCATATGCCTCCGTGATCTTGCCGGCCAGATCCGCGAGCGTGCCCTCCGCAGTCCCGAACGCGGCGAACTTGCTGGAGACAAAGTCCTCCACATCCGGCCGCGTTGCTGGCACGAAGGCCCTGTGTACCGCCTGACTGAGCGACACGAGCTCTTGGCGCCGATCGTCATCAACCACCAGTGTGAAGGCGGCCCGGAGCATCGACAGGACAGTCGCCTCGGCGCCGTCGTAAGGGGCACGGCCGAAGCGCTCAAGCCGCTGGTACCCATCGGTGTCCCCCACTTCCCCTTCGAGCGGCCGCCAGCTCTCCGCAATCCTGGCCGCAGCGGCGCTCTGGCAATCCCGCTCCGGATTGCCCCCGGACGCGAACGACTGCCGGAAGGACGGCGGAAGGTCACCATCACCCAACGTGGCCAGTACCCGCATCAGCGCCTCGACCACCGGCCGGGCGAAGAACCGCGCTTGACGGTGACGGTAATCATCCATCATCTGCGTCGTCACCAACCTCGCGGGGACGGTGCCAGGTCCCCGTCCGTACGCCCGCCGGAGCCGAACCCCCAACTCAGCCATGCGGACGCGGGTGACGCGTAGTGAGTCAACGCGGTCATTGTGCTCACGAAGCGACTTGAGATCGGCGCTGATCGATTGATTGAGAACGGCGCTGAGGCCTTGAAACAGCGCCTCACCGAAAGTGGGGGGCAATTCGGCGGATGTCTCGCTTGCCGGGGCAGGATCACCAGGCGACGGCACCACGTATAGCAGGACGCGCCGGACCTGCCGCTCGGCCGTCCGGTCGAAGATGGCGCGCAGCAACGGATTGAGAGGCCGGTTCATGAGCAGACCACCGTCAGCTGCCCAGTGCGCACGGGTGATATTGGCATACTTCTTCATGGCGGGGCGCCTGGGCCCCCCTCGGCGAGCTGGCACCTCGTTGTGCGCAACGAAGGCAGGCTCGAACGCCACCGGAAAAGACGCGCTACTGCGGGCTGCCAGCGCTAGCGCATCACAAGTTCTGGTGTCAGCGAGATCGCCCTCGTTAAACGCGAACAGGCCCCGGTGATCTACGTCTTGCACCGATGTTCCCGCGTCGTCGGTGAATCGTCTCGTCTCGCCGGTGAGCAGAGTCGTGGTGATGAAGACCCGGGTCTCGGGGTGGCTGCTGCCCGGACCGCAGGCGCTGGGTGGCGGCTGAATCGGGGATGGCTTGACGCCAAGCTTCCTCATCCCCGAGGACAGTTGATGCAGTAGCAGGTCACCGTGCAGCAGGGACGGCGGGCTTGGCTCGGCCGGGTCTCGCAGCAGGGTCTCGAACGCGCCCGCTTCCAGCCACATGTCACGTAGCGGGGCGAGGTCGCATGGCCGTGCCCGTGCCATCCCCAGCAGAGCAGCGTTGACGCCCCCTGCGCCGGTACCCGACAAGATGTCGATCGACACGGTGACGTCAAGCAGGTTAATCAGTCGCAGATAGCAGGTCCTGACATGGCGATCGGCGTCAGCAGTGTCCCCAGCATCCGTTAACGGGCTGCCATTCGGCGCGCTATCGCGCAACCAGGCCGCTTTGCTGCAGCAAGTTCAGCTCCCGTACCACGCCACCGATCCAGACTGCGAGGCTCACCCCCCCGGTCATCGCGACGGCAATGCGCAGATCCTGAGTGTGCGGACCGGGCCGGGACACTGGCCCCGCCGATAGATATTCCTCGTCCGGGCTGGGAGTTCCGCTTGCCGCCACATCGTCGGCTGAAAAGCCCTGTCCGTCCGCAGGGCTGCCGCCGACCGCGGGCGGAGAGGCCATATCGCCCACTACGTTCCCCGACGTCATGCTCCCTGCTCCCCCCAGGTGGTCGAACCTCGCCTTTCATACCGTTTACCCGTGATGGGTTCACATGACCCACGCGACCCGTGGAGGCGGCGCCGACAGCACCCGCCGCACAAGCTGCACAGGCCGTGCAGAGCCGGCTGCTCGGCTGGCCTAGGCCGGCGTCCCCGACACACGGGTGCCTGCGACTTGTTCGGGGTGGCTGGCTGCCACCACGCAGGCCGCGTCCGCGCAGGCGGCCGCCTCGGCGTATGGCAGAACCGCCGCGTACGCCTGTGGCCACACCGCTGGATGCCACCACAACCGCGCGGCGGCCGCTGCCCTCGCTCACCCCCGCGATGCTGCCGCTGGCCGACCGGAACTTCCCTGGCTATGAGTTGTGGGGCCTGGCCGCAGGGACCGGCGCTGATCTGGTCTGGCGGATCAAGAAGAACCTGGTGTCCACGCCGGTGAAGGTCCTGCCAGACCGGTCGTTCCACTCGGTCATGCCCACCCTGGCCGAGAACATCCGGCTCGGCCAGGCCCGGTGCGCTGCTGACCCGCTCCGCCGGCGTGCAGCGGGCCATCTTCGACCGCGAGGCGCCCGGCTTCGCCGCCGCTGTCGCCAGCGCGATCACCGCGATCGAGTCCAGCACCCCGGGCACCCGGGTGACGTCGGTCGAACGGCTCGACCCTGCCCAGGCGCCCCTCCCCCACTCCGCCTGATCACCGGGGGCCGGGCGCCAGGGCGGGCCCGGGCCGTAGCCAGTGACGCGGCCTCGCATGCGGTTGGGCTGCGTATCGCCGGTGATACCTGTACTGACTCCTTCAGACCTCCCTGGACACCTCGCCGTATGGGGCGCTACTACTTGGCTGACCTGTCGGCTGACCGGCGATCTTCATAAGATTCATATGCCGTCTGAGCTGCGGCGCTGAGGGAGTTGAGCCACTGATCTCTTGCATCCGGGCAAGTGACCATCCGTACAGCGCTGGCCAGCTATTATAACGGAATGTCATCAGAGGCATGCAAAATCAGATCTTGCCAGGGGTCTTGCGCCGACCATACGTGCAGGCATCTGACCTGCTGAAACGTCGTGAGTGGAGCTAAGGGGAGTCGAACCCTGACCTCTTGCATGCCATGCAACAAGAGCAACGCTCAGGCCTGGGCCCCGATAGCTCCGACCTGGACTTACTGTGCCCTGGAGTGCCTGTGGGTGCCTGCAAGCCTATGCGTGTTGGCTGTCCACTTGGCTGTCCGCTGGGTCTTCGCTGACATCCTGCCGGCGCATCCCGCTCGCGTGGCGCAGCAGTTCCAGGCCGCCATCAAAACGATCCCGACGTACGACCCCCGACCACGACCCGGCCCGCGCCTACCACCATCGGCCCCACCCTGACCGCCAGTCAACAGCCGCACGCCCCGGGCGCCTTCCGCGCATGCCGATGAGCGGTTGTCTGTAAACCAAGCCTCTACGGGGTGGTGAACTGGCGCAGATCGGCGCAGAAATCGCGGCTGGACAAGTCGGAGTTGCCGGTGGGGCCGTGAATGATGCGGAACGAGCCCGGAACCTCGGTGTCGTCGTCTGGGTTGCCGGGGGTGCCGTTGTAATTCAGGTCGAAGGCGAACCGGAGGCTGCCGGGGTCCTTGAGCACGAAGTTGCCGAACTGGTCGTAGAAGCGGGAGGTTCCGGAGGCGTCCTCGGTGATGGTGATGGTGCCGTCGCCGTTGTCGGTGATCTTGTGGTCCTGGCTGTTGAGGGCGAAGACGTTGGTGAAGGTGCCGCCGGTGTCGGTGTTGGTGGTGACAGCGGTGCCGGAGAAGTGCTCCCGGAAGGCGGGGAAGGGGCTGGACCCCCGCAGCACGGCAGTGAGGTGGACGTCCACCTCACTGGAGTCGACGGCCGGGATGCCGTCGCAGTCGTAGGGATCGGAGACGGAGCTGTCGTGGAAGTGTTCCTTGTCGAACACCTTGGCGTTGGCCGGGACGGTAGTGACCGCAGCGGCAGCAACGGCAGCGATGGTGGCGGCGAGTCCCCGCACCGCCAAATTGGCTGTTACACGACGAATTCGGGTCATGATTCCCCCCCTCGTGGCGGCTTGACAAGCCACCTGCTCAGAAGACCCACTTTACGTCCGGTTGACCTAGACTTTGCCACGGGGTCCCGGATGGCGCCCGATGTGACCCCGGGCTGGAACGCAGATGCGTCCAGCGAAACATCCTCATGCCCCTGGCAGAGCGGTAGTAGCGTCCGCTCATGCCGCGGACGGGGCGTTCGACGTCGCGCAGGAGGGATCCAGCCGACAGGAGAACCCTCCTGTCGTCAAACGGGCGTCGGTACAGCGACGCGCAACTATGAAAGTTACCCAGCGACAGGCCGTCGGCCGCGCTGCGTCGTGGGACGGTATCACCGTGCGTGATCAAGAAGATCAGGAAGAACGCGAGCCTACCCGCCGTTCTGCACCTTCAAATGGGCGGTGGCCGCGCTGGCCGGGACGGCGCAGAACTGCTGATCGGCGCGCGGCCTAGCTTCCGGTCCTCACTGCGGAACATTGTTCCCCGCGGGGTTACGCCTCCCATTTGAGAGGCTGCGGCAGACTGCACCGGCCGTGCCGGGTGCCCGTGACGAGCGGCTTGTAGCTGGGCATGGTGGTGAGGCGGTTCGGCCAGGCCAGCAGGCCTTCG
>Ga0126381_100008563_pt1 | contig 11441 bp, 14 predicted proteins | sample PanSoiMetPlot_28_FD_96465 | JGI IMG/M metagenome (GOLD analysis project Ga0126381, IMG submission 96465) | Tropical forest soil microbial communities from Panama - MetaG Plot_28 | ecosystem: Environmental > Terrestrial > Soil > Tropical forest > Bulk soil | place: Panama | collected 2016-02-17 | reverse complement strand
TGCGGCCGGGTTTGTCACGCTATAATTTCATCAGCGCGGATGTGGCGAAATTGGCAGACGCGATAGACTTAGGATCTATTGGGCGAAAGCCCGTGGGGGTTCAAGTCCCTTCATCCGCACCAACATTAAAACAAACGGCTTGAATCGTTAAGAAGAGCAGCTTTCTCGACTGTCAGAATGACTCTGGTAAACCGTTTGGTAAACCAGTTGGTTTGCCAGACCGGACGGACAGCGGTTTACCACACGCGCTCATCGTCATCATGAACGTGCAGTCGATCTCACTCACTGCTAACCGCTCGGGCGCGACAGAATGACATCCGATACAATTTAATATTCACCCCAAAAGGCTCCGAAACTTCGTCGCCACAGGTTACCCGTGTTTTCTAAACTTTTCGCTCCCACCATTTGGTTCTTAGCGCAGCGTTTCGCCGTCGGCATTCGGCCAAACAGATCAGCGTCGGCTTGACGACGCATTTGCTGGGATAACCTTGCTTAAGCGCGCGCTGGCGGAACAGGATAGTCGGATAACAGACCTGGAGAGAACAGTTAAGCTGCTGCAGCGTCAACAGGATCAAGCATCGCCGGCTCCGGATCCCATCCCCCCAGCACCATCGCCATCTCCAACGGGCCATCGGAAGCGTCGTTTCCCCTCCACGATCCATAACTCGCCGACGGGACTTCGTCGAGCCAACGCCGCCGCCAATCGGCGGACATATGTAATGATCGTCAGCTTGTCCTGGTGTTTTAAGCGCAGCACGATAATTCCGGGATGCTCGCGCGGTGGGTACGCTCGAATGTTAGCGAAGTCGAGATCCAGCGTCAGAAGAATGCGCCCTTCATTTCTTGACGTGCTTGCAACTAACAGGTCGTCTGCGCCCGAGAGTTTCTCATCCCAGATCGTCTCGGCATCGAAGCCAGCCTCGCGCAGGGTGGCAGCCGCTTCGACGGGGAGGTTTTCGTCTGTCTTGAATTTCACGCGGTCAGTTCAGCGGGAAGATCCATCGCACCTTCGCGGGCCAACTCCGCAGCGTAGGCAAGGGCGGCGTCAATATCCCCCGGCCGTAATGCCGGATAGCTGGCGAGAATCTCCGAGCGCGGAATACCCGAAGCAATGTTGTCGAGAATCACGGAGACCAAAACCCGGGTTCCCTGAATGCACGCTTTCCCGTGGCAAATGGCAGGATTCACGCTGATACGATCCCTCCAGTTTTCCATACAGTTTGATTTTACCTCGTAACAATATTGCCACCACGTGGCATCCGGAGGATTAATTCGTTCAAGTCTGCTTCTGTCCATCGTTTCCGTCCGGATGATGCGGCCGCCGGGAAGCAATTCTGGACTCGTGTAACGTGCGTAACATCTCGGCTCCAGGGGATCGAAACCAAGGCGCGAAGCCGGCAACCGTGATTGGATTCAACAGATCGAGTTTTGACCGTACGGGATAGGATTGGAACCCGCGATCTCCGTACCGCGATGATCAGCGACGCATCTCTGACGAGCAAAGGCAGCCTTTTCCGCAATGCCGGGTCGGGCGTCACGATGAATTCCAGGGCGATACTCGCCGTTGTCGCCGGTGTCAGTCCGTGCCACGCTACATAAGCGGACCAGCAAACGCCTCCCAGAATTACGAGGAAGGCAACCACAAAGAGCACAGCCGAAGCTCCTGGCCGGTTTCCCGCGCCTTTTCTGCTAGTCTCCAACTCGGCTAACGGGACGTTCCATCCGTAGCACCAAGACCTGCTCAGCCGGTGTGATGCGGGCCTCACCGCCGGGGACGACTTCCCTCGGTCCTCCCTAGTACCCGGCACTGGAGGTGTTTTCGAGGTACGTATCGGCGAAGATACGGTGTGGTCTCGAGCCGGGAAAGGACGGTTTCCGGAGACCAAGGAGCTTAAGCAAATCGTCCGAGATCGCATCGCCCCAGGCAAGGAGTTGCGCCATTCCGATCGATGATTAGTCGGAGGCGAACCTGCCTGCTCGGAGGCACGGGACGATTGGCGCCAGTCTTCGACCCCACTGATGAGCGGGGATGGAAAACGGGGAGTAAGCGCCTAAATCGGGATGATCAGAGAGCTTCGCCCTTGGCGACTTGACCTCGGAGCAGGAACGTTTTGGGGTACGATCCGTTCCCGCAGACCTTGAAAGAGCCGAAATCCTTGTACCCCTCGGGCACCTCAGGCCGCGTCTCGACCCAGAGGCGAAGTTGATTCAGATCCGAGACGCTGATCTCGCGGTCACGCATCCGCTCGATCAGATGTCGCCGCACCCCCTCGGGCAGGTTGTCCCAGCGCTCGAGTTGCGGCATCAGCCGCCGAAGACCATTCGGCCAAGTTCATCGCCCAGGCGGTGGGCCGCTTCCGGATCCGGCTCGTTGCGGAAACGCTCAGCCAGGGCGAAAAACTGCCGGTGTTTTCGCTTCTCTGCGTCGATCCCGTTTTCGATCAGTTCCAACAACATGCGATTCTTGCTCAGCTTCCGACTCTTGGCCATGCTACCCACCTGTTTCGCCAGCCGGGGAGGCAGACTGACGCTCTGCCGAACCGCTTTCTCCTTCATGACACCATTATGCACCAAAATGGTGTACTGGGATTGCTTGCTGCCTGAAATTGAGAGAGATGATTCTCAGAATTTTACTGCTGGAAGCTATCCACGGCGACGGCGAGAAGCGCGGTGTGAATGACGAAATTGTGAACACCGAATAAGATGTTTTTGGTTCCTACACGTATCGCTAGCCCCCCAATTCTGACGGTCCTGGTACGCATCAACACATCAGGAGTTCGATGCCCACCATAACCGCTTGAAGAGCAACCAGTCCTCCTGCGGGTGCCAGAAATCGGATAGAATTCGAACCCGCGATCCTCTGTGCCACCGCGATGACGAGCGATGCACCTGCGGCGACCGCTAGTCTTTAACTCGTCCATCGGGACGCTCCATCCGTAGCACCAAGACCTGCTCAGCGGGATGTGATCCGTTCTCATCGCCGGGGGCGACTTCCGCGGTTCTCCCTGCATGCCGCCGCTCCGCAGCTCGCCGGCTTGGTACGAGGCGGTTGAAAACGTGAACCAGAAGGGGCGTTCCGGCCAGCGCGCCGAACAAGGTGCCGACCGCACTGGCCCTGAAGTAACTGCTGAAGACAACCATCAAAACGACGAACAGGCAAAAGACCAAGCCTGCATTTTTCAGTCTCTCCATATTCACGCCTCCACAGCCTCACGCACTCTCCGGCAATGTTGCTGGGCTTTGCATCACGTTTGCCGAAACGACGATCTTCGGCGCCGTCACGTAGTGCTGATGTGTGCAACCGAGGCAATTTGCACCCCTGACTGCCGCCTTTACCACCGCCACGAAAGCTGGGGGGATCTCGATCGGCTCCCCCGCTTTGTTGAAGAACTCGGGAAGGATTTGCCCGGCCATGTTCTTTTCAGCCCCGGTCAAATCGAGCGGCAGATAGCCCTTACGGCCGCGAAAGACAACGCTCGATTCAACCCGGCCGCGCCCGCCTTCGGGCTCAATCACCCGATGCTTCGCAATGAGAACGTCATAGGTATTCCTCATGCGGAAGACGTCCACGCTCACGAAGACCGTGGCTATCACAACCGCATGGCGGCCGTTCGTTGCGACGCTGTCGATTGGCTGGAGCCACGGAACCGGTTCACCGCCCTCATTGCAGAACGTGACATACCGGCCCATGTCCTTGTTCGAGCCGCCCGACTCCACCCCGCGCAGTACGGCACGTTTCGCGATCGTCTATATTGGATCGAAATCTCGGGCTGACACAGTATGCTGACGTCCTGGAGTTTGCGCTCCATGCGACGCTTCTCCGGCCCTGCGACCAGGCTAGGCTGCCTGTACCCGCTTCCTCCTCGTTTCAGACGCGGTTCGGCCTTCATTCACCAGACTCCTTCTGAAATCGAGCGCGGATCATGCTCATGCCGACCGCCTTTCGCGGATTGGCCGGCCCAGCGCCGCCCGGATCATCTCTTTACTGCATCCCGCCCAGCAGCAGTACTTGCGAGGCTCCTCCACCGCGATCGCGAGGTTATCGCCGCACTTGTCGTGGCCGGCCGCGGCACAGGACGGGCACCGCGTCACCCAGTTCCGGCCGACCTGCCTGCGGACTGTGACGTAGTCCAAAATCCGGAACTCCCCCGGCTTGGCAGCGAAGCACGTCGGGGCCTCAGTCCTCCGCACGCGTTGAACAGATTCCAGCGGAATCTCCAAGCCCTCGATCATCCGCCGCAAATGCCCCTCCTTCACCTTTGGCAATCCGTTCAGGTACGCAAGTTGATCGGCGAGGTTGTAGTCGGCTCCGTAAAACCAGTAACGCCATCCCCGGCTTTCTCGCGCGCCCCGGTGAACGCCGAGCGGGGTGCGGATCGCATTTCCGAATTCGCTCCCCCTCAGTTCGTCCTGCTTCGGGAAGAATTCAATTCCCTCCGAGAGCCCGGTGCCTTTCACCTGGACATTGAGCTTGACAGCCAGATGATAGATGTAGATTCGCGCCTCGCGGGCGAGGACGGGACGTTCGAAGAACATCCAAAGGTGGCCGCCGCGTTTCGACTTCTCCAATGCGGCCGCGACTCCGTCGTCGTCCAACTGACGCTGCACTTTGATGAGATCTTCGAGCGCCGTAGGGTAGTCCGCGTCGATGGCCATCCATTTCGAGCGCTGTGTCTCCGGATTGATCGCGTAGATTCCGAGTTCCCCCGCGAGATGCCGCCGGACTGTATCGAGGGTGAGGCCCCGCACTGCTGCGCCGTTCCTGCCTTTCGGGCGGTGGTAGTAATGCCGGCCGCTCTTCGGATGCGGGCGCGTCGATTGGATTGTATACGCCCGCCGGTTAACGAACAGCTCGCTGAACGCTCGGGCCATCTCGCTAGTTGCTGGTAGCCGATGCTCCATGGCTGTTCTCTCCAAGCTCGTGTATACACCGAAAGGCTTTCGCTTTTCAAAAGTCTCTCAGTCGGCCCCAACCAGCCCGATGGATTTTGCGCAAGCGCTTTTAGGCCATACGTTTGGGCAAGTTGCTCGAATTCCTCCAGCCGATAACCACCGAAATTCGAGGTAGCCACTGGGTCCACCATCCAGAACGCCTGCTGGGTCCGGTCATACACGTAGAACATGCCGGATTCCGGATCGTCCGGCACCATTACAAAGAGCAGGGTGCCCTTTGTATAATCGATCCACTTTTTGATCTGGCCTTCCGCCCAACGGGCCGAACGCCAGGATGAGTCTGTCCTCTTCCAGGCGATCGAGGCCCAAGCGCTTTGCGCTCGGTTCGTGTACCTGCAAGATTCTGTTGACGATAAGTTTGCTGTTGTCCATTTGTTTCGCTTCTCCTTGTGGTCGCCTGTTTGCGACACCGACAGTCCAACCACCCTTAACCCGCTGTCTCCATCAGTGGAATCGGGGGAGAACTCCAGAAGTCGACTGCTTCGGGCTTGAAGATGCTAGGGGATTGAAGCCTCTTATATATAACGATGCGAGGAGAGGGCACCGGCTACCGGGCAGACCTCAGACGAGATTCAGGTGACTGCCATTGCCTGCAATTTCCTAAGCGCTCCTGGAACTCTGGCTGTAGTCCGGGAATTTGACTTACGCGCACAACGCAACCGCCGCTGGAAGTGTGCTTGTACTTGGACACTTGGTGGCGCCGCTGACCAACGATGCCGGCCGGATAACAGTGACCTTCAGTTGAAGGTATTGCCGCCATCTCGCTGAATGAACTCCGCCAACCGGCCGCTTCAGGTGAGGAATCGGAATGGGCCTTCCTCCGAGTGGGCGGCCACACCCACGATGACCAGAACCCATCTTCGCCGCGCTTTGGTCTTCGCATTTCTAGACTAGGGGCAGGGACGTTCGGGTTTATCCAACTGTTAGGATAAGAACCCTGCGAAGGCGAGAACTCCGGCCAAGTCTTGAGGCGTCCGTGCCCCATTGAATGTCGTTGTCCGTGTGGCAGCTATTACAGGAGTTAGGAATCTTGAAGGATCAGTATTCTTCTTTCGTTCGAGTTGATTTATCAGTGAATCCCTTTGCCACGCAACCCATTTTTCACCCATATTTCAGCTTCCCGTCATCTCTGTCACATACAGAGGGATCACCATCGAATCCATAACTGGCGCGGCGCAGCCCGGAAGGGGCCTGTTCAGAAGGCGCACGTCGGTATAACGGCGTCGCTAGCCGTTCTCGATTGAGTGGAGGTAACCATGAAACGAGGAGTCTTTGGAATCCAACTACTTCCAGGAGCATTGCTCGTGATCGCCAGTTTGGGACTTTCGACCCCAGCGGCGGCACAGGTAGCTGGGGGGATGCTGCGGGGCGCCATCATGGACAGCTCGGGGGCTTCGATCGCCCGAGGCTTAGTTTCCGTGACCAACATCAACACCGGCGTCAAGCGTACGGCAACTACCAACGAGGCCGGATCCTACGCCGTTCCCAACCTCCTGCCCGGCTCCTACGAGGTGACCGGCTCCGCCGTGGGCTTTGCCTCGGAGACCAAGTCGGGAGTCGAAGTTGAGGTCGGAACGGAGTTGCTTCTCGATTTCAAGCTCTCGGTCTCCCAGCGCAAAGATGTGGTGGAGGTCTCGGCGCAGCCAACCGATGTGCTTCAATCGACCACGTCCGATCTGACCGGATTCACTGACGGAGGCTCGATTCAGGAGTTGCCCCTGAACGGACGCAGTTGGACCGATCTGGCGCTCCTGGAGCCGGGCGTTACCAACATTCGGGATCTGAAGTCGCCTAGCGCGCGGGGTCTGACGGGCTTTGGCAACGAGGTAGCGATTTCCGGTGCGCGTCCGACTCAGAATAACTACCGCATGGATGGCATCAGCCTCAACGATTACGCCAACTCTGCGCCCGGCAGCGTCTTGGGCGGTAACCTCGGCGCCGACGCAGTGGCCGAGTTCTCCGTGGTCACCAGCAACGCCCCGGCCGAATACAGCAAGACATCCGGCGGAGTCATCAACTCCACCACGCGCTCGGGCACCAACGTATTCCACGGAGATGTTTACGAGTTCGTCCGTAACAACGCGTTGGATGCGCGGAACTTCTTCGACCGGAGCAATTTGCCGCCCTTCAAGCGAAACCAGTTCGGAGCGGCGCTCGGCGGGCCAATCCAGCGCGACCGTACTTTCTTCTTCGTCAATTACGAGGGCATCCGCCAGTCCAAGGGCAGCACCACCATCTCGACCGTGCCCACCCAGGATCCGCGCAACGGCATCCTCCACAATGCCGATGGGAGTGTGACGAAGATCGCCGTCGATCCGGGCGCGCAGAAATACCTGACGTTCTGGCCTCTGCCCAACGCCGGGGCCGCCCCCAACGGACTCGGCAACATCGGATTGTTAGATTTCGTATCCCAGGAGGTCACGACTGAGGATTTCGTCATCGCGCGCGTGGATCATCGATTCTCCGATCGCGATTCAATCTTCGGCACCTACATGTATGATCGGACCCCCGATACGGTTCCCGATCCTCTGGACACGGTGTTGACCAAGGCCCAAACGTCCCGCCAAATCGCGGTTCTCGAGGAGAGCCACAACATCACTTCCGCAATTGTCAATTCGCTCCGCATCGGGCTGAACCGGGATGCCGTAGTAAACGCCGTTCCGACGCAGGCTCTGAATCCGGCCGCGGCGGATCCGAGTTACGCTGCTGTGCCTGGCGCGACCGCAGCCAAAGTATCGATCAGCGGCCTAACTGGGTTCGGCGGCGGCCTGCAATCCGGCGGCTCTTATTATGCCTGGACCTCCAAACAACTCAATGACGATCTGTTCTGGATTCGAGGGCGGCATTCGATCAAGGCCGGCGTCGCCATCGAACTCATGCAGATGAACATACTCAACTTCACGAGTCCGAGCGGATCGTACTCTTTCGGATCGCTCTCCGACTTCCTCACCAATCACCCATCCACGTACGAAGCGGCTCTCCCTGGACACACCACTCCTCGCGGCTTCCGGGTAAACATGTTCGGGGGTTATGTCCAGGACGATTGGCGGGCCAGCTCCGGTTTTACCGTCAACCTGGGACTCCGCTACGAGATGTCGACGGTGCCAACCGAAGAGCACGGCCTGCTGACGGCGCTACAGAACCCGGCCAGCCCCTCGCCTCATCTCGGCAGCCCTTTCTTCCAGAACCCTACCCTGACGAATTTCGAGCCGCGCGTGGGTTTCGCCTGGAGCGATCCGTTCCACATCGCCAAGACCGTGCTGCGTGGCGGGTTCGGAATCTACGACGTCCTGCCCTTGCCTTACGAATTCAGTAAGACGGAGATCACCGCCGCGCCTTTCGCCGCCCTGGGGAACGTCACTGCCACCGGCCCGCTGACAGGTACCTTCTTCACGGGGGCGGAGGCGTTGCTGGGACCCGAATCACTGCGCGGCGGCTATGTCCAGCAGAATCCCCGGCGCAACTACGTGCTGCAGTGGAATCTCAACCTGCAGCGCGAGATCGTGCGCAAGCTCACTGCCGTGGTCGCCTACGTTGGCTCGCGCGCCGTGCATCAGCCATGGATCTCCGACGAGTACGACCTCGTGATGCCCACCTTCACACCGGAAGGTCTCCTGTGGCCGTCCCCAGTTGGAAGCGGCTCCCGCATCAATCCGAATTTCGGCAACATTCGCGGCATGATGTGGCCGGGCAACTCCGAGTATCATGGGCTGCAGCTCGGCCTGCGCAAGACTCTGTCCCGCGGGCTTCAGTTGCAAGCCTCGTATACCTGGAGTAAGAGCATCGACGACAACTCGACCAGCCTGGATATCTCGCAACTGCAAAACGCCATCGCTACTCCCTACTTCGACCTCAGGCGCGGGCGCGCGGTGTCCGATTTCAACGTGCCGCAACTCCTTGTGGTCAACGGGATCTGGCAGGTGCCGGGGCCCAAATCGAGCTCGGGGGCTCTGAATTGGGTGGCCGGGGGCTGGCAGTTCGGCACGATCCTGCAGGCCAGCGATGGCATCCCCTTCACAGCCACGTTTTCCTCCAGTGGAGACCCGCTGGGCTCCTCGGGCCTCTCGGATTTTCCCAACCGTCTCATCGGACCGGGATGCTCCACACTCACCAACCCCGGCAACGCCACCCATTTCATCAAGACGCAGTGCTTTGCGATTCCGGTCGCGAGCCCTGCCTTGCTGCCTTTGTGCGACGCCCGGTTCGGAACGCCTCCGCAGTGCTTCAATCTCATGGGCAACGCCGGCCGCAATATTCTGATGGCTCCCGGCGTCGTGAATCTCGACTTCTCGCTGTTCAAGAACATGCGCATCCCCGGCGCCAGGGAGCGGTTCAACGTACAGTTCCGCGCCGAGCTGTTCAACGCCGTAAACCACACCAACTTCGCGCCCCCCGCCAGCGGCAATGACGGCATCTTCGACTCCCACGGAGTGGCCGCCGCTGCCGCCGGCCTGCTTACTTCCACTCTCACCGATTCGCGCCAGATTCAATTCGGTCTGAAAATCCGATGGTGACTCCCGGATGGAAATCTCCCAGTAAAAAAGTTAGGTCTATATGGACTATCGCCGGCTCGGTGGCGTGGTATTTGGGGATTGTGCGCCTCGGCGTAGAGCCCGACCAAACCGGCTGCCCCGGTGGAAGAGCAGAAGACGGTCCGCACGGTGATCGGTCCCGGCGTAAATCACCACTCGGGAGAGCATCACACCCGCGGGGCTCCAGATTGTGTTTCAGAGCCGTGGGCCCCTCCAGCGACATGGTTGTATGCCTTGGTGGGCGAGCCGAAAGCGCGAGGTTACAAGCTCGAACTGGCGCAACCGATTCGTCGAGCAGGTCCCGAGCGCTTTCGCCCCGGTCACTTATTGCTCTAGCAGTTCGGCCAGCGAGTCTTCCTTCGGCAATTCGCGCACTGGCTTTTCGCTGTGGACTTTTGGGCGAAGTCCCTTCTTGGTCGGGCGCCACCACACCAGCAGGCCCGTAACGAAAAGCAGGGCGGGCGTCGCCCCAAGAAAGGCCCAGAGAAGCTTGACCGGCAGTCCGCCGAACTGTCCGTAATGAACGGGCTGAACAGCCTGGAATAGCTGAACCCCAAGAGGCCGGTCTGCCGTTCGCTCGGCGGACAACACCCTGCAGGTTACCGGATCGAGATATACGCGGTTGAGACCTGCCGGCGACAGGTCTCCCGCCCGGCGCAATCGCAAGTAGACGGAGGCATTCGGCGAGTCCGAAATGCGCATCTCGGTTGGCACGCCGTCCGGCATCGCCGCCTCGCCGGCGACCAGGTACTCGTACAGCGATTTCGTCAGTCCGGATGCGGCCTTTACGGGCTTGAATGCCCGCACCGATGCCGGCTGTCCGGTTACTCGCTCCCACGTATTTCTGAACGACTGCGGATAGGCCAGCTCCATGCCGGTGAACGACAGCGCCACGATAAAGAGAAGCGTCCACAGGCCTGAGACGCGGTGCAAGTCGAAATTGAAGGGACGCGAACCACTATTTCGGCGAATCCTTAACCAGGCTCGCCAGCTGCCGCCGCGGATCGCCCACAACAGAAGACCCGTCGAGCCGAGCGCTAAACATACACCGCCGACTCCTCCGATGATCTGGCGGCCTGTCCTCCCTGCCAGCAGGTTTCGATGCAGGTCGACCAACCAGTCCATCCAGGCGACTTTTGGTAATTCGCCAAGAACCTGCCCGGATGACGCATCGACCGCCACGCGGTGGGTCTCTTTGTCTGCTGATTTGAATTGGAAGATATAAGGATCGTTCGGGTTTGGCGGAAACGTAACTCGCGTTATCTGCGCGCCTGGCTGTGCACGGCCAATCGCCCGCGCCGCAGCCACAAGACTCACGCTGGGGGCTGCTGCCGCGGCGGCGGTGCTCCGCGGCCATCGCGCACGATCCGCCTCGTCGCGGAACGTAATGACGCTGCCGGTGAGGCAAGTGAGAGAAACCAAACCGCCCAGGACAATCCCACCCCAGGTGTGGAGCCACTTTGTGGTGGGTCGCAGTAGCAGTCTGCCACGAGTCACAGTTGTGGTGTCCGACATCTCTTTCCTCATTTCCTAAAACTTGAACACATCCTTCGAACCGCGAGTGTAGGCTAATACAACATCTGAGAGTCGCCTCTTCACGACGTTATATTAACGGACGTAGATGTCGGTTCGATGACGGGGACCTGAAACATGGCTGAAAGCACTAGGCTGGAGGTCTCGGGCAACACCGGCCCATCGGCCGGGCCGCGATGGGCTGCCCATCTCAATTCGCAGTTTCGGGTGTACGTATCGCGATTGGCGCCGCAAACAGAAGCAGAATGTGCGCACAGAGGCGCCGCCGGCCGAACCTATAACCGCGGGGTCGGATGCCGTCAATACTTACGGATTTTGGTCCACCCCGGCGTTTAATATACAAGTTCTAGCAACCCGTGGATACGCAGTGCTCTATCCCGATGCGCCCCCGGAGAACGGGCCAACCCATGCACGACTTAGCTG
>Ga0126381_100008562_pt1 | contig 11443 bp, 6 predicted proteins | sample PanSoiMetPlot_28_FD_96465 | JGI IMG/M metagenome (GOLD analysis project Ga0126381, IMG submission 96465) | Tropical forest soil microbial communities from Panama - MetaG Plot_28 | ecosystem: Environmental > Terrestrial > Soil > Tropical forest > Bulk soil | place: Panama | collected 2016-02-17 | reverse complement strand
TACAGAAATACAACAAGATCCCAGTACCGATTCTCGCCATCTATGCTGTGCCTCACGATCTGGGTCCGCAGGCTAATCCCGATCCGGCAAAGAAGGCGGCGCGCGAAGCCATCGAACTGGAGAGCATCGGCGCCCAAGCCAAAGCGTTCGAAACCGCGGCGCCGACGGCAAGAGTGGTCCGAATTGCGCACGCGAACCATTATATTTTCCGATCGAACGAGGCGGATGTCGTGCGTGAAATCGATGCGTTTGTGGGCGGGTTGAAATAGTCCGCCCCTGGCGGTCGCTGCCGCACAGGAATAACCTTAGAGTTGGGGGAGGACCCTTCGGAAACGGCGGACTGTACGGTAAAAGGGCTTACCAAGAACGTGCCCCTGGTTCGAGCGGTCAGTGTCCGAAAACCCCACTTTCCTAGAAGTTAAATGCCAGGCGTGCCGACGATGAGCCAACACGAAGGAGTTTGTTACTCCCTGCTCGAGTACACGAATCCGCGATAGCCGACGACAGCGCCTTGCGACGCAATCCACGTCCTCCTCTTGCGACCGGCGCTACAATGATTTTCCAGTTGAGCCAGGAGGTATTTTGTGAAGAAAATGCTCGTTCTGTTATTGGGGATCGCAGCGATGGCGCAAAACGCCCCTGACCATCCCTCGGTGACCGTCGATGGAAAAACATTCACGCCCCGCTCAATCCTTGCCCGCAATATGGGCACTCCCGAGGACCAGACCACGGCCTTCGCGCCCCACAAAATCGTGGGCAACGTTTACTACGTTGGTACCAAAACTTTGAGCGCATTCCTTGTCGTCACAGGGCAGGGCAACGTTCTGATAAACAGTACTTATGAGCGCAATGTTCGCACCATCCAGAAATCAATTGAACAACTTGGCTTCAAGTTCTCCGACACCAGGATCCTCTTGGGCAACCACGCTCACGGCGATCACATGGAAGGCGACGCACTCGTGAAGGAACTCACCGGAGCACAGGTCGTGTCGATGGCCGAAGACGTCCCTGCTCTCAAAGCTATGAAACCCGGTGGCAAAGAGCACCCTGTGGACCGCATCATCCACGACGGCGACGAGGTCACGCTCGGCGACGTAACGCTGACCGCGCATCTCACAGCGGGCCACACTAGCGGTGCAACCACCTGGACCATGCCTGTGAGCGAAGCTGGCAAGACGTATCGCGTCGTATTCTACTCCAGCCTGCGCTCGCCCGCGGTGCTAACACCCCCGGTGATCGAGCAATTCAAGCGTTCCTTCGCTGTAGTCCGCACGCTACCTTGCGACCTCCCGCTCGGCGACCATCCTGCCGAGTACGGCATGACGGAGAAGTATGCCAAGCTCAAACCGGGTGTGTCGAATCCCTTCATCGATCCTTCTGGTTGCTACCTCGAAGCTGACATGGAAGAAGCCATGTTCAAAGCGATTCTGGCCGAGCAGCGAAAAGCGGAACCCTCGCAGTAAGAATCGTGGCGAGAATACTCCAGCCTCGGGAGCCGCGAACAAACTGCCAAACTTCTCAACACAGCCAGATACTCGGCGAGCGTTCCACGGGTGCTGACTTCTTGCCTCGAGGAATACGTTAGCCAAAGCGAGCAAACAGCGTCGGGAACGGGGCTCCTCCAGTTGGGCTTGCAAAAATGGTCCGTAGAAACTCTGCCGGAGCTCAGCGGCCCCCGTTTTCTCATCAACACGGTCGTGACCGAGAGCAAATCCCCGCCCGGACATTGGTAGGTGAGCAAAGCCGAAAGCCTCAGTTCAGCGCCTCGCCTCTGATTCGGCCGTGATCTGTTCCACAAGCTCTCGCTTCACTGCGGCCGGCAGTGCTTTGACTGGTTGCCGGGCAGCGTCGCGTGCTGATTCCTCAGATTCCTGCAGACTACTGAGGGGCGCTTTCAAAAGCATTTTCTTGCCGCTATGTTTTTTGCGAAAATAGAGTCATGAGCTTAAGCTCTGTCGCCTTGGTTCCTCAAGTTTTGCATCCCAAGAAACGCGCGGTCCTCGCGGCGTTTTCCCGATGCGGCAGCATAAGCCAAGCGGCGAAACGTGCGAAGGTAGATCGGCGCACGCACTACAACTGGGTAAGAGAGGATCCTGCCTATGGCGAGGCATTTCAGCAAGCGACCATCGAGGCGGGCGATTCTTTGGAGGATCGAATGACAGAGCTGGCTTTCGACGGTAATGTCACGGCCGGGATATTGATGCTCAAGTCGCTTCGACCGGAGAAATACAAAGACCGTCGGATGGTTCAACTCGACCTAAAGGATTGGGACGGCGACATCTCGCGGCTGAGCGATGAACAACTCGACAAGTTTCTGATCGAGATCGAGAAACGAGCTGGATTGCAGATATAGCAACAGGCTGCACTGCCGCCCGCGAGCGAAGCAGTGATCGAGGCAACCGCCGAAGAGATCTGTGTTCCAGAAGATTAGTCGTCGCGCTGCGGGAGGACAAGAAGGCCAAGGATGTACGCAGGGAGTGAGGTAGTTGGCGAGCAACGATTGCCACGACGCCGAAGACACCTGATCGCGACCGGGAGAATTTCGACATCTTCACACTTGCCGCAGGCAATGGAACAGATCAACACCATCCAGACGCGACAGAGGTTCAATACTTCGGTGCCAGAGACTGGCATCCCCGGGTTCGCGGACCTCTCCAGGATCTAACTGCCGCCAGAATCGACCGCGCGGTTCCTACGTGAGCGTGCCGATCGTCCACGCCGCAACGAAGAACAGCTTCGATCCCAGCACGAACTCTGGTCGCCTCAGTGATTACTGAGCCCTCTGCAGTACCTCGTTCGGCGCACCATCGAAACACCAATCGCGCCAAACCCGACGCGCTCGTACAAATCTCGCGCCCGTGAGTTAGCTGGTGTAACGATAAGTTCGATGGCTGGAACACGAGTGAACAACAACTCACCGTCGTCAATGGCCGAGAACAACGACGTGGCGAATCCCCGCCCTCGGTGCTCGGGTAGCACAAAAATCTCATCGACCTCACATATCTCGCCGCCCAGCTCGTTTGACCAAAACGCAATCAACAACGCATAACCCGCCAATTCCCCGCCCACCTCCAAGACAACCACCCGTCCGCGAAATGGACTACGACGAAGCTCCGCCAGGGTCGTGCGCATATGTTCAGCTGTGACTGGCAGAGGCCCTGGGTCTTCGTGATACAGCTGGAGGCACATTGCGACGACGGAGTCGTCATCCGCAGGTTCTGCAATCCGCCACATAGCAAACAATCATACGCGAGATCCACGCGCAGCCCGCCCATCAACACGACAATCCCATACGGCGCACAGTCATCCACTCATGCAGCCTTTTCATCAACGGCCCACTTTGCTCCTGATGGAACCGCAGCCGTTGTTCCGCCGCCATGGCCTGTTCTAGCGACTGCGCATCGGACAGTAACTACTGTTTAGAGCCAGCTTCCGAAGGATCGCTCGCGTGCTGGTGCTCCACGTCCTTTGCCGCAATGATTCGCAATGCTCCGACTTTGAGAAGGCGCATGCCGTGCCCACAACGAAGCGATAGGGCGACAACATGAGTAATAAAAGTGGCACACGATTCGATAGGACGCCGGTGCATCCCTCCTACACCACACCCGTGCTCGACCAAGAGATCGGGAACCCGGTGACGGCCTCACGGCTTAGGCGCGCGGGACAGAAGGTTCTAAGCGGAGCGGCCTTGATGCACGCGCGCACGCGGGCGGTGTTTTATTTCTCTACGTGCGATAGCGTTCCACCGTACCGGAATCTAAAGTGCTCTTTGGTTTGGGGTGATGTTCAAAAGCAGATTCACTCTCTATTGTCTAGTCGTCTCGGTTGTCGTCATGGTTGTGAAGCTCTCTGCCGTGAATCCCGCGGAGCCAGTAGCGCTTTTAGAGACGCACACTCTATTCACTGTTTATGGACGTGGTTTTAACTTGGCGCCAATACTGGGGAGCCTCGGGACATTTAAGGACTTTCCGTCGCTGGAGTCCAATATACATGCCCAGGTCCAGGAAATCACGAGCGACAACGGTGGTAAGCCGGTGGCAACCGGTATCGAACTTATCTATGGTATGGCAGTGCCCTGCAAAGACAGTGGAAATTGTTTGGACTACTTGGACGAAACGACTGATGTCATTGCACGATACATTAAGCCCGCCGAAGAGCGCGGTTGGGAAGTCGTTCTCGATACGCAACTGGGACGGTCAGACCCAGTTGCGCAGGTCGGTCACATGATGGACAGGGGCTATCTTAATTACGATAACGTGCACCTAGCAATTGACCCGGAGTTTCACGTCTACTCCGGACGTTCGCTGCCAGGAACACCCGTCGGAACGGTTCACGCCGCGGAAATTAACCAAGTCCAAGCGATGTTGGACGATCTTGTAAGCCGCAAGCACCTTAGGACCAAAAAGATTCTGATCGTACATCAATTCGGCGACCTCGCCTTTCGTGATGGCGTTCCGAACATGATTTGCGATAAGACGGCACTCAAAACATTTCCGAACGTAGAGCTTGTCATCGATGCGGATGGACTGGGTACACCATTGGTCAAGGTTGCGAAGTACAACCGAATTACCAGCAACCAAGTCTACTCGTTTATCCAATTTCGGGGAATCAAAATCTTCTACCGCAGCCCTCTAGAGAAGAATGGCCACTACGATAAGCCCCCTATGACTCTTAGGCAAGTATTTGGGCTGGACAGTGTGTCCAGCGGAATCCGAATGAGAAGCCAACCCGACGTCATAATCATCGCGTAGTCTCGTGCGGGCACCCACCAACGCCTCCCGGTAGCCCTAGACGTCAACTCCGGGCGCAACTCTCATGCATCCCGCGGCTTGGCTTTCTTGTGACATTATTTGTGACATAACCACCTTCGAAATTGCCCAGGATACACTCACAAGCACCGCTACTCACCCGTGCTCGCACTTACTCACCGCAGTCGCAACCGCCAGCGAAGCCAGAGATTTACTAGCTAAGCAGGTGCTCGCTCAGTCCCGCGGCCTACCCTCCGACTCGATAATCTCCTTTACAATCTTTCCTTCACCGCGGCCGGTAACATCCCAACCGGCTGGCGAGCAGCTTGGCGTGCCGCTGCCTCCGCCTCCTGGCGTGCGGCTTCCTGACGTAAGAGTGCGAGCAAGCCCTTCACGGCGCTCGGGCTCAGTTTCCTGATGTCGCCGTCCCAATCTTTCCAGTTGACCTCGACGAGTTTTACCTCGCCATACTTTTCCCGGTCGCGGCCAGCTAAGAGTTTCATCAGCATTGGGATCTCGTACTTGACCTCGTACAGTTTCTTGCCGTCCACAATCACCGGCTTGCCCTCGTGCAACACCAGCTTGGCGACACCGTCCCGCGCGACTTGGAAAGCCCGGTCCTCAAGCATCCTGGTGCATGCTCTGTCGGCTTCCTCAAAACGATCAGGATACGTGGGGTCGTTACGCATCCAGTAGTCGTGCGCGCTGTGGTTCAGCTGCGCTCGACGCAACGCTTCCTGAACGATTCCACAATGGCGGTAGATTTCCAAGAAACGCCATTGGTTAGCATCCAAGGACCTTTTGCGACCCCTCCTTTGGGTGCGGGGCTTTGCGGAAATTAGACCGAGTGCAGGCATGCCTTAATTAAGTTTTCGAAAGTGGCATTCCTGACTCCATTGTCGCTGAAACAGAATCGAGATGAAATGATTTTTGAAGGAACCTGCTCCGAGAGCCGCCAACCTGCCTTTCTGTGGACTGAGCCCTTAGAGTGAGACACTCTAAGAGCAGCATCGGCTTAGTTCGCGGACCGATATTTTGCATGGGCGGGCGATGCGCCGTGCTTCCTCGAGTGCTGCACCTGCCAGTGTTGTGAACCCGGTCGTTGCACTGCCTGCAACGGGCGTCCACAGATTTCCCCCGGGACAGCGTGTTGAGATCGTAGGCGCCGGAGAAGCTGATGGCAGCGCGGAAATCCTCAGATTCCTTGTCCCATCCGCCGGTTTTTCCATACGGTCCTTCGCCGAGAGTCGCAGCGAGAGCGACTTCGTGGCCGCTGAAGAGTTGCCCATCAGACAAATCCGGCTGGTATCGATATGGTACTCGGCTGCGTGGACATGCACCCAGCGGATCGCAGTATACATGTCCTGATAGCAGGCAGGCGCGAATGTGGAATTGACCAACCGATAGTCAATATTCATGGCGAAAAAACCATCAAGCCTAGCCGTCCGGCTTGGCGTAATTTTCATCGCTCCTAGACCCGGCTCGCCACCGGCCTCCATGCACCATGAGAATCCGGGGCAAAGAGCCTTTACTGGCGGGGTACGCAATATCGGCCAACAGCGCCGCCCCCATCGGTACGACCGTAGATCACGTCTTTTTGTGCGATCAATCTTCCGGAATCCTGAGCCACCGCAGGCAATAGTACGAACGTGGCCGGCGAGAAAAATGCCTTGATCGGACTCACGCCCAGCATGGCTACTCCGCGTCGGGCAAGGCGTACGCTACGTACTCGCCTGAGTAGTTCCCGCCACTGACAGCCACGACGATGTATTGCTTGCCTTGCCACATATAGGTCATCGGCGAACCACTTTGCGGCGCCGGCATCCACACCGCACCGACTTCCCGGCCGGTCTTCTTGTCATACGCTCGCAGCATCGCCCCGCGAGGATGGGTTCCAGGACTGGTGACCTGACTATCGCCAAGGATGACAAGCGTCTTGGTCACTACCAGACCCACACTTCCGCCCTGACCCGTATTGCCGATATTGAGTCCTTTTAGCGCCGGATGATTGCGCACGTTATCCGGTGTTTCGCCATAAGGCACCTGCCATAAGATTTCACCCTTGTCCATATCGACAGCCGAGATGACTCCGTATGGCGGCTTTACGAGCGGCAGACCCTGCACCTGAAGCGGATTGGGTCCGAAGTTTCCGCCGAAGGCGGCTCCAGGAGGCGCTCCTGGCTCAATCTTTCTCTGTGGTGCACGTGCCGTCGTTCCGAAACCTGCTGCCTCGGCGACCCGAAAAGGCTGATCGTTCCGGCCGGAAACATACGCAAGATCGGAAAATCCCGAGGGAGGCGTACGGAGCGACATTGATTGCACCTGCGAGTTGTTCGCTTGGACGTATACGATGTGAGTCTCCGGATCCGCCCCGCCGCCCGGCCAGTTGGTGCCGCCGCCGGAATGGCCGATATTCAGCGCGCCGAGAAACTTATTCGGCTCGCCAACGAGCGGTGGATTGAAAACGCCCGCCACGCGATAGCGCGACACGACATCGCGCGCTTGCGCCCGCATCTCGGGCGTGAAATCGATCAAGTCGTCGGGAACTTTGATCTCGTTGCGGGCATACGCAGGCGGCTTGGTAGGGAAGGGCTGCGTCTTAGCCGTCTTCTCGCCAGGAACATCGGTTTGTTGCACTGGATGTTCTTCGATGGGCCAAACAGGCTGTCCTGAGATGCGATCGAACGTGTAAAGCCAGACCTGCTTGGTGGGAACGATGACGGCCTTGATCGCCTTGCCGTTCACATTAATGTCCATGAGAATGGGCGCCGAAGAAATGTCGAAATCCCAGATGGGATGGTGCACGAACTGGTAGTGCCATTTGCGCTTGCCGGTTTTTAAGTCGACGCAAACCAGGCTCTCGCCAAAAAGGTTATCGCCAGGCCGTGTGCCGCCGTAGTAGTCGGAAGTCGGCGATTCGACGGGCAAGTAAACCAATCCCAGCTCCGGGTCAGCCGTGATTTGTGTCCACACGCCGGTGTTGCCGTTGGTGGCCCAAGACCCGTTCTCCCAGGTCTCGTTGCCGAATTCACCGGGCCGCGGAATGGTATTGAAGGTCCACAGCAGCTTGCCGGTGCGAACGTCATAAGCGCGGACCAGGCCCTTGGTGTTGTTGTGGGTTTCCACCGTCATGCCTTCTTTGAACGACGAACCGACGATGGCCACATCGTTGACGATGAAAGGGGTGGAGTGCAGGCCGGCCTCGCCTGTCTCGAGGTCAATCTGCTGGCCGGTTCCGGTTACCATGCCCTTCTTCAGGTCGACGATGCCGTTCTCGCCGAACGATGGGATCAGATGTCCGTCCTTGGCATTCAGTGCGAGGAGGCGATATCCGGTGGTGACATACAGCACGCGGTCGTCTCCCCGGCCGTCGCTCCAGTAAGCGACGCCGCGGCCGGAGAGCTGGCGCGCCGCGACCACCGCGCGATTCCCTTCGTGCAGGTTGTATACCCAGTTCAGCTCGCCGGTCTTTGCGTCGAGCGAGACCACCGAACGCCGTGTGCCGCCGGTCGTATAAAGGGACCCGTTGACCATAAGCGGCGTACCTTCCAACTTGTACTCGGGGCGCGAGCCGAGATTATCGGTCTTGAAGCGCCATGCGACCTCGAGTTTGTTGAAGTTCGACGCGTTGATCTGATCGAGCGGCCGGTATTTGGTCCCGGCCATATCAGCCGTATACCAGGCCCACTCGCTCTCTTTTGGGCGCCACTGGCTCGCGGAGCGGGACTGTCCTAGCATTAGCGTGGCCAGGCACGCGGCAACAACGGCAATGAGAATACGGTTGGTTTTCATCTCCACATCCTGAACTCTGAATTGTTTTCCTGAAGCGCCCTAAAAATCAAGTCATAACGAGAGCTGCGGTTCCCGCCGTTTTCTTGCGTCCGGACTGTCTGCGCCTTTCAGAAGGTGATTCGCCCAGTGAGTTGGATCGCCCGTGGTCCTGCGCCCTCTGCGCTTTGCAAAGCCGTAATCTGCGCAAATGCCGGCACTCCGAGCGTCAGGTTCGAAGGGGGTGCGTAGTTGGGATGGTTGAACAAGTTCGATATCTGCGCTCCGAACTCTAACCGAAGACGTTCCGTGAATGAGATATTCTTCAGCAGCGACATCGAGACGGCTTTGGTCGACGGTCCCTGAACAGCTCCACTCTGCGAATCGCCGAACCGGCCGATATTATTCGGCGGATCGACAAAAGCGTTGGGATTGATCCATTGATAAAGCGACTGGCCTTGGTATGGGTTGACTCCCTTCACGGTGTCAGCGCGCCCTCCGGTGGTGTTATTAACGAGGTACCCGGTGCCCGACGGGTCGTTCAACGTGTTGACATCGAGGAAAGGCCCGCTTTGCAGCAGCACGACGCCGCTTAGCACCCACCCTCCGACAATTCGATCCAGCACTCCGCCAGCGTTGTTCAGGAACGTCCGGCCCTTGCCGAACGGCAGATTGTAAAGGAAGGTGGCCAAAAACCGGTTGCGCCGGTCAAAGGGAGTGTTCCCGTAGTCGAGCGACGGATTGTAGGGATCGCATACCAGGTTTCCGAATTCCGTCGCGAAGTTTGACCCGGTTCCCCCGCTGTAGCAGCCGTTCAAGTTCGACAGATCTCGCGTATAGGTGTAGCTCGCCTCAAACTGATAGGCGCTCTTGCGCGCATGCACGTCTATGGTCCCGGCCTGATAGTTGCCAAAACCGGCATTCTGATTGACTTGGATCTCGCTCAGTAGCGGAAAAGGAATGGCGGCTTGGGTCTGGGGCGAATTGAAACCGGCCGCATTGACCGCTGGCTGATCGATGTTGGCCGAAGTCGGCAGGTTATAGGAATGGTTTCCGGTATAGGAAGCCCGGAGTCCAATCCCTTTGCCGAGGTCCTGCTCGAAGGTCAGATTCCACTCCTCCACCATCGGGTTCTTGAAGTGAATTGCGGCGCCCAAGTCAAAAAAGTACGTACCCGGCTGCGCGATGTTGGAGGGGAAAGAGTAGGGAAGCGAAAATGTCGGCTTTCCGTTACTGATCGAATTAACGAAAAATCCTTCATCGACTGCCGGCACCGCGAATCCAAAGTACGCCGAACCACTAGTTAGCGGTTCGATGAACCTTCCATATCCCCCTCGTATCACGGTCTTGTCGTTGCCGAAAGCGCGCCATGCGAAACCGATGCGCGGCGCGAAGCCTGTCTTATCGACAAATTGTAGGCTTTGGGGAACCCCCAGCTGACTCGCCAGCAGCACAGGCGTGGGGGCAATCGCAGCCACAAAATCGGGATTCAAAGTCTTGGTCCCCTTGTCAGGGATCACTACCGCGCCGTGAACCGTCTGTCCATTCACGGTGCTTGTGTAAGTCGGATCGAAGTTAGCGATGTTGTATTGAGAATCTTGAAATGCCGGATGATACTCCCAGCGCAGCCCAAAATTGATCGTGAGGTTCTTGGAAATCTTCCAATCGTCCTGAGCGAAGATAGCGTAGGCCTGGGAGTAAGCGTCGGTATTTGGATTCGTCACGGAGGAGATAGCGGTGCGGTCGGGATAGCCGAGCAGCAAACTGGCGAACGGGGTGGCGCTTCCGGAGCCAAGCAGGCCTTTCATCACCGAGCCGTTAAACCTGTATTGGCCCAGCTCGGAACTGGTGAACCCATCGCCGAAAAAGACGTTCATGTGGCGATAGTCGACGCCGAATTTCAACGTGTGCTTCCCTTTGATCCATGTCAGATTGTCGAGAAACTGATAGGTAGCTTCATGCGGACGAGTAAAAACAACGGGCTCGGTGATCCCCGCAAATCCCGTCATGGTTATTACTGGCACGCCAAACTCGGGCGGAAGATCTTTCAGCGGAGGCGAGGTGAGCCCCAGCGCCTGCACGGACTGCTGTGTAGTGATGGCGGTGCTGTAGCCGGTATGTACCCTTGTGAATCCCCCGCGCGCTTCGTTGATTATCGAAGGAGCGATGCTCCAATTGTGCGCCACCACCAGCGCTTCAGAAATTTGAGGCTCCGAAGTGGATCCCTGCGAGGGCAGGTTGAGGCCGTTGCCGGGAGCAAGCAACACGCGGCGATTCTTGTACGTGTACCGGGCATAGATTTGCTGCTTCGAAGTGAGCGTTTGATCGAGGCGAAGATCCCCTTGGGCGCTGTTGATCGGGGTGCTGTAACTTGCCAGGTAGTTATTTGCCACCGCGCCCGGCACTCCGTAGTTCGGCAATGGATAAAGGAAGTTCAGCAACTTTGTGGCAAAGGGACTAATCTGGCCCTGAGGGATCATATTGCCGGCGTATCCGGTCAACTGATTTTTAGCTGACCCTCCCAAGGCCGGATTGAGATAAGCGGAAAGATCCCCGTTCCGCATCGCTTGGGTGGGAACGCTGATGATATTAGTGAGATTCTTGGGCAGTCGCAGAATCTCGCCACTGGCGAAGAAGAACGTTCGATTGCGCTTAATCGGACCGCCCAGGAACACGCCGAAGTCGTTCAGCTTGACCGGGGTAACCTTGTGACTGAATGTATCGCTCGCATTCAAATCCGTATTCTGGAAGTTTTCAAAGGCGCCACCATGGAAAGTGTTGGTCCCCGACTTGGAAACCGTGGTTACGTCTGCGACGCCGCCGTATTCCGCCGGATTCAAGGTCTCGCTGACCTTGATTTCTTCGATTGCATTGAAAGAGGGGAACAACTCGGTCAGAGCATCCCAATTTCCCAGATCAACCGTGCT
>Ga0126381_100008561_pt1 | contig 11444 bp, 7 predicted proteins | sample PanSoiMetPlot_28_FD_96465 | JGI IMG/M metagenome (GOLD analysis project Ga0126381, IMG submission 96465) | Tropical forest soil microbial communities from Panama - MetaG Plot_28 | ecosystem: Environmental > Terrestrial > Soil > Tropical forest > Bulk soil | place: Panama | collected 2016-02-17 | reverse complement strand
TGCGCCGGGACTGCCGCCACTGACGACAGTGTTCATAACTCACGCACACTGGGACCATGTCGGCGGCCATTCCTTTTTCCGCGGACTGAACCCTCATCCCAGGTTTTACGGACGAGCCAACTATCAGGAAGAATTCGCAAGAGAATTCAACGGACCGGATGTCTTCGGGAAGGAGTTCTTCGGCGAGCGATTCAATACCGAGGACGTCCGGAGCTACAAACCAGACGTCGCGATCGACAACCGAACGGACCTGAATATCGGCGGAACGAAATTCGAGCTGATCCCGGTTCGAGGCGGTGAAACGCATGATGCCATGTTGATTTACCTTCCTGACGAAAAAGTAATGTTCATGGGAGATGTCATCATGCCCTATCTCGGGGCGCCCTTTGTTCAGGAAGGTGATCTTGAGGGGCTATTCGAGGCGATCGATGTCATCGTGAGCAGGAATCCGCAGTACCTGTTGCAAGGGCATGAACCCCTCACTCGGAACTTCAGCTCTCCGGTGATTCTCAGCCACCTGAAAACCGATTTGACATGGTTGCGAGACCAGGTATTCACGGGCATTCGTCGTGGTGACGACAGAGCGGCTATTCATAACGCAAACCTCATCCCCCCGGGTTTCCTCGCCTCTCAGCCTGATGCGTACCAGCCCTATTACATCCTGCGCGAGCATGTGATCGACAGACTCTACGATCAAAACGTCGGGTACTGGCAGGCAAACCTTCAGGGACTGGTTCATCCCAGCCGGACAGATCATGCCGAACTCCTCGTTGACTATCTGGGTGTCTCCGAAGGCCAAATTGGGAAAGCAGCGGAGCGTCTTTCCGCAGACGGCAAGTACGCGATGGCAGCGGAGTTGTTAGAAACCGCGGAGCCAAAGTTCCCGCACAGCGATGTTCTGAAAAACGCAAAGCGGTTCGCCTATCTGAAGCTGATGGAAAAGAATCAGAACACGGATCCGTTCAAATTCATTATCTATTCGTCAAAGGCTGGTGAACAGATCCTACAAATCAACCGCGAGGACGTTAAACAAACGGAAGGCGCAACGCGATGAAACGTCAGGCTCCACGTCTAGGTTCTCAGGAGTCGAGAGCAAAAGGAGGCGTGCTATGAAGCAGGCAACGATTCTGATGACAGGAACGAAGGATAAGGTCGGAAGCGCAGTGACCGATCAACGTCTCGCAACCGCGAAGACCCACGAGATCACGTCCGCGCAAGCTTGGTTTGAAGGTGGTGAACGCATCGGCTACGACCCCAATGCGCGCGCCATCGTTCGAGCGCAGGGCGCCCCGCTCAGCGTGTTCTTGAGGCGGGACGGAGATCTCGCTCACACCGTCTCTTTTCTGCCGGGATTTCCCGATGGCTCGTTTGGATGGGCCAAGGTTCTGCCGTATCTACCGAACGCGATGCAAATGTCAAAGCTTTTTGTCGAGTACGTTGGTATGGGCGACAGCGACAAGCCGAAGGACTTCGCTTATTCCACGGCAGAGCGCACCGATCTCGTCGAAGCGGTCTGGCAGGATCTGTCCGTTCAGTCCACAACTGTGGTCACCTTCGATTTTTCGTCACTAGTCATTATGGAACACTTGCGACGTAGGCTTGCGCGCCTGAAGCGGGGTGAACCCGCGCTCGGGCCCGAGATACGCGGAGTCCTTATCTTCAATGGCGGGCTCTTCACCGACGGGCACACCCATCCGTGGTACACGACGCCGATGTTACGCCTCCTCCCCAACCGCGCCCGCCAAGGCGTGGGCCGTCCCATCTGGCTGTTCAAGCGGATGCCAGGGATAAGGAAGATGTGGTCCAAAAGCTATCACGTAACGGACGCCGAACTCGGCGAGCTCCATACCGCAATGGACCGTCACGACGGCCTGTTCTACCTCGCCGCCGCCGCAGGTTTCGTGGCTGATCATGAAGCGCAAGGCGATCGGCTCGACTTCGGTCGGCTCTTCCAAGCTTATCGCGATCAGTTCCCGTTTCTGGTGGGAGGCAGTGACGAGGACCCCTTTGAGCATAGGCAGGTCAATCTCGCGCAAGAACGATTGGAAAAACTCGGCCTTCGGATCGAGCGTCTGCCCGGCGGTCACCTCACCACGAATGAACAGCCGGAAGCCCTGGCGGCCTTGATCGCGAAGTTCGAGCGTGGCCTCGCAAGAAAACCAGAGCGAGCAGGGGGCGCACCGGGTACGGAAGAACACATAGGCCCGATGTCGCGGTGGAAGTCCCGCGCGGACTGAGACCACAGCGCAAACTCTCACTTGGTAACTTGTCGGCAATTCGGAAGTCGACCTTTTCCGCGTTGACGTTGCCTCGGACGGATCGGCACAGATCATGTCGGAGACTGTCTGGGCGACGCGGACTTCAAAATCTGCGGATTGCGAACTAACGACGCCAAAGGAAGGGCGGTGCGGGGAGAGGGATTGTCCGTCTCCCCGCTTGTTCTAAGATGTTCAACACCCCACCCGTATCTCGCACACCGACTCCCGGCGACACGGCTCAACATAGACCGTTACCCGCAAGCACTCGCGGCAGGCCTTCAGCACGAGCTCCCCGAGCGATCGCTCGCAGGATTCGAAGAACCGTTCCTCACCGCAGCATTCCTTGAGGACAAAGCCCTTGAGGTCGCCGAAACAGTCGTACACCGCCGCGAGCACTTTGCCTCGATACTCAACGTATTTCGGCTTTGGCACGGGCTTGAAGATCGGCGTAAGCGACGGCCCGATTTCGTTCGGATCGCCACCAAAACCTTTTACCCGCCCTGAAACGTACTCAATGTAGCGCTTGAGCACCGGATACCAACGGTAAACCGGCGACATATGCTCTAGCCGCCACTTCAATACTGCCAGCGTAGTCTCTTCCGGGAGAAGCAACTCCTCGTCCGAACCGACCGGAATCGTGATCTGGAACGTTCCGGTCACATAACGCCAGTTCCGCGTCACCTTCTTGCCGACGGCCGCTGACGCGGCGGCGATGCGGGGTGCCTGGATGGTCGTCGGGTCGAAGCGCCGGGTCGCCACCCGCCGCATTTTGATTCGAAACTCCTGGCCGACCCGCACCGTGCTTGGCAACTCGACCGTGACGAGTCCCGCGAAATTCTTGCCTGTCGCAGTGGGAATCGGAACGAACGTAACACCCTGCGGCACCCTGCATCGGATCGTGTTGGCGTCGCTGGCGGTGAACGAGTGAGTACCGTAAGTCTTCGTCGCCAGCGTCAGTATGTCGGTGGAATCAATCTGCGGCCAGTAGATGCTGGCGATGCTCCCAACCGGCGTGTTGCCCCAGTCGATCATCAGCTCGTCCGGGTAGCCGGCTAACTGTCCAGACTGCGCGCTGAAGTCCGGGCTCGGCCGCATGTCGAATGCCTGGGGTACGCGATGCGTCAGCGGGTAGCTCGGATTCCCCGACGAGGTGATCTGCAGGTTGCGCTGCGCCAGCTTGTCTGAATTCTCCGGGCTTTCCGTCACACCGTTCGTATTGATAATCGGCGCGTCGTCATAGGCAATCTCGGCGACGATGCAATGATGCGTCCCCGGAAACTTTGATTGATTGCTCGCGTCGTAAACATCAAGGAAGCAGCCGTAATAGGCCCAAACCTTGTCGGTTCCCACCGGAATCGTGATGTCTCGGATGTTCGCGTTCGCCACCGTCCCGTCGTAATCGTGCGCGCCGTTGGCGCCGGTCGAGAAGAACGGGATGGTTTGGAGGCTGTTGCCCTGGGGGTCCATCAGGCCCGTGCCGGACGGCAGGGGAAACACCGGCTTGCCCAGGTCGCCACCGCTCGTGCCCAGCGTGCTCAGATAGGTGGTCGTCGGCTGAAAGTCGGTGTCGAAAGACTGCGCCACCCACAGTCGGAAGAACACGCGCACGCTGGGAGCCGTCGCCTGCGCCACATCCTGCAGCCGCACTCGCGCGATCGCGAAGTTGTAGTTCTGCTGGTTTGACTGGTTCAGCGGCGTGACCGACGAGTCGCCCGTCTCATACCCGAGCTGGCCTGGCAGCGCATTGAGCGTGTCCAACGGTCCCGGCGTTGTGAACGACGAATTCGTGTTCAGAAACCCGATCATGTTCTCGATGAACCCATAGGCGTCGCCTCCGCTCATGGTCGGTCCACCCGGCAAAGGCGTGTCGCCGTCTGCCGCCGAAAACACCCGGATGTCCTGGCTCAGATAGAATGCATTGTTGTTGAGCGGATCGATGTTGGTGAAATAGGGATCCGCGCCGGCCACCAATTCAAAGTCGGTCTCAGCCGAGACAGCCGTGCTTGCAACTGTGATGCTGGCATTGAGCAGGTCTTCCAACGGCGGGTTCCCGGTCGTGGGAAACGCATTAAGTGCGCTTGAAGTGAATCTGATGTTGTAGCCGAAGCGGATGCGTTGTGGTCCGTACTGGTTGCTGGCATCCTGGAACTGCGGCCCGGCGCCGTCCGGCGTGATCGTGATCCCGGCAATGGTGTTGAATGGTCCCGACAGCGTCGGCGTGAGACCGCCGAGTTGGTTCTTGGAAAAACCCTCGAGCACCAACCAGAACGCATCGACGTATTGCCCGCCGCTGGTGCTGATCACGTCCGTCACCTCGTCCCGGCCGTAGGTGCTCTTGTCGATCACGAAATAGAGCTGGCGGGTGTAGATCCCCTTGAGCGCAGCGAGCAGGGCTTGCCCGTTGGGACTGCCCCACCCTGTGCAGGCGTCCCATCCCGGCCCGGCCGGGTAGCCGGCAGAGCCGCTGTTGCTGTTGTCCGCGGGTCCTGCGCCGGGGACGATGTCGCGGAAATAGCTTGACCCGAGCACGTAGAATACTGGATTGACAAAGCCGACATTGAACCCGATCGCCGAGTTGATGAGCGCGATCAGGCCGGCCCATTGGGGCGCCGCGGCGCTCGTGCCGTTGCCTGGGAACGGATTCGTGCCGCTGGGCGGCCACGCGGCGGTCTGTCCGCCGAGGACAATCCCCAAATAGCCGCTGACAATGTTCGCGTTGCCCGCAACATCGGGAACGCCCCGTCCGGGGTTGTGGGGCGGGTTCAGTGAGACAGGCACTCCTGCGCCTGACTGATACGACGGAAGAGGAAAGAGGGCGCTAACGCCGCCGCCGGTTGTGCCCCAGTTCGAATGGTTCGGATCGGCGTTTGGATCGTTCCAGACATATTCGTCAAAGGAAGACCCGCTGACGTTCCCGATGGTCGTCCCGCCGACGGCCAGCACCCATGGATCGCTCGCGGGATATTGCACGTGGCATTGCCCGTCGCCGACACCGGAGTCGGTCCCGCGGTCGCCGCTCGCAATACACACCGTGACACCCTGGATTGCGGCGTCCTGGAAGGCTGCGCTCACCGCCTGGAGGAAGGCGGTCGTTGGGGCGCCGAAAGAAGCGGCAAGTCCTGCTGGATCGTCACCGTCGGCGATGAACCAGCTGCTGGAGAACACCGAAGGAGCGCTGTCGCCAGCGTTCGGATGCGCGACACGGCTGATCGCCTGAACCCAGCCGGCTTGATCACCCGTCGTGATGTAGACGTTGATGGCGCAGCCCGGAGCGAACGACGAAGCTATATCGATGTCCTGGGTGGTTTCACCGACGGGATCGGAGCCGGGGTTCGTGGCCCCGTTGACAAGGATATCGGTGATAGTCGGCGCCACGTATCCCGCGCCGGGGAAGTTGGCGTTCAGGTTGGCGAAGTAGCCAGATATATCGCTTCTCGCATAGCCGGTTAGTGAGAAGATGCCGATCGTCTGACCAGCCGCCGAGTTCGTCGGATAGTTGTAAAGCCCGGAGACGATCGGAACCCAGAGCGGACTGGTGTTCGGCGGTTCCGCGCCGTTGGTCTTGCCGACGCGACGATTGTCGAGGCCGAAGACGCCAACGACGATGCGGTCGAGTGATGCCGGAACGGAAACGACCCCATCCCGCCCGCGATAGGTTTCGGTTTGTCGGCGGCGCTGCCGTCCCACCTGCACCTCGTGCTCGTATCGTGCGAGCTCCACGGCAAAGGCTGCGCTCATTTGCGTAACGGTGCCCCGCACGAGGACCATCCGGCGTGCGGCGCTCGTCTCCACGACCGTCAAGCCGTGAGTGCGCGCGAAGGTGACGACCTTCTCAATGTCCTCTTGAGACGCGCCGTATTTTACAGCGAATTCCTCTTCGGACATCCGTTGGCGGTGCGCCGGCGGCGTCGATAGAAAGTAATCCTGATCGGGCAGTTTGGGGCCGTCGGGCCGGCGCCTGATGGCGATCGTGACGTCGAGGACTTCCTTCGGGTCCGCGGGACCGATAAGTCTCGCGGTCTTCGACGGCCGCCGTTCACTACCTGGTATGGCGACGTAATCGTCGGGAACGTGCAGAATGGATTGTTTGCTGGGATTCTTTGCCATTGTCTTCTCCTTTTGAAGGGAGAGCACGTCGAGACTGATCAGGAGTTACGTTTAACCCGGAATTTCCTCTTTGAACGCGAAACTCATTGTAGCCCCTCGTCGTTTTTCGGACAGACAGACCTACCTGCATCTTCTCACCGGTTCCCTTCAGGAAGTCCAATCCAACGTCCGCGGCTTGCGTCTCCTATGTTCGGGACTAGCAAATTAGTGGCCCAAAACGGCTCCAGCCCTCACCCGTGGTTTCGAGCAACATATGTCATTGCGGCAGCAGCTGAAACGGCATCAGACCCTGCCATGTAAACTGGCTTACTTGAGTCATAGCAGGATCCTAGTTAACTATCCAAACGGCTAGCCAAAGTAACAGTTTGGTAGTTAGGAAGGAAGGAGCTAACGTTCAATCATAGCGTCATCTGCGAAGGCCAGTACTGCTGGGGTGGAGCTCCAACAAGTCGGATACCCTCCCTGGCTGCCCGCGAAAAGCCCCATCTGGCGCGGCTTTCATCGGTTCTCCCCTTCGACGAGCAGACCTCTTAACCGCTCGGTTAATGAGAAATATCTGAACAGATAGCACTGTCCGACGCCAGAGTTCGGGACGTTGGCACTCGCGTCGTCGCAAGCATTTCACTTTTCAATCGCTTAGCTCTATGATAACACTCGCGCCATTTTTCTGGTGCCCCGCATGCATATCAATCAGTCACGCTATAAGTGACCTTCTCCCCGCTTAAATAGCTTCATATATCAGCGTAACTCGGCTTAGGTAGCTCACCGTCGAGTGCGGAAAAGAGGGCGAATGACTGCTCAAATCAGGTCGACCGCCGTGGGACGATCGCCGTGTAGTGCGCTGCAGCCCGCGCCGCTGCGCAGCAGTTGCTGCATTCGCGTACCCAGCGCTATCATTCACGACCCCGATCCTTCCATTTACGATCAGCAACTGGTTTTCAATACTGGTGGATCGCCCACTTTCAACAGCCCCGATATCAACACCGTCGATGTCTGGCCGCTACGGCCCATCGACAATCTCACGGCCACGGTTCGGAATCTCTCGGCCGACGCCTCTGCAAATCAGACGCGAGTGGATCTCAGTTGGAGCGCCTGGGGCATCGGCATGCCCCGCCAGCCCATCGCATCCAGCTTTGTCGATCTGGCCCGCGCCGGCTTCGCCGGGAGCGAGCAAACGCTCTCCTGGCCCAATCCGCCCGCATTGGTTGCCGCCGGACTTTATGGGATCTTCGTCAGGATCGTCCATCCCTATGACCGCGACACCACTAACAATCAAGGCGAGCAGACCGTGGACGGCTTTCAAACCAGCACCGGCCGTTCCAAGGTGTTCGTCGTGCCGGTGCGGAATCCGACGAGTTCCACGCAAACCATCACGCTCACCGCTGGGCCTGCACCGGTGGCACCCTGGGCCACTGTGGTGCCATCGGTCGTCACCCTCGGCGCCGGCGCTCAGCAGGACGTCATGGTCGCCATCAATGTCCCCGCTGCAATTCCACCTTCGCCTCCTGGCACGCTCATCAGCGCAAGCGTGGATGTGCTCGCCACCATGGGGGGAGCTTATCTCGGCGGAGTCAACTTCGCCATTTTGATCGACGCGTAGAGGAAGAACCATGAACTACAAACTATGTGTGCGTTTAGGAATCGCAGCCGGCGGTGGTGTAGGCATCCTCGTCGGCCTGCTGCATGGTGTGAATTGTTGTAGCCCGCCGCATCAACCCCCCGTCAGCCAACTGATTCTGGCGGGACTTATAGCCGCGTTCATCGGAGTGTTTTTCGCCGCGGCTATCGCCTGCCTGGTAAATCACCTCGCGGTTTCGGCGGTATTCACTCTCGCCTTTCTGATCGGAATCATTTCCGGCGTGTTCTTGGGTCCGCTAGCCTATCACCTCCCGCACCCCTGGGTAGTCTTCATTGTCTGTGCAATGCTCGGCGCGCTGCTGGGATGGCTTGTCTGCCTGATTTTCTGCACCAGATACCGATCCTTCAGCTACGAGGTTTCACGATGAGCACACCTCCCATCTGCGGCGCTCAACAGCCTACGCCTATCCCAAGCCCGTTCGACTGGACGCTGCTCGCGGCCATCGTTACCGCTGGCGGCATCATCGGCGGAGCTTACGCCCTTGCCCAGGCGTTCCCTGGAATCCTGGCCGCTCTCGGCGTTGGCGCAACTACGTTTACGTCGGCTGCCGCCGGCGCGGGCGCCATCGTCGCACTGGTTCTTTACTATGCCCTCAAGCCCGATGGTTGCATCCGTTCGACGCCTAAGAGCGAACCCATCTGTCTCTCTGGACTGGTCGAAGATACCACCGACATGAGCAGCACTGCGGTGGCTATCCTGGCGCCCTTCGCCATGGGCCCGTCGGGCGCATTCGATTTGGTGGTCAAGTCGATCTATTGGCATTACGTCACCCAGAATTCCTTCTGGGTCTTTTGCGACGATCTCGGCGCGGCCATGCTGCCTTGTCTCATCAAGAGCAAGACCGCCTGCGGCGCCAAGATCGGATCCCTCGTCGGTGCTGGAGTCGGCGCCATCGCTGGAGCCATTCTGGGCGCTCTTGCTGCGGCTGCCGTGGGCGGAGCCATCGGATGCGCGGTTACCGGTCCCTTCTACCTGTTGTGTCTGCTCGTCGTATTGCTGGTCGCCGCCATTGTCGCCGCTGTCGTAGCCTATGTCGGCGCGCTCATCGGTGGCTGGATTGGCGAGGGCATCGCCTCCATTGGCGGGGATCCTGTCGGCGACGAGTGGAAGGGCCTCAGCCCGGGCGCTATCGTTACCGTCAAAGGGAATTGGGCCACCGATCCCGACATCGGTAACAACGAGCTCTTCTACACCACAGACATCAACCGGACTGGGCAGTTCGCCACCGGCCCCAGTTACACCACCGCCGACGCCGATTCGACAGCGCCCGACGACTGTCCGCTGGCGCCGCCGCCGCCTACGCAGTAGAAACAGGTTGCTTCTGGCAGCCGACGAAACCGATGGCTTTTGTGATCAAAACCGGCGACGATATCCGCGAACTGATGCGGCCCGAGGGCCCTTTCCATCCCTTCCGCAAACCTCGCGCCTTCATCCGCATGCCCGGACTTTCCCCCGCGGAAGCTCTAGCCTGGGAACAGCGGCTCGAGAACTTGCGTCAGCGATGCGGCTGTACAAGCGGAGCCGTCGCCATGGGGCTGTTTGCCGTTTTGTTCACGCTCCACGCCGTGTTCGACAGCCCGCTTGCTACAAGCAGCCCAAGTCTGTCGGACCTTTGGCTCCGGGGAGGAGTGTTTGCTGTTGGCCTGATCCTGAGCGCTCTAGCGGGAAAATTCCTGGGATTGCTCTCAGCCTCTCTGCAGTTCCGTCGCGCTTGCCACGACCTTCTCTACCGCCCCAGCGCAATTTGGGCGGTTATGCCCAACCGATCCCGTCCCTGCTGCAGCGGACGCTAGTTTACATTTGTTTGATCAAGTGCCCAAAAACCTTCGCGATTCAAGGCTCATAGCTTGTTGAATCATCGAGGGTGTACTGTCCTTGATTTTGCTACCCAGAATCAGGTGGTTGTGGGCAGGAGGAGCGTGCTGGCGATGCTACTCTTTCAATCTTGCTAGACAGGTTTTGAGCGCGGCCATCAACCGCAAACTTTCAGCCCCAAGGCTCGGAGTGAGTCTCTCTCACCAGCCGGACATGGCAGATTAGGACGATCCACACATTCATGGGCCGGATACAGGACTTTAAAACCCCGCTTCTCAAGTTCTAAGATAAGTTCCGCGTCGGTCACCTCTTTGAACCTGCGACTCTCCGAGTTACGGTACAACCAATGTCCGTTTCGCTTGTATGCAAAAACCCCAGAACCGAGGTTAACAAGTGATCGTCTGCTACCGATGTTCCTCGGTATTGCCATGACTCAGATTCAAGTACTATTCGTTCGTCGGGTGAAAGATTATCAAAGTACGACATACCTCAGTTTTCGGCCATCATCCTCGCGTCCAACTGTTTCATGCCGCGCTCACGAGGTGCTACCAGAGCGTTAAGGAAATCCTGCTCCACTTGCCGACCTTGACTAGAGCATTTCAGACGCCTAATGTTTGCGACTTGAGGAGGAACCCTCGATGCCACACTATGTAACCCTCGTGCGCTACACCCAGCAAGGAATCTCAAAGATAAAGGACAGTCCCTCGCGCCTCGATGCTGCTAAGAAAGCCGCTGAGAAAGAAAAAGGAAAGATTCAGGCGTGGTACCTGACGATGGGACGGTACGATGCTGTCTTAGTTACCGAGTTCCCGAGTGACGAAGCGTGTGCCAAGTTCACGCTATCGGCGGGTTCGCTCGGAAACATTTCCACCGAAACACTGAAAGCATTTCCCGAAGCGGAGTATCGAAAGATTGTAGGCTCACTCTAGCGAGTGCACGCATCAACCATGATGGCCGCTCGAATCGTCGGGCGGCTTTTTCTGCCGGAGACATCGGCGCTAAAACTCCGTCGAGCAACTCTTGTGACGACTGCAAACCTCCGGCAGTGCTGCCGAAATCCCGGCAGGATCATCCACCGCTACGTCGGGAGGAGAATACGGGTAATTGGGCGGGTTGTTTTGTCGTGGTGACGGAACGAAAAATCCGCGTGAAGAGACTCGGACCGGAATTGAACCACACGGTAGCCCTCGCACCGGCATTTGTTTAGCAGCCCGCGTGCCTACTAAACCTTCCTGGCCCGACTGCCTCATTCGAAGGGATCCACAAGGATGGCCGAGTGACAGCCATCGGCGGCCCGAGTTTTCTTCGATTAACCGATGAATGCCCGGTGTCTTAAGCCCACAGTATGTGCAGGGCGGACCTTGGCTTGCCATTGCATCTGCATTCGAGGCCTCAGCGTTCAGCAGACTGCCCTTAGGCAGCTGCGGTAGCGCGGAAATGCTTTCGCAATGTTTTCAAACTCTCGCCGCAACAATTCCTCAGGTCATAGTCGTATGGGAACACTATTTGTGCCGAATGGCTTCGGGAGACCGTTTGAGGTCGAGGGGCAGAACGCTGAACTGCCACTTAACCGGCACCGACGCGGGCGGATAACAGACGGTTTTGTCACAAGCTTGATATTTCAG
>Ga0126381_100008560_pt1 | contig 11445 bp, 9 predicted proteins | sample PanSoiMetPlot_28_FD_96465 | JGI IMG/M metagenome (GOLD analysis project Ga0126381, IMG submission 96465) | Tropical forest soil microbial communities from Panama - MetaG Plot_28 | ecosystem: Environmental > Terrestrial > Soil > Tropical forest > Bulk soil | place: Panama | collected 2016-02-17 | reverse complement strand
TAGGAGACGGCGTTCCTCGCTCACCTATACCGGAGTTGTGACCGTACCGCGTTCCCTGCCGCGGCTAGTGCGCCTGCCTTCAGAGGGTACCATTGATTTTATCTTTCTGGCCGATTTGGTCGCCTTTCATGCCGCGCGTATGTACAACGGCTACGACATTGTTTCTTCCGCCGCCTTTCGCGTCACTCGCAACAGCAATCTTTACCTGGCGGAGGAAGAATCGCGCAGTCTGCTGGAATCGGTGCGCACGGAGCTGCATAATCGGCGCAAAGGCGATGCGGTTCGGCTGGAAATCGAGGCCGACGCCGATCCAGAAATTATTGAACGCCTGCGCACGAACTTCGGACTGGAGCCCTGGCAGGTTTTCCGAGCCGACGGCCCGGTGAACCTCCCGCGCTTATTCAATATCTACGAGCAAACCGATCGTCCCGATCTGAAGTTCAAACCCTTTGTGCCGCGTGAATTGCGCCTCACGGCCAAGTCCCAGGATCTTTTCGAAGAGCTGCGGCGGCACGACGTGCTCTTGCATCATCCTTTTGACTCTTTTGACGCCGTGGTCTCCTTCATCGAGTCGGCGGCCGAAGATCCGAACGTGCTCTCGATTAAGCAGACGCTCTATCGCACCAGCGAGAATTCCTCGATCGTGCGGGCATTGATTGCCGCCGCGGCGAACAAGGAAGTAACCGCCGTGGTTGAGCTCAAGGCGCGCTTCGACGAGGCCTCGAACATTCGCTGGGCTCGAGCGCTTGAAGATGCCGGAGTGCAAGTCTTCCATGGTCTGGTAGGTCTGAAAACCCATTGCAAGCTTTCGCTACTGGTGCGCAGGGATCCCGATGGCATTTCCCGGCGCTATGCCCATCTGGGTACCGGCAACTACAACTCCACCACGGCACGCATTTACACGGACTTGAGCTTGCTGACGGCCGATCCAGAAATCACCGGCGCGGTGCACGATGTTTTTAGTTTCCTGACCGCCTACTCCGAGCACTCCAGTTACGCGCCGCTCATGGTGTCCCCGGTCAACATCGCCGAGCACAGTCTCGACCTGATTGCTCGCGAGGGGGATCATGCACGTCTCGGCCGGCCGGCGCGCATCATTGCCAAGATGAATGCTCTGCTGGACAAAAATGTTATCGCCGGGCTGTACCGCGCCTCGCAGGCGGGTGTGGAGATCGATCTCCTGGTGCGGGGCATGTGTGCCTTGCGTCCCGGGATTCGTGGCATCAGCGACCGCATTCGCGTGCGCAGCATCGTAGGCCGTTTTCTTGAACACAGCCGAATTTTTTACTTCGCCAACGGAGGACAGGAGGAACTCTATCTTTCGAGCGCCGACTGGATGCCGCGCAATCTCTATGAGCGCGTGGAAGTCATGTTTCCGGTGAAGGATCCGATGCTGCGGCATCGCATCCGCCATGAGATCCTGGACGCCTATCTGGCCGACACCGTCAAAGCCCGCATTCTGATTAAAAACGGCAACTATGTGCGTGCCTGGCAAGCCGCAGGAAAACGCAAGCCTCCGGTGCCGGGCTTCAACGCCCAGGAGTTCCTGGTGGCACTCGCCGAGGGAAAGCAGACGCTCGAGGCTATTCCTGTGTTGGCGGCGCCGAAGTCGGGGCGTACCGCCTTGCGAAAGGAACGTAGACTTTCATGATCATTTATTTCGTGCGCCACGCTAGCGCCGGACAACACCTGACCAATCCCAAGCGAGACGAGAAGCGTCCGCTCGATACCGATGGCATCGACCAGTGCGGAACCATCGGTCGGGCTCTAGCCGCCATGAACGTGCAGCCGGATGTGATCGTTTCCAGTCCCCTGAAGCGCGCCACCCAGACGGCCTCGCTGATTGGAAACGAACTTGGCTATGAAGGCAAGTTGCAGCTCGAGCCCGCGCTGCGCCCGGAATCCGCATTCACCGATTTTCGCCGCATGCTAGAAAAATACTCAAAGCATGAAGCTCTTATGGTAGTGGGCCATAACCCCAGCATCACCGAGTTCCTGGCTCGCATGATCGGCAAGACTGGTTGTGAAACCTTGATTGATTTCAAAAAGGGGGCGGTGGCGCGGGCCGAGACCATGCGGCAATCGGCAGCTCTCAATTGGTTCTTGACGCCCAAGCTGGCCCGCGCCATTCAAGCAGCGGCCGCCGAGAAGTCCCAACCGAAGACCTCCCGGAAATAGGCGCGCTCGCGTTCCACCGCCCACAGTTCTAAATCCACACTCATCGGCGGTTTGGCGGTCAGTATCAATTCCACCGCGGCTTCATGAATTCTGACCCGCACCGACTTAAGCGCGCCGCTGCGACCGAGGTTTAGGCCCCACGCCAGGCGGAGCAGCAGCGAAGCCTTGGCAATGTATTTCTGATCAAACGGGGGAAGCACCTTGATGGGAGCGTCGCCCAGGGTAGGCCGGGATTTGCCCAGATAGCGAGCGATGGCGGCAATCACTCTTCTTTGTTGTGGGGTGTAGCCTAGAATCTCGGAATGGGAAATGATGTAGTAGGTGTGGCGATGGCGCCCGCTGCGGTTCACATAGTCTCCCACCTCACAGAGCATGGCGGCCGCGCCAATCCACTCTTTGTACTCCGGCGCCAGGCGATGAATGCTACGTAAGTCCTGAAATAACTTCATGGCCGATTGCCGCACGCGCATGGCGTGTTCGAGATCGACATGATAATGAGCCAAAGCGGCGAGGATGGATTCCTGCCGCTCCGATTGAATTTGCCGGCCGGAGCGAGTGGCGCGATCGTACTCGGCGGCCATCTGCGCCAGCAGGCCATCTCTCAGACCCAAGGGAGAGAAGCGAAAACCGGGGAGCTTGGAGCGCTCGAGCAGCTCATCAAAGACCACCGCGCCGGCGACGATAATTTCCGCTCGGCGTACGCCGATACCGGGCACTGCGCGCCGCTCCTCGAGAGACAGATGGGTCAGCCGCTTGACCATTCGGCGCATCTGCAGGCGGGAGACGGTCATATCCCGTTGACTCTTGTTGCGGTACAGCGCGTGGCAAACCGTGGCCAGAGACTCTGCGGTTCCCGAGGTGGCAATAACGATATTGGGACGCGTCTCGGCAATGCGCAAGGCTGCTCGTCCCACTTCGCGTGCGATGAACCCCCGCATTTGCCGCAGTTCGGATTTACGTGGCGGATCGTGGTGCATGAAGTCATTGGTAAGTCGCACGGCGCCCAAAGGCAAGCTCACGGTTTCTTGAATGTGACCCCTTTTCGAAACCGTTAGCTCACAGCTTCCGCCGCCTAGGTCAATCATCAAAATCGGGTGCGCCTTGACACGCAGACTGGAAGTAAGGCCCAGGTGGATGAGTCGGGCCTCCTCGATCCCGGAAATGATTTCCACCCTCCAGCCGGTAGCCGAGCGCACCCATTCGAGAAAGGCGTGCGAGTTGCGCGCGTCACGTAGGGCGCTGGTCGCTACCACGCGCACCGAATCGGCTCCCGCGCGCTGCGCAGCGCGGTGGAAGCGCCGCAATACTTTGACGGTAAGCGCAATCGCCTCGGGAGAAAGAAAGCCGCTCTGGAATACGGACTCGCCTAAGCGCGTGACCTCGCGGTCTTCATGAACTTCAACCAGGCGGTGCTGAACCAAGCGAGAAATTTTGAGGCGAACGGAGTTGGAACCAATGTCAACGGCGGTGAAGGTTGGCATTCCCCAGTAGTGTACAGCCGCAGCTCACGGGACTGGCGGGATGCGGTTCAGCAGTTGGAACCGGCAATGCTGAAGACCTACTCGAGCGAAAGAATTCAAGCCACGGCGACTTGCGCGCTCTCGACTGCGGTCTCGGATGCATCTGATTTTGGCCCCCGAGAGGCGGGTTGCTCCAATCCGGAGATGGCATTTAGAGCCGCGACCAGAGCCCTGCCGGCACGTTTGAAGCGCGCTCGGGTAAGGTTCTCGAGCAGAGAAACCAGCGGCGAGTCGTGCACGCCGCCAAAAAGCGCTGCGGCTCGCTCCGTCAATTTCAACATGTCATGCCACTGCCCAATTTCATCTTGCGCCTGCTTTAGTTCGGTAATGAAGAGTTCGGCGCGTGGGGAACCCTGAGCCAGTTCGGCCACATACCGTGCCTGCTTGGCGGCGATGCGATAGGCGTGAAGCGTTTTCTCGCTGAGAGGCATATGTCCCGGCCTGGGAAGCCGGGTCATGGCCAGACGCAAGGGGTCGAGGCCCTGGAGCGCCAAATGCGGTTCGACTCGCTCTAGACGCCTGCACAATTCTCGGATCTTTTCTCGATCGAAGTGTTTCCCCAGTTTTTTAGAGCGATGGGCTTGCTCCTCGACCAGCGTTTGTAACAGTTGAGCGCGATGGTTTTGCCGGTCCGGGACCTTCAGCTCTTTTAAGAAAGCGATTTGCACATCCAAATCTCGTAGCCGTCCGGCTTTCTTACGCAGCTTAGAGAGAAGCTTCACCAGCTTCCTCTTGTTCCCGCTCTCTGGCGCCAAGTCGGAAACCAGCGCCTCAACCCGTCGGCTGTTGGTGCGAAAGCGATGAACGTTCTCGCGTTTGCTGTCTTTCGGAAGTTGGCCGAGATAATGGTTCATTCTGGCAAACACGGTTCTGGCTTGCTTCTCGGCGGGACCAACGCGCGCGCGCTCATGGCGTGAACCGTTCGTTCGCATAGTTTCGTCGACGGGGGAAGATGCCGAAACCGGGTCGCGGCATCTCGAGCGGTCGATTGTAACACTCCCTTAATGTTTCATCGACGCCAGTTTTATCTCTCTTGAACCGACAACTGCCAAATTGTTTCAAGAGGCTAGAGGTGGATCACTCGCCTCCCACGGAATTGGAATCGATAACGTCAGCGAAGGAGAAGTCCATGGAAAGTTTTGAATACTCCTGGCCGTTGACCTCTATATAGGGATAAACGAAATAGTTCAGCGGCTGCCCTTCTTGCGCGGGATTCAGTCTCAGATCTCGGCCCGCGGAAAACTGGACGCGATCGGCATCGTGAGCGCCGAAAAAGTAGTCCTTTTTGTTGGGGTGTTTCCAGGCTTCGCTGATATCGACCGGAACCCAGAGATTGTCGGCGTCGAAGAACTCCGCCCAGCAGTGATACCCGGCGATAGTTCCGGAATGAGCGTCGGAAGGAAGAGGAAATCCAATCTCAAATTTTGCCGGAATGCCTTGGGATCGGGCCATGGCGATAAATAGCGAGTGAAAGTCCGTGCAGTTCCCCTTTTTTGCCTGGCAGGCGTAAAGAACATCGCCTTTCCCCCAGCCGGTCCCGGTCTTGTCATATCGCATATTGTCAAAGACGTAGTCGTAAATGGCACGCGCTTTGTCGAGCTGGCTAGATTTTCCCGCGGTCACCATGGCCGCCAATTCGGCGGGTCGTCCGGAAACGGGCACCAGATGGTCCGCACGTAGATACTGCTCGGAGTCCTTTTTGCTCAAAACGGCGGGTTGCAAGTGAGGCCGATTCAATCCCAGCGTCACCCGCTCATGCCGGACCACGTCATATACCACCTCAAAATGTAAATCGCCGGTCTGAGGCTTGGGCGCTTCGGCATAGTACATTTCATTCTGGAAGCGGGTTTCGCGCGTCCGCTTAAGCGGGAGGTCCCCGCTGGCGGAAACCACGCGCACCTGCTGATAGGCATCAGACTGGGCCGCCGGAAACCAGATGCGTACCCGCTCATTCGAGGGAACATCTTTTACCGTGAACTTGTAGTGAAAGGTGAAATGACGACTGGCCTGCGGGAATGCGAAAGCAGTGAAGGCGGACATGAACACAAAACCAAGTGCCAGCTTCCGGGCCATTATCTCCTCCTGTCGGCGTTGAGACCGCTGCAAGAAGCTTGCACTGGGGGCAAGCCGCGCCTCAGCGGTTCAATGCCGAGATAGACTACGAGATATCGGTTCCGATTTCCAGCTGCCAATCGCAATTTATTTCTTTCTCGCGGCAAGGCTGCAGGGGGAGAGATTTTCTCTGACTTTTCTTGCCACCAATCCCGCTACAATCAATCACATGTCCACGGTAATCGAGTGCCGGGATCTCTATAAGGTCTACGATGGCAAAGTCGAGGCCGTGCGCGGGTTGAATTTAGAAATTCATGCGGGAGAGTGTTTCGGGCTGCTCGGGCCAAACGGTGCAGGCAAGACCACTACCATTGAGATTTTGGAGGGTTTGCTCGAACCTACATCCGGGCAAGTTACGATTCTCGGGCAAAGTTGGCGGCGCCATGCCCGCCAGCTGCGGGAGAGGATCGGGATTTCGCTTCAAGAAACCCGACTTTCGGAGAAACTCACGGTGCGAGAGACGCTCGAACTGTTTGCCAGTTTTTACCGTGAGCCCCGCCCCACCGACGAAGTACTCGAGGCGCTTGAGCTGAGGGAAAAGGCCGATGCCTTGGTGGGCAACTTGTCGGGAGGGCAGAAGCAAAGGCTGGCGGTTGCCACCGCCCTGGTGGCCTCTCCGCAAGTGCTGTTTCTCGATGAACCCACGACCGGCCTTGATCCGCAGAGCCGCCGGCAGCTCTGGGATATTGTTCGGGGATTCCTTGAGGGCGGCGGTACGGTGTTGCTGACCACCCACTACATGGATGAAGCCGAACGGCTCTGCGATCGATTGGCCATTATTGATCATGGGCAGGTCATCGCCCAGGGGACCCCGGCTGAGCTCATCGCCAAACTCGGAGGCCACCACGTGGTTGAGTTCGCGTTGAGCGGCAACGCTTACGCGGATGATACCGCCTGGCGCTTGCTTCCCGGTGTCGATTCCGTCCATCGTGAAGACGCGATATTCAGCCTTGCAGTGCGGGAGCCGCATAAGACCATTCCCGCCTTGCTGGATGCGATCGAACAGCGGTCGGCACAACTGGAACACCTGACCACCCGGCAAGGGAGCCTGGAAGATGTTTTCGTGCGCTTGACGGGGCGTCACTTAAGAGAAGACTGAGATCAGCCGTTTGCCACTTGGGGTGCGCCCGGTCGGCCTGCCAGGTGGTCCGACCCTAGTGAGTCACAAGGATGAGCTTAGCCGAACCCATTCCCTCAGCATCGGCCAAAAGCCCCGGTGGCGCCGGCGGTTCGCCGAATGGCCCTTGGGCCGGGTTTCGTCACCTCCTGGGTGCGCGTATGTTGGAATTGGCGCGCGAAAAGGAAGTGTTGTTCTGGGTTTTCGCTTTTCCCCTGCTGCTGGCATTGGGACTCGGATTCGCCTTTCGCAATCGGCCGGCGGATCGGACCGAGGTCGCAATCATTTCCGGACCGCAGGCCGCGCACATTCTTTCGCTGTTCGAAGACAGCCCGCGTCGCCAGGGGATTCATGCAGAAATCATCGATCGAGCACGGGCCAGGGACGGTCTTCGCCTGGGGAAATATGATTTGGCGGTCGAAGCCCTCGCGCCCGGAGAAATTCAGTACCAGTATGACCCGGCCCGGCCAGAGAGTCTGCTTTCGAAGCTTGAAGTCAACGACGTTTTGCAGTCGGGCGCCGGGCGCAAGGATGTGCTCAGCACCGATGCCGTGATTTCTAGCGAGCCCGGGTCGCGCTATATCGATTTCCTCATTCCCGGCCTTCTCGGCATGAACCTGATGAATTCGGGAATGTGGGGGGTTGGTTTCGCTCTGGTGGATATGCGGCAACGCAAATTGCTGAAGCGCTTTGTTGCCACCCCGATGCGGCGTGGAGATTTCCTTTTGGCATTAGCCAGCAGCCGCCTGATCATGATGGTGCTTGAGGTCGTTTTGCTGCTCGGCTTCGGGGTTCTGATCTTCCACATGCGGGTTCTCGGATCGATGTTCACGGTTCTTCTCATCGGGGCCCTCGGCGCCATCGCCTTCGGAGGCTTGGGCCTGCTGACCGCCAGCCGGGCGCGAAAGATCGAGAGTGTCAGCGGCTTGATCAATCTGGTGATGATGCCGATGTGGATTTTTTCCGGCGTATTCTTCTCCTATGAACGCTTTCCTGCCGTGGTCCTTCCGCTAATCCGAGCGCTGCCTTTGACCGCCTTGAATGATGCTTTGCGGGCGACGATCCTTGAGGGCTCAAGCTTGGCTTCACAGGGCGGCCGGCTGCTGGTGCTAGTGCTGTGGGGAGGAATTTCGTTTCTTCTCGCCTTGCATTGGTTTCGCTGGACCTAGGGTTTCGAGACAGATTTCCTCCATGTACTTTCAACTCCTGAGAATTCCTCCACCGTGCTAGACTCCAGTAACTGCGCGGCGAGATTTGGGCGCCGTGCGACGAGAATTCGCCACGTTCGATCGAGTGCTCGGATTGCCACTTCTTTACTGCTTGACGGAGTTCCGAGCCTGTCCATCTGCTTCTTCGCGCGACGAGTCGTTGTGAAAATCAGGGCGACAGTAGAGCGCCTAGGGATTTGAAGTGAGAAGCGTGACCTCTCGAAGCAAGTTGGAAGGCGGTAGCCGGAGCCAAGGCCAAAGCCAGGCTTCCGATCGATATGATCTGTGCACCCGGTTTTTCGAACAGCTGCGCAGGACGACAAAGCGCACCTTGCTGCTCGATTATGACGGCACGCTCGCCCCGTTTACCCCTGATCGCACGCGTGCCTTTCCCTATCGCGAAATTCCCGAACTGGTGGGAAAGATTATGCGAAGCGGAACCCGCCTGGTTCTGGTGAGCGGGCGCGCTGCGACGGAGTTGCTTTTCCTCAGTCGTATCCATCCCCACCCCGAGATTTGGGGTAGCCACGGGGCGGAGCGGCTGTATCCCGACGGGACATACGAGGTGGATTCACTGCCGCCCGAGCACCTGACCGGGCTGGAGATTGCGAACCAGTCGCTGGTTTCCGCTGGTCTGGCGCCGCGCCTGGAGACCAAGGCCGGCGGCATCGCCATTCACTGGCGAGGTCTCTCGCCCGAGGAGCGAACCAGTGTTGAAAGCACGGTACGCACGGTTTGCGCTTCGGCGCTAGCGGACTATGGATTCCACCTGTTGCCTTTCGATGGCGGGTTGGAACTCCGGGCTGCCACCAAGCACAAAGGCGACGCCGTCAGAGCCATCCTCGAGGAGCTGGGCGAAGAGGTCGCGGCCGCATATTTAGGCGATGACCAGACTGACGAGAATGCCTTTCGGGCCATCAAAGGACGGGGACTTGCAATCTTGGTGCGGGGCGAACCTCGTCCCACAATGGCCGATGTTTGGTTGCGTCCTCCGGACGAACTGGTTCGGTTTTTGCGCGACTGGCTGAGAGCCTGCGGAGCCGAGGTATGAAATTACTGGAAGGTCGTGTAATTGCTGTCTCTAATCGCTTACCAGTTGAAATCAAGAGTCGTGCCGGTCAATCTCGCCTCTCCCGCAGTGCGGGTGGCCTAGCTACGGCCCTTGACAGCATTTGGCGCTTTTGTCACGGGTTGTGGATCGGTTGGGCGGGAGCTGCGGACTCAGAAAGCGCCCGCCGACTGCTAGAAAAAGCTGCCCGGGGCCGCTCCTTCGGCCTGCGCGCGGTGCCGCTGTCGCGGGACGAAATTTCCAAGTTCTATTCCGGTTTCGCCAACGAGATTATCTGGCCCCTGTTCCATGACATGCCGTCACGCTGCGACTTTGATCCCGATTACTGGGAGGTGTACCAACGAGTCAATCGCCGCTTTGCGCAAGCCGCCGCCGAGTCGGCCAACGGAAAAGATCTAATTTGGGTGCACGATTATCATCTGATGTTGACCGGGCGCTACATCCGCGAGACTCGGCCCCACGCCCGCGTCGGCTTCTTCCTTCACATCCCGTTTCCCGCCCCCGACATCTTCGAAAAACTGCCTTGGCGTAAGCCCATTTTACGGGCCCTACTGCAATACGACTTGCTCGGGTTTCAAACCGATCGTGACCGCTACAATTTTCTCGACTGTGTCGAGCGCATCCTTCCCGAAGCAGCCACGTTGCGGGATGAGCCCTATCATGAGTTGATCCTTGAGAGGCGGCACACTCGGGCCGGCACTTTCCCCATCAGCGTAGCCTTTGAAGAGTTTGCCAACCACGCTGCCAGTCACCGGATTGAAATTGCCGCCAACCACTTCCGACAAGAACTGGGAAATAAGTTTCTGGTCCTCGGCGTCGATCGCATGGATTACACCAAAGGTATTCCAGAACGCCTAAAAGCGTTTCGTCTGCTGCTCCGTCGCTTTCCCGAACTGCGGCACCAGGTCACGCTGTTGCAAGTCGTAGTACCCAGCCGGGAAGAGATTCCCCACTATAAAGAGCTGCGCCGCGAAGTGGAGCTGCTGGTCAGCCAGATCAACGGCGAGTTCACCGAAAGCGGCTGGGTGCCAATCCACTACATGCACCGAAATCTCACCCGCAAGCAACTGCTGACCTACTACCGCGCCGCCGATATCGCTCTGGTCACTTCCTTAAAAGATGGGATGAACCTGATTGCCAAGGAGTTCTGTGCCGCGCAAGTCGACGAAGAGGGAGTGGTGGTAATTAGCGAATTTACCGGCGCAGCCGTTGAACTCGAGCCTGGCGCGATCGTCGTGAACCCCAACGATCGGACGGGCGTGGCCGAGGCCATCCATCGCGCCTGCGTCATGCCTACCGAGGAAAAACGATCCCGGATGCGTCTTTTGCGCGATATCGTGCGCACCCATACGGTCCAGCATTGGGCGGAAGCATTCATGCAGGCCATTCTTTCCGACGTGAACGTACCCGATGCTGCCTCCCCCGCAAAGGGCCACGACGCCAATGTGCGTCTGATTACCTCGGCCGGCATTCCGAACCGCAGGTCTGCCTAGCGCCGGGCGTGGGTTGGTGCGAGCGGCTTCTTACGCCGTCGGCGTCGGGTTAGCTCTTGCCGAGAATACATGCTGCCGCGGCACTTCCTGGCTCCACAAGAACACAAAGCCGGATCTTCTAAGTCACCATCGTAAAGGTTGTAGTCGTAAGCAAGTTCCTCCCCGGCAGCGATGTTACGGATGGCACGAATCACCACGCGTCCTTTGATCTCATCGGATTCACAGTTCGGATGGCAGGAATGATTGATGAATGCGGCGATGCCGTCCCCGTCGATGACGTGCTCCCCGTCGGTCATTCCAAATAGGTAGGTTCGCGGCGAATGTTCGTAAACGGCGTCGGCTTCGGCGTTGGTTAATCGCGGCCCCGTGTACTCGGCGACGATCGCGCCTTTACGAATAGGATCAGTGGTGTAGACGCCATCAGCATGGATGTTGGAGCGGCGGATGAGAAGCGCCATGGAATGAAGATTAGCATCCCGGATGAGCGAGACATTCAGTCGTGGTATGTGGAAAATGACCTCGAGTGGAGCGGGAGACGGGGATCGAACCCGCGACCAACGGCTTGGGAAGCCGTGACTCTACCACTGAGTTACTCCCGCTTGGCCTCAATTCTAACCGAGAGCAGGTGAGCATTGCCAAAATTGGAAAGAAACAACCGCAATTTTGCTGGATCACTAGGGAACAATGCGGCCGGACGCGGTTGTTTCCGGTTTCGGACCAGCGTCTCGAGGGGGTTCAACGCTCGTCG
>Ga0126381_100008559_pt1 | contig 11446 bp, 7 predicted proteins | sample PanSoiMetPlot_28_FD_96465 | JGI IMG/M metagenome (GOLD analysis project Ga0126381, IMG submission 96465) | Tropical forest soil microbial communities from Panama - MetaG Plot_28 | ecosystem: Environmental > Terrestrial > Soil > Tropical forest > Bulk soil | place: Panama | collected 2016-02-17 | reverse complement strand
CGTACACATCCGACGCGATCCGCGGTTTCGAGCCAAAGTGGATCACAGAGTGTATGATGACTCCGACGACCTAAGGAGGCTCAGCATGATGAAGCCGGTCCTCGCCTGTTGCTGTCTTGCCGTTTGTTTGACCGCCCAATCGCCGGTGGCTACAGGAACTGGCAATGATGGAGCGGAAGCCTGCGTAAAGTCGTCCATCTGCAATTGGGGCCGGAATCGCAACACAATCACGCACGAACAGCATGCCTCCGATTTGGGCTTCACCTACGCTTACCCGTATGCCTTGCCTAACGGACTGACTGGCGGCGTCGCTGCAGTCGCGCTCAATTCGCAAGAACACCTCTTCGCCTTTCAACGCAATCCGGTTGGGAAGCCTCAACTATTCGAGTTTGACCAGCACCATAAACTTATTCGCAGCCTTGGCGATGAGGTCATCGGCCACCAGAACAAGGCTCATGGCATGGCCATCGACTCACAAGACAACATCTGGATCTGCGACGAAAACGGCGACACGATCATGAAGCTGAGCCCGGAAGGAAAGTTGCTCATGACGCTTGGAATTAGAGGTCAGAGAGGTGACTGGGACGAGGAGAAGGGCCAAAGGCTCTTGTGGCAGCCGTTGCACTTGGCATTCGCCGCGAACGGCGACATCTATATCGGCATGGGTCACGCGAACGAAAGTCCCAACGACACCGGTAAATCGCCCACCAACAGCAGTGGCGCCGCGCGGATTCTGCACCTCGATAAAGATGGAAAGTTTATCGGCCAATGGTTCGGCAATAACGCCGGGCAGGGACACTTCAGCATGGTCCACGGAATCGCCATCAATCCTAACAACGGCAACATCTATATAGGGGACCGCGAGGAGTACCGCATCGTCGTCTACACCGGAGACGGGAAATTTGTAAAAACGATTCAAATGCGAAACCTGGTGTGCGCTCTTTATGTTGATCCACACCAACAACTCTGGATGGCGACTGGTCAGGATGGCCAGTTCTTCAAGCTGGACTGGGATGGGAATGTGCTCGGGGCAATTGGCAACGGTCCTGGCCGTGGCGAAGGGCAATTCGTCGAAGCGAGCTACATGGCGATGGATTCGCAGGGCAACCTATTCACCGGCGACACGAGCGTTGCCCGGATCACGGAAATGGTCGCCCCGAAAACGAAATAATTCGCATAGTATTCCAAAGGCGGGGATCGAAATAGGGTTTACCAAGCGGCTCGCCGTGTTTGGTGGGCCGACAAAAACAGTCGGCCAATCGTGTTGATACGATCAGTTTTTCAGCGCATCCCGGCATGCCCAACGAAGCAGACCTAAGCAAATCTGAATCGATCGAAGCAATCTGCCCGATTTGCGCTACGAAATTTACGGCGCGCAAATGGCGAATCGTCGACGCAGATCACCGTCCAAATCTCCTAATTCATGCCGTCGACGGAAGCCTTCAGCGCAGCTTCTGCCCCGAATGCATCGGCCCCGGAATCGAGCACCCGGGATCTTTCCGAGTGCTCAAGCGCAAACAGAACGTAATCCAATGGATTGTGTTCTTCCAGTGCCCCTCCGATCAAATTGAAGTCGAGGCAAGTCTCATCGATTCGTACATGAAATCGGCAGCCGCGCAGGCTGGGATTCCGCTCGATACGTTCGAGTCTTTGGGCTCCCGCCTCTTGATAGACCCGGACGACGTTCGCAACCGCATCGCTGACACATGGCCGGACCTCAAACTGCACCAGGATCCCGCCATCTTTCCTGACGCGCTCTACCAACTCCTCAATGCGGCGGCAAACCCGGAACGGGCCGATGTTCTTCGCGCCTACCCCGATCTTGTCCGTCCGAATATCGAACTTCTTCTTTCGCTATTGGCGGAACAGGCAGATAAGGAAATGGGTATCGCGGCAATCAGAGCGTGGTACTTTGCCGCTTCGGTGCGTGGTCTCGGGTTGATGCAAGCCGTGAAAACTTTGGAAGCCGAAGATTCCCGGCCAGAACGTTATGGAGCACTACCGGACTCTCTTCAGAAGCGGTTCTTGGCGTTTATGGACGCTTCCCCTGACGGCTCTGCGGCGACCTCAGCGCTCGGCTCCGAAGCCGAGGCACTCAGCAAGGACCTCGACCAAGCCGGATTTCCAGGCGCAAAGACCGAAGTCTGGTTCCATGTAGCGCAGTGGCTCGCCCGTAGGTCTGATGAACAGGACTCCCTGCCCCTTGCGGCACGGGCCTATCAACGCGCGCGTGACGCCCTTGAACCGGACAGGAATGCAATCGCCTATGCGATTCTCCACGGTCTTTCCTCCACGTTCGATCTGCGACGTGACGGAAGCCGGAGCGCAAACGTCGAGAAGGCGCTCGAATACGCGAGGACTGCGCGAGAACACGCGCGATCTCTTCCCGCAGACGATCAAGCCGAAGCCGCAATGGAGGAGGGATTACTATACCTTCACCGCCCCTCGGGAGACCCGGTCTCCAACCGCGCGCTCGCGCGTGAGGCCCTCGATTTCGCGATTCGAACGGCTCTCACCTCAAAATCCAGATTGCTGGCGAAATACAACCTCGCCCTGGTCGATATTGAGGACCCGAACAGCAACAGCCTAGATCGCGGCTTCGCTTGGCTGAAGGCCATGTCCGCGCCCCAGGCAAAAGCACTTTTCGACAAGCGGCAACAGCAGAACCTGATGCAGAGCTTTGGGGTGGCTCTTGCCAAACGCGCCTTCACGCATCAGGAACCGGAAGCTCTGGATGGCGCGGCGACCTCGGTCGAACAGGCTCTGTCACTCGCACTCGAACGCCAAGCCCCGGCTGACGCGGCTTTTCTGTACCGTCTCCTGGCGCAAATCGAAACCGACCGAGTTGTCGCTGGCCGCGGCAAACGAGACCTCGGGGACATCTGGTTTCTGCTCGATAAAGCGGAATCCCTCATCGATCCCCAAAAGGCGCCGACAGACTACGCCCAAAACGAAATTCGGCGGTTCACCGTTTTGGATCGACTTGCCGAACCCGCATTAGCGCGGCCTCTGATGTTGGATGCGCTCACCAAGGCGTGCCAGCATCTCTCTCCGGAAAGCCATCCGGATCTCTGCCGCCGCGCGGAATCCCAGCGCGGAGACCTTTTACTGCACAGTCGCAACTTCCAAGCAGCCGCGCAGAGTTTTCGCATCGCGTGCGATGCTTCGGATCGTCTCTATTCAAGCGCCGAATCGGTCGCACAACGCCAGGCGGAGATTCGCAACAACACGATTCTTCACGAGGGCCTGATCGAATCCCTGAGCCGCATTCCTAACCGGGATGCCGATATCAAGTGGCAAATGGTCGAAGCCATGGAATCCAGCCGAGCGCGCCTCACTCTGGATCTTATGGGCTTGCGGCCTCTTCCTCCATTCTCCGGAATTCCGGAAGAGTGGATTGAACAGGAATCGGCGTTAATAGCCGAGCTTGCCTGGACACTTCCCGGCGCCGGCGCCGAATTAGCCCCTGAGGACCCCGACCTTATTCGCGCGCAGAGAGACACGCGCGCTCAACTCGCTGAGCTATGGGAAAAAATCGCGAACAGCGGCGATGCCGGAAGAAGATATGTTGCGCTCCGGCGCACGCAGCCAATTAAGCGAAAGGAAATCGCAAGCTTCGTCGAACATCTTGGGCCTCATGCCGCCGTGGCTTCATTCTTCGTGCTCCAAGGCAGCATCTTTCTCGCGTGGCTCCAGTCCGGAGCCGAACCGCGTGTCGAAACCATTCCGCTCTCTAGACAGGATCTCCAGGAGATTTGGATCGAGCGTTTCAAGAACGATGTTTTTTCCGCCGAAGCCAAACCGGCGCACGCATGGATGGCTCTCGGCGAACTGCTCTTCGCCCAGGTCGCCGAGTTTCTCCCAGAGCTAGATCTGCTGGTCCTGATCCCACACGGGGACCTTCACATGTTGCCGCTGCATGCCTTGCACGTCGGGGGCGAACCGCTCATTGCACAGACTCCCGTCATTTACGGGCCCTCGATTGGAATCCTCGACTCCATTGTCCAAGCCGATATGGCTGCGGAGAGCTCGCAGACGGCTTTGGTCGGAAGCAATGCAATCCTTGGCGCCCCGGATGGCGAAGAGGATTTGAAGGACTTTCAAGCGGAAGCCGATATAGTCGCGGAACTTTTGGGAGTAAATGCGCGCCATCAGGCATCGCGCGAGGAAGTGATCGCCGAAGCTCCGGCGGCCGGCTCAATTCACCTGGTCTGTCATGGCTACTTCGATGCGGACGATCCGTTGAATTCCGGCATTGCGCTCGACGGTGGAGTGATGAGCGCGCGCGACTGGCTGCCTCTCGGCCTTCACGCGCGTCTCGTGACTCTCAGCGCGTGTGACACCGGCCGCCAACAGGTGGAGACAGGCGACGAGTTGAACGGCCTCGCTCGAACCCTCCTCCAAGCCGGTTGCTCCAGCGTTCTGCTTACGCTCTGGCGAGTGTATTCAGACGCCGCCGCAAATTGGATGAAGAGCTTCTATACCGAATGGGCTGGTGAGTCTCCCGTAGACCGCGCTATAGCATTCCAGCGCGCGACTGGGGCTCTCCGCGCCGAAGACCCTGACCCGCGCGCCTGGGCTCCATTTATACTGATCGGTGATTCAGGAATCCATATAAATGCTCCATAAACTTGGTGGTAGTTTTCGGTTATTGCAATGATCTACCCCTTAAGCGTTGATATTCTGAAGGCCGTTTTCCGAATTGCCAAACGGTTGATCGACGATTCGCGTCCCGAAGGTTTTGGGCTCCTGAGGGAGCTACTGGCGAGCGCCCGGAGCGGAGACGACTACCAAACAATGCTGAAGATCTGGAGTAAGCTGGGGTCTTCACCTCGCCCGACTCTTAGCGAGGTGGCGCTTCCACTTGTCGACATCGCTTCCCGGTTGTTCGACTCAGGATATAATCTGGCAGCCGCGCGGACTTTAGGAACGTTCACCGCGCTTACTCCCTACTCTACTTACACGTACGATCGCGCCCTTACCGTAGCCAGGGAAGGATTCATTCACACCGGCCGAAAACCTTCCTTCAATCTGCACGTGGTCGAGGATCTGCAAAATGCTGGGATGGGTCTGCTGCAAGCTGGCTCGTCGACTGGAATTTCCTTAATCGGCGCCGCACATTCCTTGAATCACAAATTTTCATGGGAAGATCTGGAACGCAGCGTCGAAAACCTGCCTGATATTCCTCCTCTTTCGTTTCCCGAAGCCGATGCCAAGCAGATTAAGAAGGCAGTAACTGCCCTCGAATTCGCCGGCAGAAAACAGTCCGCTCGGCGCCTCCAGGCGATCGCTAACTACAGTGCCAAAATGGGGAGCGGACCCCGTTCAAAGTTTGATTTTCCAAGGTCGATTGTCGGCCGCCTCATTGACAAAGGCTACGCAAGTGAAGTGATCAATCTTCGAGGCGACGTGTCCGCTGGCGACAAAATCCAAATCGGCATCCCGGATGGTGGTGTAGGCAGGCTCGATAGCGAAATTCCGTTTAGGGTCGCTGTGCTGACCGATCTCCCTCAGAGCATAAAGGAAGCGTCGGATCCGGCAGACGGGTCGCGAAAACGCCGCACGCGATCCTTTGAGGCGCCAAGTGCGTATACCCCACCGCGAACTCCAACAACTTCTCGGTCTTCTTTCTATTTCCGGCTCGAGGGGGCCGGAGCGCACTGCGATCAAGTCATCTTCGGCGCAGACTTCGACTTCCTCTTCGACTACGGCGTAGCTCAGGATGTTGCGGCAAGGGTACAAGGCAAGAAACTCGACCCGCTGACGAAGGGAAAGCACAAACTTTTTGTTGCGGTCGAGCCGTCCGGAGTCACTCTTCGCGACGACAACGCCGGGAAAACCGCCACGATAGAAGACGGGAAAATTTCAAATCCGCCACGGTTCCTGCTGAAGGCGCCGGATCATGCTCCCGAAGAACGGTGCGGAGTGTCAGTCATCATCACTTATAATCGAGCCCCGCTCTACGATTTCTTCGTCCCCCTAAAGCTCGTCGAAAAACTCGATCAGTCGCCCTGCGCTCCTTTAACCCTCGATCTCGATCTCGAGGACTTGACGAAGGCCACCGCAAAGCCCCGCCATGCCACTGTCTTTATTTCACGCGCCGGGGAAAGCTGGAACGTTCTTTGGGATATTGACGGAAGCCGGCCGGCGATACGCCCCACTACGGCATTTACAGAGTCGAAATTCAAGGCGTTCTACTCGGATCTTATTGATGACGATCTGAAGAAGGTCGCTGAGATCAAGGCCTGGAAAACATTCGACGCATCGCTCAACCTTCCCACCGATTCAAAGGAAGCCGCGCTCAAATCCATGTATTCCGCCGCCGGCGCTGGATGGGCTATTTATGATGCATTAGCGGCGGATCCGGTACTGGCCGAATGCCTGACGCTCATCGATTCTTTGGCCGACGGCTCTTCCATCACTGTCTTCAGCGACGGACCGGTCATTCCGTGGGAGCTGATCTATCCCATCGAGTTCACACCGCTAGATCCCGGGAAAAACTTCGATCCCGCGAAATTCTGGGGCGCGCGCTTCGAATTTGAATCTCTTTTATTCACCAAATCGGATTCGGAAAAGCAACCGTCCCAACGCCGCCAGCCCGAACCTCTCTTCGTCAAAATGGGATTTAACGAGTCGATCGATGCGGGCTGGAACGGTCGGCCGATCATGCCCGTCGATTTTCAAAAGGATTATTGCAAGAAAACGCTGGGCTCGCTGGGCGCCTACACTCAAACGTCCACCGAACTCACGCAGATCTTCACCTCGCCGCTCAAAGCGAGCATGATTTATCTCTTCTGTCATGGCAATCCAGCCAGGCTGGAATTCTCTAAGGATCTGTCCGTAAAACCAACCGACGTATCCGGAGACCGCTACCCTAATTGGCCCATCGTCTTCATGAATACGTGTGAAGCAGGCGATATCGACCCGCTTTCATACCTCAGTTTTCGCGAGAAGTTCCGAGCCAAAGGCGCTGCGGGAATCCTCGCTCCCGCCTTCCCCATCCCCACCCTATTCGCAGCCGTCTTCGGAAAGGCGTTGCTCGACCGCTACGCCAAGGGCGAGCCCATCGGCCATGCGCTGCGCGAACTGCGCCAAGGCTTGCTCAAAAACAACATCCCCCTGGGCCTTTGGTATTCTCTCCAGTGCCCCCTGGACATCACGGCTCCTCCACAATGAAGCGCGTCACTATCGTCGTCAGCGATCTTCACATGGGCGACGGCTCCCCGGGAGACGATTTCGTCGACGACAAGAATCAGTTCGCCACATTCCTTCGTGAGCAGTTAGCCACGCCTGAAGGCGCCGACGGGCAAATCGAGCTCATCATCAACGGCGATTTTCTGGAGTTCGTGCAAGTCGGCCCCGAATACTACCGCGTCAACAGCGATCAATACTGGTGCACCGAGCAGGAGTCGCTCCTCAAACTACATAAAATCCTCGATGGCCATCCCGAAGTTTTCAAGGCCCTGCGCGAATTTCAGGAGCCCGGGAATCTCGTCACGCTGTTTGCGGGCAACCACGATATCGACCTCTACTGGAAAGACATTCAGGAGGCCATCCGCGCCAAAGCCGGAGACAAGATCAACTTCGAGCTTGGCGAGGTGTGGTATTCCCGCTACGGCGGTCGCCTTCAAATCAGCCATGGCCACCTCATTGACGAAATCGATCCCGCGAACGGCTTCCAACACTGGGACAATCCCAAGCTCAACCCGCCGGGCTCTCTGAATGCCCGCCTCGAAATGTGCCCCGGCACAATCTTCGTCGTTCGATTCGTGAATCTCCTCGAAGCAAAGTATCCGTTCGCCGACAATCTGCACCCTGAAACGGCCATAGTGAACGTGCTTTGGCGCGAAGACCGGTGGGGATTGAAAGCCGTCGCCTGGGCCTTCGGCAGATTCATGCGCCAATTCCCGGCGGCGTTTCTTTCCACCAACGCAACATCCCAGCTTGAGGACATCGGCAAGCAACTCGAGGAGACCATCGCCGTCGACAGTTTCGTCCGCGACGGGATCGCCGAGCTTTACCGTGACGCCCTTGGCGAACCTTCGATGACCGCCGGAGATGTACGTTCCCGGCTCAATAGTGAAGACAAAATCGAAGAATTCATCGCAAACCTAATCGCGTCGGGACTGTCCTGGGATCGCTGGATTTCGGTGTTGAGCGCAGCCGCTCCCTCTGTGAACAGCACCAAATTGGACAGCGATGCGCCGAATGACGATGTCTTGGCGATCCGAGCCGCGGGAAAAATCGATACTGCACAAGCCTGCCTGAACGTCGCACGCGAGCGCGCAGCCGCTCAAAAGGCTCAAGTCATCGTCCTCGGCCACACTCATTTACCGCAGGACATTCGCGAAGGGACAATGCATTACTGCAACCCCGGCTCATGGACAAGATATATCGATGCGAAGGGCGTAGGCTCATTGAAGCTCGAGGATCTGGCGAATGAGAAAACGTTCCCCTACCAGCTCAACTATGTGAGAGTAGAAGACACTGGAGAGGCAGCCCTTAACAGCTCCTTCCACAAACTCCCCGACTGAGAAGTCCACGCCGCCGCTCTGCGAAGCTTCTGTGGGAAAGCAATTTGCAATCTGAAACGCCGGTGTATTTGACTGGGATGCCGTCAGTCTTGGCAATTCTCAATCTGTTTCTCCGGGCGAACCTTAACGCAATCCCCAAAACACCCTAGCGCCTATTTCCCTTCGTCTGATCGAAAAGCCTCGCGAAATCGCCAAGGTCCGCAGAGGCCACGTCGGAGACAGCCCAATAGCTCATTCTGTCGTGGCTCCAGTGGAGCAGGTGGTAACCGCCCAGGTCCTGCAGGCCGGGCGTGGCCTCCACCCCAAGCGATGAGGATACATAGAGGCTGATGATATGCTGGCGGCGCTTATAGACAAGGGCCGCCGCAGGCTGTTGGCGAATTACTTCGAGACGACCACCAACCAGCATGAAGCCATCATTTGTCAGATCGGGAACCGGCGGCGAAAAATCCGTCCTGCCCTGAAACCAAGGCTTGACAGTGTGCTGATCCGAGCTCTCCACGTCGAAGAGATGCCCAGGCTGGAGGGCATGCAGATGATTGTCGAGAATCTCTGCGGCGATGGCATTGGATCCGTCGGCAGTCCACATCGTGGGAAGAAACATGACGAGAACGGTGATGCAGGCCGTCGCGACAGCGAGAACGGCGACGCTCCGCCAGGGCCTGCGCCAAAGTTGAGCGAACCAATTCCCTTGGGAGGTGAAGCGGGACGCGAGCTTCTGTTCGAGCTTGGACGGAAGCGTGTAGGCCAGCTGTGCTGAGTCGATCTGTTCCCTTAAATTCTGGAGAGCGCCAAATTGCGCCGCACACGCCCTGCACTCCGAGAGGTGACGATCGACGGTGATGGCGCCGGCAACATCCAGCTCGTTGTCGAGCCGGGCGTGCAGGAGCGGTTCAGCGTCACGGCAATTCATGACGAACCTCCTTTACGGGAGCCAGCTCAATTAGCAGGCGCTGGCGGGCTCGAGCCAGGCGTGACATCACGGTGCCCGCAGGAATGTTGAGAACCGCCGCGATTTCCTTATATGAGAGCCCCTCGATTTCCCGGAGGACTAGCGTTTCCCTAAACTCCGGCTCCAGCCGGGCGATAGCCCGGCGAACTTGTTCGCGACGATTCTCTTCGAGCAGCTCTTGCTCGGGATTGGCCGAGCGGTCGGCCGCTTGAAGTTGTTCCAGGTCGACCCCGTTATCCGTTTTGCGCTTTCGTAGGAAATTCATTGCGGTGTTGCGGACGATCGTGAGCGTCCAAATCCGAGCATCGCCGCCCCGATATTGATCGAGGGCTTTGAACGCCTTCAAGAAAGCCTCCTGGACGATGTCTTCCGCGTCTTGGCCATTGCGGACCAGCCAACGGGCAAGGTTATACGCCGAGCGCATATGCGGCCAAATGGTGAGCTCGAAATATCTGGTCCTCGTGTCCACGAATACTTTCAGAACCCCGGTTTCATTATTTTCCCGTAGGCGACAAGCTTGAAGATCTGCCCCTCACTGTTTAGGCACAGTTCCCGACTGATTTATTCCCGAGACTTGGCGGGAATATTCATCCGTGGTCGGGCCGTCTCCTTCATCGAAGGCTGGCGGCCTTCAAGGCCGCCCTGATAAGAAAGGCTAGCAATCACATGATCAAGCAGGCAGAGAAGCCGGCCCCCGTGGACAAGATCCATAGAGGCGATTTTCTCAAGGGCATGCAATTGCGCAGGCGTGGGCCTGGTCCGCGGCGCGTGATACGAAAACCTTTTCATTCAACGTTTACCCTTGCAGCGATCATTGTGGCGGGCTCGTTGATTCATCCGTTCGGGAACCCCAGTTCGGGCGGCGTGAAGACGGCGATCCTTAGCGGGGCCGAGATCGATCCCGAGACGCTAAAGTTGATCCAACGTGCCTGTCAGAACTGCCATTCCCTCAACACCGAATTGCCTTTGTACGGTCGCATCGCCCCGATCTCGTGGCTAATGGCGCGAGATATCCAGCAAGCGCGGCTCCATATGAACCTTTCGAGATGGCAGGAATACTCGCCTGAAGACAGGCTCGTCTTGCTTAGCGCGATCGGAAGCGCTGTCAAGAACCGGGAGATGCCGTTTCAGCGGTATCTCATATTGCACAGTGAGGCGCGCTTGTCTAACCAGGAACGGGAGCAGGTTTACCGGTGGTCACGTGCTGAAAGGAAGCGCTTGAAGTCCGCGCGAGCGCCCACGGGTGCTGAGAGGCAGGAACATCCCGAGCGTCTTAATAACATGCCAAGACTGCTGTTCGCACAGAGCAAGTCTCGGACCGCAGTCGGAGGAAACATTTTCGAGTTTCGATAGGAATAACTGACGAGGCAGCGCTGTCTTAACGGGTGAACCGATTTATGAAAAACCTAATCTCGTATCTACTCGGCGCGTCCATGACATGCGCACTCATGGCTCAAGTGGAACCCGGGGCAGGCAAATGGAAGACATGGATAATCCCATCTGGCAGCGCTTTACGCTTGCCTCCGCCGCCCGACGATCAAATCACCACAACGGAATTGCAATGGGTGAAGGAATGTGTGGCGCAGCGGGATCCGGCCGCGTTGTCCGCCATTCGATACTGGGATGCAGGATCACCGGGTTACCGGTGGATGCTGTTAGCTGAGCAATATGTAGTGAACGCAGGCCTGCCTGCTCCGCTTCAGACACGCGCTTTGGCCCTGGTCGCGGCGGCAATTTCTGATGCGACCGTCGCCGCTTGGGATTCGAAGTATACCTACAACCGCAAGCACCCCAGCGATCTCGATTCCACGGTCGCTCCTGTGATCGCCGTACCGCAAAGTCCTTCCTATCCATCCGAGCACGCGGCTGCAGCAGGCGCCGCGGCAGCCGTTCTTGCGTATTTGTTTCCGGACCAGGAGACGAGCGTGGCGAACATGGCCAACGAGGCGGCGACTTCGCG
>Ga0126381_100008558_pt1 | contig 11446 bp, 8 predicted proteins | sample PanSoiMetPlot_28_FD_96465 | JGI IMG/M metagenome (GOLD analysis project Ga0126381, IMG submission 96465) | Tropical forest soil microbial communities from Panama - MetaG Plot_28 | ecosystem: Environmental > Terrestrial > Soil > Tropical forest > Bulk soil | place: Panama | collected 2016-02-17 | reverse complement strand
GAACCTTGCCGCCCCCAAGCGCTTATCCAAATTTGAAAGACGGAACGCTCGTCGCTGATACATCGACCGCAATGGGCTGGCCAAACATTCCTCGCGCCCCGAAGCCGGATGCCGTGGTGAATGCAGTGTATGACTACGATTATGGGCGGGGTTTCCACTACAACGATGATTCAGGTGTGATTTCGAATGTGCCGGCCCCGATCCGGCGCGCGATTTTCCCACTCGTTCCCAAGCTGGATGCGGACGGCAACGAGCTCGGCGGCATACCGTCCCTGCTGCATCGCGTACCGCTCGGTACTTATACGGGATGGAATCCTGTGCCTGCCGGCGCGCTCAAAGGCCATCAAAGGCAACTGCAAGGCGGCTACATTCCATTTGCACGGACGAAAGCGGAACGGCTAGCAAGCGGCGATCCCCGCCTTTCCATCGAAGAGCGCTACCCGAATGCCGACGCCTATTATCAGGAAGCTCAAAAACAGGCAGACCTAATGGTGAAACGGCGATATCTTCTTCAAGAAGACGCCACACGATTGCTCGCCCAGATCAAGAGCGAGACCGCTGCACTGTTCGGAAAGTAGTCGCTGAATGGTTACGCGGGTATGCGCCTTTTCTCTTGCTGTCCAGCGCAGTCTTTGCCCAAAAACCGCTGAATGACTTGCCTCAGCCCTACAAGACTTCGCGCGATTGGGGCCACCCGCCGAACGGCGCGCCGTGGGCCGCAGTAACAGCGATTGAGGTTGCAAAAGACGGCTCGGTTTTTGTCATCCATCGCTGCAAGGACAATTCCTGCGCTGGCCGGCCCGAACCTCCCATACTGAAATTCGACCCGACGGGAAAACTGCTCAAAGCTTGGGGGGAGAACATGTTTGTTTTCCCTCACGGAGCAACCATCGACCCTGACAGCAACCTCTGGGTGACCGATCTGCGCGCGGAAAATGGAAAAGGCTCACGGGTGTTCAAATTCTCACCTGAAGGCAAACTGCTTATGACCCTTGGCAACGCGGGTGTCGTGAGCGCCGAGCCTGGTCTATTCGACGAACCGACTGACGTTGTTGTGAATGGCCGCGGAGAAATTTTCATTAGCGAGGGTCACTCCGGGGGAACGAAGGGCAATGACCGCATTTCCGTCTTCGATAAGAACGGCAAATTTCTCAGGTCCTGGGGCTCAACCGGCTCCGGACCTGAAAACCTGCATTCCCCGCACACTCTAGCGTTCGACTCACGTGGGCGGCTTTTTGTCGGCGATCGGGACAATAACCGTATTCAGATTTTTGACCAGCAGGGCAAACTGCTGGACAGTTGGAAACAGTGGAGCCGTCCTAGCGGGATCTTTATCGCGCCAGATGACACCATGTATGTGGCAGACTCAGAGTCCTGGGGACCGGACAACCCGGGATGGAAAAAAGGAATTCGCATCGGGAGCGCCCGCGATGGAATTCCGCGGGAATTTATCGAAGACATGCAATCCACTACGCTGGAACATAGCGGAGCCGAAGGGGTGGGCGTAGATCAGGCGGGCAATGTCTATGGCGGGGTGGCCCGCCGGCAGATGCTCGAAAGGCATACCAGGAAATAGGCGCCCGGCTGCTTGCTGACAACGACGCTATCACCCCGCCTGCTGGTATTGCGAAGATACCGGCCCAAATTACGGCTTATACGGGTCGTCTGCGCTCTTTAGGATCTTGCGCAAGGTAGGGATATCCTTCACCGCTGGCGAGTCGAGGTGAAATGACCGAATGTACGCGTAGATATCCTTCGCATCTTTATCGTTGAGCGACTTTTCGGAGTAATTTGGCATTGTCTGCGTCGGCAGGAGAGGCGCCAGATTTCCCCTAAGCCGCAGAAAATGAATGAAGGTGTCTTCCGTCGCCAGAATCGGACTGTTGGTTCCAACCAAGTCCCGGGCTCCGGTCTCGCCGTTGAAGCCGTGGCACCCGTAGCAGGTGTACGCGTGGTATAGTTCCTTGCCCCGCGCCGCGCTGCCCGTAACGGGACCATACTTTATCGCAGGCTTGGCCTTCGCGTCTCCACCTTGAGCAAGCGCGCGATCGCCGGCCACGCAAAGAACTAGTACGGCGGCCGCGCATGTGAACGATCTGTTGTGAAGAAGCATGTGTCTACCTTTACCGGGGTTGCGTGATGACATCGATCATGTAAGGCGCGCCCCGTTTCGCCGACGCCACACCGCGCCGCAGGGCGGCTTCGAGCTTTTTCGGATCTTCGATGGGTCCTTCACCAGCCATGCCATAAGCTTCGGCCATCTTGGCGTAGCTGATATAGGGGTCGCGAAGCGTGGTGCCTATGGATGCGCGATTGCCGCCGCGGTTTCTCGATCCTGCCACGTACTCCATGAACATAAGTTCCTGGTGCCAGGCGCGATTGTTGTGCATCACGGTGAGCATAGGAAGTTGATGGTGCGCCGCAGTCCATAGAGACCCGGGTGCGTAGTTCATGTCGCCGTCGGTTTGGATGTTCACGACAAAGCGGTTGCGAGCCTTGGCCGCCAGAGCTGCTCCAGTACAGGCGCCCGCTCCGTAGCCCATCCCACCCGCGCCTTGGCCCCCTAGATAGCTGTAGGGTTTGTTGTGCGACCAGAGCTGGTTGTTATGCGAACCCGAAAAATTGGAGGGCGACGCAAAGCACCAATCTTCGTTTTCAATCAGAGGCCACAGTTCAGCATAGATCCGAGCGGTGCTGACGGGCGACGCATCCCAACCCTTCTTCTTGGTCTCCAACGCTTTTTCGAGAGCCGCGACATAGGCTTTGTGATTCGCATCGGCATGCTTGGTCTTGCGTTCATCGATGCGACGCTTCTGGTCGGGCGTCATTTGCGAGGTCACCTCGGCAATGATCGCCGGAAGGCTCGCCTCAGCATCAATCATGAGTCTTCGACCCTGCGCGGCGACAGCTTTGCCCTTGCCTTTACCCCGACCACCGCCGGGGTTCTCCGCGCCATTGATCTCCAGGCCACCCCATCCAATCTTCGCAACGTCGCGCGATGCGGTCAGTTCACGAACGCCCGCGCGCTGAAGCGTAATATTCCCTCCGTTGCTTTCAAGCCCGAGCACGTAGTCATACTGCGTATCCGCTCCAGGGCCGCAGAGGGGGTGCCGCTGCGGAAAGCTCATTGGGCCCTGCGTCGCCGCCGTGCTGGTGCAGGCGCCTGTCAGTTCCGCCAAGTTTACTGCCAGCTTCACACCTTCCGGGGTGCGGAAGTTCCCGACGTTGATGCGCGGATTGTTCGCCGCGAGTAAGCCCTTCGCGATCTCTTTCGCGGTGGAGGTATCCACGCCCGAAATCGTCGGCGGACGATACGCCGGGATCTTCGTGTTGATTCCCTCCGCCTTCTGAAATTCCATATCAACGACTACGAGCGTAGGAGCGGTTGGCGGTGTAATCGCCTGGCGATAGGCTTCCTGAATTGCGCTGAGTGTGCCGTCAAGAGACGTCGGCTGTGCGTCCCACTTGGTGATGCTGCGCACAAATCCCGCCATATCGTGCGCGGTATGCGCTTGAATGAAGCCTTCATCCCGACCAGCGAGCATCAACATCGGCGTTCCCGAATAGAAGGCCTGATAGATGGCCATCGAGGCATGCTGGAGTCCGATGGTGCCGTGCAGCATCGCGCACATAGGCTTGCCTTCCGCCTTGCCGTAGCCGTTGGCCATATCCACGGCGCTCTCTTCGTGCAGAGCGGTGATGAACTCCGGCATCTTGTTGGGCGGTTCACCGTAATTGATGACCGACTCCTGGAGGCCTTCATAGCTTGATCCGGGATTGCCCGCAACGTATTCGATCCCGAGATCCTTCAGCACCTGAATCATCAGATCCGAGCCTGCGCGCTGGACGCCCCGCGCCATCTCGGGTTTGGGCTGTACATTCGCCGAGTCGCGCGCCACCTGTTGCGCTGAGGGAGGAGGAACGCTTCCATTGCGAGGGCCAGAGCCTTGTTCCTGTGCGAGCGATTTATCGATTCCGGTGACAAGCGCCGTGGTGCTCGCCGCACCCGCTGCTGCACCTTTCAGGAAGCCGCGTCGGCCGACGCGCTTATTTGTGCTGCTCTGATCGTTGGTCATGTTTCACCTTCGGTCCGCGACGAGGCGGATGCATTTCAGAAGCTATCTATCGGGATCGGTCCACGTTGCTTTTATAGGCGCCACGCCGATAATCAACAACACGCACTTTTCCTACTCCGCTCCATCATAATGAAGCAGAATCAGAATGTCGACAGCATAGGAGCCGGTCGGGCAAGGGCTTTATGCTTTAGGGCTTATACGTTGGCCGCTTGTGGCGGGAACTGGGTTGAGAGACAAATCGATCGAATCCTGTGACAAAGTAGAGAGGATGAAAACACTCCTGATCGCGTCGGCCGTGTATGCCTCCACCGTATTTGCGCAAGATACCGGCAAGTGCGCGGCAAACCCACCGCTTGGTGATATTTCGGCCAAACCGTCATGGAATGGATGGGGGAACGGCCCAGCCAATGCACGCTATCAAGGACCGGGGGCTCAGCTTGATCCGGCGCAAGTTCCAAATCTCAAGCTCAAATGGGCTTTTGGTTTCCCTGGAGCTAAATCAGTATCGGGGCAGCCATCCGTCGTGGGCGGACGAGTTTTTGTCGGCTCGGAGTCCACCGTCTATTCGATCGATGCTGAGAAAGGATGCCTGTATTGGTCATTCATCGCGCCTGCTCCGGTGCGATCCGCCGTGAGTGTCGGGCCGTCAAAAGCTGGAAACGAATACCTCGCTTTTTTCGGGGACCAAAAGGGCGCAGCTTATGCCGTAAACGCGCAAACGGGACAATTGGTTTGGAAGACTCAGGTAGAGTCGCATCCCGCTGCCCGCATCACCGGAGCGCCGTCACTTTATTTCGACAAACTATATATTCCAGTAGCGTCGGCGGAAGAACCGCTGGCGGTAGACCCGGCTTATCAGTGCTGCACGTTTCGCGGATCGGTGGTGGCGCTTGATGCCTATACGGGTAAGCAAGTCTGGAAGACTTACACGATTGCGGACGTCCCGAAGGCGAACGGGAAAAACGCGAAGGGCACGCCGCGCTTTACACCTTCCGGCGGCGGCGTCTGGAATTCTCCAACGCTCGACCCAAAGCGGCGCGCGATCTATATCGGCACAGGTGACGCTTATACGCAGCCCGCGGCGAAGACAACGGATTCCATCATGGCGCTTGACATGGATACTGGCAGGATTCTTTGGTCCGTTCAGGACACGCAAAACGATGCTTGGGTCGTGAGTTGCATTGAAGGGCGCGGTACGAAGGAAAACTGTCCAGAGAACGCCGGTCCCGACTTCGACTTCGGCTCGTCGCCCATGTTGCGAACGCTTGCCGACGGCAGGACTGTAGTGATCGCAGGGCAGAAGAGCGGCGTCGTGTGGGCACATGATGTGGACCACAAAGGAGCCGTAGTTTGGAAGACTTCCGTAGTGACGAAGGCGCCGGGACCTCAGGGGCAAATTTCCTTCGGCGGCTCGGCAGATGACCGAATGACTTACTTTGGATTAAACAGCGGCGGCGTGGTTGCGCTTCTGCTCTCGAACGGCGAGCGCAAGTGGTTCACGCCCATGGATCCAGCGCAAGGACGTTCAGGCGGGCAGGACGCAGCGGTATCTGTAATTCCCGGCGTCTTGTTCTCGGGAGGTTGGGATGGCGTATTACGCGCTTTGTCTACTACGGATGGCAAGGTGGTGTGGCAGTTCGATATGCTTCGCAATTTCGACACCGTGAATAAGGTGACGGCAAAGGGCGGATCGCTAGGTTCAGCTGGTCCGACAATCGCAGGCGGGACGGTGTTTGTAGGTTCGGGTTACCCTGGGGTGCAGAACGGACGGGAAGGGAATGTGTTGCTTGCGTTTCGCCCGTAGAGAATCGCTGACTGATTTCTGAGGAAGGCTCGCTTAAACGCGTTCGGCCACTTTTCGCATTTCAGTGCGAGGTGCGCCTACAGCGGATGGCCGACACGGCAGCCCAAGCAGGCAACCTTGGAACCCTCAGCTCGTACACCGATCTAGTCAGACGTTTGTACAAGAATCTGCAAACAACGCGACCACGGAACGTGAGGTCGCGGGATATGTCCTGCCTGCAAAGACTGGTGCGGATTGCCACTCGACGATATCTGCCGGCGAATCGAGCGCTGTATCGATCCATCGTCGCCATTCAAGCCCATCTCCCAGTACGGGCAACTCGAATTCCAGAGGCTCCCAATACGCATTGAAGATCAAATGGAAGTGCAAGCCGCTCCAAAAAGACTCCGCTTCAAACGCCAAGCTGTGCGAGTCACTGCACCAGTCCGGTTGTCCGAGTTTCATTCCGTGCCAAGCATGTCTTGCGGATTTCAGGAACTCGTTCAAACTCACTCGCTGATTGCGAGAATCGGCGCCGCGCATCAGTCGGCGAGCCGTCAGGAGCTTGACAAAGCGATGAACATCGGCGTGGTGCGAACGCAGAGTCCAGTCCAGCCAGCTCAGCTCATTGTCCTGACAGTAGGCATTGTTGTTGCCGAGTTGCGTACGCCGTACTTCGTCGCCCATCACGATCATTGGTACGCCTAGCGACAACATCGTAATAGTCAAAAAATTCTTAACCTGCCGGTTCCGCAGTTTCTCGATCGTCGCATCGCTCGACGGCCCCTCCGCGCCGCAGTTCCAACTCCTGTTATCGCTCGCGCCGTCGCGATTATCCTCGCCGTTCGACTCGTTGCGTTTTTCGTTGTACGAGACTAGATCGTTAAGCGTGAAGCCGTCGTGGCAAGTTACGAAATTGATGCTTTGCTCCGCCTCGCGATTCTCGTGTCCATAGATCTGAGGACTGCCCACCAACCGGTCCGCAAAGCGCGTCACGGAGCCGCCCTCACAGCGAAGGAATCCGCGAACGTCGTCCCGAAAGCGACCGTTCCATTCCTTCCAACTGTCGCCGGCAAAACTGCCCACCTGGTACAAACCCGCAGCGTCCCAGGCCTCGGCGATCATTTTCGAACCCGCGAGCACGGGATCGGACTCAATGTCCCACAGCACCGGCGGATTCGAAAGCACATGCCCATCCGAATCACGCGCAAGTATGGAAGCGAGATCGAAACGGAAGCCGTCCACGTGCATCTCCTCCACCCAATAGCGAAGGCTATCGAGGATCATACGCCGCACAATCGGGTGGTTTGCGTTGAGCGTGTTTCCGGTGCCGCTGTAGTTGGAATAGCGCGAGCGATCGGCATCCAGAATATAGTAAGTACTGTTGTCAATTCCGCGAAAGCACTGTGTGGGACCGCGCTCGTCACCCTCAGCCGTGTGATTGTAGACAACGTCGAGAATCACTTCGATGCCCGCGCGATGCAGCGCTTTCACCATGTCACGGAATTCACTGATCGCGCCGATTGGCCCCTTTTGAGAGCTGTACTGCTGGTGTGGCGCGAAGAAAGAAACGGGAGCATAGCCCCAATAGTTCCCGCGTCCGGGCGGCGCGTCCTGAGCGTCAAATTCGAAGACCGGAAGCAGTTCGACTGCCGTAATCCCCAAGTCCTGAAGGTAAGGAATCTTCTCGATCACACCCGCGTATGTGCCCCGTGTTTGATCCGCCACACCTGAACTGGGATGACGAGTGAAGCCCCGCACGTGCATTTCATAAATGATCGTGCGAGAGCATGGGAGTTTCAGCGGAGCGTCACCTTCCCAGTCGTAGGCCAGGGGGTCCACCACGACACTCTTCATCGCTATGGCGGTGTCGATACCCGGTTGAGAGGCGGCTTTTCGGTCGTAATTTCCGGGGACCACTACGCCTCGGCCGTACGGATCGAGCAGTACTTTTGAAGCATCGAACCGGTGGCCGTTCGCGGGATCAAATGGTCCATGAACGCGATACGCATAAACTTGCCCTGGCTTAACGCAAGGAACGAAAGTGTGCCAGTAGTGATAGGTGCGCTGCGTCGCAGGATCGATGCGAATTGCGCGCGACGGGCGCGCATCGTCCTCATGATCGAACAGCAGCAACTCCACACTTTCCGCGCTGCGCGAGAAGACGCAGAAGTTCGCGCCTCCCCCGGCAAGCAGAGTTGCTCCAAGCGGATAGTGACGGTTTCTTAGCGAGGACCTTCGAGCCGAAGAGGTCTGCGATTGCAAGAGTTTGTGTACGGCGGCACCCACGAGGTGAAGTCCCCCCGTAGTGGATGCCGTGGCGGTCCGCGGGGATCTATTATCTCGACGTGTGGGTCATGGTACGGGCTCTAATAAGGGGCGCTACTTGAGATCGACGATCTCCATAGCGTACCGGCCGTCTGAGTGGGCAGGCTGTTCTTGTGTAAATACGAGAACCTCCGCGTCAAGCTCACGAGCCTGCAACCAATCCCGCGCGTACCGGCTCCAATCGCTCGGCGCCTGCGGCTCATGAATCGCATGCACGCCATACGAAAAGGCGAGCTGCCGGCATACTTCTTCGGACGAAGCTGCCGCCACGATCCACGCCGCCGGTCTTACTCGAGCAATACTCTTAGCGGTCTCGCCGGTTTGTGCCGCCACGAATAGAACAGTGCGTGAGGAATAACGAAGCACTGTATCGATCGCCAGGTCCGCAAGCTTTGCAGGACCTACTCTATCTTTCAAGTCGACACCGCCAAACAAATCCTGCGGCGTGACGCGTACTCGATGAGGCTCCGTGGCGGATGCGATGCTCGCGAGCATGGAGGTGGCCTCTACCGGATAGCTGCCCACCGCGGATTCCGCGGAAAGCATCACGCAGTCCGTTCCGTCGAGGATCGCGTTCGCGACGTCTGTAGATTCAGCGCGTGTTGGCCGGGGACTGGAGATCATCGACTCCAGCATCTGTGTAGCTGTGATTACGGGCTTTGCCCGCATGTTTGCCTGACGAATCAGCTTCTTCTGCACGATCGCCATCTGATCGATTGGGATCTCTACGCCGAGGTCTCCGCGCGCGATCATGATGCCATCGGCCGCATCCAAAATCTCTTCGATCGAGTTCAGGGCGCGAGAACGTTCTATCTTCGCTATCACAAATGGACGGAAGCCAAGCGCTGCGGCTGCCGTGCGCACCGCACGAATATCCTCCGCGTTCTCCACGAAGGATTGGCTGACTGCGTCAACACCATGATCGAGCGCGAATTTCAAGCAGGCGCAATCGCGCTCAGTGAACGCTCGGACGCCCAGATCGATTCCCGGAAGATTTAGACCCTTCCGTGAACGCAGTTCGCCGCCGGCGATTACCCGGCAGAAAACACTACCGCCGGCAATGGTCTCGACGTCCAACCGGATGATGCCGTCATTCAGGAACAAAGATTCCCCTGGCTTGAGGACATGGGAGAGACCAAAGAAGGTGGTAGAAACGCCATTCTCGTCTCCCACTTCATCGCCCGCCCTAAGTACGAAGCTCGCGCCTTCTTTGAGGAAAACCGGCTCTTGTCGAAGTTGGCCGATTCGCATTTTCGGGCCCGGAAGGTCGGCCATGATCGTAATGCGCCGCTCCGTTTCTTTTTCCGCCGCGCGCAAACGCCCGATGGTAGTGTCGTGTCCGGAAAAATCCCCATGCGAAAAGTTCAGCCGGGCGATATTCATTCCTGCGAGAATCATCCGCTCCATCATTTCCTGCGACTCGCAGGCTGGACCGATGGTGCAGACTAGCTTCGTTTTGTGGGCCGGGAGTTGCATCTGCTCACCATAAGACCCCATCGACCGCCGCAACCGGCTCGGGAATCTCTTTTTCATTCATCATCTGCCTCAAGTTGATTTCGATCGTGCGGGTGATCGCCGTGAGAGAAATATCCGTGGGCATGTTTTCGAACGGGGCTTCGAGGATCCGTCCGATTCTATCCAGCGAAAGGAACATGAGTCCCACTAATGTGGATCCTAGAGGCGTCCACAACTTTAGACTCTCTACCATTCCCAGTGGCAGCAGGATACAAAACAGATTTATGAACAGCCCGATGAACATATCGTAGAGGCGGGGCATGGGCGTGTTCTTGATGCGCTCTGAGGCGCCTTGACAGTCCATCAGCACGCTAAGCGTTCTATCGATAGTGGCCCAGCGGACGTGGTCGAGCCAACCTCTCCCATAACAGTCTTGGAGGATCGTGGCGATTGCCTGCTGAATCGCAAGAGGAACATTGGAATGGGTTTTTAGGCGCTGCGTCTCCTCTTCTTCCAGCAACTCAGAGAGTTCGGTCCACGGCGGCAATTCCCGCAAGTGATTTCTAAGTGCGTGGACATAAGCGATCTGGAGGAGAACGAGTTTCCTTTTCGTATCTCGGATCTCACGTTGGGTCTCCCAATCCGCGTCGCAGACGGAAATCATCGTAAGCGCCTCACGAGCGAAGCTGCGCGAGTTATTGACGATAGCGCCCCAAATGGTTCGCGCCTCCCACCACCGCGCATAGGCGCTCGAATTGCGAAAGCCCGTGATCACACCGATCACGCCTCCAAAAATCGAAAGGGGAACGTCTGGAAGTGCTAGCCACGTCCAACCGGCAAACACGTATGCGACGGCAATTGCAGAATCGAACAGAACTAAAAACGCGAGGGGTGTTCCAATGTAGGAAGCCAGCGTTCCCAATCTTGCATTCTTGGCGACGATCATGGGTTTAGTGCCTGCCTGCCACCGCTAGCGGCTGGTGAATCATCGCAGGAAGAAACTTACGTTGGTCCTCATCGTAAATACAGACCGCACCCTCCCCTATGTCAAACACCCAACCGGAAAGGGCTAAATTACCTTCGGCCAAGGCGCCGGCCACGGATGGGTGAGTTTGCAAGTGACGCAACTGCAGTAGAACGTTCTCCTCGGTCAATTGCCGAATCGCCTCTTCCTCGTCATGCGCGGTCTTGCGCATCCGAACGACACTTAACGCAGCGTCGCTGTTGCGAAGCCGAGCTTGAACGGTCGGCAATCCTATCATTTTCTGCGGATGCAGAAGGCCCGTCATGGCTCCGCAATGGGTATGTCCACAAATCACAATGTGAGGAACCTGAAGCGCCGCGACCGCGTATTCGATGATGACGGACAAGGTCCCCATAGCCTCGCCATGCGGAGGCGCCAAATTGCCGATATTTCTCGCAACGAAGATGTCACCCGGGCCAGACTGAGTGATCAATTCCGGGTCGATCCTGGAGTCCGCGCACGTGATAAATAGCGTGTGCGGTTTCTGCCCTTCGCGGACCGTTCGCTCATAAACCGCGCGGTTCTTTGGATAGATTTCCCGCTGAAATTTAAGGAAGCCTTCAAGCACGCGTTGCTTGGATTTGCTGACAGCGTCCGTAGGCATGGTTCTCCTCACGCGAGTGATGTATTCGTGAGAAAGAAGAACTATTTAATGGATTGAGCGAGCCTGCCAAACGTAAGCCGCAAAATCTCTCTGATTGCGGAATCCCATCGACTCATACAACGCAATCGCGCTCGTATTCCGGGAGGTCACCGTCAGGCTTACTCTTCGAGCCCCGT
>Ga0126381_100008556_pt1 | contig 11446 bp, 10 predicted proteins | sample PanSoiMetPlot_28_FD_96465 | JGI IMG/M metagenome (GOLD analysis project Ga0126381, IMG submission 96465) | Tropical forest soil microbial communities from Panama - MetaG Plot_28 | ecosystem: Environmental > Terrestrial > Soil > Tropical forest > Bulk soil | place: Panama | collected 2016-02-17 | reverse complement strand
TCGATCGTCCGCTGCGCTTCAGGTCTTCTACGATCCTGAGGTGACGCAAAGTAGAGATAGGTGCAAGCGCGACAAAAACACTGATCACGAGTGCGATCGCAAATGTGAACCCAAGCACACGGAAATCAAAGCTGACGCTGCTGAGGTTCGCAAGCGATGGCGGCTCGACCGCGATGATCGCCTTCAATGCAGCCCATCCGAGCAGCAGGGCGACAGCGCCGCCAAGAAGCACAGTCACTAGGGTTTCGGTCAGAATCTGCTGCATCAGGCGGAACGTGGAGGCTCCAAGTGCGGCGCGGATCGTAGTTTCATGAAGTCGCTGTAGCGAGCGGACCATAAGCAGATTTGCCACATCGGCGCACCCAATCAACAAAACAAACGCGACCGCCCCGAAGAGCAGATACAGCGTCCGGCGGACCTCGCGAACATCGTCATCCTGTAGCGAGAAGGCATAGAGGTGGTAGTTCGGGACCTTGGTTCGCGCGCCAATGTTGTTGATCTCTGCTGCAATGGATGCGAGTTCAGCCTGTGCCGCCGCCATGCGTCCTGCACTGCGAAGTCGTCCCACTACGTGGAGAAAGCCTGGTCCATCTGGCTCCCATGGGCCAATGGGGATGGATTGAAAATAGTCCACATTCGGCGGCACACTCGCGTCTTCAGGAAAGATCAGCCTGAAGTCTCGCGGGAGAACGCCGATCACCACCGACGAGCCGCGGCCTAACGGTACGGAGGTGCCAATAATTCGCGGGTCGGCGCCGAACTTCCGAATCCACAATTCATGAGAAAGCACAATGGTCGAAGGTGCGTTTTCCAGGTCGTCTTCGGGCCCGAAAAAGCGTCCAAGCATCGGGCGAGTACAGAAGAGCGGAAGAAAGTTTGACGTCACGACTCCCGCCTTCCCCTGCTCCGGATCGCCCTTGCCTGGCAATGCATGATTCGTAACCCAGATGCCGGCGATCTGCTCGAATTCATGGCTTCGCTGCCGCATCTGATAGAGCTCGAACATCGATGCAGGAGCACGGCTGGTATTTCCCAAGTCAGACAGGATGACGGTGAGTCGATTCGACTCGGGGTAGGGGAGGGGACGAAGCAGAACGGAATTGACGAAGGTGAAGATAGCGGTGTTCGCACCGATGCCGATACCCAGCATGAGAACAGCTGCGATGGCAAATACCGGGTTGCGCCCCAACTGCCGAATGCCGAAGCGCAGATCCTGCCAGAAGTTTTCGAACGTCACTCCTGACCGGCCGTCCCGCACACTCTGCTTCACTTGCTCAACCCCACCGCACTCCGCGGATGCACGCCTCTGTGCTTCTTCCTGTGAAGTGCCTGCCGCAACCTTCTCGTCGGCAAGCATGCTCACAAATGCGCGTACTTCCGCATCGAGGTCTTTCTCAACCTCTTCCTTGTGAAGGAGGTTACGCAGGATACTCCGCAGTCGTAGCTTCACAGTGGCTCCCTAGGTAGCTTTGAGTGCGTTAGCCATGGCCAGAACAACCTTCTTCCAATCGCCGGTTTCAGTTTTGAGTTGCCGCTTGCCCGCTTCCGTGAGGCGATAGTATTTGGCGCGGCGATTGTTCTCCGATTCGCCCCATTGCGACGATAGCCAACCGGCTTCCTCCATGCGGTGCAATGCTGGGAACAGCGAGCCAGGCGTAACCTGGAATGCACCACGCGTGATCTGCTCAATGCGCCGCGAGATACCAAGCCCGTGAAATTCGCCATCGCCGATTGTCTTAAGAATCAACAGGTCGAGAGTACCTTGCATGACCGGCAGCCGTTTGCCTGACAACCTGGAACTCCTATCGAAGCACGATAGGAGTTTGCACTGACCGAAATGTAAATGTCAATGGGAACTCATCATTGACTACCCTGTGGCTTGCGTTCCTCAACCTAATGAAGAATGCGCAGAGATAAAGAGTTTTGGGACCTGGAATCGCTCCGTAGCTGTGAACTCCGTGAGTGTTTGGAATCCACTCGGTCAATGTGACCATTCACTGCGGCGTGTATCGGATTTGGGCGTCAGTCAATACAAATTAGATTGGCATTTCATTCCATGGCTACGAATGACAAGGGCCATCATGATTATCGGAACAATCGGGCATCCCAATAAACCGGTTCTGCGACACCATGTGTGATCAAAGGGAACTGGGGATGTGCGGGGTTGATGACAAGATTGCTGTCTCGCCCTCGAGTAATCACGCTGGGAACTCTTAGAATAGCCGTTCTTTTCGACTCAATCCATTCATCTCCGAAAGCGCGGGATGCAATCATCTCAGCAGCGTCCCAACTTTCTATCTGCTCAATCGAAACTGTCTCGACCTTGATCTCTTCTGGAATATTGATTTGGACCATCCGATGGTTTTTTGGAGGTTGCGATAGATTGGCGTGGACGAGGACCTCTAAGAGCGCAGCTGCATATGTCTCGGATGCATAGATGACAGGAAGGCCGATCGAATTCCAGCGCCCACCATGAAGCATAGCTCCTGTCGCATCAAAGATCGGATGCCGCCCGTCGGCGATTCGATAGGCGATCATTTATACCGGCAAGCCGAAGAAGAGTTTGTTCAAGAGGTCTTCGACTCTGCGTGCGCCAAGTTCTGTACGTGCAGTTTCCAATGGCGTTTTGCCGCCAAGTTCATGATGTGGGTTGCTCATCCACTCGCGGGCCTGTTCTTGATCATCCCACACATATTCGGCGGCAGCGAGCACCCGCGCAAGACGCTCCGTTCGCTCACTCTCCTCAACGGAGAGGCGTTTGGTTCGACGTTTCCACGTCGCCTGGGGGACAACTTTGAACTTGTAAGCACTTGCACTACGGCGATCAGTATAAAGGCGCGCGGAAAGACGTTCTAACGCACGCTTAGGCAAACCTGCAGAGACAGCCGATTCCAACTCGCTAACGGTGCGTACCGACGATCCCAGCCCAAGAATTTCTGCGATGGATTCGGGTGCAATCATACAAGCTCATTATAGCTTATTTATTGGCTCAAGTGAGCCAACACCTTTACAGGCAGGGAAGGCGCCGCGACTCAGAGTTAGGCAATTTAGCATTTGGAGTTGCACAATAATTCGTGCGGTGGGCAAAGGTCGCTATTTTGAAGGCATGGGCACATAAGGGCACAATAATTGTTGTCATGTGCGCCCAAAAGCGCCAAAGGAGCCATCCTCGCGCTTTGGTTTCAATAAGTTACGTTAAAACAATGGACTGTCACGGCAGAGGTCGTGGGTTCGAGCCCCATCGTCCCCGCCATAAACAAAACATAATGAATGGTTTATGGCTCACCCAAGAATGACACCTTACATTCCACGGTACACAACGGTACGGAACTTCTCAACCGTACCGAAATCACGCTAACAACAGCTCAAACTGCTTCTCGCTTGCGTTCCGCTTATCGGCGGAAACTGCCTGCGTATAGATGTCCATCGTTGTGCGTGAATTGCTGAATTGGCATGCCGCAGTAGTTCCTGAGCAATTTTGACGTCGACACCTAAACTACGGAGATTGGTAGCCAAGCTGTGTCGGAATGAATGCCATCCGATCACCTTACCTGTGATACCAGCTCGTACCAGAGCAGGACGTATGATCTTCCTGAGCACTATATCCGGCGTCAGGGGTTGCAAATCCGTTCCGTCGCAGCGATAGGAAAAGGAAGTCAACATGGTTGTTATATGGTACTTGTCTCTCCACTGCTGCAAGGCGTCGCAGACCGGCGGATGTAATGGCACTGGCTTGCGTCTTGCCTGTGTCTTCGTTTCTCCAAAGTGATTACGCACAGACGATCGAGTGACGGCAACTTCCATCGCGACGAAGTTGATGTCGCACCAGCGGAGTGCAAACAGTTCGGAACGACTAAGCCCCGTTGAGCCTGCCAGCATGACCATTATGCGTTCACGCAAAGAGAGTTCCTTTAACAATCTCTGAAACTCACTCGGCGTAAGAACATCCGGTTCTCGCAGGCGCTTGGCCGAACAGCGAACTTTGCTAATCGGGTTGAAGGTTATCCACTCGTGCCGCATCCATGACTGTAGACCGCGGACATGACGTTGCGAATCTTCGTTCTGGTTGCGGGCGCGAAGTTGAGACCCTTAAGCCACTTCTCGACAGCGACCGTCTTAACTTCGGAGAGCTTGTGGTTTACCCACCTGGGCAGGATGTGCAGGGCCAGATAAGACCCATGTGCTTCTACCGTGGCGTATGCCTTCCGCTTGAGCGTCAATTCGTGCTGTTTGTAGTTGGGCTACAAGGTCGTTCAGGGTTTCCGGTGAAGGAACCCCGGAGTTGATCTTTGCGCGAAGTGCAATGACTGCCTTCTCAGTGTCTCGACGGTGGGGAAGTGCCCGAACCGTACCAATTCTGAGATTGCGATGAACACGTTTTCCGTCTACATCTTCGTAGAAACGAAAAAACCAGCTGTCATCTGTCTTTTTGTTCTTCACGAATGTCAGGCTTCCATTTTGAAAGCGATTGCTACCAACCATAAGTCTCCTTGGCTGGAGCATGATCGAGAATCTCGTTGTCAGGCGAGTCACCATAACCAAACACAAGGAAGCTCCTCTCTTGGGCGAGCGCGAAGATTACCTGAGTCATCTGGCGAGAGAAGAGAAGTGCCGAAGACATATCCACGACGCAGCGACCGTCTTGTTGAACATTATTCGGGTGATGGAGATGACCACCCTGCGGCAAGTAGATACGAACGAAATCGCTCTTGCCGCTCAACGTTGGGCTGGGGAAGACTTCGTTTATCGTCGACAGCCTAATTGTAACGTCCGCTCGCCGCTTGGAACGAGCGCAACACCGCTAGCATCGCAAAGCCAGGGGTTAATGGCAGCCAAAATCGTGGATTTCTTAAACTGGATTTCTCGATCTGTGGAATCTGGGATTGCTTCCAGCCTAGGAACTCCCGGCATCATCTTGCGCTGCAAGCTCCAGATCAAGAAGCAGTAGTAGCTGTGTTTTATCTGTCCTAATCACTCGCCGGACAGCATCGAGTTTAATCTGTCTTGCCAAGAGGCACTTCACAAATTGTGATCATTTTCTCGTCGCTCTTGAAGTTGTTGGGCCATTTGGCCGATGCTCACATTTCCATAATCAGGATTTGTACGCGTAGCTGTGGTTGGGAGTCTCAAAGTCACTGATCCTGTGAATCACCGAAAGGAATAGAGCACAAGAATACCGAAGCACATAACGACAATTGAGCAGTGGACGGTCGTGCAAGGCTACAGTTCTTCTATCTATGACGAAATTCAACTGGGCTCCGAGCCTCTTGCAAAAATCCACGGCTTCGGTGATCGAGTGGGGTATCAGGCCGGTAACCAAAAAATGTCAATATATGTAGCATCAGACTGGTGATAGTTAACCAGCCTACTTCCATTCGGCGTGCTCGTCTGCCGTCAGCGGCAAAGGCAGCACCTGACCGAGGGCTCCCGACTCAAAGGACGTTTCTAGAATGGCCATGCCAGCGACAGCATCCCTTACTGGAACGGGAACCGGGCATTTGCCAAGAATGGAATCTCTGATGCCAGCATAGTATCCACGCTGGTTGCCTACTGGCGACGGCACTTCCGTCTGTTTGCCGGTTGCGCCGTCGTACAGGATGCCGGGATTGGGGTCATGACCGAATGCCGGATCGTCAGGGAGCATGCCGCTCATCAGTTGCCGCTCCTGCACATCAGCGCCAAACTTTGCCCAACTCCCTCGGGTGCCGTGAAGCACAGAGCGCGGACCGCCGCCCGACACCAGCAACGAGGCATGCAGGACGACTCGCATGTGCCCGTAGATAAGCTGGACGTGGGCCCAGTCATCCGTCCGTCCTCCTTTGCGCAGTATTCCGAAGCTGGCGTTCACTGCCTGCGGAAGCCCAAAGAGATACAATGCCTGGTCAATGAGGTGAGGTCCAAGATCGAACCACAACCCTGCGCCTGGGCCAGGATCTTCCCGCCAACGTTGACGCACGACCGGGCGAAAACGATCGATGTGAGACTCGTAGTGAGATATTTCGCCGAGCACACCTATTTCTAAAATTGCCTTTGTCGCACGAATCTCGCTTTCCCATCGCCGATTATGAAAGACGGACAGAATCCTGTTGTGTTTCTCCGCAATCTCTGCGAGCGAACGTGCTTCCGCAAGGGTAACGGTAAACGGTTTATCGACCACGACATCTTTTCCTGCGCGCATAGCCGCGGCCGCCAGAGGAAAATGGCTCTCATTGGGGCTGGCAATCACGACCAGATCGACACTCTGATGGGTGGGCACCTCGTCGGGCTGGCAGACGATAACATTGTGGTACCTTGCTTCAAGGATCTCTCGCTTACTAGACCCGATTACAGTCAACGCCAGTCCTGGCGTCGACTGGATCAGTGGTGCATGGAAAGTTTTTCCGGCATAGCCGTAACCAATTAACCCAACGCGAATCGTCTTATCATTTCTTTCGGTCATACATTTGAGAATAAGCAGTCCGCGTCATTTTGTCGGACGTCAGACGCTCCCGAAAGGCCGATTGCTCTTAAGAGACCTGTCAGTGAGTGAATTGCCCTGTTATCGACAATTGAGGTGACGAAGCGCGAGGCTCAGCTTCTGTTAAGCCGATTTTGAATCGCTTACCAGCTATTGAAGTCCACGACAACCTCTTTCAAAGCGCCTCGAGTGCAAAAGGTTCCATGTAGTCATACGTCCCGATGTGCCCGTATCGATGCCGACACCCTGTTTTTCCAACAGGTATACGAACTGTGTGGTCTGATCGACATTCCCGGATCCGAGTTGCTGATTATCAACGAACAGAGTACTCACTTAAATCACTCGACTTTGCAAAAAGATCGACAGGCCGGCCACTCTTGGTGACCGGCCTGCCAGTCTGCCCTGCCTACCCACCCCCATGAATAGGCAGCGGCAGAGCTTAACTCCGATGGCTCCCTTCCCAGCGCCTAGATGACCCAGAGCGTTCCAGCATCCTCGCAGAATGAGCGGTAACTATCGGCGTTGTTTACAGCCTGGTCAGGGTTTGTCTGCGCCAGGGCCCAGCAGACTTTGGGACTGTAGGCCTGCACATTTCCCTCGGGGGCTCTGCCCAGATGATGGAAGGCGGCCGCGGGTACTATCTCGTCGGCGGTTTTGGCGTAATAGTGAGAGAGTTCGTGAAGCACCGCTCCCCCGCGGCTCACTTCCATGTTCAGTGTTTCGACGGTGTGAGGCGTTGTTCGTTCAATGACGGTCTGGTCGGGAAGGAAAAAGCTGACGCCAAATCCAATACAACGGCCTTCTCTGGACCAACCCCACTCATCCAGGTTTTGCTTAAGCGCCACAGGAACGCCGAGGCTGCCGCTGGTTTCTCGATACTGTTCATTTGCGGGAACTCCCATTCCCTGATATGCGATTCCAACAGAACTGTGCCACATGCCCTTCTGAATTTTTCTTAGGACTTTCCGCACTCTTTCGTACTGCATTCCTCCGCCAGTTCCGAAATATCGCTCGAAGAAAGTGCGGCTCGCGCCGCCATTTACCTGGACGGAAGCAATGCCCACGGCGCGAAGGCCAAGACGGACCAATCTCTCTGCCGCAAACCACGCGCTTCTGATCCATTCGCGTTCGCTGTGGTTGGAGAATCCCCAGAAGCTGCCTCGCAGATAGTAGCCGGGGTTTGCGGCGCCGCGGGACACTCTTTCGGCCTGCTCAAAAACAGTTCTGAGTTCGCGCTCGTCCCAGCCTTCTGCGCTGACGCTGAAGGGACGCTGCAGTTCATAAACCTTCGCGCAAAGGATGGCTGCCCGTCTCAGATCGGCGATATATTCGGCAGTCCTTCCGGGGGGAACCCGAACGCCCCTCATCGCCCATGCCAGCCATCCGAAATCGAGCGCTTTGTTGATTGTGTTCACCTGGCTGCTGGGCAGCGCGCTGAGCTTTCTTGCAATCGGCTCTACCAGGCGCTTACCGTCATCGCGCAGCGAGAGCGTTCTCAGGGCTTTGGCAAGATACGTTTTGGGCATTGCAGTTTCTCCTTTTAGGTTTTTTAACGGCCGCCCTGAATGTTGTTGAAGCGTTTCACAAAGTCACTCAACTCCACCCAGAAAATGCCTTGTTGGGCCAAGCTGATGACGCTCTGTGTTTCTGCCTCCGGCTTGACGTACTCCTGCCGTGCAACCACATTTTTCTGAGTCGGACTCGGATTCAACTCCACCGCGCTCAGCTTTGGACCTGCGCCGTCCTGGACGTAGGCTCGTACTGTTCTTCCCCATGGATTTCTCACCTTGATCCAGTGCCTGCACGGAGGAGCGTGATCCTCAGCGACCGCGAGCACCGTGTACATATGAGGCCCGGCCAGCCCTTTGCTCACGGCCTCGCCGACGGTGCCTTTAATTCTGGACGCGGTAGCTCCGACCGTGCGATAGGTGCCTGCCGTAAGAAATTCATTCGCGGTAAGTCCATTCCTCACGTAGGTGAAGGTTGCGATATCTCCCTCGCTGTAACTTCCCGTTCCCCTCTTTCCAGGAAAGATCTTCCGCGCATAGTTCAGGATGCATGTCTGGATGGGGTATTCAAGGCCGTTAAGATGCTTGCCCATCCATTGCGAGAATTTGTCGATGCGCACCATCTGCCGCCTGAGAGGTATATCGTCGTCTTCCATGCGCGCCCCAGGCAGGTTGATCACCCCATCATTGCTTTTCAGATACGCATCCAACGCTGGCAGAAGATGCGCATCGTGATTGAAGTCGATCCATCGATCGAAGTACGCCTGACTGGTGTTGAAAACCACGTCGCGCCATTTGTTATGGACGAGCATCGATCTTGCCTTCAGGGCTGGGTCTGCGCCGTTGACTCGTTTGTAGTGTTCGGTATTCCTTCCGAGACTAAAGAGTGTTCGCAGATCGTCTGTGCCTTTCCCGGTGTACACGTGGCGATCGGTGCCATTGCGTCCCCTGATCATGCCCATAACCTTCATTGGCTGTCCGCCGTTGAGTGAAGCTTCATACGATACTTTGTAGTGAGCGATGGCCCAGGCCTTTTCAAGCATCGCAACCCAAAGCGGGCCTTTGTTGTAAAGAAATCCTCTGCCAAGACACCAGGGCACGGTCTTTTTGAACTTCACATAGAACTCGGAATAGTCGGTATCTGGGTCGTAAAACCGGACCGTAACCCAGCCGAACGCGTCCTCGCGGATCATGTCGTAGATGATGTAAGCGTCCGGCTTGGTGTGCAGGATCGACGCGAGGCTCGACAGAAAAAAGCAGTCGCCTACCATTTGTTGCGAGATATCAGCAACGGTCGGCTTTGCCGGAAAAAGAAACTCCTTCGACCGCTTATCGGACCAGGAACCGCCGAGGCTGGAAATTCTGATCTCATTGTCCTGTTTCGTAATTGTTCGAACGCCCTGCTTAACAGTAAGTGATCCGCCTTCCCACATTTCTTCTCCCTCTTTCTTTCGCCCTCAACGGATAGGTTTCGTTTTAATTCGCAGCCGGATTGGTCTGCGTAGATGAGCAATTCGGAACGTATCGTCTAAGTCGACTTCAGCTTCTGCTCGAGATACTCGGTAACAATCCCGTACTTCTGATACTTCAGCCACTCCATCTCGCCCACGCTGTAAAGTTCCGAGACAATGGCCTGCACCAGCACGCAATCGCAACTGATCAGGTGGCACGCCAGCCACGACGCGGCGTTCTTGCGGTTCACGCCCAGCGTGCCGCTCGCGTACTTGTAAATCTTTTTGCCGATCGCTCTCGCGGTTTCCAGGGTTCCCAGAAACGGCACAGCGGTCACGATCTTGCGCTTATACTTCGCATCCTTTTTGTGAATGATGTACGGCAGCACCAGGTTCGCGATCATGTCGTGCCCAACGTAGGCATCCTGTGTCTTCGCAACCCGGTTCGCCATCTGGCACATTTGCGGATCGCTGAAAGACTTACTGTCCCGCTTGTCATAAATATCCTGCAGGCCGTCGAGATGTTTCTTCGTCTTCCACGCAGACCTCGTGGCAAGAACGGACGTCGTTACCGTCAAGCCGACGGCGGTCACGATTAATCCGACGCCAGTTGCCGATACGGCCGCGGCAGCGCCCGTCGCAGCCGCAATGTAACCTGCTCCTGTCACATCCTGGGCAATGCTCACCCCAAGACTTGCGCCCGCCAACCCGAGCTTGGCGCCGCGCTTCGGGCTCGTCCATCGATTGATGGCGACAGCGGGAGCCATCGCGATCCCCAAGGCAGGCGCCTGCGCTGGTGCCGCCAGATCAGCATCAATCCGGATATTGAATCGCCTGTACTCCTGCAGGAGTTCCTTCTCAAACGCCTTCTGCAGCGGCAAAGCTCTTTCATCGAACTCCGTCGGTTGTTGATTCCTCCAGCCGGTATAGAAAAGGCCGACGCCGCGAAGATTGTCCGCCGTCGCCGTCTGGACGTACTTCTTGACCGCATTGACCGTCTTATCGAGCTGCGCGCTCCGGCGTTTATTCCAGCGGTTTACTACTTGCTCGAATTCGTTTTGTCCGGGGGTAAGGTATGGCATGGAATTGTCCCTTCATTCACCTGCGCCGCCCTTTCAGCAGAGCTGCACACTGGGACATCGTGGGACAAGTCGTCCCCGCGCGGAAGTGACATGGAGTGAACGTTATCGGTTAACAGCCACACGTAACTATCTGTTGGCACAATTCGTTACAGAATGGCCGCTTTTCGTTGAAGATTGGATTTAGCTGAGAGAAAGCTTAAGGAGCCTTCCAGTCGAGCGCGTAGATTTCTTCAATGCTCGTATCGCGCAGCACCATCGGCGAGCCGTCCGGCGCCAGGCCCATCCACCAGCCCATCATGTTGAACGAGCGCCGAACGTCCTTCAAACCAGCCACGCGTTCCACCTCGCGGTCGCTCAGGCGCAGCCGGTAAATCGCCGGATCGTTGCCAATGTACTTATCGAAATAGAAGTACTTTCCGTCAGTCGACCACCACTTGTTGTCAATGGGATCGTCTTCGAGCGCCGTCCACTTCCCTGTCTTGAAATCAAAGATCATCACCGCCGGCTTCTTCCATTTGCCCTGAGACAGCGCCGTCGCCACCACAAAACGGCCATCCGGCGACCACCGCGGAGCCGTCAACCCTTTCGAGCCCGGAAGCGTTGTAAGCTGCTTGTTCTTCAGATCGAAGATTTGAATCAGCGGATCGCCGCGTTCCAGCGACGCCTCAGTCGCAAGTTTCGAGAACATGATCGAGTTGCCGTCAGGCGACCAGTTCGGATCGATCTGCGGAGCGTCGTCCGTCAACATCGGCTCCGGATTGCCGCCACTCGCAGGCACAATGTAGATCTTCACCGCCTTGCCCGGCAGCGATCCCATGAACGCAATCCGTTGTCCGTCAGGAGACCATCGCGGAAAAATCGCAGTCATCGGCGCGGAACTCAGCTGCAATCGTTCGCTGCCATCAACACGGCTTCGCCAGATTGTCTGTTCCGGATATGCGCAGTACG
>Ga0126381_100008554_pt1 | contig 11451 bp, 7 predicted proteins | sample PanSoiMetPlot_28_FD_96465 | JGI IMG/M metagenome (GOLD analysis project Ga0126381, IMG submission 96465) | Tropical forest soil microbial communities from Panama - MetaG Plot_28 | ecosystem: Environmental > Terrestrial > Soil > Tropical forest > Bulk soil | place: Panama | collected 2016-02-17 | reverse complement strand
TGACGAATACCTAAATGACGCGCGGTCGAAATGGCATCGGCCGATTCGTCCGAGCTGTCTCCTTGAGTTGAAATAGTGAAGGTCCTGATGTCGGCTCCAAGCGAGGCGGTAGCCCAACACACAAGGCTCGAATCGATTCCTCCGCTTAGCAGCGCGCCTACGGGGACGTCTGCTTGCAAACGAAGCTTCACGGCCTCACGCAGAATACGTTCGGTCTCCTCAACAGCGTTTGCAAAGGTGATGTTTTTGGAGTTCCGGACGCGGGGTGGCGACCAGAATGTGCGCGACGTAAGGCGGCATCCATCCCACTCCGTTATCGTTGCCGGCGGAACTTTCTTTACGCCCTCGTAGATGCTGCGTTCATCGGTGATAAAGCCGAATTCCAGAAACTCCGCGATCGCAACCGGGTCAATCGCCTGGTCTTCGAGAATTTCATGCAAAGCGCGAGCGGTGGAGGCGAATGCAAGCGCTTGATTTCTCACCGTGTACAACAGAGGTTTGACGCCCAAACGATCGCGGACGAGGTAACAACGGCGCACCTCATCATCCCAGAAAGCAATTGCGAACATACCTCGCAATCGCACGATCAATTCGTCGATTCCCCAATGCCGATAGCCATGCAGCAGGACTTCTGTGTCGGTTTGGCTGCGAAAGACGGCGCCAGAGTTTTCAAGCTCTTTTCTCAAATCGAGAAAATTGTAAATTGCGCCGTTGAATACGACGCCGAGACGCCGATCGGGTGTGAGCATCGGCTGCCTCCCGGCCGAACTCAAATCAAAAATAGAAAGTCTGCGATGCCCGAGGGTTGCATATGGCCATTGCTCCAACCCGTCGCCGTCCGGCCCGCGCCGCGCAAGCACATTCATCATTGCGCATACGGCGCTTCGACTTTCCCGCGGATCCAAGTCTGCGATTAAGCCGGCTATTCCGCACATAATTCTGTCATTCCGTTCTTGGCATTACTTTCATTTGAAGCGGTGAAGCTGATTCAGACTTACACGATGCGCAAATGGGCTGGGACGTGCACCATCGGTGATAGACGCAGATCAAGCCTTATTTGGATCAAACAAGATCTGTTTTAAGGAGATAGCGAGACCGCTAACCGCGAGGAAGTTGAAGTTATAGCCTTTCGAGAGGAATAAAACGCAAACACCGAATCCGAACAACATGATCGACAACGTCTTCGCGGCACTCCGACAAAATTCATCGCTGGCCTTGATCGCTCGCCGCAGGTAGACAAAGGTGAAACCGAGAGCCGCCACATAAAATATCAGCGCAGGAATACCGCACTCGGCAGATACCTGGGTGTACGCGTTGTGAGTATCGTGCCACATTCCTTTTTTTCCATTCCCCGCCGCTTCGCCCGCTTCATAGTCCTGAAACACACCGGGACCGATGCCGAACAAGGGGTGCGAAAACGTTGCGCGCAGACTCGCTTCAAGAAGAGCCCGGCGCGCCTGAGTGGATTCGGCTGCTTCCTCTGTTTCTTGTTTCGAATCGAACAACGAAGCGAGCCGGCTTGTCGCCTGATGGGGAACGAGTGGTAGCGTTAGCAGAACCAGGAGCGGTGCGCCAATTAGTATTGCGCCCTTCACCTTTCCACTTCCGGTGAGAAAAACATAAAGGGCGAACGCCAGAAGGCTGACGAAGCCGCCGCGCGATCCGGTACTCAAGATCTGATATAGTGCCGCGCCGACCGCGCCGATGCCCAAGATCCTATAAAAAATCGACCGCCGCAACCCGAAGGTCAGATAGACGATTGCTGGAATTAGAAAGATCAGGTGAGCGGCGTAGTCATTCGGATCGGCGATGCTTCCGGCCGCCTCGAGTCCCATTCGACCCTCTTTGAAGTCACTACTGATGAAGCCTAAAGCGGCGTTGGCGATACCCGCCAGCCCGATTACCGCCAGAAGCTTCCTCACGTCCTGTCGCGTGTGTACAACTGCTGGAATGATCAGGACGACAGGAAGAATATTCTTAACGTAATTGATGAGATATGGTAGCGACCCGCCGCGCCAAATGCTCGTAAATGTCGCCATAGCCATGCATCCGACAAATCCAATCCACATCCACGTGCACTTATCTTTGAAAGCCCGAGCGGCACCGCCGGAAAGCAGACAGCCCAGGTAACAGAGGCCGCCGAGAAGGATCATCAAGTGAAGATCAATATGCAGGTGCCCCGAAATGAATTCATGCAGAAAGCTGAATCGGAAGAAGAAAAAGACAAGCGCCGCATTTAATGCGAACCGATGGGCGGACGTCCGGAATGGTGAAGCCTCGACCTCCGCTTGCACAGGTTCCGCGGTGACCGGGATGGTGGAAGGTCCATTCGCGCCAGCCTGCAGAACGGACACACTCCGTGCTTCAAAACTCGGAGGGGGTTCATTCGCAATGGCAGCGACGGTATAACGATTAGGCTTGAATTTGGACAATGCGCCTAGCTTTCGACAGTATAGCGGGCACGGGCATCAATGCCGGGCCTTGGAACGCCTCTTTAAGGAATGTAAAGAAATGGTTCAATTTTTCGCTCTTTGAGATCCTTACAGTATTGAATCTGCTACACCCAAGCTTCATTACAGATCAATGACTTACAAGCTTTTTCGAACGAGCATTTGCTACATTCCACTGATTTTGGACATCCAACGCACGCGAAACATTACCGACTCAATTGCGACTACTTGGGTGACACTAATTCCCAAAAAATGATGTCTTCTGCCGAACAAACTGTTGAGCCAACGCTCACCCGGCGTGCTGTCTCCGGCACAGCCTGGTCGACACTAGCTACGGTTGGGCGTCAGGTCTTGTCCTTCGCATCTGTTGCCACCGTTGCGCGTCTCCTTGGCCCAAAAGCATACGGCGTCATGGGGATGGCGAACCTGCTTATCGTTTTTATATTGGTTTTTCGGGATCTAGGCACCGGAACTGCTATTATTCAGCGACTTTCCATTTCCAACCGGCTACTGTCGAGCTTGTTCTGGGTGAACTGTCTGCTTGGAATGGCGATGTCACTAGCTGTAGTCGGTGTCAGCCCGCTCGCCGCAGCATTCTTTCACACACACGAACTCATTCCGATCCTGAGCACACTTTCTCTTTCGTTCTGGCTGACATCGTGTGGCATTGTCCAAAGCTCTATTTTGCGGCGCGAAATGCGATTCAAAACGCTTGCCGTGGTGGATCTCGTCTCTGGGTTGATCAGCTATCTAGTTGCCTTGAGTTTTGCGTTTACCGGCTTCGGGGTTTGGAGTCTGGTTTTTGCCAATCTCGCAAACTCAGTCGCTGCAACGCTGATGTATTGGTTTGCGAGTGAATGGCGTCCCAGCCGCGAATTCGACGCTGCGGAAGTGAAGTCGGTGGTTGGCTTCAGCTTGAATCTCTCGGGGTTTGGTGTTGTCAACTATTTCGGCCGCAATGCCGATAACATCATTGTCGGCAAGCTGCTTGGCCAAGCTCAATTAGGCGATTATCAGATGGCTTATAACCTAATGCTGACGCCAATTCAGAACATCAGCTCGGTAATGGCTCAGGTCACTTTACCCGCATTTGCGCGCATTCAAGACGATAATGAGCGCTTTTGCCAAGCATACATTCGCAGTTGCATGATGATTGGGCTTATAACGTTCCCGGTAATGGCGGGACTTGGAATCGTGGCTGACCCGCTAATCCGTGCCCTACTAGGTGCGAAATGGGTTGGGGCGATTTTGATTTTTCAGATTCTCGCTCCGGTTGGGCTGGTGCAGTCCGTTCAAACGACAATTGGTCAGATCTTTGTGGCAAAAGGCAGGACTGACTGGTTTTTCTGGTGGGGAATGGTTTCCGCCATCATCTTTGTTATCGCTTTTTTGATTGGAGTGCGATTTGGGACGGCTGGTGTTGCGGCGGCGTACTGCATTGTCTACATCGGCGTACTGATGGTCCCCGGTTTTTGGATTCCCTTCCGGTTGATCGGTTTGAAGTTGAGCCGTTTCGCCAATGCATTGTTGGCGCAGTTATTGATAACTGCCGCTATGACGGGGGTGTGCGGGTTTTGGTTATTCGGTTTGCATCGGCTCGGTATTTTTAATCCGTGGATCGGGCTTGTATCTACTTCGGTACTAGGTGCCCTTGTTTATGTAGCCGCGCTGGTTCTTCTGCGCCCGCGAGTTATGGAAGTGATGGAAGAGATCATGGAGCATTATGGCAATCCGATGGTTACGCGAAGCCTGCGGGTTTTGCGCGCTATAACTCTGCGCGATAAAGCCTATAGAAGCGCCTGGTGAAAATGAAAGAACAAGAAAATATGGAGCGCACGCGCCAGACCGCGTATGAACTCGATCGTGCCGACGCCGGCGTAGGATCGTCTGCGAACGAACTGATTTATGCGGCGATGTATCGCTATTTGCGTGAGGACCTTGGGTTACCTGAGCCCGTTGCGCGAGACCGGGCCGCGGCTGAGCTTGCCGGGAACACAGGCAAGAATGTATGCGACGAATGTGAACGAGCGGGTATCAGCATTGAAGGGAAGCGTGTATTGGATCTGGGCGCGGGCTTGGGCGGTGTTTCCGCAGAAGTAGCACGCCGGGGCGGAAAAGTAATCGCAATCGAACCGGGTGCGGGATGGAGAACCGTGGCGGCTCACCGATTGGGAGAGCGCGGCAGCGTTTTGGGTGCGGTAGGAGAGCACCTACCAATCGCGAGTGATTCTATCGACCTGATTGTGAGCTTGCAAGTCTTGGAACACGTTCAAAACCCGAAACAGGTGATCAAAGAAGCGTTCCGAATTCTTAAGCGGGGCGGGTATTTTTTCTTGTCGTACGAAAACTATCTATCTTTTTGGGAGCCGCATTATCGTGTTCGCTGGTTCCCTCTGCTTCCGAAGCCACTCGGCTCGGCTTATTTAAAGGCTCTAGGGAGAAATCCACAATTCCTGAATGAGGCCATTACATACACTACGTTTCCTAAAATGCGTCATGCATTTTTCGACGCAGGATTTGAATGTATGCGCTTAGAAGCCTTCAAAGACAATCTGAGAGCGGACAATAAGCCAGGGGCGAAATGGAAGCTCATGAAAGCTATCGAATCCGTTCATGAGCAGTTACCCCTGCAAGCATTTACGGCAAATGATTATCTGCACAGAATGTTTACGACTGGAATATGGGAATTGATGCGCAAACCTATGCATTACACATTTGAGGCGCAAAGGGAAACCGCATAAAGCCAAAATATTTTTTTCTGTCACCTTGGCCGGTAAAGGCAGGCAGTGGTGTAAGCAACGTAATTTTGGGCCTTGCGGGCGCAATGGCCGACCGCTACGAACCGCAAATCGTAGTCACCGGATGGGCATCTCCTCCAGCGAACCAGACATGGTTCAGGCTGCCCAATCCACAGTTTTCGGCGAAAAGCCGGGCCGGTTTCCTTCTCTATTTTTTCCCTAATATGTTTCGTTGGCGCGGCTTGGTTCGCGGGGCGGCGGCAGTGAACCCACACTTTGCTGGGCTCGAAATTCTTCCACTGGTCCTTTTGCGAAAGCTACGCTTTTCACCTCGGTTGGTAATCTCCGTTCATGGCGCAGATGTCACGGAGGCGGAGCGCTCCACGGGGATCGCACGGTCGCTTTACGCATGGATGTACGCGCAGGCAGACTTGGTAATTGCCTGCTCCGACGCGTTGGCGAACAAAGTGAAACAAATCTGCCCCAAAGCGAAGCTCGCCACTGTATGGAATGGAGTGAGCGGACCGCCGGCAATATCGGAGGAGCGACCGATGGCTTCTCCTTACTTGATCTCGGTTGCAGCGTTTGTCCGCAAGAAAGGGCACGACGTTCTTCTGAATGCGTTCCGGCAGGTGGCCTCTCGACTGCCGGATCTATCTCTCGTACTTTTGGGCGGCGATGGTCCGGAGCGGGAGCACGTAACAAGCCTGATCGCGTTACTGGGCCTCGGAAATCGCGTGCGGATTCAAGTCAATGTGCCGCACGATCAGATTTGGAACTGGGTCCAGCATGCGGAGTGTTTCGTACTCGCGTCACGCGACGAACCGTTTGGTATCGCGGTGCTCGAGGCCGGAATGGTGCGGACCCCTATCGTCGCGACTCGGGTGGGAGGAATCCCGGAATTTCTAGTCGACCGTCTGCATGGGTTGCTGTGTGAACCCGAAAAGCCGGAGGCATTGGCTAACTCGATTCTTCAAGTCCTTGACCATTCCGATGAAGCCCGGACACGGGCGGCTGCGTTTTATCAACAGGCCGTCGGGTTCACCTGGACGGCCGCATTTGGTAAATACCAAACACTTCTTCGACTGAATTGAACAGCATTCCGTAAAACCAGCCACAATTTGCCGCTATTCCGTAAAACCGATCACAGAACCAAGTAAATATTCTAGGCATTTCTTAATTTCCCGGATAAACTTGAAAACGCAGCATTTTTGCTGATTACTATGCTGCCTGACCGAGTGCTGAGAGCTTAGGCTTCGCAAATCAGCGTGTTTTTTTGCTTCTTGAAAGGACCAGAAAAGCATTGCTGCAATTCAGACGTAAGCATCCGGCCAGTTGTCCGCCGAGGACCACTCTCGATCTCTCAGGGTGCAATACCTCGCGACAAGCGAGGCACTCGTGCGCCGGATTCGGCTTAACTGCGGTCGCCCTACTCGCAGCGATCTCCATTCCGTTTATTTCAGCGCGAGGTCAGAGCGGCTCCACAACCATCAATTTGGGAACCCAAGGGCGAAATGCAGATTTTGGATCATTTACGTTTACGCGACCAATCGCCGTCGGGTCTGTGCTGCCGCCCACTTGTCAGCTAGGCCAACTGTTTTTTAACGCCGCGGCTGCCGCCGGCTCGAATCTGTACGCGTGTACATCCACGAACACCTGGACAGCGGAAGGGGGTGGCGGAGCTTCTGGAAATCAGCCGCAAGCAACATTCAGCTCTTCCAACGTCACCTTCGGCAGCCAGAATATCGGCACCACTAGCGGGCTGCAATCTATAACCTTAGAAAACCTAGGCACTGCCTTACTCACGATCAATTCCGTTCAGATAACGGGCACTAACGCCGCTGATTTCGCCTCATCGAACACATGCGGAACGATTTTGGCATCGGGTGCGAACTGCACCATATCGCTAACATTTACTCCGTCGATCGCCGGCACTGAGACGGCAACCCTGACCATTAACGACAGCCAACTCGGGTCACCACAGACCATCACCATTCAGGGAACTGGCGCGGCTCCCATCAACAGCGGCGGCCTGGTGATCACACCGTCTGCCCAAAATGCACAGGCTGGAAGCACCGTTACCTTTACATCCAATCGAGCCGTTAATTGGGCGTTGGCTACAGGCAGCTCAGGAACGCTAACGGCAAACTCACCGACCGCAGCCACCTACACTGCTCCTGCCTCGATTCCGACGCAAAACGCACTTGCCGGCTGCCCCGTGTTACCGAACGATTCTGTTTTCAATGTGCGAATCGACAGCCTTCTGGTGAACACAAATTCCACAACCTGGTCAGCCAACATGGGCACAAACGGTATTGGCTTTGATACCTCCTGGGGAACCAGCATCGGCGATAACACGGTACCGCTCACCTCTGAATCCTTCAACTACACTCCGACTTACAACGGTCCTTGGTTTCTGCCCGGAGTACCCAGTCTGAAGCGAGAGAACGGCGACTACATCGGTAACGCCAACAGCGAAGATCATCACGTTCTCGCCGTGAATCGCAGCACCTGTCAGTTTTATGAGATGTACAACAACTATCTGACGCCCTTGAAGTGCAGCAATACTACTGGGACGTGCACTGCTCAAAGTGGATGGAAATACAATAGCTCGAGTTATGCGCTCCCAGTGAACGGGGCAACCGATGCGGCGGGTCTTCCAATAGGACCTCTGACTCTGCACCTGGATGAAATCAAGTCTGGAGTTATTAAACACGCTCTCCGCTTTACTGTGGCTCGAGGCTTCATCCAAGGAGGAACGTCGCTTTGGCCGGCGATTGGTACAAATGGCTGGGGCGGTAATAATACACCTCCCTATGGCACGCGTTTCCGTCTTCAGGCCGGTTACAACATCAGCGGCTTCAATGCCACAGCTCAGGTTATTTTGACTGCTCTGAAACAGTATGGGATGTTCGTTGCCGACATTGGCCCCGGTCCCACAATCACTGCCAGCACCGATCTAACGGAAGACGCCAGTGTGATGGCAGCCATTGGCCAGATACAAGGCGCGCACATCACGATGAATAATTTTGAGGCGGTTGATGAATCCGGCTTCATGGTTAGCGCGTCGTCGTCGCAGGTAAATCCCGCGAACGGCCATGTTACCCCCGCGAGCTTTGCCGTCTTAACCGCCACGGACCAAAACAATTCCAACTTTCAGGCTGTCGTTCCCATACCGCTTCAAGGAGTCACAATTGGCCTTCCCTCGCCTACCATGTGGATCATGGCGGGCATGTCGGGCTATCAGTTGAGCTGGTGGGTAAACGGGACCAGCAACCAGAATGTGACTTGGTCGCTCGTTTCGGGTACCGGCAGCGTCACGACCGGCGGAGTCTATACGCCACCCGCTTCCGTAACCGGTCCGACCGGCGCAGTTTTACTCGCTACCAGCGCTGCCGATCCGAACTCGCAAGGCCGCCTTTATGTAACCGTAATTCCGGTTGGCTCTAATCCAACAGGAAGTATTCGCATCGACACCGGTAACGGATCCGGAACGACCGATAAAAATGGCAACGTGTGGCTGGGTGATCAGGCTATTGAATCGGGAGACTACGTTCAGCTCAGCGGCGACTATCCAGGTTGGTCTGCGACAAGCAACCCCGAGCTGGCGATTTATCAGAGTTCAGGGCATACGTACGGGACCGACATGGTTTACAACTTTGTGGTGCCGAATGGCAATTACAAAATCAGATTGATGTTCGGGCAGCCTTACAACGGCAGTTCACCGTCAACTTGCAGCCCGTTCCCGCCAAGCTGGCACGCGCCGTTAGATCTGGAAACGCAAGGACAGACCCAGATACACAACTATGATTTCGGTCTGCCGATCAGCTACGCTTGCGCTACTCCGGTGGACCAGTTCATTCCAGCGCAGGTCACGAACAACACGCTCGAGATTGCTCTACGCGCGGTCGTACCTGAAGGTTCCACTGCTACGCCCTCTCCGGCACTGAACGGTCTGGAGATTATTCCGGACACCACAGCGCCGTCGCTTGCAATCGACACGCAACAGGTTACGACCGTCAATGCTGGCAGCACTCTGCAGTTGTACGCGGTGGGCTGGTATATGAGCAACGCCGTAACCTGGACAATGTCCGGTCCCGGCTCGATCAGCTCAACCGGACTCTACACGGCGCCAACGGCTGCGCCTGCATCACCTCAGACTGTAACGGTAGTCGCGACGAGTACGGTTAATCCGAGTATCTCGGCTAGTGCGACCTTGACTGTGCCGATTGGCAGCAGTTTAAAAAAAAGACGCTAAACGATCGTTAACCCGCAGAGGTGGGAGCCGCTATCTGGCGGTTCCCGCCACCTCAAACACTTCAGTCTCCGCGCCGCGCAGTTCTTTTGGCAGAGCGCTTGCCAATACCAAGGCGCCACCTGCAAGCCCCAAATCCTTTAACCAGTTTCCGGTTATGTCACCGGGATGGGCTCCAAATCTGGGGACCCACGTCAACAGGTCGAACACCACAATCATCGCTCCCAACGACATAGCTACCAATCGCTCTTCCTTTTTCATGAGGATGCATATTGCGGCAGCGAAAAGAGTGGCCCCTGTGAAATACACCCAAACCAAATGCCCAGGGAGCAAGAACGAAATATCGGTAAACATTGGCGGAATGCCGGGCGCGAAGGCGGGATATAGAAAATGCAACGCTCCAAAGGCCGCTATGGCGATGCAAAAGAGTAGTCTTCCGAACCGGAACAGTTTATTCGCTCTCAAGGTCCGTGCGGCTTCCGATTGCGTTCCGGCAAGGATAAATGCTGCGCCGCTCAAGCCCAAGTCCTTAAATGCATTGTTTAGACGACCCGGCAGATCGCCAAACATGCTGCGACCAGCCCAGAGATCGTCCGGCTTGTGAAATATGAGAAAAACGTGGATGAGTACCACCCAAAGAAAGATCATCGTTCCCAATAGAGTTGCCGCGAGATGCGCATATTTCTTGAACACGATGGAGACACCGGCAGCGATCAGTGCGATGCCGGTGAAGTAGGTCCAAAACGCGTGCCACGGAATCCATGGCGGCACAATGGTGAAGACAAACGGAGCGTAAATAAAGTGTTCCACTCCATAGATCACCATTGGAAGCCCTAATAGAAATCGGCCTAGATTGAGAAATTTGTCCATAGATGTCACATTGTGATCCTTGCGGTCACATCAATCGTTAATTTTGAGGCGACGATTTGTTGATTACCTGGCAGGGGGCTTCTGCAGCGCCGCGCCAAGTACCTGACCGGGACCGGGCTCCTGTACGAACGCAACGATTCGGATATTCGCCGGATCCACACCTGGTTTGAGCTTCACCTGGAAATCCTTTTCGAAGCTCTTTCCCTTATCGAGCTTGCCGATCTTGCTGAGTTGCTCGATAACAGCAACATGCGTGAGATGACGGCCGCTGTTTTCCCCATGTAGAACCTGCGACTCTGCGTGATCCAGAGCAACCGCTACATAAACGTCGCCAGCGCGCCCTTCAGAATCACCGCCCGTTTCGATGCGTCCACGAACGACCGCAGGCGTTTTCGGTTCGACCGTCACCGACTCAATTTTTACCGGAATCTTCGGAGCGGCCACCGCTTTTTGAAAGACCTGATCGGCACGCTGCGGATTATTGAACCGCACTTCAGCCGACCCATCGACGATGAACTGCGGAGTATATGGATCATCGACGCCAAGAGTACGGCAATAGCCGGTCTGCCTTTCCGTAAGGAGAGACGAAGAGTATGGATCTTTCCAACCATCGTGGTTCCAGTAGTCTACGTGCTCGCTGAGAACGATGAGCTGAGCGCCGTGAACAGGTTGAGAAGCGTCTATTTTTTCGAGCAGAGCGTCCGCCGGCGGGCAACTGGAACAGCCTTCAGAAGTAAACAATTCCACTAAGACAGGCGACGTGGCAGCGTCGCGTACGTCTGTAGCATGCCCGTAACCTCCCACCACTGCCCACGTCGCCCCAATAAGAGCCACAAGTAATTTCATAAAGACGGCTGCATTCCTTGAGGTCTCAATCGTCTCCAATTTTAGATAAAAAGCGACAAAAGAAAAATAACCACTCGGCGCGATTTCATTATGACCACCGGGTCTCGGGGCGCCGGAATCCTTATTCGAGCGGTAACACGCTTCGTAGCTTGCGGACAGCGTTCGGCATTTCCGCAGCCTTCGTACTCCCGAAACCTAAAACAAATCCCTGATAAACGGGCTTACCTATATAAGAAGAAGACAAAGGCCAAAGCCACAGGTTTTGATTGGCCGCGCGCATCGAAATCTCCCT
>Ga0126381_100008552_pt1 | contig 11451 bp, 11 predicted proteins | sample PanSoiMetPlot_28_FD_96465 | JGI IMG/M metagenome (GOLD analysis project Ga0126381, IMG submission 96465) | Tropical forest soil microbial communities from Panama - MetaG Plot_28 | ecosystem: Environmental > Terrestrial > Soil > Tropical forest > Bulk soil | place: Panama | collected 2016-02-17 | reverse complement strand
TGAACCGGCTGCGGGAACTGGTTGTCAACATCATCGGCTCATTTCCGGCCGAGCGTGAGGACGACCTGTGCGCGCATGCCCTCGACGGCATTCGCCTGCCCTTCGAACTCCCTTAGCGGAGACCGAGCATTTGTAACTTTTGCAGCTTTTGCACCGTATGGCCTCTTCCGGGCGTGGTGGCGGTGGTTGTAATCTCGGCGCCGTGATTCCATATGAGATCCCGGCGACCGGCTCGGCCGAGGTGCACGTGCTCAACGACGGGTACGTCGGGCTGGATGGCGACGATGAACGGGTGAGCGGCACGGTCACCCTGATCGTCGACTCTGGCGCTGTGATCGTGGTCGACCCGGGGATGGTCGCCTCGCGAGCGGCCCTGCTCGCGGCCCTTGAATCGCACGGGCCGCGGGCGGCCGACGTGACCGACGTCGTGTTCAGCCATCACCACCCCGACCACACCGTCAACGCTGCCCTGTTTCCCGCCGCGCGAATCCACGACCACTGGGCGATGTACGAGGCGGACCGCTGGGTGGACAGGGACGCCGACGGTTTGCTGCTCAGCCCCTCAGTGCGGCTGCTGCGCACGCCCGGGCACACCGGCGAGGACATCTCGACGGTCGCCTCGACGGCCGGCGGGGTCTACGTCTGCACGCACGCCTGGTGGAACGCCGCGGGGCCGGAGGACGACCCGCTCGCCACGGACGCCGCCGCCCTGGCGGCGAGCCGCGAGCTCCTGCTGTCGTTCGCGACGGTGATCATTCCCGGCCACGGGGCCGCATTCCGGCCGGGATCGCAGCCGTGAAGATAACCGGCTGCGCGGAAGTGTAACGAGTCGGCGGCCGAAGGCGTTGTGCATATGAGGCGTGACCCTCGCGCGAAGTCCCGGCCTGGCCCCGCGGGCCGGGACTCGCGCTTTCTGGTCCGCCCCATCAGGGCGGACGGTGACAGGTGAACGAGTCTGAGCCCATCGCGATCGATGCCGGCCTGATCGGCCAGCCCGCGCGCCCGGTGGTACGGGAGCTTCGTCAGGCAGGACTGGTCCCGCGCATCGAGTGGACGCACATCGGAGGCGTGCCGGCGGGCACGATCATCGCGGTCAAGCCACGGGGCGATGTTGCACCCGGAACGGTCGTCATCATCACCGTCGCCGCCCTGCAGTCGGATTTAGTGCATGTCGAAGCGCGGCGGTGTTTGCAGGGACTATTCGTCACAATTGCGACCTAATCGTGATAATGAGCCGCGAAGCCGGTAACGTTGCAAGCCGTGCCCCTGATCCCGCGGCGGGCCTGGATTCGCGTCAGCCGCCCGTCAATCCCGGATCTGTCCGGACGAGCCGCTCGTGGCTGACTGGCCGTTGATTTCCGATCTAGGCCCGCTAGGTGCCCTGCCGACAGCACCTCGCCTTGCTCGCGGCTTCATCGGGGTCGTGCTCACCGGATGGGGTATGGCCGGGCTGGCCGAGGTCACCGAGTTGCTAGTCAGCGAGCTGACCACCAACGTCGTCCGGGCATCGACTGGACCGGACGGGCTGCCTAGGTACGACAAGGCGGGCAAGCTGCCGCTGCTGTGGGTGCGACTGCTTTCCGACCAAGCCCGGCTCATGGTCGAGGTCTGGGACAACCTTCCCGAGTCGTATGGCGAGCCCGAGATGCGGCACGCCGAACCGCAGGAGGAGTCCGGGCGCGGCCTCGACATGGTCGACACCCTGTGCCAGGAGTGGGGCTGGGAAAGCGTCCCAGGATGGACCGGCAAGCGCGTCTGGGCGCTGCTTAACGCGAAGTAGCGGCTGCCGTGTTCCTGCGCTGCCGCAGGCGGTGCAGCACATCGTTGGCGGCGGGGCCGCGGCCAGAGAAGTAGTCGTGCAGCGTCCGGTATTCGGCGAACAGCTGGTCGTAGTCGTCAGCGCGCCCGGGGTCCGGCGTGTAGACGTTGTGCTCGATCCGCCCCATGGCGGCCGCGGCGGCGGGCACATCGGGATGCACGCCCGCCGCTACCGCGGCGTGTATCGCCGAGCCGAGCGCCGGGGCCTGCTCGGACGTTGCGATGGAAATAGGCCGGCGCAGCACGTCTGCGTAGATCTGCAGCAGCAGCCGGTTGCGCTTGAGCCCGCCGGCCACAGCGAACTCGGTTACCGGCAAGCCCGCGCCTTCGAACGCCTCGACGATCACCCGGGTGCCGAACGCGGTGGACTCGAGCAGGGCCAGGTAGATGTCCTCCGGCGTGGTGGCCAGCGTCAGTCCGACGAGCACGCCCGACAGGTGGTGGTCGACGAGGATCGACCGATTCCCGCCCATCCAGTCGAGCGCGACAAGACCGTGCGCCCCGACCGGCTGCGACGCGCACCTGCTTGACAAATACTCGTGCAGGTCCATGCCGCGCTTCCTAGCCTCGGCAAGGTACGTCTCCGGCACGCCCTGGCCGATCCACCACGCGAAGATGTCGCCGACTGCGCTCTGGCCCGCCTCGTAGCCGAACAGCCCGGCGATGATCCCGCCGTCGACCACGCCGCAGATGCCGGGGACTGCCGCCAGCGTGTCGCCGTTCATCACGTGGCAGGTGGACGTCCCCATAATCGCGAGCATCTGCCCCGGCGCGATGGACCGGGCGGCGGGCGCGGTGACGTGCGCGTCCACATTGCCGGCGGCAACCGCGATGCCCTGGGGCAGCCCGGTTAGCGCCGCGGCCGCGGAAGTCAGCCGCCCTGCCCTGCTGCCGAGAGGCGACAGTGGCAGGCCGGCCAGCCGGGTCTGGGCGAAGTCGCCGAACTCTGGGTGCAGTGCCTTGAGGTACTCGGCCGAGGGGTAGTGACCGTCCTGGTAAATCCCCTTATACCCAGCGGTGCAGGCGTTTCGCGTCTCCGATCCGCACAGCTGCCACACGATCCAGTCGGCCGCCTCGATCCACCGCTGCGTTCGCCGGTAGATTTCCGGGTCTTCTTCGAGCACCTGCAGGGCCTTGGCGAACTGCCATTCCGAGGAGATCCGGCCGCCGTACCGGCTGATCCACTTCTCGCCTCGCTCATGCGCCAGCGCGGTGATGCGATCGGCCTGGTCCTGTGCCGCGTGATGCTTCCACAGCTTCGGCCAGGCATGCGGCCTGTCGCGCAGCTCCGGTATCTCACACAGCGGCGTGCCGTCGCGCAGCACGGGCAGCACGGTGCTCGCCGTGAAGTCCGTCGCGATACCGACGACCGTCGCCGGGTCTACCACGGCGTCGAGCAGCGCCTCGCGCACAGCGGTGCCGAGCGCGGCGCGCCAGTCGGCGGGATCTTGCAGCGCCCAGTCGGCCGGTAGCGGCTGGTCGGACCCGGGCAGGGCTCGCTCGATCACGCCGTTGCGGTACTCGGCGACGCCGCTGCCGAGCTCGGCGCCGTCGCTGGCGCGCACGACGACAGCACGGGCGGACAGCGTTCCGAAGTCCACGCCCACGACCATGGGAGAGCCATCAGCCGTCATTGTCGTCTCATCTCCAGAATGTCGTATCGTTGTGGCTCAGATGTTAACGTGCACAAGATCGGCTGCAATACCCCGATGTAGTGACTGTTAACGCTCACAACCGGAGTGGCGTAACACTCCGGGTGCAGACCCCGGGGAAGGCGCCGCGCCAGGTCGGCGGAAGGGCCCGCGGCCAGGAGTACAGTATTTGTTCAGCTAAATGCAGCAACTCGACCGTCAAGTGGGGAAATACGTGGTCAGACCCGCCCGTGAGCCGGCGATGACCGATGTCGCCAAGCTGGCCGGTGTTTCGCATCAGACCGTCTCCCGGGTACTCAACGACCACCCCAACGTCCGTGAGCAGACCCGGATGCGGGTGCAGGCGGCGATCAACGAACTCGGCTACCGCCCGAATCGGGCCGCCCGTGTGCTGGCCACAGGAACATCCCAGGTCATCGGCGTGGTATCCAGGTCATCGACGCTATACGGCCCGGCGGCGACACTCAGCGCGCTGGCCGAGGCCGCCGTGCAGCGCGGATTCACCGTCAACGTGGAGAGCGTGCGCACCCTCGACCGCCAGCCGATCGCCGACGCGATCAGCCGCCACCTCGACCAGCGCGTCGCGGGCCTGGTCATCATCGCCCCGGTCCAATCGGCCAATGACGCCCTTGACCACCTGCCACGTGACATCCCGCTCGTCAGCATCGACGGCGACCCGGAAAGGCCGACCGAGCTGGTGACGGTGGATCAGGAAGCGGGCGCGTACGCGGCGACGCGGCACCTGCTCGAGGCCGGGCATCCCACCGTGTGGCACGTCTCCGGGCCCGACGACTGGTTCGACGCCCGCGGCCGCCTCGCCGGCTGGCGGCGGGCGCTGACCGAGGCGGGCGCCGAGATACCGCCGCTGATGTCGGCCGACTGGTTCGCCGCGTCCGGTTACCGCTACGGCCAGATCCTGGCGCGGATGACCGATGCTACGGCGGTATTCGCCGCCAATGACCACCTCGCCCTCGGCATCCTGCGTGCCTTGCACGAACGCGGCCGCCGCGTCCCCCAGGACGTGAGCGTGGTCGGCTTTGACGACGTGCCCGAGGCGGCCTACTACATCCCGCCGCTGACCACCATCCGGCCCGACTTTGACGCGGTCGCCGCCGCCAGCCTCGACCTGCTGCTCGCGCAGATCACCAGCGGACAACGCCTCGGCGACCGCCGGGTCCTCACGCCGACGCTGATCAGCAGGGACAGCGTCGCGCCGCCGCGTTCCTTACCGCGAAACCTGCTAGACCTGGCTGTGGCTTTCCACGGCGGCCACGATCTCGGCGATCGCGTCGTCGAGCGGCACTCCGTTCTTCTGCGCGCCGTCACGGTAGCGGAACGAGACCGCGCCCGCGGCCACGTCGTCGTCTCCGGCGAGGAGCATGAAGGGAACCTTCTGCCGCTGCGCGTTGCGGATCTTCTTCTGCATCCGGTCGTCGCTTGAGTCGACCTCGACCCGGATTCCGGCGGCCCGCAGCCTGGCGGCGACGCTTTCCAGGTATGGCACGTGCGAGTCGGTGATCGGGATACCGGTCACCTGCACCGGCGCCAGCCAGGGCGGGAACGCGCCCGCGTAGTGCTCTACCAGGATCCCGAAGAACCGCTCGATCGACCCGAACAGCGCCCGGTGGATCATGTACGGCCGCTGCCTCGACCCGTCAGGGGCCTGGTACTCGATGCCGAACCTGCCCGGCTCCTGGAAGTCCACCTGCAGGGTGGATAGCTGCCAGCGGCGCCCGATTGCATCTCGGACGTGCACGTCGATCTTGGGGGCGTAGAAGGCGCCCTCGCCTTCGGCGATCTTGTACGGCAGGCCGGCCTTGTCGAGCGCGTGCTGCAGCGCCGTCTCGGCGGCCGCCCACTCCTCGATGGTCCCGACGTACTTATCGGGCCGGGTCGACAGTTCGGCCTCGAACTCAGTCAGCCCGAAGTCGCGCAGCAGCCCGACCACGAAGTCGAGCAGCGACGCCAGCTCGTCGGCCAGCTGGTCTGGTGCGCAGAAGATGTGCGAGTCGTCTTGGGTAAAGCCGCGCGCCCTGGTGAGCCCGTGCACGACGCCTGACTTCTCGAACCGGTACACGGTGCCGAACTCGAATAGCCGCAGCGGCAGCTCACGGTACGAGCGACCGCGCGAGCGGTAGATCAGGATGTGCATCGGGCAGTTCATCGGCTTCGGGTAGTAGTTCGCCCCTTCCAGCTCCATCGGGGGGAACATCCCGTCCTTGTACCACTCCAGGTGGCCTGAGGTGATGAACAGGTCTTCCTTGGTCAGGTGCGGAGTGTTGACGAACTGGTAGCCGGCCTCCTCGTGCCGCTTGCGCGAGTAGTCCTCCATCACCCGGCGGATGATGCCGCCCTTGGGGTGGAAGACCGGCAGCCCAGAGCCGATCTCGGCGGGGAAGGAGAACAGGTCGAGTTCCGCGCCGAGCTTACGGTGATCGCGCTTTTCGGCCTCCTCGAGCATCGTGAGGTAGCTGTCCTGTGCCGCCCGTGACTCCCAAGCGGTGCCGTAGATGCGCTGCAGCTGCGGGTTCTTCTCGTTGCCCCGCCAGTACGCGCCCGCGTTCCTGATGAGCTTGAACGCCGGGATCTGCCGGGTGGTCGGCACGTGCGGGCCGCGGCACAGGTCTTTCCAGCGCAGCTCGCCGGTCCTGGCATCAACATTGTCGTAGATGGTGAGCACCCCGGCGCCTACCTCGGTGGAGGCCTCGGCGTCGCCCGCCGCCTGGCCTTTGATGCCGATCAGCTCGAGCTTGTAGGGCTCGGCGGCCAGTTCTGTCCTGGCCTGGTCGTCGGTGACCTCGCGGCGCACGAACCGCTGGCCCTGCTTCACGATGTCGCGCATCCGCGACTCGATTGCTTTGAGGTCGTCGGGGGTGAACGGCTGCGTGACGTCGAAGTCGTAATAGAACCCGTTCTCGACCGGCGGGCCGATGCCGAGCCTTGCCTCGGGGAAGGCCCCCTGCACGGCCTGCGCCATCACGTGCGCCGTCGAGTGGCGGATGACCGCGCGGCCCTCGTCGGAGTCGGCGGTGACCGGCTCGACCACGTCTCCGTCGCCGAGCTGCCACGCCAGGTCCCGCAGCTGCCCGTTCACCCGGGCGACGATGACGTCCGGGTCGGCCGCGTACAGGTCGCCGGCACTAGTCCCGGTCGTCACCTCACGCTCCGTCCGCTGAGCCTGGCGGTCGAGCATGTGGACACGGATCTGGGACACGGCTGCTGCCTCACGTCGCGTTGGGATCGGGATCTGCCTCGATGCTACCGTGCGGCCGTCCGCGGCCCGCAGCCATTGCCGCCCGCGGGACGGCGCCTGCTCAGCCCAGCAAATCCGCGACGGCGGCGACGCCAGGTTCGATGGCGCGTTCGCTGACGTTGCCGAAGCCGAGCACGAGCTGTGGAGGCACGGCCATGCCCGCTGCCCGGTAACCGCTCATACCGTACAGGCCAACGAGCCGCCCGCGCGCGGCGGCCACCACCGCTTGCTCGTCGGCTGAGGCTGCCAGGTGAGCCACGGCATGGAATCCGGCCGCCAGGCCGGTCAGCCGGACGCCGGGTGCGTGCCGCGCCAGCGCCGCGATGAGGCGCGCGCGGCGCCGGGCGTAGCTGACCCGCATCCGGCGCAGGTGCCGGTCGTACCTGCCCGACCTGATGAGGGCCGCCAGCGCGAGCTGGTCCAGGGTGGACGAGCCGCGGTCGCTGATCAGCTTCTCCGCCGCGACGGCACCCGCCAGCGACGGCGGCGCGAGCACCCAGCCAAGCCGCACCGCCGGCGCCAGCGCCTTGCTGGCCGTGCCGATGGTGAAGACCCGGTCCGGGGCCAGGCCCTGCAGCACGCCGACGGGCTCACGGTCGTAGCGGAACTCGGAGTCGTAGTCATCCTCGACGATGAAGGCGTCGTGACGGCTCACCCACTCAACCAGCTCGTGGCGTCGCTTCGCCGCCAGGACGACGCCCGTCGGCGACTGGTGAGCCGGGGTTACGACGACGACCCCGGCGCCGCTCGCCCCGAGCGCGGCGACGTCTATGCCCAGGTCGTCGACGGGCACGTGCACCACCCGCAGCCCCGCTGCCGCGGCTGCCCGGACGCTTTCGTCGGTCTCGGCGCTGCCATAGCCGGGATCCTCGAAGGCGACGCACCGGACGCCATCGCGCGCCAGCGCCCGCAGCACGAGGCCCAGGCCCTGCGCGAATCCCGTGCTGATGACGACCTGCTCAGGTCCAGCCACGGCGGCTCGTACCCGGCGTGCGTACCCGGCGATCACCGTCCGCAGCTCCGCGCTGCCGCGCGGGTCGCCGTAGCCGAGATCAGCAGACGCCACGTTGCCGCAGGCCTCCCTGGTCGCCCAGACCCAATCGCCTCGCGGGAAGCTGGCCAGGTCTGGGACTCCGGCGCGGAAGTCGGCGATCAGCCGCGGCGCCGGCTCCGTTGGCCGCTCCGGTCCGTGCGACCCAGGGTGCGCGCCGGCCGTCGCCACCCGCGTGGCCGAGCCGACCTGGCTGGTGAGGTAGCCCTCGGAGAGCAGCTGGCTATAGCACTCCTGCACCAGGCCGCGGGATACCCCGAGCTCACGAGCGAGCTCACGCGATGAGGGAATCCGTTCGCCCGCGGGCAGCCTGCCGCTTCTGATCGCCTCGCGCAGGCCGTTCTCGAGCTGGGAGCGCAGCGGCTGGCCGCTGCCTCGGTCGAGCCGCAACAGCAGCTCCGGACCCAAACCGGACCACTGAATCGCCATGACATTGGACCTTATCAGTGCTCCACTTGGCGCTTACGGTCACAACCATGAGCACTTTGACGCAGTCCCAGACCAGCCAGGTCACCCCGGCCGCCGCCCCGCCGGAGCGCATCATCAGCGCACCGCTCGCCTGGCTATTCGGATCGTCCTTCGCCTCGCTCACCAGCTTCTACCTGCTGCTTTCCGTCATACCCCGGTACGCCGCGGACGCTGGCGCGGGGAGCGTGGGAGCGGGGCTTGTCACCGGGGTGCTGCTGGCGGGAACCGTTGCGGCGGAACTTGCCGCCGCTAGCCTGATGCGCCGGTTCCGGCTGCGGACGCTGACCGTGTGCGGGGCGGTTCTGATGGGGATACCGGCGCTGGCTCTGCTGCTGTCCGGCGGCCGGCTAGCCGTGATCGCGGCGGCCGACCTTGTCCAGGGGTTCGGTTTCGGCCTCAGCACCGTCGTCATGGGTGCGCTCACGGCCCGGCTGCTGCCGCCGCAGCGGCGCGGTGAAGGGCTCGGCTTGTATGGCGCCGTGGACTCGGTGCCCGGCGTCATCGCGCTTCCGCTGGGCGTTTGGCTAGCCGGCCACTACGGCTACGGCGTAGTAGTGCTCATGGCGGCCGCGACCGCGCTGATCCCGGCGGCGGTGTTCCGGTGGCTGCCTGGCACCGCGGACCCGCGCGCGGCGACCGCGGGTGCGGCTGCCGCCCGCCCGCCGGGTCTGCTGAGCGGCCTGCGGCATGACGGGCAGTTGCGGCTGGCCCTGGTCTTCGCGGCTACCACCGTGGCGGCCGGCGTGGTCGTCTCCCTGCTGCCGCTGGCTGCCGGGGCATCCGGCACCGTCGCTGCCGCTGGTCTGCTCGTGCAGGCACTCGCGGCAACGATCAGCCGCTGGTACGAGGGACGCCACGGTGACCGGCACGGTCACGCGAGCCTGCTGGTTCCTGGCTTGGTGGTCGCCGCCGTCGGGATGATCGCCATGATCTGGCTGGCATCCCCGGGTGCCCTCATCGCGGGTATGTGCCTGTTCGGCGCCGGCTTCGGGATCGTCGAGAACGCCAGCCTCGTGCTGATGATCGAGCACATGCCCGCATCGGGTCTCGGCACCGCCAGCGCCCTGTGGAACCTTGCCTACGACGCCGGATACGGGGCCGGTCCTATTGCGTTCGGCCTGGTCGCCGCGCACACCGGATACCCGGCCGCCTTCGCCCTAACTGGCCTGCTGATGGTCGCAGCCATGCCGGCCGGCTGGCGGGAACGCCGCGGCAGCCGCGCAGCCGGCAGCGACCGCGTGCCGTCCCCGGTAAGCTAAGGGTTCGGCAGAGCCCCGATAGCTCAGTGGATAGAGCGACCGCCTCCTAAGCGGTAGGTCCCGCGTTCGAGTCGCGGTCGGGGCGCCCAGGTCAGAGACCCGGCAGGGGGCAGCATTAGCGTCCATATGGCGGGCTCGTGCCATTCACGTGCCAGATGGTTTGGGCAACTTCGACTTGGCCAGCTCCGCAGCGGCGACCTTGCTTCCCTCATCAGCTAGGGCAGGCTGCCGTTGAGCGGATGAATGCAGGAAGATCAGCCCGGCACGCTCGCTGTCGTGGCCCATTCTGGCCATCAGTTCCCTGAGGTTCGCGCCCGCGTTGGCGGTGAGCTGATTGCTGGTGTGGCGCAGGTCGTGAAAATGGATGCGTAAGCGGCCCAAGTCGCTGTCTTCGCTGCGTGGAATGGGCACGAACCGAGCGGCAACGTGAGCAGCTCGGCCAGCCGCTATAGAATCAGCTCATGCCGCTGCTGGTCGCGTTCGCCGCGGGCGGATCAGGTCCGTGGCGGATCGAGTCCGTCAGTGCGGTCGCCGGTGAGTCGTTGCCACTCGCGGAGCGGTTGTCGGTTCTCGAAGGTGCCGCCGCCGCCCGCGCCGTTGACGGCGCGACCTGGGTCCTGCGTGGTGTGACCAGCAACGAACGGTACGTCACGCGCGGCGAACACGATGAGCTGGCTGCTCGCCAGGAGCCACTTGGCCGGACCGGGTCAACGCGTGCCGCGCTCATCCCGATCACGAAGTCCGAAGTGTGGTGGGAACTGGCCCAAGACGAGCGTCGGCGCATCTTTGAAGAAAGCTCACGGCATGTCGCCTCAGGGCTTGAGTACCTTCCCGCGGTCGCCCGGCGCCTACATCATGGACGTGACCTCGCCGAGCCGTTTGACTTCCTGACCTGGTTTGAGTTCGCGCCTGACGACGCGGCGCGCTTTGAGGAACTGGTGCAGCGGCTACGCGCAACCGAGGAATGGAGTTACGTCGAGCGAGAGGTCGACGTGCGCCTGGTGCGCGACTAACAAACCGCCTACGCAGGTGAAGCAGTCGGTCGGACCTGCCGGTGCCGATGGTGATGTTGAGCTGTTGGGTGCCGAACGGCGACCAGGCCAAGCCGACCGTACTGGGCGAAGAGTCAAAGACCCAGGTCGAGTGGCCTCCCCCTACCCACCGTAGAATCAGGGGCAGCTCCCGGAACCTGTCAAGTAAAGAGCGACTTAACAGGACCCGTCCGCCGCCTAGTTCTGGCTGGCTATCGGGCAGGGGCAGGAGTGGGCAAGTCCCTTGGAGGGTGTTGTGGCCGAAGTCGGCGAGATAGCACCCGAGGTGCGACTCAGGACGATCGAAGACCGGGACCTCGACGTTTTCTTCAAACACCAGGCCGATCCAGATGCGACTCAGATGGCGGCATTCCCCGCTCGCACCAAGGAGCAGTTCGACGCGCACTGGGCGAAGATCCGCGCCGACGACACCGCAATCCAGCTCACGATCGTGGTGGATGGCACCGTGGCGGGCAATATCGGGAGCTGGGAGCAGGACGGCCAGCGCATGCTCGGCTACTGGGTCGGTCGCGAGCACTGGGGCCGCGGTGTCGCGACGAAGGCGCTCGCGCAGTTTGTGGGCCAGGTGAGGACCCGCCCGCTGTATGCCCATGTCGCGGTGCACAACACTGGCTCGATCCGGGTCCTGGAGAAATGCGCCTTCCGGCGGGATCGCGCGCAGGAAGCGAAGGCGCCGACACCGGACGACGGCGTCGAGGAGTTCATTTTCGTGCTCGACGCATAGGCCCAGGCAACAAGAGTGACGACCAAGGTCGCGGGCCATCCACCGGCCGGTGGCCACAGCACTCGAAAGACCTCTTAAGCGGTAGGTCCCGCGTTCAAGTCGCGGTCGTGGTGCCACGTGCCCGATGGCACGGCTCTGGCCACCACCTCGTCGGCCAGTTCGGCCGGGGTGAGC
>Ga0126381_100008551_pt1 | contig 11452 bp, 4 predicted proteins | sample PanSoiMetPlot_28_FD_96465 | JGI IMG/M metagenome (GOLD analysis project Ga0126381, IMG submission 96465) | Tropical forest soil microbial communities from Panama - MetaG Plot_28 | ecosystem: Environmental > Terrestrial > Soil > Tropical forest > Bulk soil | place: Panama | collected 2016-02-17 | reverse complement strand
GGCCGGAGTACCGACAACGGCCGCGTGTCCGGATTTCGCGTACACGCCTCCGCGATCCGCCTATGTGGTGGAGCGCCTGATGGCGGCGGGCGCGATTCCCATCGGCAAGACGAATATGGATCAGTTCGCGACCGGGCTGGTGGGGACGCGAAGCCCGTATGGAGCTTGTTCCAGCGTTTTCGATGAGCGTTACATTTCGGGCGGCTCCAGTTCGGGTTCCGCGGTAGCTGTTGCGGCGGGCCTGGCGGATTTTGCGCTTGGGACCGATACGGCCGGGTCGGGCCGAGTGCCGGCTTCGTTCAATAACATCGTGGGGCTGAAGTCGACGCGCGGCGCGCTCAGCACGACGGGCGTAGTGCCGGCATGCAGGAGTCTGGATTGCGTATCGATTTTTGCGGGGACTTGCGCTTCCGCGCGCGCTGTTTTCCAGGCGGCGCGCGGGTTTGACGCGAGCGACTCGTTTTCGCGACGTCAGAGCCAGCCGAAGGCCTGGCCCGCCCGCGGGTTTCGCTTTGGCGTGCCCTCTGCAGATCTGCTGGACTTTTTCGGAGACGAATCCGCGCCAGGACTCTACGAAACTGCCATCCAGCGCTTCCAGAATGAAGGCGGAATCAGAGTGGAATTCGACTTCCAGCCGTTACTGGACGCAGCCGCGCTGCTTTATGGCGGACCGTGGGTCGCGGAACGGCTGGCTGCCATTCACAAGTTCGTCAGGGCGCATCCTGATTCGCTGGACCCTGTCGTCGGGCGCATCATTCTCGATGGCGCCTCTCACACGGCGGTCGATGCCTTCGAATCATCGTATCGGCTTGCAGCTTTGTCGCGCGCCGCCGAGGCGCAATGGGAGCGAATGGACTTCATGCTGCTGCCGACCGCTGGCTCGGCCTACACGCACGAGGAGATCGCCGCGGACGCAATCGGACGCAACATCAACCTCGGCTATTACACAAATTTCGTGAACCTGCTCGATCTTGCGGCCATCTCGATTCCGGCGGGATTTCGCTCGAACGGGATTCCGTTCGGAGTGACGCTCATCGGACCGGCATGGTCCGACGACGCCCTATTGAGTACCGCTGCTGGTTCTTTCGCCTACTGTCCCGAAGGCTATGTGCCGCTGGCCGTCTGCGGAGCGCATCTCTCGGGTCAGGCGCTGAACTGGCAACTCACGGAGGCCGGAGCGTTTCTGATCGAAAGCTGCCGGACGTCTCCGGAGTACAAATTTTACGCGCTGCGCGGCACTGTGCCGCCCAAACCGGGATTGGTGCACACTCCCGGCAATGGCGCGACGATCGAAGTAGAAGTGTGGGCGGTTCCAGAAGCGAAATTCGGCCGCTTTGTCGCTCAGGTGCCTCCTCCTCTGGCTATTGGAACCTGCACGCTGGAGAGCGGACGAAAAGTGAAATCCTTCCTCTGTGAGCCGTTCGCCGTGCACGATGCCGAGGACATTACGGAACAGGGCGGATGGCGCGAGTTTCTCCGCTCAAGAGTTTGACATTTTTAGCGTCGTCGCCGAATAATATAGGGAAGCTCCCGTCAGCCTACCTTTAACAGCTCTATGCAGAGCTGGAAATCCTAACGAACAGTTCTTAATAAGAGCCCGCGTTACGGCTCACGGTCCCTGTGTATTTACCCACAGCACGATTAATTCACTGGAGGGTTTTTCATGAGATTTTTCGCCGTGATGTGCGTATCGCTCTGCGTCGCTCCGACTCTCTTTGCGCAGGGGTCTTCCTCGCTGCGAGGCACGGTTACGGATGCGCAGAAGGCAGTAATCGCGACCGCGAAGGTAACGTTGATCGACAAAGAGGCGGGACTTACGCGATCGACCATTACCTCGCAGGCAGGCGAATACCAGTTTCCGCAGTTACGCCCCGGCAACTATAAGCTGACCGTTGAGTCGCCGGGATTCTCCGAACGCACGATTGACGGGCTTACGCTGCTGGTTGATACGCCCTCGGCTATGGACGTCATGCTCGATGTGGCGAGCAGCGCGTCGAGCGTCAGCGTCAATGCCGAAGTTACACAACTAAACACTGTTGATGCGTCGGTAGGTAATGCTTTTCAGGAACATCAGGTTCAATCGCTGCCATTGCAGACGCGCAACGTGGTTCAGTTGCTCAGCCTGCAACCCGGGGTCACGCAGAGCGGCGAAGTGATGGGCGCGCGGCGAGATCAGAACAATATTCTGCTCGACGGCGTCGATAGCAATGACAATCAGAATCCTCTTTCGGGCCAGAACGGCGCCACAACCGGGCAGGGTTTTAATTCCGCGCTGCCGGTGCCTCTCGATTCGGTACAGGAATTCCGCGTTACGGTGGCTGGCGAGAATGCGTTCGCCGGACACTCTTCGGGCGGCCAGGTTTCGCTTGTTACGCGCAGCGGAACGAACGACCTGCACGGCTCTGCTTATGAATACAACCGCAACACCGACTACACGGCAAACAACTGGTTCAACAACCGGAGCGGCGTGGCGCGTCCTCAGCTTGTGCGGAATCAGTTCGGCGCGGCGCTCGGCGGTCCGGTCAAGAAGAACCGCCTGTTCTACTTCCTGAACTACGAGGCGCGCATCGATTCGAGCCAGCAGTCCACGACGCGCACGGTACCCAGCGAATCGCTCAAGCAGGGCGACATTCTCTTCAAGACGACTAACGGCGCGACGTACACGCTTCTGCCTGCGGATATCGCTTCGATCGATCCGCTGCATGCCGGCGTAAGCTCGACAGTGCTGAGCTATCTGAAGCAGTTCCCGGCTATCAACTCTCCGAATACGGGCACCAACAACGACGGGGGCCTGAACTTCGGCGGCTATATCTTCAACGCTCCCGTGAAACTGGACTACCGGACCTACGTGGGACGCTTCGACTGGCTGGTCGATTCGGCCGGGAAGCACACGGTTTCGTTCCGCGGTACTTTATCGAACAACGGCAGCACGCAGACGGTCGCACAGTTCCCCGGGCAGGATCCCGCGTCAACGCTGCTCTCGGATAACCGGGGATTCGGCGTTCGCTACACCGCCGTTCTCACGAGTTCGCTCATCAACACCGCCAATGTGGGCGTCACCCGGATTGGTTACGGGGCTACCGGCGCGACTGCGCCATCGATCACGATCGGGGCGGGAAGCACCTTGCAGAGTTTCACGCGCGGCGCCTCGCGGATCAATCCGACGTGGAATTTCAACGACGATTTGAACTGGAGCAAAGGCCGCCACACCGTGACCGGCGGCATCAACCTGCGGTGGATCGACAACAATGTTTCGAGCTTCGGAAACGCCTATCCATCCTACGGGTTCAGCCGTGGCGTGCTCGTCGGCCTTGGTAACGACATTTATACGCCCGCGCTCAACTATGTGGCCAACGGGAACACGGCGCTCAAACTTTCCAACTCGACGGCGGTTACCAACGCTTTCGGAACGCTCCTGGGGCTGCTGAATTCGAATGGCGCAACGTATCAGTATGCGAAGGACGGATCGGTGCTGCCCTTCGGTCAGCCGCGGCTGAACGATTTCATCACCCACGAGTACGAAGGGTATATTCAGGATTCGTGGAAGGTCACGCCGAAGCTGACGCTCACCTACGGGGTCCATTATGAGTTCGACACAGCGCCGTATGAAGTGAACGGACTGCAGGTCGGGACGACGCCCGGGCTCGGCGCGTACCTCTCGCAGCGTATCGCCGCGGCGAATGCCGGCATTCCGGGAAACCAATTGCCGAACAGCGATCATCTGACTTTCTCGCTGAACGGCTCGGTTAACGGAAAACCTGGCTGGTACAACCCGGACAAGAACAACTTCGCTCCGCGGCTTGCGCTCGCATATGCGATCGATACGAAGACTGTGTTTCGCGCCGGCGCCGGGGTTACGTATGATCAGTTCGGCAACGATATGGCCGTGAACCTGGCGTCTTCGGGCTCGCCTGGACTCTCGACCAGCCTCACGAACGCGAGTTACAACTTCACGACTTCACCGCGATACGCCAATGGCGTGCTGCCTGCGCTGCCGACTGCGCCGAGCGGCGGATATCCGTACACTCCGCCGAACGTTACCGGTATCAGCGGCACGTTCTTCGGCGTGGATCCCTCGCTGAAGGCTCCGTACACGTACCTGTTGAACGCGAGTGTTTCGCGGCAGTTCCGGGATAACTACACGATTGAGGTCGGGTATGCGGGACGGCTTTCACGGTCCGAGCTAGTGCAGGAAGACGCTTATGCTCCCGAGATCTACTTCAAGGATCCGAAGAGCGGCGTTACCTGGGTCCAGAACGACACTACCCTGTCGAACCTGGCCAATGCGGGTCTGACGGCGACGCAGGTTCAGGCGAACCCGTCTCTCGTGCCTCTGATGCCGTTCGTTGAAGATATGTTCCCGTCGCTGGCGAACCTTTACATTCCGGGCAGCGCTTCGGCGAACTACTTCTACGGGATCTATGGCAAGAATGCGGGCAGTCATCTGGATAACCTGCATCAGCTCGATCGCGTTCCCTCGGCGGCGTTCCCGAACTGCGTCGTGGTCACCGGATGCTACACGTTCTTCGCGCCGCAGGGCAGCACGACCTGGATGTGGACGAACGCGGGTAATGCGAACTTCCACGCGCTGGTCGTGACGGTTCGCCACGCTTTGTCGAAGGGTTTCGCGTTCGACTTCAATTACACCTGGTCGCACGCGATCGACAACGGCTCCGGAACCGCGAGCGGAAACACGAGCGCTACTTCGTTGTCCAACATTCAGTCGACGTCGAGCGGCGTGATTCAGAATCCGTTCGTTCCTTCGGCGAACCGCGGCGATTCGAGCTTCGATTTCCGCCACCAGTTCAACGCGAACTTCGTCTACCAGCTTCCGTTCGGCAAGGGCAAGATGCTGCTGGGCAACGCTTCGCACTGGATGGACGAGATTGTCGGCGGATGGCAGATTTCGGGTCTCGTCCGCACGCAGTCCGGCGCGACGACGAATATCTCCGGAGACGGTGTGTTCAATACGAACTATTGGTTCAGTTCGGGCGCTTATCCAATTAACGGGGTGAAGCCCGCGGCCGGACTCACGACAGATCAGAACGGGATTCCGAGCCTTTTCTCATCCACGCTCGTGAGCAGCCAGTTCATTGATGGTCTGCCTGGCGCGATCAATCCGCGGAACACGTACCGCCTGCCCTGGCAGAACAACGTGGACCTTACGGTGACGAAGGACTTCCCTCTTCCCTGGGAACGCCACACGCTGCAGTTCCGCGCTGATGCTTTCAATGCCTTCAACACCGTGAACTTCACGGGCATCAGTCTGTCGCTGGCCAATCCGAACAGCTTCGGCGAGTTTTCGTCCACGCAGGACGCTCGCGTGCTTCAACTGGCGCTTCGTTACTCGTTCTAAAAACCCGCGCGGATGGCATCGCCCCTACGGGCCCGACCGAATGCCATCCGCGCTTTTCTCCTTTCCCTGAAGGAGGCCTAATGCGTGTCGGAACGCCGGGTTTTGTCCCGGCAAGGTTGGTAGAAGGCCGCGAGGCGAGAGGTCTGGCGCAGACAGAACTGGCGGAACTCTCGGGAATCAAGTCACAGAGTATTTCGCACTACGAGCAGGGCCGTCAGTCCCCCAGCCCCGAAGCGCTGGCCCTCCTTTCATCCGCTCTCGCACTCCCGGAACGATACTTCCTGAAGCCGGTTGAGCCGGCGTCAGGACAGGTTCATTTTCGGTCGCTTCGTCCGCAGGGCCGGCATGCGCGGCTGAAGGCCGAGAAGCGTCTGGGGTGGGTGCGCGAGATTTTGAATTATCTGCGGCGCGACGTCGAGTTTCCGGCTCTGGCGCTGCCTGCGTGCGCGGTAAGGGATTCGGAGGACACGGAGCCGATTGAACGCGCGGCAGAGGAGTGCCGACGCGTGATGGGGCTTGGGGCGGGCCCGCTGGGGGACTCAGTTCTTGCGCTTGAAAGCGCGGGGTGCATCGTTTCGCGCGGGGCGCTTGATGCGGAGATTGAGGGATCGTGCTCTTTCGTCGGCGAGGGGATGGCGATTGTGATGATCTCGTCGGAGGGGAACCGGCATTCGCTGCATCGGCTCGCGGCGGCGCATGAGTTGGGCCGGTTTGTGATGGGGGACGAGGAGTGCGCTGATCCCGAACTGCACCGGCTGCGTGAACGGCGGGCGGCGCGATTCGCTCGGGCGTTTTTGCTTCCGCGGAAGATGTTCGGGCGGGAGGTTTGGGCGCCGGGAATTGATGCTCTGGTTTCGTTGAAGAAGGAGTGGGGTTGTCCGCTGTCGGCGATGATCGCTCGTTGCGGTGAGCTGGGAATTTTCGATGCCGATCAGGTTTCGCGGGCCATGACTAATCTCGGCCGGCGGGGATGGAAGGGTTCAGAGCCATGGGACGATCGCGAGCCGGAGGCACCGCGGCTGCTGGCGCGCAGTATACGCTTGCTTGTGGAAGAGGCGGGCCGCGATGCGCATACGATCCTTGCGGATCTTTGCCTCGCGGCTGGGGATATTGAGGAATTGGCGGGGCTGCCTGCTGGGTATTTCTCGGAGGGTTTGGTTCAGCAGGCTCCGGCGCTTCGGCTGCGGGTTTAGGCCGCCTGAAGGGCGGCTGCGGGTAAGATTGCCCGCCCCACAGCGTCGGGGATTCAGCAGTTCGCTATTTATTCAAGCATTAGAACTGTTTGGGGTCGATGCGCCAGACGTTGTGATCGCGCAAATTTGACAGCCAGACGGAATCGTGGCCGGCGCGGATGGAGTCGCCTCCGCTGCCGGTCCATTGGCGGATCACTTTGTTGGTGGCGGGGTCGATTTCGGAGATCGGGATTGTGAAGACCGTCGCCCATAGGTGGCCGAGTCCGAAGGCGATCTCACCGCCTGATCCGGGTATGCCGACTTCTACGGTTGCCACGACTTTGCGGGCTTTGGTATCGACACGCGAAATTGTGCCGTCACCCTGGTTTAAGGTCCAGATGGATCCGGCTCCGGCGGTTTCGAAGCGCGGGCCGGGTCCGACTTCGATCGAGTCCGTTACTTTGTTCGTGACTGCGTCGACACGCGTCAGTGTGTTTTTGGTGGGGGTAGTGACCCAGACCGCGCCGTCTGCGTAATAGACCGCGGCTGAGCCTGCGGGAATATCGATCTGCGCAGCGACGGTGTTGGTCTTCGCGTCGATTCGTGAGAGTTTGCCCTGCGGGTCGGTTACGAGCCAAATGGCGTCGGGGCTGGCCGCGATGCCCCCTTCGCTTTCGGCGGGGCCGACGGGGATAGTGGCGGTAACGGTGTTGGTCGCCATGTCGACGCGCGAGACGGTCTTATCGCCACAGTTCGGGACCCAGACGCTGCCAAATCCCGCTGTCAAACCGGAGCACGGACGCTTCCCGACTGTAACGGTCGCGGCGATCTGATTGGCTTTTACGTCGAGACGATGGACCGTGTTCATGGGTCCGTTGGATACCCAGACTCCGTCCTCGGTGAGTACCTGCCAATCGGGCGTGCCGCCGGTTGTAAAGACAGCCGTGGGCGTGATGGTTGAGATCTCCCGCTTTACCCCGGGCGTGCTCACGCCCGGTTTCGGCTGGCGCTGCATCTTTTGCTGGCCGGTAGCGGTGAAGGAGATTGCGCAGACGGATATTGTCAGAATCGTTGAAGTTCTCATGGGAACGGCTCCTTATTCGGCCAACGTCGCCAAAACTCGTTTGGGATCGATTCGCAGCAGCTTGCCTTCGGCGCGGTTCGAAAGCCAGATCGCGCCGGCGCTCGTCTGAATAGCTCCGCCGCCTGCGCCGTAGAACTGCTGGGCGACTGTTTCCGATTGCGGATCGATTCGCGTCAGCGGGAAGCCAGTCATGGTGACCCAAAGCGCGCCTTCTCCGAATGCCAGCGAGCCTTCTGCGCCCGAGATGTTGAGATCGATGGTCTTGGTGACCTTGTTCGTTTTCGGGTCGATGCGGTCGACCTTGCCGTCTTTCAGGCAGAGAACCCAGACTGAATTCTCGCCGAACGCAATGCTTTCGGGGACGGCGGAAACGTCGATTGTCTTATCGACCAGGTTGGTTGCGGGACTGATGCGCAGGATTTTGCCTTCCGAGCGGCAGGCGACCCAAAGAGAGGTTTCGCCGAACGCCAGGCTGCGGCAATCGGCGGGCAGACGAAATTCGCCGACGACGGCGTTCTGATCGGGATCGATTCGGGAAAGGGTGGCTTTCTTATCGCTGAGCAGCCAGACGCTGTCCGGGCTGGAGGCGATCGAACCCGTGACATCCACCGCGCCGGAGCCGATTGTGGCCGTGACCTTATCTGTCTTGGGGTCGATGCGCAGCAGAGACTGGCTTTCGCAGTCCGGAACCCAGAGGCTGCCGAATGCGGAGACCATGCCTCCGCAGGGATGCTTCAGTCCCGTGACGGGATCGCCGGGTTTGTTGGTCTTGCCATCGATCTTCTGAAGGGTCGCCTGATCCGGCACGAATACCGAGCCCGCGGAAAAGAAGATCCAGGCGGGTTTGGATGGCGCGTCGATCGTCGCCTCGGCTTTCAGGCTGGCGAATGGAATCTGCACACCGGGCGTTTTGACTCCGTTCCGGGGCGTTGCGAGCGCCGCAGTTTTCGCAGCTTTGGTCTTTGCGTTCTTATCGGCCGGTTGCCCGCCGGAGACTGCTCCTAAGACCGCGATGGCGGCCAGAAGTCCACTGAGAACACGCATGTCGTTGTTTTATTGTCCCTAAGAAGATGCAACCCGACGGGGGCTGAAAGACGGGCGGATATCGACGGAGAACGCGCCGCGAACGAGGAATTTCGATTGTAATACGATTCGGGAGTTAAGCGCAGTAAATCGTTGTGTTTTCATGCTTTCGATGCGCCGTTCGATTGACGGAAATTGAACGCCTGTGCTATTTTGCCAACAGTCCCCTGCGAGCTGCATTCCTGCTCGGACTATAGGCCCGGTCGGCCCACAATCCCTGTCCGCTTTTATAGCCCTGCCGCTTCTGACAGACTGGTTTAATCTTCCTTCGAAGGGACTATGCCGCGCTCGACCAAAAAACGCATCGAGATCGCTCTTGTATTCCTGATTTCTGTGGTTCCGGCGGCCGCTCAGACGGTTGACGCCGGGAGCCCCGAGTTTTTCGAAAACAAGGTCCGGCCTGTTCTGGCGAACAGTTGCTTCGGGTGCCACTCCAATTCCGCTTTGGGCGGCCTCAGGCTCGACAGTCTGGACGCCATGAAGAAAGGTGGGAAGCGCGGTACGGCGATCGTGCCGGGGGATCCCGAGAAGAGTCTGCTGATTTCGGCTGTTAAGCAGTCAGACGCGGCGCTGAAGATGCCGATGGGCGGCAAGCTGAAGGATTCGGAGATTGCGGATCTGGAGGCCTGGGTCAAGGCGGGCGCGGTATGGCCGAAGAGCGCTCAGCCTGCGGCCACCGATTCTTCGGGTAAATACACGATTTCGGCCGAGCGGCGTGCGTTTTGGTCGTTCCAGCCGTTGAAGAGCCCGGCGGTTCCTCAGGTGAAAGATCCGAAGTGGGCGCGGTCGGATATCGATCGTTTTATTCTGGCGCGGCTTGAGAAGGAAGGGCTGACGCCGGTCGGGCCGGCATCGAAACTGGACTTGATCCGCCGCGCGACGCTCGATCTTACCGGGTTGCTGCCTACGCCGGAGGAGATTTCCGATTTCGAGAAGGATACTTCGACGGATGCGTTTGCGAAGGTGGTGGACCGGTTGCTCGCTTCGCCGCATTACGGTGAGCGTTGGGGTCGGATGTGGCTCGACGTGGCGCGGTATGGCGAGGACGATTACCGCAGCCTCAACCCGAATCCGAAGGGCTACCGGCCTTACCCGAACGCATGGGCTTATCGGGATTGGGTGATTCAGGCATTCAATGACGATGTGCCTTACGACCAGTTTGTGAAGGCGCAGCTTGCGGGCGATCTTTCGGATCCGAAGGTGCGGTATAAGAATCTGCCCGCGACCGGTTTCCTGGGGTTGGGGCCCTGGTATTACGACAACGGGTCGAACGAGGTCACGCGCGCGGATGAGCGGCATGATCGCGTGGATGCCGTGACGCGCGGGTTTCTGGGGCTGACCGTCGCCTGCGCGCGCTGCCACGATCACAAGTACGATCCGATTCCTCAAACCGATTACTACGCGCTCGCGGGCGTTTTCTACAACACGGTTTACGAAGAGTATCCGCGCGCGCCGAAGAAGGTGATCGACGAGTTCGCGAAACTCGAAGACGAGCTGGATAAGAAACAGAAGATCGCTCAGGAGATGAACCAGAATCTCTCGAACGAGTTGTCACGCACCCTGGCGCTTCAGACCTCGAATTATTTGCAGGGGGTTTGGGAAGTCACCGGTAAGCAGAAGAAGGAAATCGCGCAGGTAGTGGAAGCGCGGCGGCTCGATTACGAACTGCTCGAGCGCTGGATCAAGTACATGGGCAAGCCCACGGATAAGTACAAGAACAAAGAAGCGTGGCAGGCCATGATCAAGAAGGGCGGCGGTACTCAGGAAGAAGCGAATAAGCTCGCTGACAAGTTCCAGGACGAAGTCGTCGAGGCGATGCTCGAGAAAAACGAGATCGATGGCGAGAATAAGGTCCTCGCGGATAAGGATCTCGACGGGACCAAGCCGAAGAAGCGGACCGATAAGCCTAGCAATTTCGTTTCGAACAAGGATTTCAATCCCGGGGCGCTGATTCGATTCAAGAGCCTGCCGGATGAGCTGAATAACTTCTATACGGAGATCTTCCAGCGGGAGTTGAAAGATGCGGAAGATCCTAACGCGATGATGGCGATGAATGCGCGGCAGGGGAATCCTGGGGTGCTGCTGTTCCGCGGGTGGGGATTGGAATCGCGGATTGGCCCCGAGGCACAGGCGCGGCTCAAATCGGTGCAGGATGATATTGCGGCTGCGCGGAAAAAGCTCGATCCGTATTACCCGTTCATTCACGGCGTGAAGGATTCGGATAAGCCGGTCAATATTCAGTTGGCGATTCGGGGGAACCCGGAATCGCTTGGGGAGGAGGTTCCGCGCCATTTCCTGAGCGTGTTTTCGGATGGCGCGCCGATCCCGCTGACGGAGGGCAGCGGGCGGGCGCAGCTTGCGGAACTGATCGTGAAGCAGCCGATCGCGATGCGGGTGATTGTGAACCGCATCTGGAAGGGGCACTTCGGTACGGGCATCGTGGATACGCCGAGCAACTTCGGGTTTGGCGGGGAGCGGCCCACGGATCCGGAACTGCTCGAGTATCTCGCGAGCGATTTCGTGAAGAATGGGATGTCCATTAAGAAACTGCAGCGCGAGATCATGCTGAGTTCGGTTTACCGGCTCAGCACGGAGAACAATGCGCTCGCGGCGGAGAAGGACTCGGGCAACCGTTTGTACTGGCGCGCGAATCGCAAGCGCATGGACGCGGAGCAGGTTCGCGATTCGATTCTGCAGGTTTCGGGGAATATGGACCCGGCGCTTGGTGGGCCTTCGCAGGACCTGACGCCTGATTTC
>Ga0126381_100008550_pt1 | contig 11452 bp, 9 predicted proteins | sample PanSoiMetPlot_28_FD_96465 | JGI IMG/M metagenome (GOLD analysis project Ga0126381, IMG submission 96465) | Tropical forest soil microbial communities from Panama - MetaG Plot_28 | ecosystem: Environmental > Terrestrial > Soil > Tropical forest > Bulk soil | place: Panama | collected 2016-02-17 | reverse complement strand
TATCGGCATCGCACTCGACGGCGATGCCGACCGCGTCATCATCGCGGACGAGCGCGGTCATCTGGTCGACGGCGATCAGCTGCTCGCAGTGATCGCGGCCAGCTTCAAGGAGGACGGCCGGCTGCACAGGCCCGGCGTCGTCGCGACCGTCATGTCCAATCTCGGCCTCGAGCGCTATCTCGATGGCATCGGCCTTTCGCTCGCGCGCACCCCGGTCGGCGACCGCTATGTACTGGAGCACATGCGCGAGTACGGCCACAATGTCGGCGGCGAGCAATCCGGGCACATCATCCTTTCGGATTATACCACGACGGGTGACGGCTTCCTGGCAGCCTTGCAGATACTCGCGGTGCGCCAAAAGCTGGAGCAGCCGATTTCGAAAATCTGCCACCGCTTCGATCCGCTGCCACAGGTGCTCAAGAACGTGCGCTACCGCAGCGGCAAGCCGCTAGAGGCCGCCAAGGTCAAGACCGCGATCCGCGAGGCCGAACGCCGCCTCAACGGTCACGGCCGCCTCATCATCCGCCCCTCCGGCACCGAGCCGGTGATCCGCGTGATGGGCGAGGGAGAGGACCTCCACCTGGTCGAGGAAGTGGTCGACGGCATCGTCAGCGCGCTCAGCCACGTGACGGCCTGAAACGGCGACCTTCGTGCTTGCCCATCCTTCGAGACACCCGCTGCGCGCGGGCTATTCAGGAAGGCTGTGGTGGTTTCCTCAAAACACCGGTACGCATGGTCTGAGCGGCGCGGGCTGCTTGGATTGCGCGTCTCGAACTGTGGCCACGAGCAAACAAACATCCGCCGTGATCAAATCAAAAAGGTTAAGGTTCAGGGTTAAAAGGTAAGGTTAAGCTCCATTTAACGGTTTCCCGGGACCCCCGGCTTCGTTGGATCCCATGTGAGTAGGACGAAAGGACGAAGTCATGAGTGGTGTACGGATTCTGGCGCTCGCGGGAGCGGCGGCAGTGATCAACACAACGGCATTCGCCGCCGACTCGGTTTCGTAGGTTACAACTGGCAGTTTCGATCGGGCGATCGTCGGAGTGGAGTTCAATCATTCTTCCGTCGACGCCTACGAATGCATATCGTTGTCGCCGGTCATGAGGATCACCTCGAATCTCAACATCGCCCACCTCGGTCTCCGGGTGAGGTACGCAAGCCGCGCCGCCCTCGAGCCGCCGGTGATGACGGCTCTTTGAACGCCTGCGACGGGTCGACGCTTGACGGCGCGCCCGCAGTTCCTTAAGTCCGCCCCGGGACACCCCTCCCCACCGAGGGGCGCCTATCTGCAAGGATAGATCATGACTGTCGCGATGCCCTCCGTGCGGCCGCTGGTGCCGCACTTCTCGTCAGGCCCCTGCGCCAAGCGCCCCGGCTGGAGCCTGCAAGCCCTCACTGACGCCGTCCTCGCCCGCTCGCACCGCTCCAAGATCGGCAAGGCCAAGCTCAAGCGCGCCATCGATCTGACGCGCGAGATACTCGAAGTCCCCGCCGACTTCCGTATCGGCATCGTGCCGGCGTCCGACACCGGCGCAGTCGAGATGGCGTTGTGGTCGATGCTCGGCGCGCGTCCCGTGACGGTGCTGGCCTGGGAATCCTTCGGTGAGGGCTGGGTCACCGACATCACCAAGCAGCTCAAGCTCAAAGACGTCACCGTGCTCAAGGCGCCCTACGGCGAGCTGCCGGATTTGTCCAAGGTCGACGCGGAGACCGACGTCGTCTTCACCTGGAACGGCACGACCTCGGGCGTACGGGTGCCTGACGCCAACTGGATCGCCGCCGACCGGACCGGCCTCGCCATTTGCGATGCCACCTCCGCGGCCTTCGCGCAGCCGCTCGATTTCGCCAAGCTCGACGTGGTGACGCTCTCTTGGCAGAAGGTGCTGGGCGGGGAGGCCGCGCACGGCATGCTGATGCTGTCGCCGCGCGCGGTCGATCGGCTCAAGACCTACGCGCCGTCGTGGCCGCTGCCGAAGCTCTTCCGCATGACCAATGCGGGCAAGCTCACCGAGGGTCTGTTCGAGGGCGACACCATCAACACACCCTCGATGCTGTGCGTCGAGGACTATCTCGACACGCTGTCCTGGGCGAAGTCGATCGGCGGCCTCAAGGCGCTGATGCGGCGCGCCGACGCCAACGCCAAGGCGATCGCCGACTGGGTTGCGGTCACGCCTTGGGTCGATTTCCTCGCGAAGCATGCGGCCATCCGCTCCAATACCTCAGTCTGCCTCAAGATCGTCGACCCGGCGGTGACGGCGCTTCCCGCCGATGCGCAATCCGCCTTCATCAAGGGCTTCGCAGCATTGCTGGAGAAAGAGAACATCGCCTACGACATCGACGCCTACCGCGATGCGCCACCCGGCTTGCGGGTGTGGTGTGGCGCGACGGTCGAGACGCACGACATCGAGGCGCTGACGCTCTGGCTCGATTGGGCCTTCGCGCGGGCCAAGGACGCGCTGCCAAAAGTGGCGTGAACGCCGATCAAAAATTCAGGAAAACCACATGACGCCGAAAGTCCTCATTTCGGACTCGCTCTCGCCTGCCGCGGTGCAAATCTTCAAGGACCGCGGCGTCGCGGTCGAGTTTCAGCCTAAGCTCGGGGGCGACAAAGAGAAGCTCGCCGAGCTGATCGGCAATTTCGACGGCCTCGCCGTCCGCTCGGCCACCAAGGTCACCGCCAAGCTGCTCGAGCGGGCGAAAGCCCTCAAGGTCATCGGGCGCGCCGGCATCGGGGTAGACAATGTCGACATTCCTGCCGCCACTGCCAAGGGCATCATCGTGATGAACACGCCCTTCGGCAACTCGATCACGACCGCCGAGCACGCCGTCACCCTGATGCTCGCGCTGGCGCGGCAGATCCCCCTGGCCGACGCCTCAACGCAGGCCGGCAAGTGGGAGAAGAACCGCTTCATGGGGGTTGAGATCACCGGCAAGACGCTTGGTATCATCGGCTGCGGCAATATCGGCTCGATAGTCGCCGACCGCGCACACGGCCTGCGCATGAAGGTCGTTGCCTATGATCCGTTCCTGTCGCCCGAGCGCGCCCTCGATCTCGGTGTCGACAAGGTCGATCTCCACGAGCTGTTCAGGCGCGCCGACTTCATCACGCTGCACACCCCGCTCACCGACAAGACCAAGAACATCATCGATGCCAAGGCCATGTGCACGATGAAAAAGGGCGTGCGCATCATCAATTGCGCGCGCGGCGGGCTCGTCGATGAAGCGGCAATGCGGGCCGCGCTCGATTGCGGGCAGGTCGCCGGCGCCGCCTTTGATGTGTTCGTCGAGGAGCCGGCGATACAGAACCCGCTGTTCGGACATCCCAATGTGGTGTGCACGCCGCATCTCGGCGCCTCGACCACCGAGGCGCAGGAGAACGTCGCGCTGCAGATAGCCGAGCAGATGTCGGACTATCTGCTGCGCGGCGCCATCTCCAATGCTGTCAATTTCCCCTCGATCACGGCCGAGGAGGCGCCGAAGCTCAAGCCATTCATAGCGCTCGCCGAGCGGCTCGGCTCGTTCGCGGGCCAGCTCACCGAGACCGCGATCAGCAAGGTTCAGCTCGTCTACGAGGGCGCGGTCGCGCAGATGAACACCAAGGCGCTGACCTCGGCCGCGCTCGCCGGGCTGCTGCGGCCGATGCTCGAGGACGTCAACGTGGTCTCGGCGTCGAGCGTCGCCAAGGAACGCGGCATGGTGATCGAGGAGATGACGCGCGCGGCCGACAGCGACTACGACAGCCTGATCTCGCTTGCGATCGTGACCGAGCGACAGTCGCGCGCGGTGTCGGGTACGGTGTTCGCCGATGGGCGCCCACGCATCGTCAACATCAAGGGCATCCGCATGGATGCGGAGCTCGCTCCCTCGATGATCTACATCACCAATCAGGACAAGCCGGGCTTCATCGGCCGCTTCTCCTCGACCTTGGGCGAGGCCGGCATCAACATCGCGACCTTCCATCTCGGCCGCGACGCGCCCGGCGGCGACGCCATCGCGCTGATCGAGATCGACGGCGAGCTGCCCCCTGCGGTGCTGGCGGCGGTGCGCGCTTTGCCGCAGGTGCAGCAGGCGAAGCTCTTGAGATTCTGATTGCCGCACGATTGCCGCGTGGCCGCCGTGAAATTGCCGCGGCCACGACAGTTCACGGACCGCAATCGCGCGGCGCTGTAAAGGTCAACGCCCGCAGAACCAACATCTTAACAAGTCCGCCGGTGGGACAGGGCGCACCAGTCCCGCCTTGCTTGATCGGCGTGCTTCCTTTATCCCAGGAGTGCGCAAAGGGCGGGCAGGCGCCTTTCGATTCGCAATTGTTGGTTGGGATGCCGCGCGGCGGAGAAGGTAACGCATGGCCAACGTGGTCGTGGTCGGCTCCCAGTGGGGCGACGAGGGCAAGGGGAAGGTCGTCGACTGGCTGTCGGAGCAGGCCGACATAGTGGTCCGCTTCCAGGGTGGCCACAACGCGGGTCACACCCTGGTCATCGACGGGGCGACCTACAAGCTTTCGCTGCTGCCGTCGGGCGTGGTGCGCCAGGGCAAACTGTCGGTGATCGGCAACGGCGTGGTGCTCGATCCGCTGGCGCTGCTCGACGAGATCGCCCGCCTCTCCGCGCAGGGAGTCAAGGTGACGCCGCAAAGCCTGCGTATTGCCGAGAACGTTCCGTTGATCCTGCCGTTGCACCAGGAGCTCGATGCCATTCGCGAATCCTCCAACACGCTGACGCGCATCGGCACCACGCGGCGCGGCATCGGCCCCGCCTATGAGGACAAGGTCGGCCGCCGTGCCATCCGCCTCATGGACCTCGCCGACTTGCCGACGCTGGCGCCCAAGATCGCGCGCCTGCTCGCGCATCACAATGCTCTGCGGCGTGGGCTCGGTCTCGAGGAGGTCAAGCAACAGACGGTCGAGCAGCAGCTGCAGGACATTGCCCCGAAAGTTCTGCCCTACATGGATTCAGTGTGGGCGCTGCTCGATCAGAAGCGGCGCGAGGGCAAGCGCATCCTGTTCGAAGGCGCGCAGGGTGCGCTGCTCGACATCGACCATGGCACCTATCCGTTCGTGACCTCGTCCAACACGGTGGCGGCGCAGGCGGCGACCGGTTCGGGCCTGGGCCCGGCCGCGATCGGCTATGTGCTCGGCATCTGCAAAGCCTATACGACGCGGGTCGGTGAGGGGCCGTTCCCGAGCGAGCAGAACGGCGCCATCGGCCGCCTGATCGGCGAGCGCGGCCGCGAGTTCGGCACCGTCACGGGTCGGCCGCGGCGCTGCGGTTGGTTCGATGCCGTACTTGTGCGGCAGACGGTGCGCAATAGCGGGATCAATGGCCTCGCGCTGACCAAGCTGGATATCCTCGACGGGCTTGGCGACATCCAGGTTTGCGTGGGGTATCGTCTGGACGGACGCGATATCGATTACCTGCCGGCCGGCGAGGGTGCGCAGGCGAGAGTCGAGCCGATCTACGAGACGGTCGCGGGCTGGCAGGAGCCTACCGCGCGGGCGCGCTCCTGGGCGCAGCTGCCGGCGGCGGCGATCAAATATGTGCGCCGCATCGAGGAATTGGTTGGTTGCCCGGTCGCTTTGCTCTCGACGAGCCCGGAGCGGGAGGACACAATCCTGATGCACAATCCGTTTGAACTATAGGGCGTGACCCCGAAAGCGGGCACGCGGATAAGATCGTGCTCCGCCAACATGAACCTTGGAGATAGGCGACCGGCGTGATGAAGGCGTAAGCTGAGCAACCAATGGCCGATTACTACCCGCTGATTGCCCGCGCAGTGGCCGGTCTCGACAAGAATACCGGCGATGCCCGGCGTGCGCTCTACGAGCGCGCGCGCGCGGCCCTGGTGGCGCAGCTGCGCGGCGTGACGCCGGTGCTCGAGGAATCCGACGTCACCCGCGAGCGCCTCGCGCTCGAGGAGGCGATCCGCAAGGTGGAAGGCGAGTCCTCGCGCCAGGCGACGCGCGGCAGCGAGACGGCGGTGCGCGTGAAGGCACCGGAATTCCCGCGCTGGGAGGACCCGCTGCCTGCGCCCGAGCCGCCAGGCAAGCCTGTGCGCCGCCCGCAACCGCCAACGCGCCAAGATGGCCGCGCCTCCGCGAGTGCGTCCGCACGCCCCAACACGAGCGGCGAGCGCCGCCTCCCCGAGATCAGCTACGACGCATCCAACTCGCTTGAGCCACCGCGGGCCGATTCGCCGCGCCGCCCGCAACCTCCGCGGCCGGGCGCGGCCTCGGCATCCGCACGCTCCAAGATCGAGCCGCGCCCGATCGAGCCGCCGGACGATGAGGATGAGCTGGAACCGCGCGCGACCGCGCGTACGCGTCCCGGGAGTGAGCGGCCCGACCGCCGCTCGCTGCTCGACTCAGGTCAGCGCATCTTCCGCGATGTCGTGTCGGAGGCGAACGATGTGGGCGGGGCGTCGGCGCCCGCGACGCGCTCCGCGCGTGAGAATCTCGCGGCCATCCCGCCGCCCGCCGGCGGCGCGCGCGCGCGCCGTCCGCTCGATTCCGACGAAGCCTATCTGACGCTCGAGGACATCACCGAGCCGGCGATGCTCGAGCCCTCCTTCATCGTCGGCGAATCCCGACCGTCGCCGCCGCGGGCCCGGCAGGTGCCGCCGGCCGCCCCGGCCGAACGCACCCCGCGCACGCCGCGCAACTACGGCGACCTGATCCGGATCGCGGTCGCGGCCCTGCTAGTGATCGGGATCGGCGGCCTCTTCATCTGGCAATGGCCGAACATGGTCGCGATCTACGGCATGCTGACGGCGCCCTCCCAGCAGGCCGAGGTACCGGATCAGCCGGCGCCCGCGCCGGCGCCGCCGACGACCCGCAAGGACCCCGGGCGGTTCGAGTCCGCAGGCAGCCCCTCGCAGCAGGCGATGCCGGACCCCGCCGCGGTGGCGCAGCACGTGGTGCTCTATGAGGAGGACCCGAACGATCCCAAGGGCAAGCAATCGATCGGCTCCGCGGTGTGGCGGACCGAGGCGGTATCGCCGGGCACCGGCAAGCCCGCGGACCTCGCGGTGCGGGCCGACATCGAGATCCCCGAGCGCAAGATCAGCATCACCTGGACGCTGCGGCGTGACATGGAACCGAACAGCTCGACCAGCCACACCATCGAGATCATGTTCAAGCTGCCGCCCGATTTTCCGTCCGGTGGGATCCAAAACGTTCCGGGAATCTACCTCAAGCAGGCCGAGCAGGCACCCGGCACCGCGCTCGATGGCCTCGCCGTCAAGGTGACGACAGGCTATTTCCTGATCGGTCTGTCGAGCGCGGCGGCCGTCCGGGATCGTAATATTCAGCTGCTCAAGGAGCGGCCCTGGTTCGACATCCCGATCGTCTACAACAACAACCGGCGCGCCCTCCTGGCGCTGGAGAAGGGCACCCCGGGCGACCGCGCCTTCGCGCAAGCCTTTGCGGCATGGGGGAAGTGAGCGCGCTGACGGAATAAGCTTGTCCCGGGCTTGACACGGAACCGTTCCGACCAGCGGAGTCTTGAATGGTCCCGGCTCAAGCCGGGACAAGGTTGAGAAAGAGCCGCCGATGACAACAGCCTCGCAGGAGAGAGCCTCCAGGTCCGCATCCTAAGGTAAGGAGGGGGGAGGCCCGGACTCCCCACCACGAGAAGGCCCTTGGGTGCGGTTACTGCAGCGCCGGCGCGACGTGCGGCAGCTCCATCGCGGCGATGCGGTTCTTCACCGCCTTCTGCACCTTCTCGAAGGCGCGCACTTCGATCTGGCGCACGCGCTCGCGGGAGACGCCGAACTCATCCGCAAGCTCCTCGAGCGTGACCGGATCGTCGGCGAGCCGTCGCGCCTCGAAGATGCGGCGCTCGCGCTCGTTCAGCACGGTGAGCGCCTCGCCCAGCGCCTTGCGGCGGTTGTCGGCCTCCTCGCTCTCGGCGAGGCGGGCCTCCTGGCTCGCGCTGTCGTCGACCAGCCAGTCCTGCCACTCGCCCGAATCGCCGTCCTCGCGGATCGGCGAGTTGAGCGACACGTCGCCGCCGAGGCGGCGGTTCATGTCGACCACGTCCTGCTCGGTGACGCCAAGGCGCTTGGCGATGATCTGCACCTGGTCGGGGCGCAAATCGCCCTCCTCCAGCGCCGAGATGCGGCTTTTGGCCTTGCGCAGGTTGAAGAAGAGCTTCTTCTGGTTGGCGGTGGTGCCCATCTTCACGAGCGACCAGGAGCGCAGGATGTATTCCTGGATGGCGGCCTTGATCCACCACATCGCATAGGTGGCGAGGCGGAAACCCTTGTCCGGCTCGAAGCGTTTTACGGCCTGCATGAGCCCAACATTGCCTTCGGAGATCACCTCGGAGATCGGCAGGCCGTAGCCCCGATACCCCATGGCGATTTTGGCGACCAGGCGCAAATGGCTGGTGACGAGCCGGTGAGCCGCGTCGCGGTCGCCGTGTTCGCGCCAGCTCTTGGCCAGCATGTATTCCTCCTGCGGTTCCAGCATGGGAAACCGCCGGATCTCTTCCAGATAGCGGGTGAGGCCGGATTCGGCCGTCAGAATGGGCAAGGCCGCGGCATGGGCCATGGTAGCGCCCTCCATTGTTGTGCCCCCGTTGCCGGCGGGCGGATCGCACCGCCGCTTCCTGAGCCGACGGTGCCGTCCAGTTTGCTGCAACCGCGAAATACGATCGCAGTTGCAACATTACAGGAAAAGGTGAGGCGAAAGATAGATACCGATCGGTAACGTACTGTCACGTCAGCGTGACCCCGGCGCCTGCCGTTCGCTCCAAACCTCTGATATATAGAAATCTTTTTGGGCGCCCTTGGTTCCCATGCGTATGCGCTCCCTCCGGCATGTCGGGGAGGGTTAGGGCCGGGGCTGTGCGAGGCTTTGGCGCAAGTGGCGAAGATCCTCCGGCAATTCCGAGCGGAACTCCAAGTATTCGCCCCTGGCGGGGTGTTCGACCCCCAGCAGATAGGCATGCAACCCATGCCTGCCAAGACCCGCCAGGGCCTCCCGGGCCGCAGGCGGTAGGCGTGCCGCCTTGGTGCGAAAGCCTGGCCCATAGGTGTCGTCTCCGATGAGCGGGTAACCGATCGAGGCGAGGTGGACCCTGATCTGGTGGGTGCGCCCGGTCTCCAGCCGCAGCGCCAGGAGGCTTGCCACCGACTCACCCCCCGCGTCTGCATAGCACTCCAGGACTTCCCAATGAGTTACGGCCTCGCGTCCGTCCGGACGCACCGCCATCTTGTCACGGGCGGTGCGGTGGCGGCCGATCGGGGCATCGATCGTGCCTTTGGGTCGCTGCGGCGCCCCCCACACGAAGGCGAGGTAGCCACGTTGCATCGGCCCGCTGCGGCCGTGGTCGGCGAACTGGCGGGCGAGCGCCCGGTGGGCGGCGTCGGTCTTAGCCACCACCATGAGGCCGGTCGTGTTCTTGTCGAGCCGGTGAACGATGCCGGGCCGTCGCACCCCGCCGATGCCGGAAAGACTTGCGCCGCAATGGGCGACAAGCGCATTGACCAAGGTGCCGGTCCAATTGCCGGCCGCCGGGTGCACCACCAGCCCCTTGGGCTTGTCGATGACGATCATCGCCTCGTCCTCGAAAACGATGTCGAGCGGGATGTCCTGCCCTTCGGGCTCCGCCGGCTCCGGTGGCGGGATCGCGACTGCGAGCGTGTCACCTGCATTGACGCGGTGGCCCGGATCGCGGATCGTGCGGCCGCCCACCGAGACCTCGCCGGCGAGGATCAGCGCCTTGAGCCGCGAGCGCGAGAGGTCGGTGATGGCCGAGGCGAGCGCGCGGTCGAGCCGTTCGCCCGCGTCTGCGACCACGATCTCCTCCTTGCGCCGGTGCTGTCCCGCCATGAACGATCCGCAAACGCCCGAACGGCCGCTCGATCCTGCAGCCGAGCGTATGGTGGCCAGGGTGCGATGGCTGATGCTGATCTCGGGCGCGACCAGCTTCGTCGCCATTGCGGCCATCGTGTTCGTCATCGGCTATCGCGTTTTCCGCAACGAGGGAAGCGCCGCCGACGTCACCGCCATGTTGCCCAAGGGCGCCCGCGTGGTCGCGATCGCGGGCGCTGGCGACCGCATCGTGGTGACGGTGGAGATTGCGGGCGCGCTCGAAGCGCGCACCTTCGATGCGAAGACCTTGGCGCCCGCGGGGCGGCTGCGGTTTGCCACGGAGCCGTGAGAATGCTCGGTGCATTAATGCACTCTGTTAAAAACCTCCGGTGTCATGGTCCGCAAAAGCGGACGACCCAGTACCGCCTCTCGATTTCAACGACGACCAACGGTTATTGTTGGGTGCCCGCGGTCGCCGGCATGACACCGAGGAGGAGCTCTCAGCGCCGCGCCGTGATCTCGATCTCCACGAGCTTCCCGGGCCGCGAAAATCCCTCGACCAGCTCGATCTCCGCTTTCTCCAGCGGCACCGGCGCCAGCGCCGCCACCGTGTCGAGCAGATCGTCCGGCTCCTGATCGCGATCGAGGAAGAACGACACCTGCGCCACGCTCCGCCAATCGCAGCCAGTCTCCTTCAATAGTGCGTCCGCGCGCGGCAGGATGTCGGCGCATTGCGCCGACAGATCCGGCTGCTTGTCGCACGTCATGCCAGCGAGGAACACCATCGGCCCCCAGACCAGGTGGCGGATGAAACTCTGCTGCGGCTGGTGCTCGGTGACGTGCCGCGACGGATTGCCCTCCGGCGCCGCCATGGCGACGAGATCGAGCCCGACATCCGCCCCGGCGAAGAAGTGCGGCGCCGACACATAGCTCGACCCGGCCGCCCGCGAGCGCCCCACGAGCGCCTGCGCCCGCGCCGCGCTGCCGGCCGTGCGCGCCTCCCGGGTGCGCCCGAAAATGCGGGTGCGCACGGTGTTGCGCAGGAGCGTGAGATCGAGCGTCGCGAGCTCGAGCCCCGCGCGCACGAACAGCTCAGAGGCTTGCCGCGCCAGCGGTACGCCCGGCTGTCCTTCGAGGCCGAGATACACGAACCGCTCCCCCTGCCAATTGAACAACCGCTTGCGCATGTTGCCCCCTGCGCGCTGGCCGGCTGTGCTCATGCTTCCACTTCCCGCTCCGCTTCGCCGGCATGCGGATAAGGACGGTGATATCGATTTAACCCAGTCGCCGAGTGCCCGCCATACTTTGCCCCGCCAAGCCGCCGTCCGTGCGTGCGCTTTTGACACGCGGCGACTGGGAGTTTCCCGACACGCGCTTGCACGGCCGCCTGAAGGAGGCTATTTCGGAAGACCGTAGCCACGCTCCCTTCGTCTAGCGGCCCAGGACGTCGCCCTCTCACGGCGAAAACAGGGGTTCGAGTCCCCTAGGGAGCGCCAGCGATTTCAATGGGTTAGATGGTCGAGTTCCGGCGGTGTCCAGTTGGTGTCTCGTTTGCCACCACCGACGTGACGCTCCTTCGCCGCGGTACTCTGCTCTTTCCTCCTGCATACGCCGTCACGATCTGCGGCTCGCAGAGAC
>Ga0126381_100008549_pt1 | contig 11453 bp, 12 predicted proteins | sample PanSoiMetPlot_28_FD_96465 | JGI IMG/M metagenome (GOLD analysis project Ga0126381, IMG submission 96465) | Tropical forest soil microbial communities from Panama - MetaG Plot_28 | ecosystem: Environmental > Terrestrial > Soil > Tropical forest > Bulk soil | place: Panama | collected 2016-02-17 | reverse complement strand
TTGAGCAGAATCGATTTGGTTGTGATCGATGACTGGGCCATGACGCCATTGACGGAGCCGGAGCGCCGTGATTTCCGGGGGATTTGCGAGGATCGTTACCAAGTCCGGTCCCTGATTCTCACATCCAGTTGCCGGTGACCGCTGGCACGAACAGATCGGCGACCCCACCGTGGCTGATGCATTCTCGACCGGCTCGTGCACAATGCCCACCGCCTTGAGGTGCGGGGCGACTCCATGCGTAAGAATCGGGGAAAGAAAGAAGTCTAAGTTCGAGGTGAGTTACCTGGCCCAGATCAGCTTGACCGAACAGTCACCGTTGCCCATCCATTTGTTGACCCCGCGGAGTTCAACGCGGGCGCCATCATGCTGAATTCTGTTCGCCAAGGCAGATGAATAATTGTCGGATTGATTGGGGAAAGCGATTTCTCGAACCTGTGAGCGATCATAGACCACGACGTTCGGGCTAACGGTCTTGCATCCCCTCACCACAGGGTCGATGGCGAAGCGGCCATCGGCATCGCCTTTCTTGCTGATTTTAGTGGTCACCGCGTCCTGCGTGCTGGTTCCATGCTCGGAAATCGTCGGTGGTCGAATGGGGTTCGGACCCTCGTTATGCCCACATTCCTTCTCTCCGTAACTCCAATCGTGAATGAACGGGAAAGTCATGCCAGCAATCTGCCCCCGAACCTCTTCAGCTCCAAAGTTCCTAAACTGTAAAAGCTGACTGACCCAATGGCCCGAGCAGAAAGCAGCTGCGGCATGAGGGTCGGACGGCTCTTCGTCGTAGGAACTGATTATCAGTTCGGCGTTTCCATCGTGGTTCAGGTCGACCAGATGTTTGATTCCGTCTCCGTTTTCTCCCTTATATACAACCGTAAAGAACGGAACGGGCATTCCTGCGCGGTTCATCAACAGTATCGATAGCGAGAACAGAGGCGTGGCGCGTCCATTGAAATACGGGCCGCCTGCAAAGAAGACGTAATCCTGCGTTCCATTGGCGTCAAGATCCGCGCGCCAGACTTCGTCAAGGCCGAAAATATGGGCTTCCCACTGTTTCCCCGACTTTCCCGTTCCACGCAGCCGCACCTCTCGCTCGTCACCAGCTGCTGCGGTTGCGGTAATCCCCGCGAAGGTCACACGCGAACCATCTTTTAACCACCCAGATCGAATCTTAGAAAGTGGAAACTGCCGGACTCTGTCGAGGTCTATCCCCGTCAACGTATCGTTCCAATTTCCCAATGCCGCCGCTGCCAGGAAAACCGTCACGAGAAAACTGGCGCGCCACCACCGAAGCATACGAAACCAGGCTACCAAGAAAGACTCCGCGGGCACCAGCCGCACTCCGGGTCACTGTGCGCTGGGCGAGCAAGGAACTGCTGCCCATTGCCCCACCCCAACCTCGCCACGACCCTCCTGCCTTCGCTCCGCTCCGGACGGATTCCACCTGACGATTCCGATCAGTCTTGGCAACATCGAAGCGCAAGCGCCGCTTCGCTCCGACGTCTGACCGATCCCTCACAACCGTGATCGGCTTCCGTCCGGTTTGACCGATCACGTTCAGCGCAATCCTCGCGCTAAACGCAATGCTGTCGCAGGGGTGACTCTTTCGACAGCCGGAGGAAAAACGAGATCGGATCCTAAGGAGCGTGCTTGATGATTTGTGGAGACTTTGCGAAGAGAGCCTCCAAGCACGTCACTATCTTCATCTTCGCGGTATCGCTCACGCCCGACTGCGAAGCCCCTCGATACATTGCCGAGCTGGAGTTAGTTCCGGATTCAGAACCTCAGTCCTAACTGCGCGAAGGCTCTGGTCGGTGTTGACGGAAATCCTCGCTCAGCCGCGCCAGCGCCAGCGCCCCTAGAGACAGGCCGAAGTCACGGAGCGCGATGTCGTAAAACCCCGGATAACTCAACAGGTTGATGATGATGGCCCACAACCATGCGAAGACAATCCAAGCGCCAATTCTTGGCGCAAATGCAACGATCAGGCCCGCGATAATCTCAATGACGCCGACGATCAGCATCAGTCTATGCGCCGGGATCGGCGAGAGTCCAGCTATCCACGGCGCAAGGTACTGATCCCAGTTGACGAGCGCATGGAAAAATTTGTCGAGTCCCGCGAGTATCGGCGCCACTACAAATGCGACATGAAGAAGCTGGTATGCCTGTCTCGCCGGCGGAGCGGCGACGACATCGATTTGACCGGCGAAGCCATGTAGTGGTTCTACGCGTCCTGCCATATGAACACCTCTGTTGTCATCACTCGCAATTGCCTCACCAACTGACATATCGTGAGGCGCCGCGCAAGTTCTTTAAGGGCCGCGTCGGGGAGATAAGGTGCGTATTGTATGGCTTGATGGCTACAGCAGGAGGAATTGTGAATCGAATCCCCCAATTTTGCCGTTGGCAGACGTTCAAGTCGCACCTGTGCCACACGGCGAAGCACAAAAACAGATCCGTAGTCGGGACAGATACAGCACACCTCCTGGATACTTGAGCCCCACAGCGCTCCGCGCGCACAATGTTGACAGAGGCTTCCATGGCACAGACCAACGTTCCGACTACGTCGTCCGGAACGGACAAAAATATATCGCGCCGCGGCGATTTGTCGCCCTCGCGTGACTGGTTTGGTTTCAGCCCATTTGCTTTCGGCCCCTTTTCGATGATCCGCCGCCTCAACGAGGAACTCGATCGAGCTTTTTCCAATACGTTCGGTTCCAGTCGTGGGACTGGTGATATCTGGACGCCGCCGATCGGGGTACGCCAAAAGGACGGCGATCTCGAGATCTCGGCAGAACTGCCCGGCATGAGCAAGGATGATGTGAAGGTGGAGTGCACTGAGCAGGGAATCACAATCGAAGGCGAAAAAAACAGCAGTTTGAGAAAGAAGAAGGCGGCATTCGCCGGAGTGAACGAACCTACGGTCATTTCTATCGTCTGATCCCGTTACCTGAGGGAGCTGAGGTCGACAAAGCGAAAGCTGACTTCAGAAATGGCGTGCTGCAGGTGCATGTGCCGGTTCCGGAGAACGCGCGCAACAAGACGCGGCAGATTCCGATTAGCTCCTGAGGTGGCGAATGGCCAGGCGGAACGCGGATGAGAAGCGCGAGAGCGGAGTCCCCGGGGGCGGCGCCGGCAGAAGAGATGAAGCCGGCGTCTCGGCCGTCTATCCGGCATCAGCGCCCTGGGTTCCAGACGATGCTGCGATTGCGCATCCGGCGGGCTGGCGTCAAGACCGCCGCGGAGCTGCCGGATACCAGGATCACGGCGAGTCTGAACTCATCGTGGACCGTGTTAGCCCGGAAAAATGCCGCGACATCATGACGAAGAACCCCGTTTGCTGCATCGCCTCCGACAGCGCCTCGCAGGCAGCGCAGCTGATGAAGGAGCACGACATCGGTGTTGTGCCTGTGATTGCCGATTCTGAGACAAGGAAATTGCTGGGCATCGTCACCGATCGCGATCTTGCAATCAATGTCGTTGCTGACGCCCGCGACCCCGCGCGGGCAACGGCGGAGTCGGTCATGTCCCGCCGTGTTGTCTTTTGTTCTCCCGAAGATCCGTGGCGAACAGCGCTCGACCTGATGGAAAAATATCAAATCCGTCGTGTGCCGATTGTCGATAACTGCGGCGGGATTGTCGGGATCATTTCACAGCGCGATATCGCCCTCCGCCTCCACGCCAGAGACCAGACCGGCGAGGTCGTTGAGGAGATCAGCCGTCCACGAGTACAGAATCACCTGGTTCGTACTCCCGCATGAGATCGCCAGGATATCGGCGAAACGTCCAGTCGCGCTAACGATTATTCGCAGCCTGGTCCTGCTCTGATCTGACGCGCGTTCCTACGGAGCGGACGGTCCGCTCCCTGCCAGAACCCCCGTCCGCGTCTCAACTCCCGGCAGCCACCCCGGATGCGCGGTATCCGCCCGAGTCGCGGCCAGGTTCAGCGAAGCATCCTCTGCCGCATCCCGCCCCGCATGCACGATTGCCCATTTCAGCGCCGCCGCCCCCGCGATCGAAAGCGCACTCGAAATCACCGTAGCCGCTCTGCCCGGCTTTTTTCGGCTAAACGATAGGAAGGCCGGTAAAGCGACCCCGACGGCGAACGCCCCAATCCGGAACATCGTCGCGTATCGACCTTTCGTTAACGGACGAGCGACTTTCCCTGTCGTCGCTACGTAAGCCGCCATCGCAACCGACTCGGCCGCCTTGGCGACGCCCTCGATCCGATGCAGAGCCTCCCGCGTACGCTCGTCCGACTCCGGATCAAGCGCCGCCGCTATGGCCAGCGCGCTCGTCGCCGAAGCCATCGAACTCGTTGCCAGCAACGGTCCCAGGAACCGCGTTCGCGCCCACAACGGATTGCTCGTCGTCGAAAGCAGAACCCCCGGATACGCCAGCATCGTGAGCGCAAACGGCAGTCCCGCAATCGCCAGCATCCGTCCCGGCATCCACTCGAGCCGCGCAAATTGTTTCAGAGCCAGCATCGCCACCGGACCGCTGAATCCGCCCATGGCCCACACGCCCACGCTCATGGGCGACTTCAGCTTCACGACCCGCAGCATGTGATGGAACCGGTCCGGCCGCCCCAGATCCGCAATCAGGAGCGGCGGGCAGGGAGCCAGCGTCGCAAGCGAAAGATAGTGCGCATGGCGCGTCAGCGTCTTATGCCTGCCGTCCCCGAAAAGCTCCGCCATCGTCCCCAGCACGAAGCACCCGGAACTGATGCCTTCCGACAAAAAGTAGAGCGCAATTTCCCAGCCCCAAAGTGGCCGCTTCAGCATCGGCAGCCCGTAATAGCCTTCATTCGCCGCGATCGGTGTCATCGCCCCCTCTTCCCAAAGCACAACGCCGAAACGATCGCCAGCCCGACCGCCGCCGCAAAACTCGCCGCGTAATTCGTCTTGAGGCGCGCCAAAGGCCGCCGCGGAGCCTCGGGCAGGTTATACACGCCAGGCTTATCCTTCAACAGGAAGAACGAATTCAGCTCGCTGTACTCCCCGGCGCGCTCCGCACCGTAGAGATACGCGTCCGTCTCGCCTCGCGCGTGCAGTTCTTCTACGCGCCGGCGCGCCCGCTCGCGCAGCTCACTCACCGTCCCGAACTGAATTGACTGCGTCGGACACGCTTTCGCGCAGGCCGGCGTCATCCCGTCCTTCTGCCGGTCATAGCAGAGCGTGCACTTGTGCGCCTTGCCGTCCTCGTGATTCCGATCGATCACGCCAAACGGACACGCCGCCACGCAATAAGCGCACCCGTTGCAGATATCCTGCTGCACATACACATTGCCGAACTCGTTATAGATCAGCGAGCCGGTCGGGCACGCTTCTTCGCACGGAGCCTGAACGCAATGCTTGCAGACGTCGCTCATCATCAGCCAGCGCGGCGCATGATTCGACCCGTCCATCTGTTCCACGAATGCAACATGCCGCCATGTCGTCGCCGAAAGCGCCACCGTATTGTCGTAGCTGTTGCCCGTCCACGTAAATCCGTCGCCCGGCAATTGGTTCCACTGTTTGCATGCGACCTCGCAGGCTTTGCACCCGATGCACAATGTTGTGTCGGTGAAGAACCCGGTCGGCTCCCGCGCGGCCGGGGGCTCAGGACGGGCCCACACCTCCACCGCCTGGTTAACGAATTCCTCCGCGGTCATTTCTGCTGCCCCTCGGGTTGCGCGGATACTGGCGCCTCCGGATCCACGCGATAGGTAGGCCAGGGCGCCGGGCTTAACGGCGCGTCCCTCCGCAAATCCGCAATGCGGCCCGCCCTCACGTTGCACACGAACGCCTTGGCTTCGTGCATGCTCACATTCGGATCGGTCAGCACCGAAGTCAGATCGTTCGCCACAGCGCCCACCGTCTCGCCCGCGAACCCCCAGTGGAACGGAATCGCGATCTGATGCATCACCCGCCCGTCCACGGTCAGAGGACGCACACGCCGCGTCACCATCGCGCGCGCTTCGATCGCCGCGCGCGCGTTCCATGCCACCATCCATCCGCCATGCTCGATGCCGCGCTCCTCCGCCAGCTCCGGACTCAGCTCGATGAACATCTCCGGCTGCAATTCGTTCAGCCAGCTATTGAACCGGCTCATCGGCCCGCTCAGGTAATGCTCCGTCAGCCGGAATGTTGTCGCCGCCACTGGATACTCCGGATCGAGCGGCGCCGACTTCGGATTCAGCGCCACATCGAACGTCTGAATCGTCGGATTTTGCTGCTGCCGGTACAGCGGATTCGTCACCGGCGACTCGATCGGTTCATAGTGCGTGGGAAGCGGACCGTCCTTAGCCCCGGCCGGCGCGAACAGCCATCCCTTGCCGTCCGGCTTCATGATGAAAGGTGAATCCCCGCTGATCGAAGCCATCCCCTTCGCTCCCTCCGGCGGGCGATACAAAGGCGCCTTATCCGGTTCGAAGTCCGGAACATCCACGCCCGTCCATTTCTTCTGGGCTTCATCCCACCACACATATTTCTTGCGCTCAGACCACGGCCTTCCTTCCGGGTCCGCCGAGGCGCGATTGTACATCATCCGCCGGTTATGAGGCCAGGCGAATCCCCAGTTCGGGCTGGTATAAACTCCCGGCGTCCGCTTTCGTTCCCGCGACCGGTTGTACCCTTCCTTCGGATATACGCCGCTGTAGATCCAGCACCCGCATGCGGTGGATCCGTCTGCCTTCAACTCGGCAAACGCCTTAACCGGAATGCGGTCCGCGACCGTGTATCCGTTGATCTCCTTCAGAACCTTCTCCGCGTCCGGCTCATCGCTGATTCGGCTCACGCGTCCGTCGGGCAGGACGTTCGGTTTGTCATAACCGTAATCCCAGGTAAGACTCAGCAGCCCCTGATCGCGCTGCCGTTCGGATCCCGCATAGAGCTTCTTGAGCCGCTTGCCGAGGTCATACAGGAACCACAGATCCGACCGGCAATCCTCCGGAGGATCCACCGCGCGGTCATGCCACTGCAGCAGGCGCTGCGTATTCGTCAGGGTCCCGTCCTTTTCGGGCAGCGCCGCCGCTGGCATGAAAAACACTTCCGTCGGGATCGTCTTCGGGTCGGTTCCTTCCGGTCCCTTGTACCAGTAACAAGCGCTCTCTATCTCGAACCAGTCGCGCACCACCAGCCAGTCCAGCTTTTTCATCGCCGCACGATGCAGCCTCGCGTTGGGCGCTCCCGCCGCCGGGTTCTGCCCGAACAGGAACAGCCCCTTTACCTTGCCTTCTTCCATCCGCACGAACGTTGGCAGGTGCGAATAGTTCCCGTCCAGCCGCGGTATCCAGCAATACCCCCATTCGTTCTCCGCTTTCGCCGCGTCTCCGTACCACGCTTTCAGGAGGCTGATCATGAACTTCGGCATATTCGACCAGTACCCGTGCTTCACCTCTTCCTGTTTAAAGAAGTCCGCCAGCGTGTTGTGGTCCCGAATCGCCGCGGGCTGCGGAATATATCCCGGCAGCAGATCGTAAAGCGTCGGCACATCGGTCGAGCCCTGAATGCTCGCGTGCCCGCGCATTGCCATGATTCCGCCGCCGGGACGTCCGATATTCCCGAGCAGAAGCTGTAGAATCGTCGCGCAACGAATGATCTGCACGCCCACGCTGTGCTGCGTCCACCCCACCGCGTAAACAATCGACGTGGTCCGCTCCCGCCCCGAGTTCGCGCACAACAGTTCTGCCACCCTCAGGAACTCTTCCCCCGTACAACCGCATGTCTCCGCCACCATTTCGGGCGTGTACCGCTCGTAATGCCGCCGCAGGATATTCATCACGCAGCGCGGATGCTTCAGTTCCGGGTCGCGCGGCGGTTCGGGATTCTCTAACGACGCCAGCCGCTTGCTATAGCTCTGCGCCTGCACCGCTTCCGGGCCTTCGGACCGGTGCGGTTGTCCTTCGCCTTCGTATTGCCAGGAATTGCCCTTTTTGTCGTAGGATTTCTTCTCCGGGTCGTAGCCGCAAAACAGTCCATCCAGATCCTCCGCGTCCCGGTATCCTTCGTTGATGATCGTCGATGCGTTCGTATACGCCAGCACGTACTCGCGGAACCATCGGTCGTTCGTCAGCACATAGCGGATCAGTCCACCCAGAAATGCGATATCGCCGCCCGCGCGAATCGGCACATAGGTCTGGCACATCGCCGACGTACGCGTGAAGTGCGGGTCCACGTGAATCAACTGCGCTCCGCGCTCGCGCGCCTTCATCGGAAAGCGGAAGCCTACCGGATGCGCCTCCGCCATGTTCGATCCCATGATCAGAACGCAGTCCGAGTTCTGCAGGTCTTCCTGAAAAGTAGTGGCCGCCCCGCGGCCCAGCGCCGTGCCCAGACCGGGCACCGAAGCGCTGTGTCAGATACGGGCCTGATTTTCGATGGGAATGATTCCCAGCCCGCCGTTGAAGAGCTTCTTGATCAGATAATTCTCTTCGTTGTCCATGGTCGCGCCGCCCAGGGAAGCGATTGTGGTCAGGTGGTTCAGAGTCGTGCTATCGCGGTCCTCAACGAAATCGCGGTCGCGGGTTTTCTTCACCAGTTGCGCGATCCGGTCCATGGCCCAGTCGAGCGGTTTCGTCTCCCAGTGATCCGAATACGGCGCGCGGTACATCACCTTCTTCACGCGGTGCGGATTCACCGACAACTGGAACGTGTTCGCGCCTTTCGGGCACAGCGCGCCTTCGTTAATCGGGCTATCCGGATTCCCCTCGATATCGATCACCCGTCCATCTTTCACGTAAACCAGTTGCCCGCACCCTACAGCGCAATACGGACAAACGCTCGGTACCGCGGTAGCCCCGCGCGTCCGGGGCGCTTTCCGTGTCGTATTGGGGCTGAAGGGCTGACGTTCGCGGGATTCGCTCATGCTTGCAAGCATACGCAAAAACGATGCCCTCCGCTGTAGGGAATCGAACACACGGCGCGTACCTGCTTTCACGGATGAGGACGCTGAGCGCCGGCCAAATTGAACTCGGATTTGAAAGCAAGGAACGGAGTGTGCCCCACGAGAACCAGGGGCATCATGGGTCCAGTGGAAGGAAAAGCTGAAATGATGACTGCGACTCACAACAAGACCGCAAAGCCCCGCTCCTTATCCGCGGCGGACGATCCCCGATGGGCACGTATTCTGGCACGTGATAAGGCGGCCGATGGACACCTCTGGTATTCGGTTTCCACGACCGGCGTTTACTGCCGGCCGTCGTGCCCATCGCGCATCCCTAGTCCCTGGAATGTTCAGCTTCACGACACTCTGGAAAGCGCGAAAGCGACAGGGTTTCGGTCCTGCAAACGCTGCAACCCGGATGGAGCTTCGATCGAAACGGAGAACGCAGCCCTGGTTGTGAAGGCGTGTCGAATCATCGAGGAGAGTGAAGAAGAGCCCTCGTTGGAAAAACTGGCAAGCGCGATCGGCCGCAGCCCTGGATACTTCCATCGGGTGTTCAAGAGGGCCACCGGACTAACACCGAAGGGCTACGCCGCCAGCCACCGCGCGAAGAGAGTTCGTCAGGGACTCGCGTCCGGAGGCACGGTCACAGAGGCGATCTACGACGCCGGCTTCAATTCCAGCGGCCGCTTTTACGAGAAATCGACGGACATATTGGGCATGACGCCATCACGCTACCGGGCCGGCGGCGCCAACGAGGAGATTCGCTTCGCGGTTGGCCAGACATCGCTCGGCGCCATCCTGGTTGCCTCGAGCAGGAAAGGCGTGGTCTCGATCCTGCTGGGAGATAATCCCGACGAACTGGTCCGCAATCTCCAGGATCGTTTTCCAAAAGCGCGCCTCATTGGAGCGGATCGCAACTATGAGGCCCTGGTAGCGCGCGCGGTCGGCTTGGTTGAGACGCCCGGAACCGGCCTGAATCTTCCTCTTGACGTCCGCGGCACTGCCTTCCAACAGCGGGTCTGGCAGGCGCTTCAAAAAATCCCCGCTGGAGATACGGTTTCCTACGCCGAGCTCGCCCGGCGCATCGGATCGCCGAAGGCGATACGCGCTGTGGCCGGCGCCTGCGCTGCGAACAATCTGGCCGTCGCTATTCCCTGTCATCGCGTGGTGCGCAATGACGGCTCGCTCTCGGGATATGCCTGGGGCGTCGAGCGCAAACGGGAACTGATCAGACGAGAGGCGATGGCATGAAGGCTGGTTCATCAGCTATCTCTTCGGACTCTGCGGTTGGATCGGAGGAGGCGCGGATCGCCCTCTATGACTGGCAGTCGCTCACAGGCGAACTTGATCGCTACGGCTGCGCGGTCCTGCCAAAGCTCCTTTCGTCTGAGGAATGCCGCAGCATCGCGGCTCTTTATCCCGACGGCAGTCACTTCCGAAGTCATATCCACATGGCGAGTCACGGCTTCGGGAAGGGTGAATATCGCTATTTTAAATACCCCCTTCCCAGTCTTATCGATGGTATGCGCACTGCCCTCTATCCGCATCTCGCATGCGTGGCCAATGACTGGAACAGCCGGATGAAAATTGACGAACGCTATCCGGATGACCACGCGTCGTTCCTCAGGAGATGCCATAAAGCCGGTCAGACACGGCCGACGCCTCTCCTGCTGCAGTACGTCCCGGGCGACTTCAACTGCCTCCATCAGGATCTCTATGGCGACCTAGCGTTTCCGATTCAGGTTGCGATTCTTCTCTCTGAACCCGGCAAGGACTTCACCGGCGGCGAGTTCGTCCTGACAGAACAACGGCCGCGCATGCAAAGCCGCGCTGAGGTGGTTCCCCTCCGGCAGGGTGATGCTGTGGCGTTCGCGGTCCATAACCGGCCCGTGCAGGGGACGAAAGGCAACTACCGCGTGAATCTCCGGCACGGCGTGAGCCGGGTCCGCTCGGGCATGCGGCACACCGTCGGGATCATCTTTCACGACGCGACTTAGGGCATGATCGAACCCCGCCCGCGTGATACCGTGGGCCTGTTTATCCAATCGAAAAATCCATATGCCCGAAGCCAACGCTGTTACTCACGTCTACAAAACCTGGGAATCTGTGCCGCTCGAGCCCATGAGCGACGTCATCTCCCGCCGCGTTTTTAATGGAGAACTCGCGATGGTGGCGAAGGTCTACATCAAAAAAGACGCCGTCGTGCCGCTCCATGAGCACGAGAGCGAGCAGATCACCTACATCATGGAAGGCGCGCTCAAATTCGAGCTCGAAGGACGCGAGGTGGTTGTGCGCAAGGGCGAACTCATCCTCATCCCCTCACACGTGCCTCACCGCGCCGTCGCGCTCGAAGACACGCTTGACCTGGACATCTTTGCCCCCATCCGCCGCGACTGGCTCGACAAAGACGACAGCTATCTCCGTCGCGGCGAGACCGAAGTATCCGAACAATCCTGATCGATACCGTTTTGGTACCGGTCGAGCATGTTACCGTAGGCCTAAATGTCGCCCGACACTGCACTGCAGGACCCGCTTCGTTTTCATCGGAAATCCCCACCCTGCGCGGTCGTAATTTACGGCGCGAA
>Ga0126381_100008547_pt1 | contig 11454 bp, 8 predicted proteins | sample PanSoiMetPlot_28_FD_96465 | JGI IMG/M metagenome (GOLD analysis project Ga0126381, IMG submission 96465) | Tropical forest soil microbial communities from Panama - MetaG Plot_28 | ecosystem: Environmental > Terrestrial > Soil > Tropical forest > Bulk soil | place: Panama | collected 2016-02-17 | reverse complement strand
CTCCTTCGCCTTGCGCAAAAGGCGTTCCACCCCGGTCGCATCCCCTTCCCGCTGCTTCACATAGATACCAGCTATAAGTTTCGCGAAATGATCGATTTTCGCGACCGTTATACGGCTGAACTTGGTGTTAAGCTCATTGTCCATACAAACCACAAGGCCTTGGAAGAGGGGGCCACGCCGTTTGCTTGGGGGACCCAGCGCTGTTGTGGGGCATTAAAGACAACTGCGCTCCTCGATGCTCTCCGCGAGGGTGGCTTCGATGCTGCGATTGGGGGCGCCCGCCGCGATGAGGAGCGTTCGCGCGCAAAAGAGCGCATCTTTTCATTTCGCGACCCGCGTGGCCAGTGGGATCCCCGAAATCAACGTCCGGAACTTTGGAGCCTCTATAACACGCGCATAAACACGGGCGAAAGTCTGCGCGTATTTCCGCTTTCTAACTGGACTGAGGTCGACGTCTGGCATTACATTCACGCGGAAAACATTCCTGTCGTGCCCCTCTATTTCGCCAAACCGCGGCCCATGCTGGTGCGCGGTGACTCTCTGTTACCTATCGAACAGGACATTGTACGCCGGCTTCCTGGGGAGCAACCCAAACTCGTCAAGTGTCGTATGCGATCGCTCGGGTGCAGCCCGTGCACGGGCGCAATCCGGTCCGATGCCGAGACGGTGCCGGAGATTATCGAGGAGTTGTTGAGCGTTCGCCGGTCCGAGCGCCAGAACCGCGTTATAGACCATGATCAGGACGGGTCGATGGAGCTGAAAAAGCAGGAGGGCTATTTTTAGATGAGCGCAGCAACTCTCCTTTCCGTGGACCAAAGCTTCGACAGATTCCTCCAGCAGGAGCAGACCAAAGGTCTACTGCGGTTCACGACCGCAGGCAGCGTGGACGATGGCAAGTCCACGCTCATCGGCCGCCTGCTCTACGATTCCCAGAGCGTCTTTGACGACCAGCTCGAATCCGTTACCAAGGCATCGGTCGGCCGGAATGCCGGGCCCATCGATTTTTCCTTGTTGACCGATGGCCTGCGTGCGGAGCGTGAACAGGGAATTACCATCGACGTTGCATATCGTTACTTTGCTACGCCGCGCCGTAAGTTCATCATTGCGGATACCCCCGGTCATGAACAGTACACGCGCAACATGGTGACCGGCGCTTCGACGGCCGATCTGGCAGTGATTCTGGTGGACGCCCGCAAAGGCCTGTTACCGCAGTCTCGCCGCCATGCCTCCGTCGCCGCCCTGCTGGGGATCAGGCATCTTCTGGTCGCCGTCAATAAGATGGACATGGTCGATTACGACCAGGCTGTCTTCAACGACATCGAAGCCTCATTCCGCAAATTTTTGACCCGCTTTGAGGGTATAGAGGCTCGCTTCATTCCGGTCAGCGCGCTGGCCGGGGACAATGTTGTCCTCGCCGGCAATCGTATGCGCTGGTTCAAGGGGCCCACCTTACTCAACTATCTGGAGACCGTGGAGGTCGAAACCAGGTCCCAGCATTCCGCCTTCCGTTTTCCGGTACAACGCGTCGTGCGCCCTGACCAGGAATTCAGGGGCTATGCAGGCACAGTGGCTTCCGGCAAGATCCGTGTGGGCTCGCCCGTCACGATTATGCCGTCAGGCCGAGCTACAACCATTGAAAGCATCACCACTTTCGATGAAGAGTTGGATGAAGCTTTCGCCGGTCAGGCAGTGACTCTCGCACTTGCCGACGAGATCGATATTATCCGTGGGGACGTAATTGTAGCTTCCGACGATCTGCCGCATGTTGGTAGTTCCATTCGCGCGACGCTGGTCTGGCTGCATCAGGAGCCTGGCCGTGAGGCGAAACGCTATCGGCTGAAGCACACCACCCGCCAGGAGTGGAGCTCGATTGTTCGCATCCAGCATGCCGTCAATATCAACACGCAGCAGCACGAACCAGTTCACAGTCTGGAGATGAACGCGATTGGTGTAGCGGATATTGAAACCGCTCGCCCGTTGTGTTTCGATCCGTATCAGGAGAATCGCGTCACCGGGAGTTTCATCCTGGTTGATCCGGCCAGCAACGCCACTGTTGCCGCCGGGATGATTTCCGGTCCGAACTCTTCCGCCGCCGCGGTGCCGCTCTCAGAAGAGGGTGAAGTGGCTTGGCGGATCGAAGACGGTTCGTTGATCGTTTCGCTGCCCGGCACCGTGAGGGCTGCCCGGTCGGGCATCGTCAGCGATCCCGAAACCCTCGAAGCCTTACTGAGTCTTCTTAACCGCCTGGACGTCCTATGATTTCTGAATCCGCCAAGCTTGCTACCAAAACCGCCGAGGCCCGCCAGCAAATCAGGGCCGCGCTTCAGAACGACGGAGTGGCGTGTTTTACGTGTAGCTTTCAGGCGGAAGACATGGTCGCGCTTGAGCTTGTGCGCGAAATTCTGCCGAACATAGCGGTATTGTTCCTTGAAACGGGCTATCATTTTCCGGAAGTCTATCGGTATCGCGATGAAATGACCAGGCGCTACGGGTTAAATCTCGTCAATGTGCTTCCCGAAAGAACGGTTGCGGAGCAGGAGGCAGAGTTCGGGTTGTTATATCGCTCCCGGCCCGACCAGTGCTGTAAACTGCGCAAGGTAGGACCACTGTTTTCGGCGCTCGAGAACTACAAAATTTGGTTTACCGGGCTTCGCCGCGTCCAGTCTCCAACACGCGCCAATTTGCAGCCGCTTGATCTCTTCCCGCTGCCCTCAGGTAAACAGTTAGTCAAGGTGAGCCCCCTTGCGGACTGGCAGGATAGAGAAGTCTGGGCATTCGCAAAGAAACACGACATCCCCTTGCTGCCCTTGTATGCAGAGGGATACACCAGTATCGGCTGCCAACCCTGCACCCTGATTCCGCTCGACCCCGAAAACGCGCGATCTGGTCGCTGGGCTGGACAGAAGCTCGAGTGCGGTATCCATATCGCTGAATCCCATTGACATGGGAGTCCTGCTCGGGTTCGCGATTGCAGTCGCCATCTCGCTGACGGGAGTTGGCGCTGGAACGCTGACCACTCCTCTGCTGATTCTCTTCCTTCACGTTTCACCTGCAGCGGCAGTCGGTACAGCTCTTACATTCGCAGCCCTGGTCAAGATCGCCTCCGTTCCGTTCTACGCGGCGCGCCGTCAGGTGAATGTGAAAGTTCTCAAGCTGCTGCTGCTCGGCGGCCTGCCCGGCGTGATTTTCGGTTCGCTCTTTCTCGATCACGCCAAGTCCAGCTCGCACCAGAACATTGTCTACCTTGTTCTGGGCGTTTTCATTGTCGTGACAGCCCTGGTGCGGCTTTATCGAGTCTTTCGTCCGGCAAAGAATGAGATACCGAAAGACCGATCCCACCTCCTGCCCTGGCTGGCATTGCCGATTGGCGCCGAAGTGGGTTTTTCCTCTGCTGGCGCGGGTGCACTTGGGTCTTTGCTTTTGCTGGGCATAACACCTCTGACGGCGGCCGAAGTGATCGGAACCGATCTCTGTTTTGGCCTCGGGCTCTCCATCGCCGGGGGTGCCATTCATCTAAGCGCGGGTAACTACGATCTCTCGTTGTTAACCAATTTGACCATCGGTGGAATTTTTGGCGCTATTACTGGATCGATGCTGGCCACTCGTGTAAATCAGCGTCCGCTTCGAATCGGTTTGCTGCTTGTACTCATACTGCTCGGCTGCCGCCTCGCGTTTCAGACGTAGCAACTTCTCTGCGAATCGTCATCACTTGAGTGCAGACGAGGCTCTGTGGCATTCTGTCAGGCGGAAAGCGCCTTCAGGCCGGCGATGCCACTAACGATCAAACCGATACAGAGCCACTGGAGCGAGGACAGGGATTCCTTAAGAAGAAGCACCCCGGTAAGGGCTGTCCCGACGGTGCCTATGCCGGTCCACACAGCGTAGGCCGTTCCGATCGGAAGTGTACGGACAGCTACTCCCAATAGCCCCATACTTGCAATCATCGCCGATACAGTCGCGATGCTGGCGCCGAGGCGCGTGAAGCCCTCCGTGAACTTCAACCCTACAGCCCAGCCAACTTCCAACAGACCCGCGATGACGAGAATGACCCATGCCATTTCACGGAGCATAGCAAGCCGGAGCGGCTCACATGCTACAAAGAGCTTTACTTGCTGAAAAGGGTCTTCAGGGCATTCGAATATCCGGATTTCCGGCTGATGTGGCTGGGCGCCTGCACCTCCACGATCGGCACCTGGATGCAAATCCTGGCGCAAAGCTGGCTGGTTTATAGGCTTTCCAACTCGTCGGTCTATTTGGGATTGGATGCCTTTTTCGGCCAGATCCCCATCTTTCTGCTCTCACTCTTTGGGGGTGTCTTTGCTGATCGCAAAAGCCGCCGCTCGCTCTTGCTGATGTCACAGGTCATCCAATTGGTCTGTGCATTCCTCCTGGCGGCGCTGGTGGCGACCGGCGTGGTTCGTGTGTGGCACATCTGGTGCTTATCTTTCACTGTCGGAGTGGCACAGTCGTTCGGCGGCCCTGCCTACTCCGCTCTCATTCCCACGCTGGTGGACAAGAAAGACCTGCAAAATGCTATTGCGCTGAATTCCATTCAGTTCAATCTTGCCCGAGTTGTTGGACCCGCCTTGGGGGGCATCGCCCTGGCGAAATTGGGCGCTGCATGGTGCTTCACCTTGAATGGAATCTCGTATGTTGCGGTCATCTTTACTCTCTTGGCGATCCGGCCGCACTTCGTTCCGGAAAAAACGGCCGAGTCCGTGATTGACAGCATGCGCGTCGGAATTGATTTCATCCGACACCGCGCGGGTATGCTTTCTCTGGTGGCGTTGGCGTTCTTTGCAACGCTTTTCTCGTATCCGTTGATTACGTTCCTTCCCGTAATGGCCCGCGATGTCTTTCACGGAGGCGCTAACACCTTCACTCTTTTCTTGTGCCTTTCCGGCGCCGGGTCGGTTGCCGGCGCGCTGGTCGTCGCGGCCAGCCAGACGCACGCCGGGCAGGCCCGGCGGTCGCTTCTGGTAATGCTTCTTCTAGGCGTTCTTATGGCTGGGTTCGGGCTCTCGAAAAATCTCAGTCTCAGCACGGTCCTGGTCTTCGCCGCCGGCGCAGGACTCATGATCGTGTTTGCCCTGAACTCCACGCTGGTGCAACATTATGTCAGCGATTCCATGCGGGGGCGCGTCATGAGTGTCTACAATGTTGCCTTTCGCGGCGGAATGCCGCTCGGGAGCCTCATCTCCGGATTACTCATTCATCAGACCTCCGCGCCCACCATCATGGCGGGCAACGGTTTGCTCATCGTTCTTCTGGCGCTCTACTTTCTTCTGCTTCGGCGGGATGTGGTGAAGCTTTAGCGCAGGAGTGGCGCCGACTCTCAGTCCGCCGCGTCACGACTCTTCGGGACGAATCAACCCTGATCCCTACAATGAAATGAAGCAATGTTTTCAGTACGCAATCTTTCGGTATTTCCCAAGATCCTTCCAACGCTCATATTGCTCGGCCCTTTGGCTTTCCCGGCAACAAACGTGGACGTCGGTCTGGTCAAGGCGCGCAACAGCCAGGACCTCAAATCCCTCGACGAGATCATTTCACGGTACAAGCAAGCAGCGGCTGCAGATCAAAAATCCGCCGATTCACAGTATCGCCTCGCCTTGGCGTATTCGTATGCCGCCGAAGTGTCTCTCGAATTAAGAGACAAGAAGCGTTCCGAGGGATATGCGGAGACCGGTATCGACCCTGCCCGCGGCGCGCTTGCACTAAACGGCGGCAATGCCGAGTATCATCGGCTTTATGGCCAGATCTGCGGCCAGGTGATTCCTGCGAATCCTCTTCTGGGGGCTCTGAAATATGGTCAATGCGCGCGCGACGAAATCAATAAGGCGCTCGAACTGGATCAAAAGTCAGCTCTCGCCTATGTGAGCCGCGGCGTCGGCAATTACTATTTGCCGGAAGGGATGGGCGGTGGAGTTGATGTCGCATTGAAAGATATCGACCGTGCCATTGCCATCAATCCGAAGCTCTCCGAAGCCTATCTGTGGAAAGGTATTGTCTTGCGAAAAGCTGGCCGGAATGCCGAGGCCCGCCAAGCCCTCCAACATTCGCTTCAACTTGACCCTGACCGTCTGTGGGCGAAGGAACAACTCGCCAAACTACCGGCCGAGGCAAAACCCGGCCAGTAAATGCGGAGAGCTCTGCTCCTCGCGCTTGCGTTTTCTGCCATTACCTGTGTCGAATTCGAGGTCCTTCCCGGTCACACGTATCTGGCAGGAAACACTCAACTGTACGTTCCGATGTTGGAGCGCCTCGAGGCCCCGGGATACCTTTCGCGGGATTTAGTCGCTACACACCCCAATCTCAGCTTCACGGTCTACGACGAGGCGACGTTGTTCATCCATCAGGTGGGGCGTCTCGATTTCAGAAAGGCTCTTTCTGTTCAGCAGGTTCTTTTTAGGGCCGCAGCAATTATTGGCGTCTATCTTCTTGCTTGTGCTGCTGGACTGGACAGCATCTGGGCTTTAGGCATCGCGGCTCTGGTGAATCTGGGGGCCTGGTTACCGGGCCTCAACCTGCGACTCGTCGATCCGGAGCCCGTTCCCACAACCTTCGCCTTCGGATTATCGCTGTTGGCTATGGGGTGCCTGGCACGGGAGCGGCCTCTGCTGTGCGGGCTTGCCGGGGGGCTTGCTCTCCTTTACGATCCCACCGTAGCGGCTGTCCTGTGGATAACCGTGTTGATTGCATTCTTCGCTGACAAGCGCTCACGCAGAGTGATCCGACCGGCATTGACCGTACTTTTGGTTTTCATTTTGCTCTTGGCAAATCTAGCGCAGCTTCAACCGGGCATGATTGATTCGGATCCGCTTTTTAGCAGGATTTCGCACGAAATTGTGGCGATATTGAAGGCACGAACTCCGTATGCTTGGGTATCACTTTGGGGTGGTCGCGAAATCTGGCTTTATCTTGCGATATTGATCTGTGGCCTGTGGGCGGTGGCCCGAATCTGGTCCCTGCTGAACCGTCAGACCCGCTGGCTTTATATATTTCCCTCGCTGCTCGGCATCGTCAGCTTGCCCGTTTCCTTATTTCTCCTATCGCAGTTTGGCTGGTGGTTTTTCCCGCAGATTCAGCCTGCGCGTTCGCTTCAATTCACGGTCGAATTTTCCTTAATCGCGTGCGGAATTGCCGGCGTACAGGCGCTCCGCGTACGAAATAGAACCGAATCGTTTGCCTGGTTCTTGTTCTTGTCTGCCGTAATCGGTAGCACAAATTTTTTGGCCCCGCGGGCTGGTAGGATTCCCGACCGGGAAGCGGCCACCGATTTGGCTCGTTGGGCCGACGCGAACACCTGGGGTGGTTCGATGTTTCTGTTTCCCGACGCCGGGCAAGATTTGTACCCGGGTGTGTTTCGCGCCGAAAGTCATCGCGCGTTGTGGGTTGATTGGCAGAGCGGAGCGCAGAGCTGCTACTCGGGCTCGTTAGCCAGGACCTGGAATGAACGTTGGCAGCGCGATGCTGAAGGGGGATTTTCTATCAGGCGCCTCCAGTCGTCCCTGTCGCTCCCCATTGATTACTACGTGCTGAAAGCAACGAACCGGTTAGCCGGAGTGCCGCCAGCTTACGCGAATTCGGGCTTTGTCGCCTATGATTCGCGCGATCTGCTCAACGCCGGAACCGGATTGCGCACAGTCCATTTGATGCGTAGCCAGTAGTTGTCCGACACATCGGAAACCATACGGTCTTGACCGCTGGCGTTGTTGGCGATAACATTGACCCCAACTGGTAAGGTGGTCAAAATCCTGGGGAGGTCTGGCCGATGTTCCCGAATTCGTGGGCGAAGGTTGTAGGGGCTCGCCTTGTTTCATCTGTCGTAGCATTCATCGGGGCCTGTTTTCTGTGCAGTAACGCGCTGGCGCAACTTTACACCGGTTCGGTTGCCGGTACAGTCTCCGATCCGACTGGAGCCGTGATCCCGGGCGCGAAGCTGACGCTCGTCGATGAACAAAAGGGCTTTAGTTTTACATCCACATCTGATTCGAGCGGCGGCTACGTGATCCGCCAGGTAGCTCCTGGGACTTACAAGCTGTCGGTCGAAGCGCAGGGGTTCCGGGCCGAAACCCGATCCGGTATCAGGCTCGATGTCAGCCAGAACGTGACGGTGAACTTCGCGCTTGAGGTCGGCGCCGTGAGCCAGACACTCCAGATTACCGAGTCGGCTCCTTTGTTGGCGACGCAGGACGCCGTCACCGGACAAACTGTAGACCGCAAGTTCATCAACGATCTGCCGCTGATCTCTCGGTCCGTTACGGACCTGGCGTATCTGACTCCTGGCGTCACTGAGGTGGATACAAACTGCCAGGGCTGTACTGCGAATAACTGGATTTCAAATGGCGGCCGCAATGCCACGTCCGACATGCTCCTCGACGGCGTCACCGTCACCAATTTCGAACAAAATAGCGGCATTCAAGTGCCTACCTATACTCCATCAGTAGATGCTGTCGAAGAATTTACGGTCCAGCAAACCAATTTCAGCGCAGAGAGTGGATTCTCGGGCGGAACTATCGTCAACATGGTTACACGCTCTGGAACGAACCAGTTCCACGGCAGCTTGTACGAATTCTTCCGGAATCAGAAACTGGATGCCAACAACTGGTTCAACAATCAGGGCGGTATCCCTATCGCGCCGCTGCGGAACAACAATTTCGGTGGTACTGTAGGCGGCCCGATCAAGAAGGACAAGCTGTTCTTCTTCTTCGACTACGACGGCACACGGAGCAGAACGGCGAGCACCCATCAGGCTGGTGTTCCAAGCGCCGCCGAACGAACCGGAAACTTCGGCGAACTCTGCGGCTACGCCGGAGGCAGCTTCGATTCCGCAGGCAAGTGTTCGGCCGATGGCGGCCAGCTTTGGGATCCCTATACCGGTGTCTACAATGCTGATCAGGGCGGCCCGGTGCGCTCGGGTTACGTTCCATTCAATAACTTGGCTACCTACATGAGCCCGGGCAGTCCCGTGCTGAACGGAACGCCTTTTCAACTTCCGGGCCGGCCCGGTAACCTGATTGATCCTGTTGCCCTCAAACTCATGCAGTACTATCCACTTCCCAACTTGAACGTCGGGAATGCGGCCTATGACCCCTACACAAATTGGGTGGGTTCGGGAGCGAACCAGTCCAACAACGACCAATACGACGTCAAAATCGACTATCGGATTAATGATGCAAACCTGCTGAGCGGAAAATATTCCCGGCAGGGTAGCTTCAACCATGGATTCAACTGTTACGGGAACGTTGCCGATCCGTGTACCTCAGGTCCGACGGATAGTACCGCCCACCTGGCGGCTTTGAACTTTACACACACCTTCTCGCCGGCGGTCTTACTGAATGTCGCCTGGGGATTCACGCGGGGCGCGGTCTTTACCCACAGCATTGCCGGCGATTACCCCGACCTCGACCCGGTGAAGTTGCTTGGCCTGCCCCAGTACATGGATACGTCCGGTGTTCCGTTTATCCCAGACATCGAATTCGCCAGCAGTTACAGCGGGACCATCGGAACGCAGCCCTGGAGTTATCTGCGCCAGGGGCAGGAAACCCACCACCTGCTGGGCACGGTGAGCTGGGTCAGGGGCCAGCACGAGCTGAAATTCGGAGCAGAAGGCCGGATGCATCGCGATAACTTCACTCAACCTGGCATTCCGGGCGGGCAGTTCGTTTACGACTTCACCGGCACATCCGAGTTCCCGTTCTCGGGAGGCGGCGACCCAATGGCAAGTTTCCTCATCGGCAACGCCGGGCCTGGGAGTTCAAGTAGTGGTTACGAGGTTCCGAACCAGGTCAGTACGCAAAGCTTTCAGGCAGGAGGATTCATTCAGGACAACTGGAAGGTCAACAAGAAGCTGACAGTCAACATCGGCATGCGTTATGACCTCGACTTCCCCCGCACTGAGCGCTACAACCGCATGAACGGCCTGGATCCGTCCGTAGTATCGCCTTTGCAGGTTCCCGCGTTAGGAACGCTGCACGGAGGGGAGATCTTCGCGAGTTCGAGTAATCGCGCACCCGGCTATACCGCGTCGTATGTGAATTTCGGACCAAGAATTGGCATCGCTTACCAGCCGTATGAGAAGACCGTCATCCGCACGGGCTTTGGAGTCTATTACTCCTCTGTTCGTTCCGGCGCCGCTGGCGTCGGTCCTCCCGGTTTTCAGGGTTACGACGAGTACACGCCCTGGATCACTACTTATCAGAACGATGGCGTTACGCCCTTCGGCAGGTTGAGCAACCCATTTCCCGCCGGAATCAAGCTCCCTCCCGGTAGTTCGTTGGGGTTGCTGAATGATGTCGGCTTCGGAGCAGTTGGGCCGATCCCTTCGATTGATTCGGCGGTACCTTACGAGGAGAGTTGGAGTTTCGGTATACAACGAGAACTGCCGGCCAATTTCCTGGTGGATGCGAATTATGTCGGAAAGGCTGGCCGTCATCTCTACTTTGCAGGGGCGGGTGGTTTGAACTATCTGGGACCGCAGATCGAGCAATACAACTCAGATCAGATCGCTGGGCTCAATACCTACGTGCCCAATCCCTTTTACGGGATTATCACCGACCCGAACAGTTCGCTGTCCAGCCCCACCATTCAGCAATCGCAGCTTCAGTTGCCGTTCCCGCAATTCACTGGCTTTAACGGAGACTCGCCTCCCTGGGCGAATTCCATTTACAATGCCTTTCAATTGCGCGTAGAAAAGCGCTTCTCTCACGGCCTCGAAGCCTTGGTGACGTACACTTTCTCGAAGTCAATCGACGATGCGTCCAGCACGGACGGCAGCGTTACATGGCTAGGGGGTATCTCGAGCGGGCCGCAGGATCCGAACAACCGGCACCTGGAACGGGGCCTTTCGACTTTCGATATACCGCAAGTCCTACAGTTCAGCTACACATATGAGCTACCCATCGGCCGCGGTAAAGCGATCGGCGGGAATATGCCGGCAGTGCTAAATGCGATCATTGGCGGCTGGCAGACGAATGGCATCTGGCGCTTCACCGATGGCCGCCCGATGCTGCTCACGGTATCGGGAGACCAGCCCCTTCCGACATATCCCTACCAACGGCCGAATCTGACAGGAACTCTGGAATGCAATCACGGCTCCGACTTTCTGACCAACTATTTCGCCAATCCGGACGTTGCGGTCGCTCCGCCTCCCTTCACGATCGGCAATGCGCCGCGCAGCATCGGAACTTGCCGTCAGCCGGGTCAGGCCAACGCCACCCTGTCCCTGTTCAAAGAATTCATGCTCTCCAAATTGCGCGAAGGCGCGAAGCTGCAGTTCCGGCTCGAAGCCTTCAATGCGTTGAACCATCCGCAATTTAGCGGGCCTGACACCGCAGTCAACGGCGGTAACTTCGGTGTAATTACCAGTACAGCGAACTCGCCCAGAGAGGTGCAACTGGCCTTGAAGTTCTATTGGTGACGCTTTAAAGGAGCTGCGACCTGTTGGAGCGG
>Ga0126381_100008546_pt1 | contig 11457 bp, 6 predicted proteins | sample PanSoiMetPlot_28_FD_96465 | JGI IMG/M metagenome (GOLD analysis project Ga0126381, IMG submission 96465) | Tropical forest soil microbial communities from Panama - MetaG Plot_28 | ecosystem: Environmental > Terrestrial > Soil > Tropical forest > Bulk soil | place: Panama | collected 2016-02-17 | reverse complement strand
TTCGTCGATCTGGGGAGGGATGGCCTCCGTGCCGTCCCATTTTTCTCCTCGTTCATTCCCCCGATAACTCCCTAAAAATCTGTGAAATCCGCGGAATCTGCGGTTTCATTTCCGGAATTTAGGTTGAAAAACGAATAGCGGCGAAACTCAGGACCGCAGGTGGTTGTGAACGCTCTCCGCAGTTGCCTGGCTGGGCGCTTTGCTATCGCCCTCTCAGGCGGTCACAGCCTCTTCGGCGGGTGCGCTCCGATCCACGGCAACATCTTCTCCAACTGCATAGCGTGTAAACCGGCGAACTACGATGTTCTCGCCAAGCTCCGCAATCTTCGAAGAGACAAGTTCGCGAATCGTCTGGTCAGGATTCTTCACAAACGCCTGATCCAAGAGGCAAATGGTCGCGAAATATTTTTCGAGTTTCCCTTCAACGATTTTGTTGATGACGGGCTCCGGTTTGCCGGTAACCTGCGCCCGGAAAATATCGCGCTCCCGTTCGATCAATTCCTGAGGAACTTGATCGCGACTTACATAGAGGGGATGCGCCGCGGCGATATGCAAGGTAATATCTTTTACGAGTTCGCGGAAGGTGTGGTTCTTCGCCACAAAATCGGTCTCGCAATTTACTTCGACGAGCACGCCAACCTTTCCATGAAGATGAATGTAGGAGCCAACAACCCCTTCCTTTGCCACGCGAACAGACTTCTTCGAAGCTCCGGCAATCCCCTTTTTCCTGAGGATCTCCTCGGCTTTCTCCAGGTCACCGCCGGATTCTGTCAAAGCCTTTTTGCAATCCATCATCCCGGCATTGGTTTTTTCGCGCAATTGTTTGACCAGCGTGGGACTAACTTCAGCCATAATAAAAGTAGGGTTGGGTTTCAGGATCTGTGTCCCGCACCATTTTTGCGCTGCCGGTAGGGACGCAAATCAAGTAGGAGTCCAAAACTGGGGCGGGATTTCCGGCAACGCGCACAGCGCTGAACTTACTCGGCAACGGCCGCTAAATTCGCTGTTTCTTGTTTGTCGGCCTCGTGGGAAGCCGTATAAATTGCATCGACCAATTTCTGGAGAATCACGCGAATCGCTCGAATCGCGTCATCATTCCCCGCAATCGGATAACTCACCTGGTCCGGATCCGCATTAGTATCGACGATTGCAACGGTCTTAATCTTCAATCGCTGGGCTTCGGCCACCGCAATAGATTCGCGCGAGGTATCGATAATGACCATCGCGTCAGGGAGCCGATCCATCGAACGGATTCCCTCGAGATTGCGGCGAAGCTTTTCTGCTTCACGGCGCAACGCCGAAAGCTCCTGTTTGCCCATCTTTGAATACTCAGGCGACTGCTCAATCTGCTCGAGGTAAGTTAGACGCCCTACACTCTTTCGAATCGTGGTCAGATTCGTGAGTGTCCCACCCAGCCAACGCTGATTGACATAAAATTGGCCGCACGCCAGAGCAGCCTCCTTAACGGCTTCCTGGGCTTGCTTTTTGCATCCAATGAAAAGCACCTTACCCCCTTGCCGGGCAACATCCGCGAGAAAATCAGTGGCGCTCTGCAGTTGTTTAACTGTTTCGGAGAGGTTAATAATGTAGATGGAATTCCTTTGCTCGAAAATGAAAGGCTTCATTTTCGGATTCCATCGCTTCGTTTGGTGCCCAAAGTGAACTCCTGCTTCGAGAAGTTCGGTCACTAATTCCATTGAAGACATATTTAGTTCTTGAACAGCTGGCGTCGTTGCGTAGAGCCGCCAACTATGGAGCAGGCTCTCCGCCCGCGCAAGTGGGTTTTTGCTAATAGGGATTCACAAATCATTGGTCCGGTTCCTCTTTCTTCGCCTCCGTCTCCACGAATCGCGCCAAGAGCCATAGCACGTCCGAAAGCCGGTTGAGGTAGCGAATCGTTTCCGGGTTCACATAATCCGCAGTGGTCGCGAGAGCAACAACCTGGCGTTCAGCCCGGCGACAGGTGGTCCGGGCGACGTCGAGCGCCGCGGACGAGAGGTTATTGCCCGGAGTCGCCCAATGCTTAAAAGTGATGTGATGGTTCTTTTCCAGATCGTTAACGACCGCCGTCAATCGATCTACCATCACGGGGCTTACCACATCGTAGCTATCCTTTAAATAACGGTCGCGGTCCTCGTCGGCAACCGCAAGCTCCCCCATCAGGATCACGAGTTCCTTCTGGACTGAAAGCGTGACCTCTCGAACCAGCCGGTCCGCCGCCGTCGCGCGAACCAGCCCAAGCGCCGAATTCAGCTCATCAACTGTGCCGTAAGCTTCAACACGCCGGTGCGTTTTTGGCACCCGTTTCCCATACATCAAAGCCGTTTCCCCGGCATCTCCGGTTTTGGTGGCTATCGACATGACGCGCAGTGTCCTGTCGCCGAAGCAGCATGCCGTTCGCCCCGCGGTCGCCGGGTCAGTTGGCTGATTTTCAAGGCGGTCCGAGGCGAACTGGCAGTGGCGACGAGCATATCTAAGAAGAACCGCGGACCACAGCGCCCGCGGTACATTCTAAGCGGGGCTAACCAACGGCGGGCTCGGCCTCGGGTACTTCAACTTTTCCGATCGGCTCGCCCGTTTCCAGAGTCCGAATGCTGCGATGACCGATGAATCCAGTTCCCGCGGGAATAAGATGACCCATGATCACGTTCTCCTTAAATCCGCGCAGGAAGTCGATTTTGCCAAGCGTGGCGGCCTCTGTGAGGACTCGAGTCGTGTCCTGGAACGAAGCTGCGGAGATAAAGCTGTCCGTCTCGAGAGACGCTTTCGTGATCCCAAGGAGAACGGGAACCGCCTCCGCAGGCTTGCCTCCCTGCTCGATCACCCGGCGATTTTCTTTTTCGAATTCCAGCCTGTCAACTTGATCGCCCCACAGCAACGCGGTGTCTCCGGGTTCGGTAACCTTCACTTTGCGCAACATTTGCCGAACGATAATTTCGATGTGCTTATCGTTAATCTCGACTCCTTGCAGACGGTAGACTTCCTGAACCTCGTTTACCAAGTGCTCCTGCAGATCTTGCGGGCCGCAGACTTCAAGAATTTCGTGGGGTACGATCGGGCCTTCGGTCAGCTGTGACCCCTTCTTTACGAAGTCTCCCTTGAATACAATGATATGTTTATTCAAGGGAATCAGATGTTCCTCTTCCTGACCGGTCACCGGATCGCGAAGGATCAACCGCCGTTTGCCGCGGACCGTGCCACCAAATTCCACCAGACCATCGATCTTCGCGATTTCGGCAGCTTCCTTCGGACGGCGTGCCTCGAACAGTTCAGCTACGCGAGGTAACCCCCCCGTGATATCCTTCGTTTTCGCAATCTTACGCGGCGTCTTCGCCAGCAACGTTCCTGCTTGAACCCTCTTATTTTCCTGAACCACAACGTGGGCTCCGGCTGGTATCGAATAGCTCGCAACGACTTCCAGTTTGTCGTCCGTGATAACAACCTGCGGATGCAGATCTTCCTTATGCTCGATAACAACGGTACCTAGTACGCCGGTTGCTTCGTCAATCTCCCTCTTCACTGTGACGCCGGGAATCATGTCCCGGAACTCCACCTTACCGCTTCTTTCGGTCAAAATCGGTACGTTATATGGATCCCACTGAACGAAGGTATCTCCCTTTTTAACCGGGACGCCATCCCCTATCGATATCACGGAGCCGATAACAACATTGTAACGCTCAAGTTCACGCCCATCTTTAGCGTGAACCGAGACCGAACCGTTCTTATTAAGAACGATAAAGTTCCCGTCCACCGACTGAACGACTCGAAGATCGTTGAAGTGAACATTTCCGTCGTTCTTTGCTTTGATGATCGGCTGCTTAAAGAGCTGGGTCGCTGTCCCACCAATATGGAATGTGCGCATGGTCAACTGCGTCCCGGGCTCACCGATGCTCTGAGCCGCGATAATTCCAACAGCTTCCCCAAGCTTTACCATCCTCCCCGTGGCCAGATTGCGGCCGTAACATTGGGCGCAAACGCCGCGCTTCGATTCGCAGGTGAGTACCGAGCGAATCTTGAGCTGCTCCACCCCGATGCTCATCAGAGCGTTTGCCTGTGCTTCTTCGATCAACTGGTTAGCTCGAATAATCGTCTCTTTTGTAACAGGGTTCCCGATCGTTTCGCAGCTGACACGTCCGACAATACGAGTGGCCAGATCGACAACTTCGTCGTCCCCTTCGTAGATCGGCCGAACGATAATTCCATTGGCCGTCCCGCAATCAGGTTCGACAATGATTACATCCTGGGCCGCGTCCACCAATTTGCGGGTCAGATAGCCCGAATCAGCGGTCTTAAGGGCGGTGTCGGCCAAACCCTTCCGCGCGCCGTGAGTGGAGATGAAATATTCCAGGACCGAGAGACCCTCGCGGAAATTCGAAGTGATCGGCCTTTCGATAATTTCGCCGGACGGCTTGGCCATCAAGCCACGCATACCGGCTAGCTGCTTCACCTGCTGCCGATTTCCACGCGCGCCGGAATCCTGCATCAAAAACACCGGGTTAAGTTCACGCCGTCCTTCGTTATGCTCCAAGGTGCGGAACATAACGTTAGAGATTTCCTCACCGGCGTGGGTCCATATATCGATGATCTTGTTGTAGCGTTCGCCGTCGGTAATGATTCCGCTGCGATACTGCTTTTCGACAAGGGCGATCTGCTTGTATGCCTTATCCAGCTCGGTCTTCTTTTCATCCGGAATGATCATGTCGGTGATTCCGATTGAAACACCCGCGCGCGTCGCCCAGCTGAAACCAAGTTCCTTGAGCCGATCAAGCGTCTCAACCGTCTTCTGCTGGCCCGACACCTGGTAAGTTCGCCAGATGATGTCGCTCAACTGCTTTTTGCCCGCGACCTTGTTGAAAAAGCCCAATCCTTCCGGCCAAATACCATTAAAGATCACGCGACCTGCGGTCGTCTCAATGATCTTCGTATCCGCATTGCCGTAAATCGTCTTTTTGCCAAAATTCGGATTCTTGAATCGAATTTTCTCATGGATTTTGATGGCCCCTTCGGACAGACCGAACTCGATTTCTTGAAGCTCGGAAAAGAGCCGCAGTCGTTCTCCCTGCTGTGCTGTTTTACGAGGGTTCTGCGTCAAATAGTAGCAACCCAGCACAATATCCTGGGAGGGCGTGGTAATTGGTTTGCCACTGGAAGGCGAAAATATGTTGTTCGGCGCTAGCATCAGCAGCCGAGCTTCCATTTGCGCTTCCACGGAAAGCGGCACATGGACCGCCATCTGGTCGCCATCAAAGTCTGCATTGTAAGCAGTACAGACCAGCGGATGAATACGGATTGCCTCTCCTTCGATCAACATTGGCTCAAACGCCTGAATCGATAGCCGATGAAGGGTCGGGGCGCGGTTCAGCAGGACCGGATGCCCCTTTGTTACTTCTTCGAGTATATCCCAGACCTCCGGTGTCTGGCGTTCGATCATCTTCTTCGCACTCCGGACGGTGTGAACATATCCCAGTTCCTTTAAGCGCCGGATGATGAACGGCTCAAAGAGAACCAGCGCCATTTTCTTGGGCAGCCCACACTGGTGAAGCTTGAGCTCTGGACCAATCACGATGACCGAACGACCGGAGTAGTCGACACGTTTTCCAAGAAGGTTTTGACGAAACCGTCCCCCTTTACCCTTCAGCATGTCGCTCAGAGATTTCAAAGGACGATTCCCAGCGCCGGTAACCGCCCGGCCATGACGGCCATTGTCAAACAATGCGTCGACGGCTTCCTGAAGCATCCGCTTTTCGTTGCGGATGATGACATCCGGTGTCTTAAGCTGAAGAAGATTTTTGAGCCGGTTGTTCCGGTTAATTACCCGCCGATACAGATCATTCAGATCCGAGGTGGCAAACCGGCCTCCTTCAAGAGGAACCAAAGGACGCAGATCGGGCGGAATAACCGGAAGAACATCCAGAATCATCCACTCAGGCCTCGAATGAGAGCTCATGAAACCTTGAACAAGCTTTAGCCGCTTCGCCAGTTTCTTGCGGATCTGCTTGCTTTTGGTGTTATTCATCGCCTCTTCGAGTTCAGCATTCAAAGAATGCAGTTCGATCTGAGAAAGCAGCATCTTGATTGCTTCGGCGCCCATTCCAGCGACAAAGGTGTCTCCATACTGCTCCTGAGCCTCGCGGTATTCCTGCTCATTGAGCAGCTGTGTTTTTTGCAGCTGTGTCTGGCCCGGATCAATAACGATATAGTCCTCGTAATAGATCACCCTCTCCAATTGCCTTGAACTCATATCAAGCATCAGCCCGATGCGAGAAGGCATGCACTTATAAAACCAGATATGCGAAACCGGTACGGCAAGCTCGATGTGCCCCATCCGCTCCCGGCGCACGCGCGAAAGTGTCACCTCTACACCGCACCGATCACAAATCACACCTTTGTGCTTGATCCGCTTGTATTTGCCGCAAGAACACTCCCAATCTCGAGTCGGACCAAAAATCCGCTCGCAGAACAGCCCCCCTTTTTCGGGCTTGAACGTACGGTAGTTGATGGTTTCCGGATTCTTTACCTCGCCCTTGCTCCAGGAACGGATCGCGTCCGGCGACGCCACGCTAATTGCGACTTGGTCAAAACCGACCGAGCGCTCCTCTCCAAAGATCTCGCGTAGATTCGTTTCGTTCATAGTAACCCCGGCTTGACTGCTTTGACTGGGTGTTCGGTGTTCTTAAAAATTGTTTCTAAACTGTGCCTCATCCTGCCGCCGGCGCTACGTCCAGCGCAGAATCGCCAAATACCTGGGCCCGTCCGCCAACCTTAACGTCCAGCCCCAAGCTCTGCATTTCCTTGATCAAAACATTGAAAGACTCGGGCGTGCCGGCCTCGAGCGAATTATCCCCTTTGACGATGGATTCATAAATCCGGGTACGCCCTTGGACGTCGTCAGACTTAACGGTCAAGAGTTCCTGCAAGGTATAGGCGGCACCGTACGCTTCGAGCGCCCAGACCTCCATTTCACCGAAACGCTGGCCTCCGTATTGAGCCTTGCCCCCCAGCGGCTGCTGAGTAACAAGCGAATAAGGGCCAACTGCGCGTGCATGAATCTTGTCCGCCACAAGGTGACCAAGCTTCAACATGTAGATGTAGCCTACTACCACATTCTGATCGAATGCGTCACCCGTACGGCCATCGTACAATGTCGACTTGCCGCTCTCTGTCACCCAGGCAAACCCATCGATCTTCTTGGCGTCGGTCAGGTATTTTCGGATTTCAGGTTCTTCAATCCCGTCAAAAACCGGAGTTGCAACCTTGAAACCAAGGGCCTTGGCAGCCACTCCCAAGTGAGTTTCCAGCACCTGGCCAACGTTCATCCGGCTTGGAACACCAAGAGGATTCAACACAATCTCGACCGGAGTACCGTCATGCAAAAACGGCATGTCCTCTTCCGGTACTATCTTCGCCACAACCCCCTTGTTTCCGTGGCGTCCGGCCATCTTATCGCCAACGCTCAATTTGCGTTTGCTAGCGATATAAACTTTTACCTGTTTGATAATACCCGGGTCGATATCGTCACCGCTCTCGATCCTGTCGAGCGAACGCTCTTTCTCAAGATCGAGTTCAGCAAACTTGTGTTCGAACGAACTGATGATCTCCCGAATCTTGTTACGAATGGGGCTTGGATCGATGTCTACATGATCATAAACGCCAGCGAGCTTGCGGAGCAGTGTTTTAGTGATCTTTCGATTCGCAGGTATGATTATTTCGCCGGTTTCGGCATTGACTACATCGAGCGGGATTTTCTCACCCAGAAGAATGTTCGACAACGCTTCTGTCAGCTCTTCGTGCAGTTCGTCCTTCTTTTTCTTGTAGTCTTCACCAATCTGCTTTGCCTGGCGCTTTGTTTCAGCAGGCGTCAATTTCTGCTTCGCGACTTCCTTACGCGAAGAGACCTTAACATCCATGACGATGCCGTAAGTCCCGGAAGGAACCGTGAGTGAGGTATCTTTTACGTCAGCCGCTTTCTCACCGAATATAGCGCGGAGCAACCGCTCTTCCGGAGCGAGCTCGGTTTCACTCTTCGGAGTGATCTTGCCGACCAGGATGTCGCCGGGCTTCACCTCTGCGCCCACGCGAATCACCCCATCCGGACCCAGGTTTCTAAGCGCCTCTTCGCTGACATTGGGAATGTCACGTGTGATTTCTTCAGGACCGAGTTTTGTATCTCGCGCGCCAATCTCAAACTCATCGATGTGAATCGAGGTGTAGATGTCCTCTTTGACCACCTTTTCGGAAATCAAAATTGCATCTTCAAAATTGTATCCGTTCCACGGCATGAACGCGACCAGAACGTTGCGACCCAAAGCCAGCTCCCCGGCTTCCGTGTTCGGTCCATCGGCGATGACCTGTCCCGCCTTGACCCTGTCTCCCTTGCGAACAATGGGTTTCTGGTTGATGCAGGTACCGGCGTTCGAGCGCATGAACTTACGCAACTCGTAAACGTGCAATCCTTCGTCCGGACGGCTAACAAGCTTCTTTTTCGGTTCGTGCGATTTACCGTCTTTGGTGACGACGATCTGATCGGCAACAACTGAGGTTACAATCCCATCCGCCTCCGCAACGATAACCGCTTTGGAGTCGCGCGCGACCTTTCCCTCAAGTCCGGTTCCGACGAGTGGCGATTCGGATCGAATCAGAGGCACGCCCTGGCGTTGCATGTTCGATCCCATCAAAGCGCGGTTCGCATCATCGTGCTCGAGAAACGGAATAAGCCCCGCTGCGACCGAGACTAACTGCTTTGGCGAAATATCCATGTAATGGATTTTCGCTGGTTCCACTTCGAGAAAGTCACCCCGGTATCGACACGAAACTTTCTCGTCCGTAAAGTTACCCTCCTCGTCGATAGGCGCGTTTGCCTGCGCAACAAGGTAGTTTTCCTCACGGTCTGCGGTGAGATAGTCTATCTCCGTTGTCACGCGCCCGTTTTCCACTCGCCTGTAGGGCGTTTCAATAAAACCAAATTCGTTGATCCGGGAAAAGGTGCTCATCGAGCTGATGAGGCCGATATTAGGACCTTCCGGCGTTTCGATCGGACAGATGCGTCCATAGTGCGAAGGATGGACGTCCCGCACTTCAAATCCCGCGCGATCCCGGCTCAACCCGCCCGGCCCGAGGGCCGACAATCGGCGTTTGTGAGTCAATTCTGCTAACGGATTAGTCTGATCCATGAACTGGCTCAGCTGAGAGCGCCCAAAAAAGTCTCTGATTACCGCACTGAGGGCTTTCGGATTGATCAGCTTCTGCGGCGTCATGCCATCGATATTCACGTCAAACAGCGTCATCCGCTCTTTTACGAGACGCTCCGTTCGCGCCAAGCCGACCCGGCACTGATTTGCGAGCAACTCGCCGACCGTCCGGACGCGCCTGCTGCCAAGATGATCGATATCATCCAGAATCCCTTCACCTTTACGCAAGGTGATGAGATATTTCATGGCACCGATAAAATCTTCCTTGGTCAACGTGCGCTCAGCCAGATCTACGTCGAGTCCAAGCTTCTGGTTGATCTTGTATCTCCCCACTCGACCCAAATCGTATTTTTTCGGATCGAAAAAGAGCCGCTTCAACAATCCCCGCGCGTTGGCAACCGTCGGAGGATCGCCAGGCCGCAACCGCCGATAGATGTCCTTGAGGGCCTCTTCCTCGTCGTGAGCGGGATCTTTCTTAATCGATTTGATAATCGTGTCGTCGTCTTTGATGTCGACCACTTCGACTTCATCGATACCGAGGGTCAGGATCTGCTGAATCGTCGCTTTCGTTAGTGGCTCGAACGCGCGGGCGACGGTGATTTCACCGTCACGAACATCCTTGATGAGAACTCTGGTGCTGAGCTCGTCCTCTTCCAGGTCGTTTGTCAGCTTCAGTTTCTCGATATTGTAGAAGATATCGATGATATCCCCGTCGCCGCTGAAACCAATAGAGCGCAGGAATGTCGTCGCCAGAAACTTTCGGCGCCGTTTACGGCGATCGAGATAAATGTAAAGGAGATCGTTCGTATCGAATTGAACTTCGAGCCACGAACCTCGATCGGGAATAATTCGGAAACTGTAAAGCACCTTCCCGTTCAAATGGACAGAGGACTCAAAGGCGATACCCGGAGACCGATGCAACTGGCTCACGACCACCCGTTCGGCGCCATTGATCACGAAGGTGCCCTGCGGAGTCATGAGCGGAATTTCGCCCATATAAACCTTTTCCTCCTTCGTCCCCTTATCATCCCGCAATTGAAAGGTTACATGCAGAGGTGCGCTGAAAGTCTGCCCTTCGCGTTGGCACTCCAGGGCTGACATCTTCGGCTCACCGATGTCATAGCTGACAAAATCCAATACGACTTTATCGTCGTAACTCTGGATCGGGAAGACTTCGCGAAAGACGGCCTGCAATCCGACATTCTTTCGTCTGCCCGGTGGAACATCCTTTTGCAGGAATTCCACATAAGAATTGAGTTGAACCTCGATCAGATTCGGCGGCTCAATAGCTTCCTTAATTTTTCCGAAGTAAATACGCTCTGACATACGGTATCGTGTTTTCTAGCCGAAGGGACAATACATTGCTGCCGTACCGCGGAGGTCTACCGTTTGGGCGTAGGTCTCGACAACAAAGGGCAACAGAGATAGCCCCACCCCCACGGCTTGTCAAATCTGCCGCGTCGATGGAGCTGCCAGACTATTTCTTTTTGTAACTTGCGAGCGATATCTCGAAATTCCCGCGGTTAACGGACTATCACTTTAGCTGGAAAAAACATCTCTGCAACTAAATTCCTTTACGGAGAGGCTTTGCGGAGGGAACACCAATCGTCACAACCGGTGGCGACCTTCTTTTCGCCCCAGTTGCTGTCACATTCCCTCCGCCGAAATGAGAACAAATAATTACTTGATCTCGACCTTAGCTCCTGCTGCTTCGATCTTTTTCTTGATCTCTTCAGCTTCCTGTTTCGGTACCCCTTCCTTCACCGGCTTAGGGGCGCTTTCAACCAGTGCCTTAGCCTCTGCTAAGCCAAGACCGGAGACTGACGCCCGAACTTCCTTAATTACGGCGATTTTATTCGGGCCTACCTCCTTCAGGATTACGTCAAAAGCTGTCTTTTCCTCGACCACAGGCGCAGCTGCGCCGGCGCCCGCCCCAGGGGCCGCCGCAACGGCGACGGGAGCTGCCGCGCTGACACCCCATTTTTCTTCCAGCTTTTTCACCAAGTCAGCGATTTCAAGCACCGTGAGACCGCTGAGTTGTTCAACGATTTGATTCGTATCTGCCATTTTCTTCTTTCTTCTGTATCGTCGCGCTCCGAAGCCTCAAAGCATTTAAGAATTCGCAGCCGCGAATCCCGACGAGGAACCATGTTTTTTTATGTTCCAGGCGTGCGGCTTCCTTCACGCCTCGAACCCATGAACCGCTAACAAAAGAGTATTCCGTCTTCGGGCGCAACCCGAAACCCAAATCTCAATCGTCAACAGCATC
>Ga0126381_100008545_pt1 | contig 11457 bp, 9 predicted proteins | sample PanSoiMetPlot_28_FD_96465 | JGI IMG/M metagenome (GOLD analysis project Ga0126381, IMG submission 96465) | Tropical forest soil microbial communities from Panama - MetaG Plot_28 | ecosystem: Environmental > Terrestrial > Soil > Tropical forest > Bulk soil | place: Panama | collected 2016-02-17 | reverse complement strand
GCGACGCACAGCTTCAATCTCTCGAGCGGGAGGATGTTCCGCTTCCGCATGAACGACGGGCGACCGGTCGGCGTCGTGATCCGCGCGCTCGAAGCGGAGAATGTTGGCGTCGCGCAGCCGAACTACGTGTTCCGTCTGCAGCAAGACGCGGCGCTCGCCGCGCGCAGCAGCGCCGGGGATCCCACCCAGTACGTGGTGACCAAGCTGCGCCTCGTCGACGTGCACCGCATTGCGCTCGGCAGCAACGTCACGGTCGCGGTAATCGACTCAGAGATCGACGGCAAGCACCCCGAGCTTGCCGGCGCCGTGGTCGACGAGTTCGACGCCATCGGCAACCGCGACAAGCCCCATTCTCACGGCACCGGCATGGCGGGCGCCATCGCGGCCCACCGCAAGCTGATCGGCGTCGCGCCGGGGGTGCGCATTCTCGCGATCCATGCCTTCTCCTCCAACGGCAACGAGACCGCGCAGGCGACCAGCGAGCACATCCTCGCCGGCATCGATTGGGCGATCCAGAAGGGCGCCAAGATCATCAACATGAGCTTTGCTGGGCCCGATGATCCGATGCTGCAGCTCGCGCTGCAGAAGGCGCGCGACCAGGGCATCATCCTGATCGCGGCCGCCGGCAATATGGGCCCGAAATCGCCGCCACTTTATCCGGCGGCCGACCCCAACGTGATCGCGGTGACGGCAACCGACGTCAACGACCAGATTTTGCCGCAGGCCAATCAAGGTCCCTATATCGCGGTGGCCGCGCCCGGCGTCGACATCCTGGAGCCCGCCCCCAACGGCTCCTATCAGGTGACGACCGGCACCTCGGTCGCCGCCGCCCACGTCAGCGGGATCGTGGCGCTGATGCTCGAGCACGACCCCAATCTCGACGCCAACACGGTGCGCGACGTCCTGACCTCGAGCGCCCAGCACCATACGCCGAAGGGACGCGACGATGCATTCGGCTACGGCATCGTCGACCCTTACCAGGCCCTGACCGCGCCCGACCCCAAGGTCGCGCGTGCCCGCTCGCACGACCTCGTCACTCCCTCCGGCGCGATCATTCCGCGTCCGGTCTCGGTGCGGTGAGGTCGGGTCCTAAGGCTGGGCAGTCTTCCAGGAACGGAGGATATCCATCCGTTAGGCACGAATGCCTAGCTGACGAGGTCAAAGCTGGTTTGCGTCGGCAACAAAAGCCTATATGAGAACGCCGCATGAGGCTTGATCTGGAAGGAGCCGGAATGTTTCGAATTTGTGTCAGCGTGCTCGCGCTTGCTGGTCTCGCTTTTGTCGGCTCTGTCGCGCCCGCGTCGGCCCAATCCGGCGAAGACTTCTACAAAGGTAAGCAGCTCAGCGTCATGATCGGGTATGGGGTCGGCGGCACCGACGATCTGTGGGCACGACTCATCGCGCGGCATATCGGCGACCATATTCCCGGACATCCGACGGTGGTACCGGTCAACACGCCGGGTGCCGGCAGCCTCCTGCTGGCGAACCAACTCGCCAACACGCAGCCCAAGGACGGCACCGTCATCGGGCTCATCAATCGCGGCATCCCCTTCGAGCCACTGCTCGGCAGCACAGCCGTGCGCTTCGATCCGCTCAAGCTCTCCTTCATTGGCAGCCCCGACCGCGACACCGCGGTCTGCGTCGCCAACAAGAATGCGCCGGTCAAGAGCGTCGACGACCTCTACAAGGAGGAGCTCATCGTCGGCGCCACCGGCTCTGGCGCCGATACCGAGGTCTATCCGAGCTTCCTGAAGAACTTGCTTGGCATGAAGTTCAAGATCATCGCCGGCTATCCGGGCTCGCGCGAGATCAACCTCGCAGTCGAGCGCGGCGAGGTGCAGGGTCTGTGCGTGAGCTACGACACCATCGCGCGCGAGAACATCTTCAAGAACGGCACCGTGCACATCCTGTTCCAGGCCGCCGTGAAGCCCGACCCGCGGCTGCGAGGCGTCCCGTTCGCCGCCGATCTCGCCAAGAACTCCGAGCAGCGCCAGGCGCTCGACCTCTTCCTTGCGCGCACCAATGTGGGCCGCCCCTTCATCGCGCCGCCCGGTTTGCCGGCGGGCCGGCTCGCTATCCTGCGCACCGCCTTCGCGGAGACCATGAAGGACCCCGCGCTGCTGCAGGAAGCGGAAAGCTCCGTGCTGCATCCGCTCTACATCTCGCCCGACGAACTGCAGAAATTCGTGGCCGACGCCTACAAGATGTCGCCCGAGGTGGTGGCGATGACCAAGAAGGCCATGGGGCACTGAACGAGAATGTGCTAGCCTACCTCCGCACTTGCTGCCCCTATCGAAGGAAACGCGATGCGGGTTCGCCCCCTCCTGGCCGCCTGCTTTTCGATTGTCCTTTGCGCCGTGGCGCAAAGCGCAAAGCGGCAAGATCAACAATGCGACCAACACGGTCAGCTGACCCACCGACCGTGAGCACAGGCACGGTCGTGACGCCGCAGGCTCCCACCGCATGGTGACCAACCCGCCGCTCTCCTCTCGCACTAGCCCCGCGTATCGGTTGCCGCGAACCATTCGCGGCACACGCGTAGCGGTTTCTCGCGCGATGGAGCGCTAGCTGACCACGCGGCTCCGAGCCAAAGCGCCGCAGCGGCTGGCCTTGGCGTGGAGGCTCGCCTATATGCCAGGCGACTGTGTCGAGGCCCAAATCGGGAGGCAAGGAGGAGCCCGTGGACGCTGATCGCAATGAAGTCATCAAGAGCCTCGGCGGCGAGGCCGCGGTCCAGCGCATGGATCACGAGGCGCGCGCCGACGCGCTCGAGGACTTTCTGGCGGAGCGTCTCGAGGCCGTGCTGGCCGCCCGGCGGCCCGACCAGGTCTATCCAACGGTCGCCGACCACGAGGCGCGCATCGACCGGCGCGGCTACCGGCGCGGGGTCGGCCGTCTGCTCGTGCACGAGCACGGCTACATGATCCTCGACGCCGATAACAGCAAGCTCACCGTGCCGCGCCTCGCGCCGATGCCGGAGAAGCCGACCTTGATCGACTTCTTCAACCATCGCATCACGCCCGCCGCTCACATGCTGCAGAGCGCGAGCCTCGCCAGGCGCCGTGGCGCCTCGGACGAGACCATCCTCGCCTGCCTGCTGCACGATGTCGGGCAGTGCCTGATGAAGAGCGACCACGGCTGGTGGAGCGCGCAGATCATCGAGCCTTATGTCTCGGAGCGGGTGGTCTTCGCCGTCAAGTATCATCAGGCTTTGCGCTTCTATCCCGACCCGTCGGTGGGCTACGAGTACCCGGAGGGCTACTATCGGATTTTCGGGGTCGACTATGTGCCGCCGCCGCACATCAAGGCGGCTTATGAATATGCGCGCAATCACAAATGGTACATGGATGCGCGCCTGGTGACCCTGAACGATCTCTATGCGTTCGACCCCAATGTCCAGGTCTCGATCGACGAGTTCACGGACATCGTCGGACGCCAATTCCGCCAGCCCGAGGAAGGGCTCGGCTACGACAACTCCCCGGTCGCCCATATGTGGCGCACGATGATCAATCCCGACGCGCCGCTCTGAGCTCAAAGCTTGACGCATGGCGGTGCCCGCCGATGGCGATTGACCCGCCGGGCGGCTTCGCTAGCATGCCTCCCCAAATGCTTTGGCCGCCATGCGGCCTCAAGGTCATCAGAACCGGGAGGATGTCGATGTCGAGACGCTCTTTGAAAAGAACTTTGCTGGCCGCGACGCTGCTGACCGGAATGACGACGCTCGGCCTCGCCCAGGCGATCGTCAATCTCACGCCGCGAAACGCGACGGTGCAGAACTACAAGCCGGTGACCGACGCGATGCTGCTCAACCCGGATCCGGCCGACTGGCTTATGTGGCGCCGCACCTACAACGGCTGGGGCTATAGCCCGCTCGATCAGATCAACAAGAATAACGTCAAGGACCTGAAGGTCGCCTGGACCTGGTCGCTGACGCCGGGCGCGACTGAGACCACACCTATTGTGCACGATGGCGTGCTCTACATTTTCAACTATGCCGACAAGGTACAGGCGCTCAATGCCGCTACCGGCGACCTGATCTGGCAATATACCCGCTCGCTGCCCACCAAGCTGCTTACTGAGGGCGGTCAATTCCTCGGCAAGCGGAACATGGCGATCTATCAGGACAAGCTGTTCGTGGCGACGTCGGATGCTCACATCGTGGCGCTCGATGCCGCGACCGGCAAAGTGATCTGGGATCATGCCCACGCGAGCGGCGATTGGACCAAGGGCTGGCGTTATTCCGGAGGCCCGATCATCGCACACGGCAAGCTGATCCAGGGCATGACCGGCTGCGGCAATGCCGAGCCGGGCGGGTGCTTCATCACCGGCCACGACGTGAACACCGGCGACGAGCTGTGGCGGGTTTGGACGATCGCGCATCCGGGCGACCCTAACGAGAGCACCTGGAACGGCGTGCCGCTCGAGAGCCGCTGGGGCGCCTCCGCCTGGATATCGGGCGCCTACGATCCGGACCTCAACACCATCTACATGGGCACCGGTCAGCCCTATCCGTGGATCGCCGAGATGCGCGGCACTCTGCCGAAGAAGGATGGCTTCCAGAACAACGCGCTTTACTCGGACTCGACGCTGGCGATCGATCCCGATACCGGCAAGCTCAAGTGGCACTATCAGCACCTTGAGAACGACACCTGGGATCTTGATTACGTTTACGAGCGCATTCTCGTCGACCTGACGATCAACGGCGAAACGCGTAAGGCGGTGGTCACAACCGGCAAGCTCGGCATCATCGAGGCGATCGATCGCGTCAACGGCCAGTGGCTGTGGGCCAAGGAGACGGTGCCGCAGAACGTGGTCGAGAGCATCGACGCGAAGACCGGAGCGAAGAAGATCAGCGTCGCCGCTGTTCCCCATATCGGCCAGACGACCGTGAACTGTCCGGCCGACCCCGGCAGCCGCGGTTGGCCGGCAACCGCCTACAGCCCGAAGACGCAGATGCTCTACCTGCCGCTCAACGAGTTCTGCTCGAAGACCACGCCCGTCCCGCTCGATCCCGGCCAGGCCTATACGGGCGGCGGCCGCGCGATTTTCGATCGAACCCAGGTGCCCAACAGCGACGGCAATATCGGGCGCGTCGACGCCGTCAAGATCAGCGATGGCAGCAAGGTCTGGTCGCATCGGCAACGCGCGCCGGAGACGAGCGCCATGCTGCCGACCGGCGGGGGCATCGTGTTCACCGGCGCGCTCGACCGTTACATCCGCGCCTTCGACGACACGACCGGCCAGATGCTATGGGAGACGCGCACCAACAACGCGATCAACGGCTTCCCGATCACCTTCATGGCCAACGGCAAGCAATACGTTGCGGTCGCGACCGGCAACGGCTCGAGCCAGATGCGATCGCTCAACACACTGACGCCGGAGATCGGCATTCCCGACGGCGGCTCCGTGCTCTGGGTGTTCGCGCTGCCTGACAAATGAGCCGCGCTCGTCTTGCCCTCCTCTTGCAACGAGGAGGAGGGATTGGGCTTCTCGTTGGGTTGTTGCTACCGGCGTTTGCGTTCGCGCAAACGCCGTTCGTCCAGGACGAATGGAAATACGGCACGCGCCAGGATGGCGTGAGCCTGCACTATTGCGTCGACGAGCGTGATCCGGATCTGCCAATCGCCCGCAAGATCGGCGCCGCCATTGCGGGCGCCTTGCTGCTGGAAGGCAAGGAGCATATGGTCGGCGAGGATTGGGCTGGCGAGGACATCGATCAAATCTATCAGGTGCTGCTCGAGACCTGCGACGTCTTCCTCGGCTTCAAGCTCATTGCCGACGCCTATCCGGACTGGCTGACGATCACGCGCGGATACTACCGCGGCTCGTACGTGTTCGTGACCGCCAATGCGGATTGGAAATCGCTCGCCGATGTGCCGCGCTCGCAGGTCATCGGCGGCACCGTCGGCACCACCGCCGACATGCGGCTGATCCAGTACCTGGAAGCGCTCAAGCCTTCCGACCGCTGGAATCATTTTCCGTTGGGATCCGATGAGGAGGCGCTGCACAACGTGGTCGATGGCAAGCTCGCGGCGGCGCTCATCTGGGGTCCCTCGCTCTGGGCCTTGCAAAAGGGCAATCCGGATTTTGCCAAGCTGCGCCCCATCGCGCTCAAGCCGCTGCCGCCGGCGACCGCCGATGTCGGGGCGGTGATGCTCGCGCGCGAGACTTTTCTGCGCGCGAACCTCGATCAGGCCATCGCCTCGCTGACCGTGGACGGAACGATCGACACCATTCTCAAAAGCTTCGGCTTCCCGGCCACGTCCGTGCGCTGAAACTCTCCGATGAGCGTGCCCCCTTCTGCCGCGGTCGAGATCGACCACATCAGCAAGCGCTACGGCCGCACCGTGGCGCTCGACGACGTGGCTTTCGCGGTAGCGCGCGGTTCCGTATTCGCGCTGCTCGGCCCCAACGGCGCAGGCAAGACGACGCTGCTGCACATCCTGTGCACCATCCTCAAGCCCGATAGCGGCACAGCGCGTATCGGCGGCATCGACGTGATGCAGGGCCCGCTCAAGGCGCGCTCACACCTCGGTGTCGTGTTCCAGGAACCGAGCCTCGACGACCGCCTCACCGTCGTGGAAAACCTCGAGTTTCATGGCCTCGTCTATGGTGTCCCCCGGACGTTGCGGCGGCAACGCATTGCCGAGATGCTCGCGCTCGTGGAGCTCGAGACATGGCGCGACACGCTGGTGCGCGCGCTGTCCTCCGGCATGAAGCGCCGGCTCGAGATCGCCCGGGCGCTAGTGCACGACTCGCACATCCTGTTTCTCGACGAGCCGACCGCGGGGCTCGACGCCCAGTCGCGCGAGCGCATGTGGCAATATCTGCGCGACGCGCGCGGCGAGCGCGATCTCACCGTCATCGTCACCACCCACTACATCGACGAGGTTGAGAACTGCGACCGCGTCTGCATCATCAACAATGGGCGCATTCTCGCCAACGACACGCCAGCGGCTTTGAAGGCCCGGCATGGCTATGCGCGACTGCGCGTGTTGCCGCGCGATGAGGCGACCGCTGCCGAGTTTCTCGCCACACACGCCGACATCGCGACGCGCCAGGGCGAAGACATCGTGTTGCGCTCGGCCGGTGACGCGTTCACCGAATCCTTCCTCGCCCGCTACGGCACCCGCATTCGCCGCCTCACGGTCGAGGAGCCGAGCCTCGAAAGCGTTTTCCTCTCGCTCACCGGGCACGAGCTGCGCGACCAGGCGGCGGGCGCACGCGAGCGCACCTACGCGTTCGGCAAGCGCGGAGGCGAGCACACACGATGAGTGCAATCGCCGGCGGGCTCTACGCCATCTGGCTGCGCGAGGTGAAGCGCGCCGTCCGCGACCGCGGGCAGCTCATCGGCGGCGTGGTGCGTCCGCTGCTCTACGTGTTGATCATGGGCATCGGCCTCAATCCGTATTTTCGCGGTGAGATTTATGGCGAGGTGCGCTTCGTCGTGCCCTATACCTACGTACAGTTCCTGTTCCCGGCGGTGATCGCGCTCAACATCATGTACACCTCGGTGCAGTCGGCGGTCTCCGTCATCTGGGACCGCGAGTTTGGCTTCCTGCGTGAGGTCCTGGTCTCGCCCATGCCGCGCACGGCCATCCTGTTCGGCAAGATACTCGGCGGCACCACCGTCGCGCTGTTCCATGGCGCGCTGGTGCTCGCGCTCGCCCGCTTCGCGGACCTGCCGATGACGCTCGCCGATCTCGCCCTCGGCCTCGCCTTGATGTTCCTCCTCGCCTTCGCGCTGACGTCGCTCGGCGTCGTGATCGCCAACCGCATCCGCAGCTTCGAGGGTTTTGGCGTGTTCTCCAACGTGGTGATCCTGCCGCTCTATTTCCTGTCGAGCTCGATCTTCCCGCTCGATCCCTCGCTCACGAGCGCCCAGACGCGGGTGATCTACCCGGAATGGCTGGTCGTGCTGGTCGAGCTCAACCCGCTCACTTACGCGATCGACGCGCTGCGCGGCGCCTTCATCCATTTCCAGCAGTTCGATCCGCGGCTCGGGCCTCTGGTGCTTATCGTGATGTCGGCCGTCTTCTTCCTGACTGCACTCCTCGACTTCCGCCGCGCCTGAGCGAGCCGCGCATGCCCCAGCACGCCCTCATCCGCGATGCGCTCGGCGCGCTGCCGATCCTCGCGGTGTTGGCGGCGGTCTATTTGCTGCCGCCCGACACCTCGCTCGGCGAGGTTCGGCGCGCCGGCGCGCTGCACGTGTGCCTGCCGCCGCTCGCGCCGCCTTTCGTCACCGGCGACGCGAAGGCGCCGGGCATCGACGTCGAGCTCCTGGAAGCCCTCGCCGGCGATCTCGGTCTGATGCTCGCGCCAGTGCCGGAGCCCGCCATGGGCCGCGATTTCAACCCGCGCAGCTGGCACGTCACCCGCGCCGCCTGCGAGGTGCTGGCGGGTGGCGTTGTGGCCTCACCGATGACGCGATCCTTTCTCGAGACGAGCTCTCCTTATGCGGAAACCGGCTGGGCGCTGCTGACGCCGACGTCGCCCGCCATCGATCTCCACGGCGTCACGGTCGGGGTCTTCGCGCCGCCCTCGGGCCTCGAGCGAACCGCGCTGTCGGCCCGGCTGCGCGCCGCCCAGGCGGAGATCGTCATTGTCGCGAACGCCGAGGCGCTGGTGACGGGCCTGCGCGAGCAGCGCTTCGCCGCCGGCGTCACTGAGAAGCTCAACGCCGATCGGATCGCAGCCCGCGAAGGTTTCTTCGTGGATTGGTTCCCCGGCAACCTGCCGCGCGATCCGCTCGCCTTGGGCCTGTGGAAGGGCGATCTGACCCTCAAGCGCGCCATCGCGGATGCCTTGGAGCGACGCACGCGCGACGGCACCGTCGCCGCAATCGTGGGCCGTTATTTGGGACGCTCGTAGCCCGCATGGAGCGAAGCGTTCCGTGCGAGGGGTTGCTCGAAAGCTGAAACTTTCCGCGCAGGGCAACGACATCGGCGGTTCGGTCCGCATCCCGGCCTTGTACAACGGCGTCGTCGGCCTGCGGGTCTCGCTTCGCCGCATCCCTTCCTACAATCCGAGCCAACCCGGCGCCCGCCCGATCGGCGTGCAATTGATGGCGGTGGAGGGGCTGCTCGCGCGCAGCGTGCGCGATGCGCGGCTGGCCCTGGCGGCGATGGCGCGGGGCGACCCAGTCGACACGCGGTGGGCGGACGTTCCGCTCACAGGGCCGCCCGCGCCGCGTCCGATCCATGTCGCGCTGGTCGCGCACAATCCCGGCGGCTTCACGCATCCCACCCAGGCCGAGGCGGTGCGGCAGGCCGGCCGGCATCTCGCGGCTGCCGGGTATGCTGTCGAGGAAGTCGCCCCGCCCGATCTCGACGAGATCATCGACGCTTACCATCGCATACTGGCGACCGACGTGCTGCGCGTATTGGCGCCATTGGTTGAGGAATCGGGCGACGCCGACGCGCGCACGTCGACACGGCTGATGCTGGAACTGGTGCCGCCGACCGATCTGAACGGCGTGCTGACCGCGCTGGCGAAGCGCGACCTGTTCCTCGGGCGCTGGCTCGCCTTCATGCAACGCTATCCGCTGGTGGTCATGCCGACCCTGGGCGATCTGCCGCCGCCCCACAATCTCGACACGACGCGGGAAGGACAGGCGCGCGTATTGGACTCGCTCCGGGTCGGGTTGATTTCGCCGGCGCTGGGACTTCCCGCACTCGCCGTGCCGATTGGCATGTACGGTCGCCCGCGCCCCGGCGTGCAGATCCTTGCGCCGCGCTTTCGAGAGGACCTGTGCCTGGACGCCGGCGAGGTCATCGAAGCGGCGGAAGGCGTCGTCACGCCGATTGATCCCCGGCCGGCGTAAAGACCTTGTGCCGAGGATGCTGAGGTCTGACGGGGCTCGGATGAGTAGAGGCCGGTCACAGTTTTCTGCTGCGCTCGCTTCATGGCGGGGAGGTTGGTGTGCGACTACACCTTTGTTGTTTCCTTTCGGCGCCGTCCCGGGGAGCCATTCGGGGTTTCCACATAGCTTGCGCCTCCGTCAGCGCCGACGGTGTGTGACACTCGTCGGCGGAAACATGCGGAAAACTACGGAAAGTTTTCCGGATGTGTGACAGTTCTAAGCTATTGTTTTTTAATGGAAATTGTCAGCGTTCGAAGCCAGGGCGGGTAGGGCGATCCGGGATTACGCTGCGCTCCATCCAGGCTAGATGCCGACGTCCTCACCGAGCACTAAGCTCACCAGGAAACGCACCGCGGGATCGAGCAGATGCCCCGCCGCGCCGGCGAACATTGCCGCGGCCACGCTCACACCGACAACGAGCGACACCTGCGGCAAGCGCTCCCGCAAGCCCGGCAGCGCTGCGACCAGGAGATGCCCGGCCGCGAGTGGCGGTACGGGCAGCACGCTGAGAAGCGCAAAGGCGAGCGCGACCTCGATCGTCGTTTGGATCAGCGTAAAGGCCGCCGCCGCCCCGGTATCCGGCAGCAGCGGCAGCAGGAGCGGCCGGCCCCATCGCAACGCTTCGACGCCCAGCACGATGGCCAGAACGCCCGCCGCGACAACCAGCAACAAATCAACAAATCCATGCCGGAGCACACGCGGATCGATCGCGATCCACCGGCCCCAGCCGGCCGCGAAGATCAGCGCCACCGCGCCGCCGAGGAGATCGACATGCGCCAGCGGGTTGATGGTGAGGCGCCCGTCGTGCTTGGGCCCGGCATCACCGAGCGCGAACGCCGCCGCCGCGACGGCGCAGCCGTGCAGCATCGAGATCACGAGCACTGCGGCGATGCGCATCACAAGCTGCGACAGCGTGAAATCGATCACCGCGCGCTGCCGATGCGCTATTTCTTGAGGCTCATCGCCGCCTGGACATTGGTGTCCACCGACAGCTCCGTGTCGCTCGACTTGTATCCGTTCTGCTCCAGGATGTAGGCGATGAGGTCGGCGTAGGTCTCGTCATTGAGCTCGCCAGGACGGTCGGGCGGCATCTTGGCTTTCATGAAGCCGGACAGCGCCGCCACATTGCCGGCTTCCCAATGGCGCGCAAAGGACAGGCCCTTGAGCGGCGGGCCGCCAAACTCGCCGTTGTCCAGATTGGAGCCGTGGCAGTCGAGACAGTTGTGCGCATAGGCCTGGTACCCGCGCTCCGCCTGCGCGGCGGTGAACGACGGCAGGCTTTGCGCGTCCTTGCTGGTGGCCGGTGCGCCCCGCTCGCGCAGCGCATAGACCTGCTCCTTGCCGAGCTGCTCGGCGCGGGCGGCCGTGATCGCCGACGGCATGATCAGCATGAAATCCTTCGGCAAGCGCTGATCGTTGCCCCAGGCGGTCAGCACATAGTCTATGGCGGCCGCGATCTCCTCGTCCTTGAGCTGGTCCCAGGACGGCATGTTGCCGTTGTATTTCGTACCATCGACCTCGATCGCGCCGGCGAGGCCGAACAGCAGAACGCGGGCCAGATAGCCGCCGCCCTTCTGCGCGTACATGTCCGG
>Ga0126381_100008544_pt1 | contig 11457 bp, 3 predicted proteins | sample PanSoiMetPlot_28_FD_96465 | JGI IMG/M metagenome (GOLD analysis project Ga0126381, IMG submission 96465) | Tropical forest soil microbial communities from Panama - MetaG Plot_28 | ecosystem: Environmental > Terrestrial > Soil > Tropical forest > Bulk soil | place: Panama | collected 2016-02-17 | reverse complement strand
GCCGTCGCCCTGATTGCGATAGAGCGTCGGCGGTTGGGGATTAAAGTCATCGGGATGACAATAACTGCGCATCCCAGGTCCGTGATCGCCACAATAGAAGTTGCGCTCAGGCGACCAGTCAACATAGTTTGCGACCACCAAGTCCAGCCGCCCGTCGTTATCAAAATCAAACCAGGCAGCGCTCGATGCCCAACGGCCCAGATTTTGGACCCCAGCCTGCGCGCTCACGTCACTGAAACTTCCATCGCCATTGTTGTGATAAAGCAGGCAACGTCCATAGCCACAGACCAGGAGGTCGGGGAAGCCATCATTGTCATAGTCGCCAACAGCTATACCCATCCCAAAAAGATCCTCAGCGCTGACGCCGGCTTTCTCAGTGACATCGGTGAAAGTTCCGTCGCCATTATTTCGGTAGAGCGCGCTGCGTAGCCGCTGCTTGGGAGTGTAGACGCGCGTGGCAGCGCCGTTCACCAGATACAAGTCCATCAGTCCGTTCTGGTCGTAGTCGATCCAGCCGCAACCCGAGCCCATGGTTTCGATCAGGTATTTCTCCTCGGAAGCAGCATTGTCGTTGAGAAAATTGATGCCAGAAGCGCGGGCGACATCGGCAAAGGTTATCCCAGCATGGCTAGTCACCCGGATCCGGGCAGGGGCCGCAACCGCCAGCCCCGCCGATGCCAGATACCTGAGCAGGTCTCGTCTAGACAGGCCCGTCACTGACTCACCTAAATAGGATTTCGTCGGGGATCATAACCTGTTTGGCCCACGACGAGCTCGATAACATGCACCGCACTCTGCAACAAAGGCCCGCAACTATGCCCCCTGGTTCTCCGAACCCGGGAGCGCGGGTTGTTGAGTTGTGCGCCAACTTGGAGTTCTGAGTCGGCCTGGATTGGTGTGGCGTGTTCACTCCCAGTCTGCAGCGCTCACTCCGCCCAGAACAACTCGTTACCTGCCCTCGCCATGTGCAAACAGCCCGCGAGTTTCGATGCTTTTGGGTGCTTGCTCCCCGGCACCCAACAAGTTGGTAGCAATGGCAGAACCCAAACCGTGAACGTGCCCATTCCGGTTTGTTGACGACTTTCGTTCGCCTCCGGCGGAAGCGCAATCTGGCACTCTATGATGACATCGGATTTGTTTCTCACACGAGGTGCAGTGGGCACGGGAAGCGGCAGAGAATTACTTGAAAGTGATACGGGCTGACATTCTAGCCCGAAAACCCTAAACGGAGAGGTGTGAATAGCTCTCTAGAACCCGCTCCATACAAATATCCGTTCAGTTTGGGGGGAGGTCGCAATTTGAACGCGTGTTCTTTCTTTTATTGACTCGACCAACTTTCGACCTATTACCAGCCAAGATCGGAGGCACGGCTGCTAAGCTCAGAACTCCAGATTTGCTCGCAACTCGATCAAACGTGCTCCGGCTGTGGTTGTATTCGCGGTATTCGGGTTAAATGCGCCGCGTACCAGCCCAAACGCGGTAGAACGTACCAGCGGGCTGAACCCTCCTCCGAAGGAGGTGTAAGTGGAACCATTCGCAAAACCTGGGCTGAACACCGGATGATTAAACGCGTTCAGCATTTCCGCTTGCAAATTGAAATGCATTCTTTCTGTAATGACGAAATTCTTTGTAATGGCCATGTCGTCGAAAGTTTGATGCGGACCGTAGAGCCAGACGCGTTGACCAATTGTGCCCGGTGTGGTGTTAGGAAGAATGTAGGCTGGGTTGGCCCCTCCTCCCTTCGGCGAAGCCAGGTACCTTGGATTGATTAAAGAAACTTGGGTGGTGCCGGGGACTCGATACACGCCCACCGCGCTTTGCAGCTGCGACGCAGTCACTCCGTTGAGCACCACGCCTGCATCAGCAAAATCGTTAAACGTCCTGTAGCTTGATCCCGACCCCAGCAGGAAGGGGTATCCGGTCTGGAAGGTGAATATTGTTCCAATTGTCCATCCGCCCACGACTCGATCCAGGACAGAGTTGTTGTTCAGGAAGGTCTTACTCTTGCCAAACGGAAGATCATAGTTGCCGCTGATGTGCACCACGTGGCGGAGATCAAACAGCGAAGGCCCATAGCTCAGGCGCATGTTGCGGATCGTGAACAGAGCTCCTTCACCTTGCCAATTGTTTTGCGAGCCAATCCCCAACGTGTGGCTCCATACATAATTGGCATCAAACTGTAAGCCGTGCCAAGCACGCTGCCGGAAATCAATCTGCACGGCGTTGTAGTTGGAATACCCCGCGGCTTCGGTCAAACTGGGATAGCCGAACCCCGTGCCCTGTGCGTAGGGATTGGTCTGGAAAAAGTTAATGGGGTAGCCGGCGCCAGCCTTGGTGAACTTGAGGTTGTTCGCGCACGGAGCGAAGCCTGAGCCTACCAGATTGCAGAAATAAGGCGCCGCTCCGACACCGGCTAAGTTGCTGGCCATGAGCCCTGCCTCCCCGTTGTTAAGGTCGGTGATGAAGTTCGCCGCAGCGTAGTCCCTCAATGGCACGCCAGGACCGCCAGAGCCTTCTCCGGCAAATGCAGCGTCGAAGATCGGGGTCGGCTGCTGGCCCGCGAAGCCGTTATTGGCGAAGGAATTGATCCCTCTCGCCTTGTTGATGGCTAGGTTCTGCTGCGCCGCCTTGAACTGCGTCAAGAATCCGTTCTCAAAGATGTTAATCTCATCGGTGGCAATGGGGATCCATTGACGAAGCGTTCTGCTGCCTACGTAACGCACTTCAAGCGCTCGGCTCTCCCCCAGTTGGCGCTGAACTCCGAGGTTCCAGGATTCAGTGTAAGGCTGCTGAATGTTGTACTTGATCCCGAACAGGCCCGGCCCACCCAGGAACGTGAAGTCAGAAATGGGCTCGGTGGGCAAGAAGGTCTGCGGTTGCCTTCCATACAGCCCGCGCCAGGCGCTCGCATTATAGTTGCCGATCGCCAGCGTCCCAGGGACATACGTACCCTGCGGACAGTTGGGACTGGTGCTGCACGTCGCATTTAAGAAGAAACTCTGATAGTAGAAAGAACCGTAGTCAGAAGCCTGGTTCCATACGTACTGCTGTGGTTCAGTAAATTTCCGCAAGGAGAAACCGCCGCGGATAACCGTGTTGCTGGTGCCGCGCGGGTTCCAGGCAAAGCCAAATCCCGGCTGAGGGCTTACATTCCAGTTGTTATATGCCTGGCTGATTTGCCTTAGCTGGGGAACAAGGTTTGGGGCTTTCAGGACGCCCGGATTAAAAAGGTTTCCGACACCGGAAGGCCCCCACATCGAAGCCTCATCGACCGAGTGATAGAGGTTCGTGGTGTCCCGGTCGGCTGCAGTGAAGTCCCACCGCAGCCCGTAATTCAGGGTTAAGTCTCGTCTTATGCGGTAGGAGTCTTGGAAGAAGAGACCCCACCCTTTGCTCAGCTCATCGAGGTTATATGCGCCAATACATGTGCAGTAATTTTTCCCGCTCGGCTGATAGGTATAGCTCCCGCCTACAGTTGAAACGCGTCCAACCAGAATCGCATACAGCTGTTGAGCAGTTGTTTGCTCAGTCGCCGTCGCATTTGGCATCGTGCTTCCTGCCTGGAAGGCACTCTGCGCAGGATCACCGTTTGCTAGCCCGAAGCTAACTCCCGGAAAACCAAGAACCCCGTTGTAGTAGTGGTCCAGTTCGCGCCACCAGGAAAAGCCGAAATTCATCGTGTGGGAACTGCGCTGCCACGTCATTGTGTCTGAAGCGTTAAAAATCGGATAGTAGTTACCCGTTGCAGTATAAAAAATCGTTCCCGACATCTGCGTGTTAAAAGGTTGCGGCACACCGGAATAGTTCCACCCGAGTTGTGGAGCATCGAGGGTCAATGGCTGCGCGCCATTAGCAAAAATCTGTGCGTTGTAAAGAAATCCACCGCGGAAATCATTGATGAGGTTGGGAGAGATTGTGTAGTCGAAGCCGAAAGCCGCAGTGTAGTTCTTGTTCACGTAACCGGCGCCAGTTTTTGACCAGGCAGGGCCGGGGAAATCTGGAACGTTAGCACCGGGCGAGGTCCGCTTGGTCATGTTCCACGCGATGTTGAAGCGCATGCGCGCCGACGGGGTGTAATCTGCGCGAACTGTCGGGTAGTACCAGGTGTTTGGATTCGGCTCTTGCCAGGTAAGTGTTTGGAGATTTGGGTCGCCAAGCGCGTTTGGTGTCAGATTGCCGTATTTCAAACTGGCGTTAATCGATTGCAGCACGTTACCTGGGCTGTAAGTGCCCGCAGAGTCCAAAGCAGTGGGCAGGTTGGCTCCAGGGTGCGTGGTGTTGTAGTTCCGCGCCAGCATCAAAAGATTCAGCGTGTGCGTCGTGCCGTCCGTGCCGACGTAGGTGAAGTTACCCTGCTGTGCCGCCGGCGTCAGAACGTAGTTGGTCGCGGTTGCCGTGCCGGGCTGCTTGGCCATGCCAAAGGTCCCAAAGAAGAACAGCTTGTTCCTGAGAATAGGCCCGCCTAGGCTTCCCCCAAACTCATTCAGGACCAGGTGATTTTTGGGTAATGGATTGGACGGGTTCAGAGCAGTCGCCGCGTTGTTGAGCCAGCTATTGGCATCGAGCGCGGTATTTCTGAAATCTTCGAAAACTCGCCCGTGAAATCTGTTCGTGCCGCGCCGGGTCACAAAGTTGATCTGCATATTGGCTTGGCCGAACCCCTGGTTCAGATCCAATTGCTCGGTCTGAACGGTCATCTCCTGGATGTCTTCAAGGCGCGGCACAACCGCGGGTTGCGCATTGCCTCCAAATTTCATACGACTGGAGCTGCCAATCACGCCGTCAATGTTGTTTCCTTGTGCGATCGCGGGCAACCCGTCCCAAGTCCCGTTGTTGCCAGATCCGGTATAACCGGGCACCAGCCGCGAAAGCGCAGTCAGATCGCGGCCAAAAAGCGGCAGGCTTTCGATCTCTTTTAGGTCGACGGTGGTACCGATTGCGTTTGAAGTGTCCTCGATCACTGGACTCGCACTGGAATTCACCTCCACGGTTTCGTTTTGAGTCCCGACCTTTAAGATCGCAGAAATGCTCGTTGTCCTCGCGGCTTGGGCAATCACGTTCTCAAATACTTGATTCTGGAAACCGCTCTTTGAAATCGAAAGCCGGTAGGTGCCCAGGTTGAGGTTTACGAATGTGTATGAGCCGCTTGAACCGGTTACTGCTTTGTGCGAGTTGCCCGTGGCGAGGTCGGTCAATTCCAGGTCCGCACCTGCGACCACACTCCCGCTCGGATCAACCACGGTTACGCTTAGTGTACCTTCGGAACCATGCTGCGCCCAAGCGCATGGAAGCATAAAGAAAAACACGGTGAGAACGCTGGATGCGATACCAGCAAGCAGAGAGCAAGACCTTGCCGACATAGGATCTCCTCCGGCCGGAACCTTGTTCAAACCCTCTTAAGCTGCCATCCCCACAACCACGAGCCCGAAACTCCCTAGATAGAAAGACCTAGTACGCGGGTTTTCGGGAAACGTTTTCTCATGGTTGGATTTTGTATACTTTATTCTTAAAAGTTGTCAAGTCAAATCTTTGCAATGCGCCTTGGCACCAGCCGGGTAGGATGCTGCCAGCCTCTGGCAGCGGATTTTGGAAGCGTTTGCTGAATGCTGTCGCCGTCTTAGGATTGCTTCAGCAGTTCGTCGACGGCATCCCGCACACTAGAATCGGGTGCAGATCGCGCCAAAACCGGACCACCGACTGCCGAGATCCTCAGACGCACCGTTTCCGACCTGACGGTGGCTGGCCTGTGCATATGCCCGAAGCGGTTCCGCAAACACTCGGTCGCGATCGGATTGGCGATCGGGCGGAAGATGCAGTAAGAATTCACGGGCAGGTTCAATCATCGCGGTATCGGATTGATCATCACGAAGAGCTCGAACGCACGATTCACGTTCTTCGCCTGCAAACGGTGGATCACCAAAAACTCAAGGGCAGTGTCGCGAAACTTGCCTGGCCGCCGGGCCTGTTCGACGCTGTCGGCTGCAAGTTGAACCAGTCGGTCGATCGATCAAATCGGGAGCAATAAAGCCCAGAATGGACTCTCGTCGATCCCACCCCGGCTATTCTGATAGGCAATTTCAAGGGCATCTCTCGCCTTCCTCTTGTCAACTGCCATGTGGCTTCTCCAAATAACAAGAAACAGAGCCGCCTGCGAGGCGGGCTCAAGCACTCCCGCTTCGAGCTTTGCCGGATCGACCAGACGGAGAGCCTCGCTGCGCGCGATATGGGCGGTCCGTGGTTTCTTCGAATGGCATCGGCTGAGTTAAGTGCCGCGCCAGCAGGAATCGTGAGAGAGACGACAGCTAGTAGAGGAGCATCGCGTACCTGGCACAACGTCAGCTCCATTGACCCAGCACTTCGAACTGTCGTTCTCTCCCAGTCGCAATCACGACGGTGTCGCCGTGCAGCCCGTCGAGCGTGGCTGGCCGGCCATTTACGGTGACACTTTTTAAGGGAGTATTTCTTGGTAGGCGTAGCTTTACATGGATCTGGTTCGGCACACCTGGCTTTTCGAGCTCGGCCAAAGCTCGTATGGTTTTCTGCTCCGTCTTGGCAACCAAGTTCAAACTAACCCGGCCCCAGCGGGTGGGCGCACCTTGGATCTTCACGGGTTTTCCGGAAATGACCCACGCACGCGGAAGGCCTTTCGCAAAATAGAGTCGCTCCATGTCAGAGTCTTCCAGCACCAGCATCCAACGCAGCAGGAGCGGAATCGTCTGTTGTGCCGGAATACAGAACAACGCCGTTCCTCCATCGATGCCCGAAACCTCTCCCGCCACCCAACTGCCGCGAGTGTGATCGTGATAACGATGCGAATAGAGGAACAGGAGAAATTCCTCGATTCGATCCAGCCGCAAAAGCATTTGCGCGTAGCCATAGGAGATAAATCCCAGGATGGCACGATCGCCAGCCCGCGCAGGGATGACATTGGCGACTACGCCGAGTGTGGTAGCGCCATACGCCCGCATGCAGTCGATCACCAGATTCGCCAAGTTCCGTGGCAGCACATCGGCCTCGAGCAGTTCGCTATAAGGACGATGCGGCCACTGTTGCGGGCTGGGGCGCTCCGTGGCCATGGCCTCACGAAACATCAACTTGGTTCCCGGCAGAGGTCCGACGTAGGGCGGATTCTGATCTTTCCAAATATTCTTCTCGATCGTCGAGACGGTCCGATCCTCGATCTTCTGGCTGCGCTCGCGCCATTGACCTGCTTGCTCCTGCGTAGCCTGGGATCGTGCGACTTCGGTCCAGACTCGCGCCAGATCACGCAAGCCGCGGGCCGCAAACGCACTGTTTGAGAAATAAGGTTGCCACCACGTGGCGGGAGTGGGAGCCAGACACGCGTCGGACTCACTCCACCCATGAATGAGGCCGTAACCGGGATCGTCGGGTGGTAGTTTCAGACTCTCGTCATGCATTTCGGTCAGCATGTTTGCCGCGGCAAGGATTTTGCTTTGGTGTTTCCTAAGCAACGTTGCATCATGGCTGTAGTGGTAGTAACGAGCTAGTAGCGAGAGAGTTAGGCCGAACTGGGCAGTTTCCGGCCCCCGCATATTAACCATACCTCGGTCATCAACAAATTCGGAAAAGTAGTTGTCGATGGTGAGCCGCGCCTGCTCCAGCCTGCCCCATTCCAAATTGGTATAAACCGCACTGGTGAAGATGTCCTGAAAGCCATCGTATTCGGAGCCGTAGTAATCGCGATCTACGGCGCCATACTTCGGATACACTCCGCCCGGCCGTACCATCAGCTCTTTGGCGAAGGAATGGCGTGCCATGTCCACAAATGAGTTGTCGGGAAGCGAGACTTGAATGAGATCATGCAAATGGCGGTCCCAGTAATGGGCAAACGCCAGAAGCGCACGATAGAACTTTTCCGGTTTCGGATCTTGGCGTGCGGGAGGAAACGCCGGATAGCTGTAGCCGTAGTAAACGCGGGCAATTTTGCCCTCTCTGATTTCTGCCGTTCGGTGCCAGGTCTGGACAATGAATTTGTCCTGCGCCTCCACATCTCCAAATACGATCACCTCGACATACGAACCCGAGGCGAGCGGGATGACTTTACGGACCGCCGGCAGCCAACCACCGACGAGCCCGTCGAAGCGATTAGCTACAGTTTCACCGTTGATTTCAGGTAAGTATTGATTGGGATGATAAGTTCGTGTATTACCCGATGGATAAATCGGCTGGGTATCATAGGCCTGGACGGTTCCAACGAACGTATCCCAGCGGGGTCGCGGCGGAGGTAGATTGGCGCCGGGCGGACGATTCGGTCGGCGCGATCCTTGCGGAGGAGCTGCCTTCTTCACTGACTCGATGTCGGGATCATCCCCACCGGCCAGGAGGTCGTCAGCCAAAAGATCTCGACCCGAAAGTCCGATCTCATCCATGTTTAGGCCGAGATGTGGTGGATCGCTGTCGGCGAATACCGCTTCGGCGCTCTTGGTCAATACCCGTAAACTGCGCCCAGAAACAAAAGTGATTCGCCCATCACGTTCCCGCAAATCCTCATACACCTTCCAGTGCGCGCCATTGAAGTCGAACTCGGCAAGCTCAGTATGTCCCGAGACATCAGGCGGCATGGTCACTGGTTGCTCGTCCGCAGGGTCGGGGAAACGCGAATCAAGAGTCCTCGCCTGGCGAAAAAAGGCGACGCCTGCGGTGCTCTGTAGAAGGAATTCTCGACGGTCCATAACAGATGCTTCCTTTCAGACAGCCCTCAGCAAACCGTGGTTGCCATTGCTTGCGAAATTCCGGAATGCACATCGGGCATCTCCAAGGTCAGGGCTAGACGGCGCCGATCAGCTTGATCGAATTCCTCACGGTGAAGCTCTACTGTGGGTCTGCCGTCATGGTCGACCGGTGTCCGGTTGTGGTCTCCCAGTAATCGATCCAGGCCTTGCGAATCCCGCCGGTTCGTTCGATCAAGTCTTCACTCGGAGCACGCCCGTGCTCTACCACCATAACTAATCCGGTATTGAATTGCTTCTGCGCGTGATCGACGGCCGGCAATCGCAGGCCTTCTGCTGCAATCACGTCATGGATGGTGATCTTGGTTCCATCGGCTCGGAAGATTGCGTGGCCATTTGCGTCTTTGCCCACGGGCACCAGGTTTCTCAGAAGGAAAAAATCCGGTACTTCAGCGGCCGAGATCATGCCCATCAGGTAGAGATCGAGATGCGACCACCCCGTGGCTGGGACATAGTAGTCATCGTCGAGCTGAGTGAAGGTGCCATCGAGATTGTCCTGCCAGACACCGCCTCCCATGGCCGATGCTTCGATTGGTCGCTTATAAGGAAACGCCGCGGGCGCCTGGAGACCTCGATCCCAATGCGTCGGGCCAAGCTGGATGACGTCACCGTTGACCTTTGCCGTAGCGTCTGCCCCCCAGCGGTGTCCCATTTCGTGTCCGATTTGTGACATGGCGTAGTTAAAGGGAGGCATCTTGCCGGATGAGCCTTCGGCTAGTTGGTGCTCGTAGAACGTGATGTCGTGATTGCTTCCAACCGGCGCTCCGGCCGGAGGACGGTCAAACATCTGGTTGGATCCGACGTAGACGGGTTGTACGAACTGCCACTGAAACCTGCCCTGGCTGCAATAACTGGAAAGATCACCCTGGCTCACGCCAATTCCCGTAACCCTGCCACCTCTTGGTCCCGTGCTCGGCGTTCCGGCTTCCTGATTGTCAACCCGAAAATCCGAGTAGTAGGCGAGAAAGTCAAAGCGGTCCCCCAAGGCGTTGATCACGGTGCAGGTCAAGTCGCGGGGATTGGGCAGTCGAAGATAGTGGAATGTTTCATAGAGGAGCGGATAAGGTCCGCTGTTCGACCGTACCAGAGAGAGGTCGAGTTCGGGACTTTCAACTCGCGGTAAATCCACAGTTCGCCTGGGAACTTCCGCCCGACTATTCTCATCGCGGGCGGCAGCGGCGTCGGCGGTAACTTCAACCTGGCGAACCCCTCGAAGTGGGGGCGGCACAATCCCTTGAATCGAAATCGTGTTCTCGCCGGTTTGGAGGCGACGAGATAGTCCGGGTCCGAAGGCAACGTACCTCGAACTCCGGCCTCCCAGCGGTCGCGGTGGTCGAACGCCGCGGACAGTCCAGACAACGTCAGACGGGTCCTCACCCGGCGTCGGCGCTCCTATCCGAGTGAAGTGCACACGATAGACGATACCGCCGAGATTGGGATCGCCCTCTTTCAGTACGGCTCCACGCGTCTCGAGCGTTATCTTCAAAATCAACGGATGAATCACGGAAATGGTGACCTTCTCGAGGTCCAAATGCGCGGCTATGCCGGGGTGTGGTGTACCAGCCAGTGTGGCGATGACTCGCTCATGTTCGGTTCGAAGCTCCGGAAACAGACCAACAATGGCATCCTTTGCCGCCATCTCTTGGTAGGACATTTCCACCGTACCGTTACGGAATAGTACCGCCTGAAAGCGGTTCACGGTTTTGACCCAAGTGAAGTCTTGGATATTACCGAAGGGTTCGGTCAGATCCCAGGTGACAACAAGGCGATCTTGTAGCTCCTTCGCATAGCGAGTTCCGGACATCCTTGGCTTCAGGAATACGCAGATACCCGTGACCGAATTGACCAAGCTGGCGGCAGCTTCGGATAGCTGATCGAAACGACCAATCGAGATTTCTCCAAGAGGTCCGCCGTCGCTAGAAATCCCTCGCTCAGATCCCGAATCAGCTTGATCGAAACGGATCGATCCATTGCCGCCGACCAGGAGCGAATCCCAGCTCTTGCCGGCGAAAGGGAAAGAAAAATTGTGCAGGCGGACTTTAAATTCGCTGAGCTCGGAACCAAAGTCGTGATCCCACTGCAAAGGGATGTTTTCAACTCGATAGGCGTCGGCAACTGGGCTGAAGCGCAAGCTGCGACCTTCAAGGTCGAACAGATTCGCGTTGCCAAGCGCGCCCTTGTCCAATTCGAGTACGATGAGGCCGCCACTGGTAGATATCTTGCCGATGGATTTTCCCGCACGCTGTCGGTCCTGGGCATTGCCCGCACTAGTACTCAAAATCAGGCAGCTAATTAGAGAGGTGATTAGCCAGCGAGTCGCTCTGCGAGTCTTGTCAGAAGCGAAATGCATTCGAGTGTTCTTCTAGGGTCGATGAGCTTGGAATGTATAAAATATCCAGTAGCTCAAGTCAAGAGTCGGGGAACGCGAGAACCGACAGAGCTCAGGCAGGAATCAAGGATCAGATTTTCTCGCCATCTGGACCAGCTTGCGAAAGGTAGCGTGCAAATATGCCCTATCGGCATTCGGCATGGACATCAGGCCACGGCCGGCTAAATATGCGACGTTCGCAGGTTGCAGAGCCACTACCACTTGAGCGGGCTGTTCGGGTTGGCGGCGATGGAGGGCTCACCCCCACGAACATCCGGCGGAGAAATGGTTACGACGGACGACTCCGCGGAGCGCGCCAGTCGCGATTGTGTGAGCATT
>Ga0126381_100008543_pt1 | contig 11458 bp, 9 predicted proteins | sample PanSoiMetPlot_28_FD_96465 | JGI IMG/M metagenome (GOLD analysis project Ga0126381, IMG submission 96465) | Tropical forest soil microbial communities from Panama - MetaG Plot_28 | ecosystem: Environmental > Terrestrial > Soil > Tropical forest > Bulk soil | place: Panama | collected 2016-02-17 | reverse complement strand
GGCTGTTCGCGTACGCTGTGGCGGGCAGGTCTGGAGGGAAAGCGGTGGCATACGACGAAACCCTCGCGGAACGGATCCGCGAGATCATCGGCGACATCGACGGCGAGGTGACCGAGCGCAAGATGTTCGGCGGGCTGGCGTTCATGCTGAACGGCCACATGTTCACCGGCATCGTCGGCGACGAGCTGATGCTCCGCCTAGGCGACGCCGGCGCAGCGGCGGCGCTGCGCCGTGAGCACGTCCGGGAGATGGACTTTACCGGCCGGCCGATGAAGGCGATGGTCTTCGTCGAGCCCGCCGGCCTGAATGGGAACGCCCTCGGCGACTGGGTCACCAGCGCCGCCACCTTCGCCCTGTCGCTGCCGCAGAAGTCCCGTTGAAGTCTTGTGCGCGTTCTGACGCGCACCCTCGCCCGCGTGCGTGCTGTGGCGCGCACCCTCGCCGCGGTCCGGGTTGCTTGTTGGCGCAACGACTTTGCGAGCTGCGCATGGTCTGGGCATGATGCCGTCGTGGACTTCCTGATCGTCGGCGGCGGGATGTTCGGGGCGGCGACTGCCCGGCACCTGGCGCCGCGGGCCAGCGTCACGGTGATCGGACCCGAGGTGCGGACGGACGGCTCCCCGGCGTACGGCGCGCACCATGACGAGGGGCGGATCATCAGCGATCTCAGCCGGGACGTCGTGTGGTCCGAACTGAACCGGCGGGCCCGGGCCGGCCTGGCTGAGCTGGACTCGACGCTGATCACGCCGTGCGGGGCGCTGACCATGACGACCCCCGAGCGGCCCGGCGCGGACATCAGGACCCTGACCGCGGACCAGGCGCAGGCCGGCTTTCCGCTGGTCCGGTTCGGCCCGGACGAGACGATCCTGCATCAGCCGGCCGCCGGGTACTTCAGCCCGCGTCGCTACGTCGCCCTGGCCACCCGGTCGGCACAAGCCAACGGCGCTACGATCACCCCGGGTACCGTCCGGGAGCTGCGTATCTCCGGCGCCGGGGCGGAGGCCGACCTCGACGATGGCCGACGGGTGCGCGCCAGCGCGGCGATCGTGGCCAGCGGCGCGTTCGCCGCGGGCTCGGACCTGCTCCCGCTGCCGGTAGCCCTGCGCGCCAAGTCCGAGGTCTACGTCATGGCCGAACTCCACGAGCAGCAGGCGGCCGGACTGGACGCGATGCCATCCATCAGTCGCACGATCAACCACCCGGAGCTGGCGGACCTGTACATGCTGCCGCCCATCCGCTACCCGGACGGACGCACCTACCTGAAGTTCGGCGCCAACACGATGATCGATAGGTGGCTGCCGGATCCCGCCGCGGTGCGCGCCTGGTACGACCACGGCGACGCTGACGGCCCGCTGCCCGCCATGCGCGAGGTCTTGGCCGGCCTGCTGCCCGATATCCGCGTCCGCTCCTGGCACACCCGGCGCTGCGCCGACGCTTACACGGCGCACCGCCGTCCCTACATTGACATCCTCGAACCCGGCCGCCTCACCATCGCTCTAGGCGGCAACGGCCGCGGCGCCCAAGCCGCCGACGCCGTCGGTCAGCTGACCGCCGGTCTCGCCCTGACCGGCCAATGGCCATCCGACCTCCCCCGCGACGCGTTCCGCCACGTCCCCGCTGACGGCCCGTGGAACGGCATGATCCTGCTCCGCGACCAGGCCAGGTAACCTAGTCCCGCTCAGCTCGTCCATTAGGTGGAACGCAGGTCCAGCCGGCGTCATCGCCCCCAGGGACTTTGCGCACGGTTCCGACATCGCATATCGCTTATATGGTGATATGGCGGGCAGGAAAACGTCGGTTACGTGCGTAAAGACGCGAAGTCGCATCTCGCGGCGATCCGCGGCTCCCGACATAACTGAACATATCGGGCAGGATGCTGCTGTGGTGCTGGGCGACCGGTGCGCGGGCCGTCACCTGGGAGCCTGGGCTTCGTGAATCCCATCGGAACCTATCGCGCTAACGTGATTCTCTGTCAATGGCTCCAGACTGGAGAGGCACAGCGCGGGTTATGCCAGTAGATGTCACACCCGGCACCGTGGCCAGACGGCAGCGCCTAGTCCAGCGCCGCAAGGCGCTAGGGCTGACTCAGGAAGAACTGGCCGAACTGGTCGCCGTGGGACGTTCCACGGTGATGCGGTGGGAACGCGGCGAGAGCGAGCCGATGCCGTCGATCCGGCCCAGGCTGGCCCGGGCGCTGAAAGTCTCGGCCGACCTGCTGGAGAGCCTGCTGACCGTCGACGACCAGCGGGGCGACGCCGCGGCGCCGCGGCAGTTGCCGACGGCGATTGCCGATTTCAAGGGCCGCGCCGCTGAGCTGCGACGGCTCAGCCGGGTCCTGGACGCGGCCGAAGCCAGCAGGCCGGGGACGGTGGCGATCAGCGTGATCAGCGGGATGGCGGGCGTCGGCAAGACCGCGCTGGCCCTGTGCTGGGCGCACGAGGTGGCCGACCGGTTCCCTGGCGGGCAGCTGTATGTGAACCTGCGCGGCTTCGACCCTTCTGGCACTCCGGTAACCGCAACTGAGGCAATCCGCGGGTTCCTTGACGCCCTGGGGGTGGCCCCGGACCGGGTCCCGGCTACCCCCGAGGCACAGGCGGGCCTCTACCGCAGCCTGCTGGCGGGCCGGCGGATGCTGGTCCTGCTGGACAACGCCCGCGACGAGCAGCAGGTCAGGCTGCTGCTGCCGGCCGCCGCCGGGTCGCTGGTGCTGGTTACCAGCCGCAGTCAACTGGCCGGTCTGGCCGCCGTCGACGGCGCGCGGCCGCTGGGCCTGGATGTGCTCACCCATGGTGAGGCAACGGAACTGCTGGCCGCACGGATCGGCCCGGCCCGCGCCGCCGCGGAGTCCGGCGCGGTCAGCGAGATCGCTAACCTGTGCGCCTGCTTGCCGCTGGCCGTGGCTATCGCGGCCGCCCGGGCCGCCACCCGGTCCGGCCTTCCGCTGGCCGCACTGGCTGACGAACTGCGTAGCGCCTCCGGCCGGCTGGACGCGCTGGATGCCGGCGATCCCACGGCCAGCGTCCGCGCGGTGTTCTCCTGGTCGGTCCGCCACCTCAGCCGCGAAGCGGCACGGATGTTCCAGCTGCTGGGAATCCACCCTGGCCCCGACATCAGCGGCCCCGCCGCGGCCAGCCTGGTCGGCTGCGACCCGGTGTGGGCCCGGCGGGACCTCGGTGAGCTAGCCCGCGCTCACCTGATCACCGAACGCCTTCCCGGCCGGTACGCCTTTCACGACCTGCTGCGCGCCTACGCCGCTGAACAAGCCGACGAGGCCGGCAGCAAACCCGCCATCGGCCGGGTGCTCGACCACTACCTGCACACCGCCGCCAGTGCCGCCCATCTGCTGAACCCGTCGCATGAGCCGGTCGTCCTCGCCCCGCCCAGCCCCGGCGCCGCACCCGAGCAGCCCGCCGATCACCCGCAGGCACTGGCCTGGTTCGAGGAGGAGCATCAGGTCCTGCTCGCCGCTACGGCATTCGCCGCCCAGACCGGGTTCGACGTCCACGCGTGGCAGCTCTCCTGGGCCCTGGCACCTTTCCAGCAGACTCGCGGGCACTGGCAGGAGTGGGCCGCGACCCAGCGCATGGCGCTCACCGCCGCGACCCGCCTGGGTGACATGGTCGCGCAGGCCGTATGCAGCCGCCTGCTGGCCGCCGCCTTCTCTGACCTGGGCGATTATGGCGAGAGTTCCCGCCTGTTCACCGCGAGTCTCACGCTGTACCAGCGGCTCGGCAACCGCCTCGGCGAAGCCAAGGTCCAGTTCAACCTCGCTGCGCTCGCCGAAGGCCAGGGCCGTTATGCCGATATGCTCGGGCACGCTGAGAAGGCGCTGCGCCTGTACCAGGCCATCGGCGACAAGGCGTCAGAGGCCACGGCGCTCAACAACGTCGGCTGGACGCACAGCCTCCTCGGCGACTACGAACAGGCCCGCGCGCTCTGCCGCCAGGCCCTGGCCCTGTGCACAGAAGTCGGCCATCGTTGGCTCGAGGGCTATGTGTGGGACAGCCTGGGGTACGCCGAGCACCATATGGGCAACCTCGATGAGGCCGCCGCCTGCTACCAGCAGGCGCTCAGCCTGCACCGGGAAGCCGGCGACCGCTTCACTGAAGCGGAAGCCCTCGCCCACCTCGGCGAGACCTGGCAGGCCGCGGGCCAGCTCGCGCAGGCCCGGGAGGCCTGGCAGCAGGCACTCGCCATCTTCGACGACCTGCGCAATCGCGACTCGGCCGACCGGGTCCGTGCCATGCTCGCCAGCGCAGACGGTCCCTCGGACCCGCCGCAGCCCAGCGAGCCCTAGCTTGCCGGCGTCACCCACCGCTGGGCGCGACGCCGATTCCCCTCCAACCGGCCACGCGCACGGTCGCGGGTCAACGTGCCGAAAGCTTTCTGCATCAAAGCGGATTTATCCAGGCATGGCCAGACCACAAATGTGCCATTAATGTCGCATGCGCCCCGCTGAGCTGCCCAAACGATCGCGGCCACGGCCGGCGTCGGGACGGCCACGGCCGGCGTCAGGACGGCCACGGCCGGCGTCGGGAAAGGTCACCTGTATGTCAAGGCCGCCCTCGGGGCGGGCACGGGCGCTGAGGGCGGCGCCATGGGCGTCGGCGATGGCGCGGACAATGGCCAGGCCGAGCCCATGTCCCGCACCGTGCCGGGTCCGCTCGGTGCCGAGCTGGCGGAACGGCTGGAACAGTTCCTGTACCGCATCTGGCGGGACGAGCGTCCCGGTGTTGCTGACCGAGACGACGGCGCCCGCGGCGGTCAGCGCGGTGGAGACCTCTACCTGACCGCCGGGCAGGTTGTGCCTGATGGCGTTGTCGAGGAGGTTGGCGACCAGGCTTTCCGCCAGGCTCGGGTCACCGGTCGCCGGTGCCGCGGCGAGTGCCGCACTGAGATGGATGCCACGCAGCTTGGCTTCTTCTCGCCTGGCCGGGAGTACATCCCTCGTGATGCCGGCGAGATCCAGGCATTCCAGCCGGCCGACTCCGCGCTGGCTGCTGGCCAGGGCGAGCAGCGCCGCGATCAGCCGCTCCTGCTGATCACCCAGCTCGACGAGTTCCTGGCAGGTCGCCCGCAGTGTCTCCACGGTGGCATCCGGGTCGGCGATCGCGACCTGGAGCAGCGCCCGTCCGGCCGACAGCGGGGTCCGCAGCTCATGGGAGGCGTTGGCGATGAAGTGCCGCTGCGCCTGGAACGACGCCTCCAGCCGCCCGAACAGATCGTCCAGCGTCTGGCCGAGTTCGGTGAACTCGTCGTTGCGGCTGCGCACGCCAAGCCGCCGGTGCAGGCTGCTGGCGGAGATGTCGCGGGCGGCGGCGGTGATCGCGCGCAGCGGCCGGACGAAGCGGCCGGCGATCAGCCAGCCCACCACGAGGGAGAACACCGTCATGACCACCAGAGTGGACACATCGTTCCAGAACATCGCCGAGCCGACGGTGAGGGGGACGCGAGTCAGCGGTCCGGCCGTGGCGGCGCCGGGGTGGTAGCCCGGCCCCCCGGCCTCGTGTACGTCGTGCTGGAGCAGGCCCGGCACCAGGAGTTGCGTGACGCCGAGCAGCGCGACACCCGAGGCGCAGATGACGGCGCCGTACAGCAGGGTCATCCGGGCCCGCAACGTGGGGCGGCGGAACTCGAGCATCAGGGTTCTCCGATCTGGTAGCCGCCTTCGCGCACGGTACAGATGACGGGCGGGTCGCCGAGCTTGCCCCGCAGCCGGTGCATGGTCTGCTTGACCGCGGTCGTGAACGGGTCGGCGGCTTCGTCCCAGACCCGCTCCAGCAATTCCTCGGCCGAGACCACCCGGCCGGCGTGAGCGAGCAAGTACTCAAGCACGGCGAACTCCTTGGCGCTGAGCGCCAGCCGCTGCCCGGCCCGGGAGGCGGTCCGGCTGGCGGGGTCAAGCTTGATGGCGCCGTGGGTGAGCACCGGGGGCAGCGGCACGGCGACACGGCGGCCGAGGGCACGGACCCGGGCGGTCAGTTCGGGGAAGTCGAAGGGCTTGGCCAGGTAGTCGTCGGCGCCCATTTCCAGGCCGTCTACCCGGTCGGTCAGGCCGCCGGCCGCGGTCAGCATCAGGATCCGGCTCGGCGCCCGCGCGGCGGCCAGCCCGCGGCAGACATCGTCGCCGTGCACCCCGGGCAGGTCCCGGTCCAGCACTACCACGTCGTAGCGGGTCGTAGCCAGACGTTCGAGCGCCTCGGCGCCGTCGTAGACGACGTCGACCGCCATGCCCTCCCGGCGCAGCCCGGTCACGATCGCCCGGGCCATCGGCTCGAAGTCCTCGACCACCAGCACCCTCATGACCGCGCCTGCCCTTCCCCGCGGCGTATTGACCAGTTCTTCGAGCATGCCAGGCCGCCGGTATCAGCCAGGTATCCGCCGCTGGCACCGTGGTGAGACCCGCTCCGGCGTACAACCCGAACATGGAAACGATAATCGAGGCGAAGCGGTGACCGCGGCCGGGTTCGCCCGGGTGCTGCGGGCCGAGTTCACCAAGTTCCGCACGGTCCGGTCATGGATGATCGCGCTCTGCGCGGCCGCGGTCGTGCTCGTGTTCCTTTCCGGCCTCAGCGCCTTCGAAAGCCGCGCGCTCATCGGCGCGGTACCCGCCGACTCGGACGGCGAACCCGTCTCCGACAGCTACATGTTCGTGCACCGGCCACTGGCAGGCGACGGCACCCTCACGGCCATGGTCGCCTCACTTTCTGGAGCTGGCCAGCCCGGCTCGCGACTGCACCCTGGGCTGGCACCATGGGCCAAGGCGGGAATCATCCTCGAACCGGATACCAGCCAGGGAACCGCCTATGCGGCCATCATGGTCACCGGCTCCCATGGCGTCCGGATGCAGTACAACTACACCCACGACAACCCGGGACTAGCCGGGCCGGCCGGGCCGTCCTCCCCCCGATGGCTGCGGCTCACCCGGGCCAGGGACGTCGTCACCGGCTATGACTCCGCCGACGGCATCCACTGGACGCAGGTCGGTACTGCCCGCCTGGCCGGCCTTCCGCGCACCGTCCAGATCGGGCTGTTCGTCACCTCCCCGGTGTACTTCGCCGCCGGGGCAGAGGCCGGGACTCCAAGCCTGGCCACGGCCAGCTTCGATCACCTCTCCGCCGAGGGTGACCTTCCCCGCCGGTCCTGGACGCCAGAGGCGATTACCGCCGGCCCGTACCCCAGCCTGCCGTCGGCTTCCACCTGGCGGCAGTCATCCGCGGGCGCGTTTACCATCAGCGGGTCGGGCGACATCGCGCCGCTCGTGGGTGACATCCTCTCCGCCCAGTGGGCAGGCGCGAGCATCGTCAACGGGACGATCGCCGGGCTCCTGTTCGTGATCGTGCTCGCCACCTTGCTGGCCACCGCTGAGTACCGCCGCGGACTCATCCGCATCACCTTCGCCGCCAGCCCGCGTCGCGGCCAGGTCCTGGCCGCCAAGGCCGTCGTCGCCGGGGCGCTGGCCTTCGCGGCCGGAGCCGTCGCGACCGCGATCGCCGAAGTGATCACCCGCCACATCCTCGCCGCCAACGGGAGCTACCTGTTCCCGCAGAGCGAGCTTGACCTGGCCCGGGTCATCGTCGGAACGGGACTATTGCTGGGGCTCGCCGCGGCCCTTGGCGTTGCGCTAGGCATGATGCTGCGGCGCGGCGCCGTGACGGTCGCCGCGAACATCGTGCTCGTCGTGCTGCCGGGCATCCTCGGCTCCAGCTCCGGCAACTGGCTGATGCGGTTCACCCCGACCGCGGCGTTCGCCGTCCAGGCCACCTTGCCCCGCTCCAGCGTGGTAACCAGCAACTACACGCCACCGAACGGCTACTTCCCGATCGGCCCCTGGGCCGGCCTCGGCGTGCTCGCCGCCTATACCGCGGCGGCCCTGGGCGCGGCCATGTGGCTCATTCGCCGGCGAGACGCCTGAATGCCCGCTTCAATGTCGGTGCCGTAATGAAACGTAGATTAACCCAAGGTGCCAGTCATTGTCCTTGGTGATCAGATTTATTAATCTTGCCGAAATGTCCGGTTCCACTGCCTCGAAATTCGGGAAGGTGATATGACTATGCAATTAGTGGGAAAGGTGATACGGACACGATCCGCGCCGCTTATCGCCCTATTGGCGGTCCCGCCGCCCTCACCCTGGCCCTGGCCGCACCCACCGCCGCCTATGCGAACGTGACCGTGACCCAGGTCAGCCAGGACATCTTCCTCTGACATCGGATGGGCCACCTCCACCAACGGCGGAGCGACGTGGAGCCACGGGTACCTGCCCGGCATCACCACCAACGTCGGCGGGCCGTTCGGACAGGCCAGCGACGCCTCGGTAGCCTTCGACCCCAAGCTCAACGTATGGCTGATCAGTTCCCTCGGCATCAGCGGCTCGACCGTTGACGTGCTGACCAGCCGGTCTACCGACGGCGGCCTGACCTGGAGCAATCCGGTAACGACCGCGACCGGGTCCAACGACAAGAACTGGATCGTCTGCGATGGCACGCCGAGCAGTCCGCACTACGGGAACTGTTACACCGAGTACGACGTCACCAGCGCGGGTGATTCGATCCGGATGCGCACCTCCACCGACGGCGGCAACACCTGGGGCCCGGCCCGGGCACCCGGTGGCAGCCACACCGGGCTCGGCGGTCAGCCGGTGGTGCTGCCCAACGGCGACGTCGTGGTCCCGTATGAGTCGCTGAACAGCCAGATCCGTTCCTTCAACAGTGTCAACGGCGGCGGTTCCTGGAACTCCTCCGTGCTTGTCTCCAGCATCAGCCACCACACCGTGGCAGGATCGCTCCGCGAGTCCCCGCTGCCCTCGGCCGAGGCTGACGCCGCTGGGACCGTCTACGTGACATGGGCCGACTGCCGGTTCCGGTCCGGTTGCCCCAGCAACGACATCGTCCTGGCCAAGTCAACCAGCGAAACGACCTGGGCCGCGCCCATCAGGGTGCCGATCGACGCGGTCACCAGCACGGCGGATCACTTCGTTCCGGGTGCCGGGGTGGACCCATCGAGCACGGGCAGCAGCGCCCGGATCGGCCTGACCTATTACTTCTATCCGACCGCCAGCTGCACGTCGTCCACCTGCCAGCTGGACGTCGGCTTCATCTCATCGGTGAACGGGGGCGTGAGCTGGAGCACGGCAACCCAGCTCGCCGGCCCCCTGACACTGTCCTGGCTGCCGAACACCTCGGAGGGCCGGATGTTCGGCGACTATATCTCCACATCGGTGCTTTCCGGCGGCAACGCCTACCCGGTTCTGTCCATCGCCAGCGCGCCTGCCGGTTCGACCTTCAACCAAGCCATGTTCGTCCCCGCTGGCGGCCTGGCCGTCACCGGTGGCAGCAATATGGCCACCGTGAACGCCGTAACGCCCGCACCGTCCGGGTCCCCGGCGTCCACGAAACTCCTGACCGCTCGCTGATCGAGCACGCCGGCCGGGACCGCGGCAGCGGCCCCCGCCGGCCCTTGATTAGTCCCCGGAGGATGATCCCCGATCCCGCTGACGGCTGGGATGGTTGCCGGGAACATCGGGACTACTCAGGCGGGGGAAGCAGCGATGAGGAAGGCGTCCGGCGTCCGGGCGAGCGTGGGGGCCGCCGCGCTGGCGGCGGCGCTGGCCGCGCTGGCCGCGCTGGCGGCGTGCGGCTCGCCATCGAACACCACCGCGGCGTCAGGCGCGTCGCCGCCGGCCAAGCCGTCGGGCACCGTCACGGTGTTCGCGGCCACTTCGCTGACCGACGCCTTCGACAAGATCGGCGCCCAGTTCCAGAAGGCGAATCCGGGCGTGAGCGTCAAGTTCAACTACAACGGCAGTTCCACGCTGGCGACGCAGATTACGCAGGGGGCGCCGGCCGACGTCTTCGCCTCGGCCAGCCCGGCGAACATGAAGGCCGTCACCGAACAGAACCTGGCGTCGAGCGCGCCGAAGATATTCACCCGCAATCAGGGGTAAATCATGGTGGAGGCTGGCAATCCCCGGCACATCACGTCGCTCGCCGACCTCGCCAAACCGTCCCTTAAGGTGGTGACCTGCGCCCCGCAGGTGCCGTGCGGCAGCCTGGCCAGCACGCTGTTCAAGAACGCGGGCGTCACCGTCAGACCGGTGAGCCAGGAGCAGAACGTGGGCGGCGTCGTCACGAAAGTCACCCTGGGCGAGGCGGACGCGGGCATCGTGTACGTAACCGACGTCAAGGCCAACCACACCAAGGCCGCTGGAGTGCCCATCCCCGCCGACCAGAACACGATCACCGAATACCCGATCGCGCAGCTCAAGGGGGCGCCGAACGCCGCCTCGGCCGCGGCGTTCATCAGCTACGTCCTCGGTACGGACGGCCAGCAGGTACTCAAGAGCTTCGGCTTCCTGCCGCCAGGTTCGTAGGCAACGGACATGGCGAAGGTCAAGCCGCCGGTCAACCCCGCCCTAGCGCTGCTGGCCGCGCTGGCGGCGGTGTTCTTCATCTTCCCGCTGATCGGCCTCATCACCGGGGCTCCCTGGGGCCACATCGGCAGTGTGATCACGAGCCAGACCGCGCTGAAGGCGCTCGAGCTCTCGATCGTCGCCTCGCTGGCGAGCACCGCGATCGCGCTGATATTCGGCTTCCCGCTGGCCTGGCTGCTGGCGCGCGGGCGGTTCCGCGGCAAGGGCCTACTGCGCGGCCTGACCACGTTGCCGATGGTGCTGCCGCCGGTCGTCGGAGGTATCGCCCTGTTGCTCGCCTACGGGCGCCGGGGATTCATCGGCAAGCCCCTGGAACGCGCCACGGGAATCACGCTGCCGTTCACCCTGGCGGGCGTCATCGTCGCCGAATCGTTCGTAGCCATGCCGTTCTTTGTTATTACGGTGGAATCCGGCCTGCGGTCGATGAACAGGCGCCTAGAGGATGCCGCGCGCAGCCTCGGGGCGACCCGCAGGATCGTCTTCGTCCGGGTGACCCTGCCGCTGATCTGGCCCTCGCTCGCCGCAGAGCTCCGGCATGACGGACGAGGCGATCGCGCTGAGCCTGATCCTCGTCCTGGTCAGCCTGGTGGTCATGGTCTTCAGGCGTGACCGTTCCGGGGCGAGCTGACCCGCGATGCTCGACGCGGACATCCAGTTGCGGCTGAGCAGGCTCAGCCTGGACGCGGCGTTCGCGGTGGCGGCTGGCGAGGTACTGGCCCTGCTCGGCCCCAACGGCTCGGGCAAGTCGACCATCCTCCGGGCCCTGACCGGACTGCTGCCGCTGGCCGGCGGCCGGGTGATCCTCGACAGCACGGTCCTGGAAGACCCCTCGCGGCGGGTCAGGATCGCGCCGGAGAAGCGGCCCATCGCCGTGATGTTCCAGGACTACCTGCTCTTCCCGCACCTGAGCGCGCTGGAAAATGTGGCGTTCGGCCTGCTCTTCGACGAGCCGCTGGCAGCGCGCGACGCGTCGGTGAAAACGCACGTCCGCCGCCTGCTGCGCGACGTCCTGGGCAAATCCAGCGCCGC
>Ga0126381_100008542_pt1 | contig 11458 bp, 10 predicted proteins | sample PanSoiMetPlot_28_FD_96465 | JGI IMG/M metagenome (GOLD analysis project Ga0126381, IMG submission 96465) | Tropical forest soil microbial communities from Panama - MetaG Plot_28 | ecosystem: Environmental > Terrestrial > Soil > Tropical forest > Bulk soil | place: Panama | collected 2016-02-17 | reverse complement strand
GCCGACGACGTTCTTCCTGTTGGTGGTGAACCTGGTCTACGCGGCGTTCGATACGTTCGGCACGATCTATGCGTTGACGCATGGCGGACCAGGGAAGGACACGGAGACTTTGGTGATCAAGGTCTATCGCGATGGCGTGGTGAACCTGGACCTTGGGTCATCGTCCGCACAATCGGTTGTGCTGATGGTCGGCGTAATTGCGCTGACCGCCATCCAGTTCCGCTTCCTCGGACGGCGGAGCACCGGATGAGCCAAGCGGTTCTCACTGCGGGCGTGACCGGTGGCGCCGCCGCCAGCGTTGAGGGCGTCTTCCGCGAGGCGTACGGTCAGGCGGTGGCAACGCTGGTCCGCCTCTTCGGCGACATCACGCTTGCCGAAGACGCCGTCCAGGAGGCGTTCGTCCTGGCAAGCGACCGGTGGCGGAGCGATGGCATCCCACCCAACCCGGCGGGGTGGATCGTCACGACGGCGCGGAACCGAGCGATCGACGATCTTCGCCGCTCCGCCCGTGGCCGGGCACTGCATGAACAGTTCGGCGCCGGCGCAACCATATCGCGCGGCCCGGGCATGGACGAGCGGAGAGAGGACGGGCCAGTAAGAGACGACCAACTCCGGCTGATCTTCACCTGCTGCCATCCGGCGTTGCGAACCGAGCACGCCGTGGCGTTGACCCTGCGACTGCTCGGCGGCCTGGGTGTGGAGGAGGTGGCCCGCTCGTTCCTGGTGAGCGAGTCGGCCATGGCAAAGCGGCTCGTCCGAGCCAAGTACAAGATAAGAGCCGCCAAGATCCCGTATCGGATGCCAGACGAAGCAGACCTCCCTTACCGGCTCCGGTCGGTCTTGTCGGTTTTGTACCTCATCTACAACACCGGTCTCGACGGTCCGGAACGCACGTCATTGCGAAGCGAGGCGATCCGGCTCGCCCGCGCTCTCGTCGAGTTGATGCCCGACGAGCCCGAAGCGCCAGGGCTGCTCGCGTTGATGCTGCTCAGCGAGTCACGGGTACCGGCTCGCACAGCCGAGGGCGCCGTTGTGCTCCTGCGCGATCAGGACCGGGCCAGGTGGGACCGCACCATGATCGCCGAGGGGCATGCGATCGTGCGGGCCTGTATCCGCCGCGGCCAGCCGGGTCCGTTCCAGCTTCAGGCCGCGATCCAGGCCGTGCACTGCGCCGCCGCATCGTTCCAGGCGACCGATTGGCGACAGATCGTCGCGCTCTACGATCACTTGTTCTCGGTCATGCCCACACCCGTGATTGCGCTCAATCGGGCCATCGCCATCGCCGAGATCGAGGGCCCTGGCACTGCGCTCGCGGAGCTCGACGCGATCGCACCGGAACTCGAGAGCTATCACTTGATGCACGCAGCCCGCGGCACGATGCTGCGCCGGCTAGGGCAACGAGACGTCGCGGGGGCAGCGTTCCAGCGCGCCGCCCACCTCGCAGCGACGGAAACGGACCGGCTGTTCCTCACCCAGCAAATCGAAGAGCTCACCGATGACGGAGCGCTCACCCAGCCACCGGGCGAATCAACTGGATCACCAAACGAAAGGAGAGCGCGCTGATCGCTGATCAGCCGCATGCCCTCCAGCCCCGGGCCGCGTTGCGACCCGCCCTGGCCCCGAAAGACGCCGCCGTCGGCCGGTTCCCGAGCTCTTGTCCAGCTGCGCGGTATGGCCGTCACCTGCGCGCGGGTCCTGCCCGAGCCTGGCCGCTGCTTTAGCGGCGCTCCAGATTGGCAGGCAGAGATTTCGTACGAGCCGGGTTCGGCCCATCCTGGTCGCGAATCACGCTGGGCCACCGGAATGCAGCCGGTCACGCGCTCAGGAACTCGATCGTCTTCGTCGTATCACCAGCCGGCAACACAGCCTCGCTCCCCCGGGATCTGGGTGCAAGAGTCTCCGCGGAAACGGATCCGCTTCACCGGCCGCGGCTCCCGCCGCGCCGCTGTGCCGGGCAGGTCCGCGCCGTTAAAGGCAATGCAAAGCCGTGCCGGGACCGAATTACCCGTGTCCTATCGCTGAGGCAAGCCACCGGGAAGCGCCGTTCCGCGGAATCGATCGCCGCGCCGGCGGCGTCACCGGCCACGAAGGAGGATCCGCCTTGAAGAAACTGCTTAAGTTGCTGCTGGTCGCGAGCCTCGCCGTCACCGGGCTCCTCGCCGCTGCGCCCGCGCTCGCGGCCACCCCCGCGGCCAACTTCGGCTACTACGACAACCAGCCGATCGAGTACCAGGCCACCGCCGAGGTCACGTCGTCGCCGCAGGCAGCGCACGCGCTCGCGGCCGGCAACGTCGTCTACCACATCGTCGACGCCGCCGGGAACGTGCCAGCCGTGCAGCTCGCCCGCGCCCAGGCCGCCTTCCCCGGCGACGCCGGCGCCGGCAACGTGCTCAACTTCATCCCCACCGAGACCGGGTACACCGGCGGCGCGTGGAACCTGCAGATCTTCCACTGGAACCCCGGCGCCACGCCGACCGAGCTCTCCAGCGACACCGACATCCTCGCCGCGGTCGCCGCCGGGCAGGGCACGCTGCAGATCACCTCGACCCTCGTCCGCTGCCCCGTCATCAACTTCTCCGCCCTGCGATAGCCGCGGCCCGCACCGGACCGCCCCGCCCGCTGCCTGCGGGAGCGGTCCGGCAGGCAGCGAGCTTGCTCGACGTCGCGCCACGATGAGCCCGCATGCGGCTCGCGTACCGAAGCGGACTCGACGATCGCGAGTCGGGCTGTCGCGTGCATCGCGGCCCGGCAGTTCCGCAGGATCGTCACACAGCGGCCATCATCCCAGTCGTGCAGGACGCTCTTGAGCAAATACAGGTCGCCGCCGGCGGTAACGGCAGCGAAGAAGTCGTCGGCCACGAGCTCGCAACGTCTGGCGACGCCGTGCGCGGCCGGGTAGCCGCGGGCAAGAGCCAGCACCCGCAGGCGTTCGCAGAGCACGCCCCACAGGCCGGGGTCTGTCTGAAGGAGCGCGGCCAGTATAATTCCCTGGCTCCCGCCGACGCCGACCACCGTCTGGGCGCCGCTGACTAGGCCCGAGGCGGCCAGCTCCCGGGCAACCGGAAGCGCGCGCGCTGTCATCCAGGCCGAGCCGCTCGCCTCGGCCGCCGGATGCGAGGCGTAGTAGGCGAACAGCGGCTGGCCGGTCCGGATTGTGTGCAACAGCTCGCCGAACGCCCGGTACACTCCTCGCCGAAGCTGATGACGACCTCACGCGTGCGGCCCGCAGCGTCGGCCTTCAGGCCGCCGCCTCGCTGAGCGAGAACTGGCCGTCCTCCAGCTGGGCGAACACGCCCACCGCGACCAGCGCGCGCAACACCCGGCGCCGCTCCGGCGGCCGGGCTACCCACCGCGGCGGCGATGGCGCCCGCATCCAGCGCCCCGGCGGCCGGCACATCGGCCAGCCCGAGCGCCGCGCGACCTACAGCGCCTGCGAGCTGGTAGCCCTGCGCCGGCCGGAGCAGCCGTTCAACGCCCGCCATGCCCACGGATGAGACAGACCCCCGGCGCCTGCGCGGCGCCGCGGCGGCGGCGAAGCCCTCACTTCATGCTGCTGCCGCCGGCCAGTCGTCAACCTTTGGCCTGTAACACGTTGACCGTCAGCAATGAGTCGCAGTTTTGGTGCAATCCAGCGTCGCCGGTCGGGCCGGCCGATCACGGGCATGCGCCTAGCCCTGGAAACCCCAGTGGCGCCGGATGCGACACTTGGTGTCCCGTTGACAATCGTCAAAACCCGACTGCCAAATGCGCAACAGAGGGCGCGGGCGCTCTCGTTCCGGGGCGCAGGCGGCGCGGGGCTCGGGAGGCTGCAGGGGTTCAGGAAATGCCCGGAGTTTCCTGTGGTGAAATGGATTCGTATCTGGCATGCGGCCTTTCCCGGTATTAGACAAGAAGAATGCGTTACTGCCCGGTAGTGCCTTGCTGCCCGGTGCCCCGGCGTGCCTAAGGTGAGTGCCTGCCGGCCCGCGGCTCTCCCCTCGGGCCGGGCCGCGACTGCGGGCCGCCGCGCGCATGCCCGGCGCCCGCAAACCGAGGAGGTGATGGGCTGGCAGTGTCTCGCCTTTGCAGTTCGGCAAAACAGTGAAGGGAAATGACGATGCGACGCATCGTGATGGTACTCACCTCCGCAATCGCCGGGATCCTGCTGACCGCCACGCCGGCACTGGCCGGCGGCGGAGGCACCGGCAGCCCGCACTTCCAGTTCGCCAGCAACAGCATCGGCGGCACGGGCACCCTGACCACCTCGTTCAAGGAGGTCGGCCTAGGCACCGGCATCAGCAGTGTCGTGATCAGCCTCAACGCCGACGCGACGGCGCTGTACCAGTGCTTTAACAACGGCGGCAACCACCCCAAGGCCGGGAACAAAGAAACCGTCCAGACCCACCTGCAGACCTCGGGCACGTTCCCGGTCAGCCACGGGAACACCACGGGCAGCCTGTCGGTGGGCCCGCCCGGTCCCGGCGGCTTCACCTGCCCATCCGGCCAGACCCTGTTCCTGCAGTCGGTCACCTACTCGCACACGATCGTCTCGGACGCGTTCGGTCACAGCATCGACGCCTCACCCGACCCGATCGCCAGCGGCACGCTGCACGTCCCGGCGTGACCAGGCGCGCAAACTAACCATCAAGCACGCGCAGGGGCCCGAAGCGAAGGCGCCCCTGCGCGTCCCGCGCCCGGGCTCGCCGCAGCCAGACCGGTACCGATCGCCCCCGGCTTCTATGCGGTTCCGGCGTCCGCTGAGCTTACCTGGCTGACGTCGGCCAGGGTTGATGCTGCGCCGGATTCATGCTGCTGGCAACCGGAGGTGGCGCGACGAGCGCTGCAAGCCAGTTGCGGTCACCGATCTTCTGCGGTGTTTGCCGGCAAGGGCCAACCTTGATGTCGATTGCTGGCTTCCCGCTCGGCCCACAGGGACAGCCCAGCCACCGCGGTGGTCCGCCCGTAGTTCGGCCGAGCGGCATCCGCACCTTGAGCTGGTGCCGTGCCTAGCGGAATGGTCGGCCCGAATTGCCATGATCGGAGCCCGAGCTGACGTGCTGGCAAGCGGCTCGGAAACAGCACGCGGAACCTCCGTCGGCCAGCAGGCAGGAGCCAAGTTACTGCCGCGTCAGCCTTCGCCTGTTCTTTCCGGGCGTGCTTACGGTAGGCATCTATTGACAACTAACCGGAATCTGCGGGGTTTCGCGCTCATACAGTGGCATAGCGCCCGTCGGGAGAACACCACGCGATGCGGGAGAGAATGCGTCGGCCATTCATCAGCTGCCAAAGCGGCCGGATCACCCGTATGACGCCGACTCTGGATGTCTATTGGTTCAATAGGAATTCATGCTCCAGGCCGCGCATCTCTGCGCGGCAAACCGGGTGCCGTCCTGGAGAGGACGTGGTTAGGTTCCGAGCATGCCGAGTGTGATTAAGTCTGTGTCCTTCGACGCTGTGGATGCGGTCGCGCTGGCCAGGTTCTGGGCGGCCGTCTTTGGCACGGATGCGGACGAGGACTCCACGACCGACAAGGCATTCGTCGAGGCCGCCGGCTGGGGCGGCCCGAACATCTGGTTCACCAGGGTTCCCGAGCCCAAGGCCGCGAAGAACCGGATGCATTTTGACCTGCGGGCTCCGGGCACGGTCGCAGCCGAGGTGTCGCGACTGCAAATGCTAGGGGCCACCGTGGTCCGCGGCTACACCGGCCATACTGTGATGCAAGATCCGGAAGGCAATGAGTTCTGCGTCGAGCCCGGTCCCGAGTAGCGGGCCGGGATCGTGCTGACCCCGGTTATCGTGGCGGGCTGGCAGGGCGCCTGCTGCCAGAACCGCGCCGGATCGCCGGATCTGGATGTCTACTGGTTGAGTAGGCTTCTCTGCTTTCTTCGATGCAGATCGACTGTTATGCGAGCGGACACGAGATGTCGTCGGGGACTGTGCTGTTGCTGCGAAGCCTTGGCCGCGCCGGTGGTTGGATGGCTGCGGGAAATCTTGCGTCGCATGCAATGTTGACGTCGCGTGCAACGGTTTGTTGGTTCCGGTCGTGGAAGTAGTGTGGGCGCGCCTGAGGAGCCGGTGCCGGGCACAGCCGCGGGGGGATGCGTTCGAGGAGTTCGTGCGCGGCCGGTCGGCGCACTTGTTCAGGCTGGCTTTGGCGCTCAGGGGCTGGAATGATGCTGCCGCCGAGGACCTGCTTCAGATCGCGCTTGAACGCGCCTATCGGCGGCGGCGGCAACTGTTCCGTGACGTGGCCGCCGAGCCGTATGTCCGGCGGGTGCTGGTCAATGCCGCGATCGACTGGCGGCGCGGGCTGCGCCGCAGAGGCGAGCTGCCGCTTACGGCGGTGGCGGCGGAGCTGATTGCCGAGGATGGCACCGCGCAGGTCGCCGACCGCGATCTGCTGGTGCGGGCGCTGAAAGACCTGCCGCCACGACAGCGCGGTGCTGGTGCTGCGGTATTGGGAAGATCTCCCGGACGCGCAGATCGCCGCCCTCTTGAACTGCAGCGCCGGGACGGCCGGTGGACGTGATGAGCGATCTTGAACAGCGGCTGCGGGACGCCCTCGAGGCGTCGCTCGCCGATGCCGGGCCGAAGTTCGACGTGCTGGCGGCGGGACGGCGCCGGCATCACTGGCGGCTGCTGCGGGCAACCGCCGGCGCGGTCATCGTGGCGGGTATCGTGGCGGCGCCGCGCTTCTGGGAGCGCCGCGGATCGGGCCGGGCGGCTCCGCGCCCGCGGCCACGCCGACCACGTCGAAGATGGCCAGACCGGCGGTCGCTGTGTTCCCGGGCGGGGGCGTCTGCTGTTCGCCGGCAGGCACGGGCTGAAGTGGCTCTACCCGGACGGCAAGACCGTCCGGATCGCCCGCGGCTTTCGGGGGCGCGCAGGTCGCCGGGGGCAGGCTGGTCGCATGGGACAAGGCCGGGGCCTACGTGATGAGCCTCGATGGTTCCCGGCGCCGCCTCGTCCTGCCGTTCAGCCCTGGCAAGCAGAACGGCGTGATCGGGGTTGTCGGGCCGTCACCGGACGGATCCAGGCTCGCCTACGACGTGGGGACGGATCCGGTCGTGACCGGTGACACGATGTGGGCGGCCGATCTGGCGACCGGGCGGCGAGTCGCGCTGGGCCGGTTTTCCTCGGACATGTGGCGAGACAACACCACGATCCTGGCTACCTCGGCGGACGGCAGCACGCTCCTTCTGATCAACGCCGAGACGGGCCGCAGGTCTGTCTATCTGAGGCCGCTCAGCGATCGGCTCCTGATCCGCGCCTACGAGCGCGCCCAGCCCGGCGCTGGCCGCCCCGTCATCATGAATGCCGGCGGCTTCAGCGGCAGCGGGTCCGCCGCGGCCTTCGCGGTCCAGCTCGGGGCCGCCGGGCCGTATGTCGGCCGGCGGCCCGCCGAGGTCGTGCTGCCCGGCGGGGGCCGCGTACTCACCTATGCCCCCGCCACCCCGCAGCAATTCGAGTTCAAATGGGGACCCGCCCGGCACTGCGCTGATGGGCTTCAGGCGAACCGGGATACAGCCGGCTCGTTGGCTGCTCCTCAGTCGGGCGAGGTCCTTGCTTATCCCTCGACGGCATTCACGCAGAGCTGGAACATCCAACGGGCGGCCACAACCGCGATAGCACTCAGAAGCGTGCGCCTGTATCGTGGAGGAGGATGCGAGATTCGAACTCGCGAGGGGTTGCCCCCAACACGCTTTCCAACACTGCTGGCCTGCGTTCACCAATGGCCGCCACCGTGCGTGACCTGCGGTAACCGCGTCATCGTGGCCGCTGGTGAATGGTCCCGGCCGGGAGTGAATGAGACAAGAACTGAGACACGGAGCTGGCTCGCGGCCGTCGGTGCCCGGCGGTTATCAGGACCCCGTCTCGGCGACGAGTCTGCATCGGGGAAGGTGCTCGCGGCTAGGCGGCGAGGACGATTGGAACACCTGGCTGCCGCAGTCGGCTGGCAGCCGACACCGTGGCCAGGCCCCCTTGCCCGCCAGGCAATAGTCGACTGGAAACCGCACTCATCGGCACCGGCGCCCTCATCCTGGTCTTGAAGTGGCAAATCAAGGAGCCCTACCTCGTCGCCCTCGGCGCGATCGCAGGCATCATCCTCCGGTAGCACCCTGGCGAGGGATCCTGATCCCGCAGTCGCAAGGTCGTACATTCCCGAGCCGGCTCGGCCGCCACCACGGCGGTGCCGATGGCACGGAACCGTCCCGGCGAGCAATCCGCAGCCCGATCCCTGACCGGACGCCGACCACCTCGACCGTTGTCTAAACGTTGGGGCACCTCATTGTTGGTTCGGCCTCGACCACGGCGATCAGCCGGATCCCGTCCAGCCCCAGCAGCTTTCCGCCCAGCCCGTCACCGTCGCTTGCGCAATGCTCTTCGCTGCTTTCGATGTGCTCGCACGCACGAAAATCACGGCCCCTCATGGATGTCGTGATGGATCGTCAGCTGCAGATCACTCCCATCAACCGCTGAGTTCTGGCATCATGACCAGCCGAAGTAGTTATGAAGCGCGCAGTCGAGCTGTTCACATTCGAGCGGCGATCGTCACGCTCGCCCATGATCGAGCAGACGTGGCAGACACGAAGTGAACGCGAGGAGTCCTTCATCTCGGTGGCGGCGAGCCACTGGGAGATGGTCGTCACCCGTCAGTGGGGCACGGCTCGGCTGACGGTGCGAGGACCCGAGACGAAGGCAACGACGTCGCCGATCCCGCAGGATGCGGAGTTCTTCGGGATCAAGTTCAGCCTCGGCACGTTCATGCCATGCCTGCCGCCTGGGCAGCTGGTCGACGGCTCGCTGACGTTGCCGCGGGCGACGAAGAAGTCGTTCTGGCTCGATGGGTCCGGATGGGAGTTCCCTGGGACCGACAACGCTGATGTATTCGTCGACAGACTCGTTCGGGCCGGTCTGCTGGTACATGATCCGGTCGTGTCGGCGGCTTTGCGCGGGGACGTTGAAGGTCTGTCCACGCGCTCGGTGGAACGACGAGTGTCGCGGGCCACGGGCCTTGCCCGCGGAGCCATCGGGCAGATCCGGCGGGCCGAACGGGCCGCCGAGCTGCTGTGCCGGGGTGTGTCCCCGCGCGACGTGGCGGCTCACGTCGGGTACGCGGACCAGCCCCATCTGACCAGGTCGCTCAAGCGTTTCGTGGGGCGAACGCCGTCCCAGATCGCGACTTCCGCGCGCGGCGGGTAGGCGTCGTTTTTGTTCAAGACGGCCTCGCTCGCTTGGCGCCATACTAGTGACGCCGGCACTCGGTTCAGCGATACCGCACAGAGCACGGTCAGGCCTTCGCCAGATCGGCGATCGATCCGGATAGAAGAGGGGCGTTATGAAACTGACCCTTCATACCTTCCTTACCCTCGATGGTGTGATGCAGGGCCCCGGGGGCGCTGATGAGGACGCGAGTGGCGGCTTCGCTTACGGCGGGTGGCTGGTGCCTTTCGCCGACCAGGATATGGGCACGATCGTTAACCGGTGGTTCGAGAAGGCGGACGCTATCTTGCTTGGCCGAAACACCTACGACGCGATGTTCCCCTACTGGTCGCGGGTCACCGACCCGGACAACGCCGCCGGGGTCAAGCTCAACGCCCAGCCGAAATACGTCGTTTCAAGCACATTGCGCGACCCAAAGTGGCATGACACCACGGTGCTGTCCGGCGACGTCATGGAGCAGGTGGCAGAGTTGAAGAAACGGCCGGGTGACGAGCTGCAGGTTCACGGCAGCTGGGCTTTGGCCCAGTCGCTGCACCGGGCCGGCCTGATCGACGAGTACCGGCTGCTCGTCTTTCCCATCGCCGTCGGCCGCGGAAAGCGCCTGTTCACCGACGATGCTCCCGCCACCGGCTTCAGACTGACCGACTCCGCTACGACCAGCACGGGCGCGGTGTACTCCGCACTGACGCCGGCCCCGTTCGCAGTCGGCACCTTTGAGGTCGCCGGCGGCAAGGAAGTGGTGTGACTGCTGTGTGCCTCGGGGCGGTACCCGTCGCCCGGTGTTGCTATGAGCAGGTTCTGCGCCCGCCTGAACCGCCACAGCGAGCGCCGTGCAGCGGAGCATGAACGGCGGGCCACGCCAGTAGCGCGCCGTTGTCGGGAAACTCGCTCCCCTCCAGTGGCTCGGAGGACTGCCGTCATGACGTTATTGACCAGCGCGGTACGCGCACGGCTGCGACGGCACGTACGGGCGCTCGCCCGGCCTATGCCCGCAGCGCGACAGCACGCGCGATGACACGGGCCCGGTCAAGTCGAAGGCCGGGCGCCGCACGATCGGCGTGCCGCACCAGCTCGCGTCCCTGCTGCAAGCGCACCGAGTCGAGCAGAACCGCGAGCGGGCGATGGCCGGGCGGCTCTGGCACGAAGGCGGCTGGGTGTTCGCCACGCCGACAGGGCAGCCGATCAACCCGAACACCGACTACCGCGAATGGAAGAGGCTGGCCTGCGGGAGGCCAGGCTGGACGACGCCAGGCACACGGCTGCAACCGTACTCCTCGCCCTGCGCCAGCCGACGCCGACGGTGATGTCGCTGATGGGCTGGTCCAGCGAGTCCATGGCGGCCCGCTACCAGCACGTCACCGACGCGATGCGCACCGAGGTCGCCAGCCAGGTCGGCGAATTGATCTGGCAACCAGGGACGACCGGCATCGGGCTCGGGGCCGTCCTGGTCCGAGGCGACTCGCTGGCGACCGTACTCATGGCCGCCGAGGAACAGGCACGCCGGAGGGCCGGCCGGACGTCACTGAGAAGGTCGGCCTGCAGGCCGCGATCGCCGAACTCCGCGCAGCGCTGGAGCCGGGCACGGCAGCGCCGGAAACTGCAATTGAGACAAAAACTGAGACAAGGAGGCCCGAGCGGCCATGAGCGGCAGCAGGCAGCTTCGCGTTATCCCAGCTCAGCGTGGCGGAGGATGCGAGATTCGAACTCGGGAGGGGTTGCCCCCAACACGCTTTCCAACACTGCTGGCCTGTGTTCACTTCCGTACGCCGGCGTCCGTGACCAGGCACGATGCCCGGCGTGAACTCCGCCGGCTGGTGCCGGACGGCGGTGAATGAGACAGAAACTGAGACATTGACTCCGAGCCGCCAGGCCGCCACGAGCAGGCCGTCGACGGTGCCCCGCGTGAGGCGAGGCATTAAGTATCAGCGCGGAGCCGACGGCGGCTCTTACCCGGAACAACGGCCGACTCTGCCGCTGTCGCGCGGCAGGCTCTGTTGCGTCTGGCGGCGATCTTCTGTTCCTTGCGGATCTCCCGCTGGTAGGCGAGGAAATCCACCTGGATGGTTTGCCCGCCGGAACGGGCGTACCGCTTGCCGGTCACCGCGCGGTACCGGGCGATCTCGCGGTTCATCTGTGGCTGCGTTGGCAGGGCGGCGCGGCCCTGCAGCAGGTCCGCCACCAACTGTGACTGGGTCTCGGCTAGGGGCATGACCGCCCCGATGGGCTGCACGAGCCCGATGAAGTACAAGCCGGG
>Ga0126381_100008541_pt1 | contig 11458 bp, 5 predicted proteins | sample PanSoiMetPlot_28_FD_96465 | JGI IMG/M metagenome (GOLD analysis project Ga0126381, IMG submission 96465) | Tropical forest soil microbial communities from Panama - MetaG Plot_28 | ecosystem: Environmental > Terrestrial > Soil > Tropical forest > Bulk soil | place: Panama | collected 2016-02-17 | reverse complement strand
GTTGTGATATAGCGCCGGATATGACGGCTTTGCTGATTTCTGGCCCGGCCAGCTCATTGAGTTGATGATCAGGATGTCCTGGAATCCGTCATTGTCATAATCAAGAAATGCACAACCAGATCCGACGGTCTCAGGCAAGTACTTCTTTCCGGTAGCTCCGCTGTTGTGTTTGAAATGGATTCCGGCAGCTGCGGTCACATCGGTGAACTGCAATGGGCCGGCGTAGCGAGCTGGTTGAGCGAGCGCTTCAGGCTGCTGGGGAGCACCCGGTTGGCCGGAGGACTGTGATTGTTGTTGCTTGTCCTCGGTGGGAGTGTCATCAGCTTTCGGCGCCCGCAGACACCCGGTAAAAGGCAGAGCCAGGAATATCACGAGAGTAATGCTTATTATTGCTTTGGGCATGAATCATTCACCATGAAGATAGGGTGAGCTTGAGCGATCCACCGGCTTCCGCCGGCGGGACTCGAGAGAGAGGAGGCGACCAGCCCGTAGCTTGGGCTTGAGGGATCCACCGGCTATCGCTTTCGGGATCTGAGCCCTCACGACCAGTGAGTAGGTTCGACCCGAACGATCCATCGGCTTCTGCCGGACGGATTTGAGCGAGCCTTGGCGACCCGTACCTAGGCTGGACTTGAACGATTTACTGACTTCCGCCGGCCGTATTTCCGGCACCGAGTAGTGTTCGTGGATCGACTGGCGCTCGTTGTTGTCCGCCGGGTGGAGCTGCCTGAACTCGCCTGTTATGAATTGAGAGGCTTCGTCCGCCTTGAACCGCTTGTATAGAGCCTCTTCCCTGGAGGCCGGGTCGCGGTCCCCGAGACCTTGATAGCACAACATCAGATTGTAGTGGGCCTGCAGGTCTTCCGGGTCGATCTTGCACACGTCCTGGAACTCCGCTATCGCTTCTTTGTATTGCCGTTTAAGAAAAAGGATGCGGCCAATCTGGTTCAGGACGACCCTGTCGCGAGGGTACTCGGCCGCCGCAACTCTCAGATGCTCGAGAGCTGGGTCGTATCGGCCTGTGCTCTTCAGGGCCATTGCCAGGAAGAAATGAGTCTTTGCCAGCCGCGGGTCCACCTCCAGCGCCTTGCCGAGCTGCTCTTGGGCGGCTTCCATGTTGCCCTCCTGAATCATGCCTCTGGCGACGTTGACCCAGCCGTCGGCATAGCCCGGATCCATCTGGGTGACTTTGGTGAAGGCGGCCTCGGACCCTTTGATATCTCCCTGGAGCAACAGGCCTATTCCATAGTCGTTCCATCGCTCTCGCACCGATTTGTCAAGAAAGGGCTTGTCGTCTGGCGCTTGCGCGGCGGCAGGAAGCACGTTCAGGGCCGCTTCGCTGTACGCCATTACAGTAATCGGAATATCAGGGATCGCTTTGATCTCGCCAGATACGTGCGACGTATCCCCGGTGAACAACCATTTGCCGTCGTCATGGGCCGTCGTTACCGACGGGTTCTTGTCCTGGGGATCTCTGATTCCGGCAAATGCCCATTGTGTATTCCACCATGAGAATTTGCGGTAGTTCACCTTAGCTCGCAGAAAAACTTTGTCGCCGCAGTTTTCGGGGATATTGAGGCGATAGTGGATCGTGTCGGCGGCGCCCGGCGGGATCAGCCTGACATAAGCGACCGACCTGGTCATCCAGGCATTCCGCTTGTTGATGACATTGCCGTGCTCGTCCAATTGCAGGCTGCGATAAAAGTGGGCGCCTTCGTCAACCGGGCCTCGGCCATTGTCGGTGACCAGACCGCTGTGGAAAATGCTCTGTCCCTTCTCGTCGACCGCTTCGAGCTCGACCCATACCTCGAAGGCATCAACGGTGCCTCCGGGAAAGAAATGGCCGACCTTTCGAGTCCTCACCACAACTTCGACTCGCACTGAGTCGCCGCGCCGGACCTGTGCATTCACTTTGTCGAGCGGAGCAATTACTTCCGCCGGCTGAGAGATAAATGCTTGCTGGGCGCCAAAGTTGATCGATTCTTCGCCCACTGCAAAGGTGCTCGCGATATTAGGAGATTCAGACGACTGCGTCTTCTTCTCGTTAAGGTCCTTTTGCTGTCCTCCGCGGACGATCCCGAAAACGTCCACCGAGATCTGGCCGTCCTTGAGAAAGTCCTGCTCGGCTTTTAACTGCACTTCGTCCTTGTTTACGTAGGGCAGAGCCGTGTTGGCGCCAGGAAAGCGATGCGAGTGGATCTTTCCGCTCTGTGCCGCTGGATCGCTCGACGCCACCAGAGGCATATGGCAGTCTGCGCATTTCTGGGAGCGTGGCGGATAATAGAACGAGCGTGCGCCCTGGCCCGATACTCCGGACGATTGCCAGTTGTCGTATTCGTTGAAGCCACGAAACCAGCGATATGAATTCACCGGCACGTCCAGGTGGACTTTATGACATGACGAACAGAACTCGGCGGTCTGCTCCTTGTGAAAGTTTTTGAGGAATGTGCGCCGATGGGGTTCGGGATCAGCCCTGAGCAGGAAATCATGCGCCGTCTTGAGCACGGTGTTTTCGCTCGTGGCTAGGTCGTGCAAGGGGGGGTACTCGATCTCGAAGTCACCCTGGCCCATTGTGCTGCCGACGTGCACTATAGAATGGCACGAAGTGCATGCGAGCCCGGCCTGGGCTTCCGCGGTGTCGATCTGTTCTTTAATCGGCCTGTCAAATCTGCCGTTGAAAAACACGGCATGGTCGTGACAGCCGGCGCACCACTTCGACGGCGCCGTCCCTATGACATCCTGCATGTATTCGATCGACTTCCGGTACCACTGGTTGTTGAATGACGAGAAGTGATGCATTGATGACTTCCACTGCTCGTATATGTCCTTGTGACATCGCCCGCATTCCTGGCTTGTCATGAAAAAATTGGAAGGGATTATTCCACCTACGTTTGTTCCGGCCGAAGATGGAAAGAAAGGGCTGCCCGGACCGCCTCCCTCCCCCTGCATACTTACAGGAGGAAGATCAGGATTCACGATTCTGTCGCGGGCGTGCAATGAATAGCGGTTGAAAGCAGCGGAAGCGAGCGGAAAAATGAATACGATGCAGGTAACGATAGTATAAGCCAACGCCCTCTTGCCTGAGCCAACATAGCTCCGACCATTTATAAACAAATGCGCCAGTATGAATGTCGAACCAGCGGCTCCAAGCGACACATGCAGATAGATCGCCCACCAGTTCGAATGGACGGCGCCAAAGATCATCAGGAATATGCCGAAGAATGCTCCAGCGCCGATTATTGCTGAGGACACCAGCAAGAGGCGAGGCAGTTGTTTCGATCGACTGACCAGGTAGTAGCCGTAGAGCAGTGCAAGACCCAGCCCAAGGGCCATGTGAAACGCCAGGTTGCCAAAGTAGAAAACCGTGGGGTCCGCGTAAGCTCCCAGGTAGGAGCTGTTGATCAGTAGAATGAAGAAGCCAATGATCAGGACTTTCGTGAGTCGCTTGTGCTGTTCCATTAACCCGCCTCTTATGGCGCACAAGATGACGACATTGTGCACCATACCCTCAAACTCGGCTTCCCCGGGCCGCGCAGATGAGTTGCTCCGTTCCTGAGGAAGCTTCAAGAAACGACGTCCTCTCTAATTGTTCATTCTGTTCTGTGTCTGTGAATTATACGCCATTGGTGTTAGACAACAAACAGGGGCAGCACAATGTGGCACTTCCTGAATGACGCACAAAACACCACATTGTGTCACCGGGCTGTTGCTACCCATCCGAGCGAACTTCACCCTGCTCGAGAATGGGCAAATGACTGTATCATGAGAACGTTTTCTCCGGCATCAGTCGAAAGATTGATGCCTGCGTCAATCGTTTGTTTGATCTGGTTGAAGGGTTGAAAAGGTTAGTCGGTCAAACAAAGCACCCGGTCGATCTGGCTAGATGAAGGCTTGTCGGGAAAGGCCGTCTAGAGCTGGAGTTGTTGGAAGCCTGCGGTCTCAGGCATTTCTGGCGTAGCAAGATATGTTTCTTGGTTTCATGAAATTGCGGCACCCAATGGAATTTCTGATTGACTCTCCTGTCGGAGGAGACTCTAGAATGAGAATTCTTGCTGAAACGGCGTTGCGCCGGAAGCCATGCGTTGCAGGAGACCGCAACAGTCGGTCCACAAGTCGCCGCCGGCGATCGAGTCCTTGATCAACGAGCTAATAGGATGAACACTATGTTTAGAATTGGTGAGTTCAGCAAAATGGGCCGGGTATCGATCAAAGCCTTGCGGCATTATGACGAACTCGGGTTACTCAGGCCGGCGCTGGTCGACCGCCAAACTGGCTACCGATATTACACGATCGAGCAGCTTCCGCGTCTGAATCGGATCCTCGCGTACAGGAGTCTTGGATTCTCGCTGGAGCAATCTCGGGTCCTGATTCGTGATGATATATCAGCGGATGCAATGCGCGGCTTTCTGATGGTTCGGCGGGCTGAGCTTGCCAATGCGATCCAGGCGCAAAGCAAACAACTGGCCGAGATAGATGCGCGAATCATTGAGATCGAGCGCGGGGGCCGGCCGCCAGGATACGAAGTCGTGCTCAGGAGCATGGCACCGAGACCGGTAGTCAGTCTTCGCCGGGGTCTCAGCTCATATGACGCCGTCGACAGCCTGCTGGCCGAAATTCTGCATAGTCTTCGCGGCGAATGCGCTGTGCAAGGCTACGGAGCCGTCTGGCATCGATGCCTGCACGACGGACCGACGATCGAATGCGAGGCGTTTGTGGTGGTTGAGGAGCAGCCGCGCATTCGAAGTCGCGCGGAAGTGCATCATCTTCCCGCATCGCCTATGGCGTGCGTGGCTCACAATCAGTTAGAAGACGGCCAGCCGGTCTATCTAGCGGCCAGGGAGCGGGCCGAAGCGATGGGTTACGAGGTATGCGGGCCGATGCACGAGATATACTTTCCAGCCGCTGGATCAGGCTTCGCTGTGACAGAGATTCAGTTTCCCATTCGGCGGGCCACGTTAGCAGACGTTGGAGCCCGGCATAACTGATCTTAATAGAGAGGAGTTGAATATGTCAGCAGTTGCTCCATTCCGGTTGTTCAATCCCAAAGACATGCCAGGGACGATCGGCTACTCCCAGGTCGCAGAGATTACTGGCGGGAAGACCGTCCTTATTTCGGGCCAGGTGTCGCGCGACGAGTCGGATGCAATAGTCGGCGAAAGAAACTTCAGCGCACAGGTCGAGCAGGTTTTTCAAAACCTAAAGATGGCGGTAGAAGCCGCCGGGGGAAACTTCTCCAACATAGTCAAGCTCAACTACTACTGCGTCGAGAGCGTGGAACCTTCACAAGTCCCGGTAGTGAGAGAGATTCGCGATCGCTTCGTGAACACGGAGAATCCTCCCGCCAGCACATTCGTCTTTGTCACCAGACTGGTTCGACCCGAATTCCTGATAGAGATCGAGGCAGTAGCAGTGGTATAGCGCCGGTAGGGGTAGTCAGGTCACTCGCGGTCCTGCGTTGATTGACATTTGGAACCGGCGGTTTCACTTGCTCAGCCCGCGTTTTGATTGTTCGATCAGTTCGAGGTTCCCTTCATAGGACAGATCTCCCCGCGGGTCTCGCGTGGCTGGGGGATAGAAATGGTGTTTGTAAACCGGGTAGGCTTCAGTGCGCAAATGAGCGAGCATGTGATGGCCTTTGCGCGACTCGCGTTCATGGCGCAAGGCGGAGATGTCGATTGGTGCGACAACGATCCGCTCGCCTGGCCCTGGAGAGGCCTCTGCTAACACACGCCCGTCGAAGTCTATGATCTGGCTTCCGCCAGGCCAGGAATATGGCGGATAAAACTTGAGGCTCGCTCCCTGGTTGGCGGCGGCCACATAGGCGATATTCTCGAGCGCGCGGCAGCGGTTGACCACTGTCCACCAGTCCATCGGCGTGGTTGCTCCCCAGGGGTCCATGTAAGCAGACACCCTGACGAGGATCTCTGCGCCATTCACAGCCAGCTGCCTGATCGCCTCGGGAAACAGCCAGTCATAGCAAATCGCGCAGCCGATTTTGCCGATTGGAGTATCGGCGACCGGGAATAGCGGCTCGTCGTAGCCCCGCAAGTCGTGCGGGCTGGTATTTACTTCGAATGGAATCCAGGTGTTTACCTTTCGGTACTTGTAAATGATGCCTGCGGGACCTACCAGGCAGCTCGTATTGAAAATAGCGCGTGGCCACTTGGGGTCGACCTCGAGCATTGATCCCATCTGTATATAGATGTTGTGCTCCCGCGCTTTTTGCTCGATCCTCTCAGTGTGCTCGTTGGGGATCGGAACGCCGAGTTTGGAGATCAGTTCCGAGGCAGTTGGGAATGCGGGAGCGGCGTGGGCAAATTCGGGAAAGACAACCAGGCGGACAGGCAAGAAAGGGGCAGCGCCCTCCACCGCGGAATCGATCATGCTGAGTATGCGGTCGGTGTTGGCGCGCATTTGGCGGCGGTCGATAGGGTTGGGCATGTCCACCTGACATGCCGCGACGGAGTACCTGATGTGTTCCATATTCTTGTCTCCAAAGGAGCGCAGGAATACATCGCGCCCGGCCACTACTGTGATAGAGGCGGCTTGTGTAATCAATGTGCCGGGTTGCCGCGTCCATCAGAATGGCCAGACAAAGAGAGCGCCAGATCGATCGATGGGATGGTGCCTGTGACTACCCGAGTGTTGTAGTGGTCGAGGTAGCGGCGGCGCTCTGCGGTCATCGGATACGATTCCCCCGGGCCATACGGATACTGTTTCATGCGATGAAACGGTAGAGGCGCAACGGCGTCCGGACTCCCCGAGTTAATGTCCATTTCTTTGCTGAACCCGTCTGCGTATAGCAGGAAGGTTCGCTTCCATCCCGTCGGCAGCGGGCGGAGCCGGGTGGCGTCGAATCGCAAAGCGATCTCGTCGCCTGGTTTTGAGATCACGAACATGTCGTCGCTCCTCAAGAGTAGCTCGCGAACGTCGCCTTCCCGAGTGTAGCGGCCGGGCATGAGTTTCCACGGCGCCATCGGAGTCACTCGACTGTAGTCGTAACCATATGGCTCGCGGCCGTCGAGGCTGACCTGAGCCGAATATCCGCGCCAGTGCAGATCGGCGGAGACAGGATCGAGCCTGGTCATCTGAACCGGCGGATCCTCGTCCGACGTATCGACCAGGACCTGGTCCCAGTAGATCCGCATGTTCGTTAGGATTCGGACTTCGCGGCTCGCGCTCAGGAACTTGCCGGTCAGGTCGACGACTATAGTCTGAGGCCTTCCAACCGGAAACCCCATATCGGCGATGACGGTCGTCCAATTGCCTTTTGAGTCTTTAACCTGAACCGAGGGAGTTTCCATCTTCAGGCCATGCTGGCTTGCCGCAACGCTGTCGCTCGAGAACGCATAATCAGTCCAGCCGGTCATCAGGAGCAACGTCCTGTTATAGCTTGCCGGCCCCAGGTCGAGGGTCAAGTTGTGCGGCTCGGCGAATCCGCGTATGCGATCCAGGCCGAAGCTGGCCACGAATTTTCGGTCGAGGTCCGTGAGTGCTGCCAGCACATCGTTACCACGGTCATCAACCGCAGAGACGGGAGGATGAGGAGCCCGCGTGCAGTAAAGCCTGAAAGAAGGCCGCGGCGGGTCCTTCAGCCCTTCGTTGGGAAATACTTCGGTCTCGGACGGGTGGTCGATCGCGACAAGCTGAAGGCGATCGACATATAACACTTCCTCCAGTTCGTTGGTGACGCGAATCTCGAAGCGGCCATCGCGGGCTTTCAGCTGGTCGCCCCGAATTCTGATATACTCGTCAGGATCAGGAGTATTGCGCAGGCCGGGCCCTTCCCACGAGCCCATTTCTCCACCGCCCATGAAGTCGGTAATGAACTCGAATCGCTCGCCGTTCCATGTGTATAGAAATGGACAGGACGACGGTTTGCGATCGAGCTCGGTGATAGTCATTGACGGAGCAGCAGCGCAGTGCCTGCTTTCAACCATGCGATCAGCGCGCTGTTGTGGGAATTCGATTTCGGCCTGTACGATTCCGGAAGGCCACAGAACCCGCACCGCATCAGGCACTACTCGTTTGCCAAGCCCGAAGATAACATCTGCCGGAACCGGAGCCGGCGTTGCCGCACTGGTCTCGAGCTTCTGCCACAAGCTGCCTGCTCGCACCTCGACTTTTGCTCCGACTCCGCTCCGGTTGCTGACCTTGCCGGCCAGATTTACGCGGATCGTGTGGTTTGAATTCGCGCCGTCGTTCCGGGCAATCCTGAAGCCCAGCGGGCCGCCGGCCATTATGAGGTCTTGGTAGCCGCAGCCATCCAGATCGCCAGCGGCAAAGGATCTGATAGCACCGGGCGGGCTCGGCGGTCCGAGGTCTTTGCCGACCGCCTTGTCCGAGACGTCAACAAGTTTGCCGGCAACGTTGCGCAAGATGTGCAGGTCGCCTTTGGAGATCACCGCCAGGTCAAGCAGCCCGTCCTGATCATAGTCCAGGAATTGTGCCGCGGTTGCTGCCTCAGTTCCTGCGGGTCCATCCGAGGTAACGAATCGAGTATGCCCGTCGCTCATTGCGACTAGACCCGGCCCGTCTGCCCTTCCGAGGAAGAAGTCGGTGAACCCGTCCTTATTGACGTCGCTTGCGGCCACTGATGTGAATCGTCCGCTAACCCCAAGCCCGACTTCGGCAGCCACGTCGCGAAACGAACCGTCGCGCTGGTTGCTGTACAAGTTTGGTGCGCGGCCGTAGTTTAGAACGAACAGATCTACGTCCCGGTGGTTATCATAATCCGTAGGGACAATCGCGAGAGCATGCCCGCCACTGCCAGTTAACTTTGCCGCTGCGCTTATGTCGGTGAACTTGCCGTTGCCGTCGTTTCTCAGCAGCAGGTTTGGGGCGGGGGCAAAATCATCCGGAAATGTCAGCGTTCGACCAGGATCGCCAGCCGCAGATTTGTCCAGGTCGACCAGGCCGGCGATGAAGATATCGAGGTCGCCATCGTGGTCAACGTCGACCATTGCCGCCGATACCGCGAGGTATGGGTACGAGGGGATGCCGGCCGACGAAGCGGCTTCTGAGAACTTGCCGCCGCCATCGTTGTGATACAGGGACCAGCGGCCATACCGAAGCACAAACAGGTCTGGTTTGCCGTCGTTGTCGTAGTCTCCCGCGACGGCTCCGATGCCGACCGATCCCGGAGGAACTTCGGTGAGTCCCGCTTCCCGGGTTACGTCGACGAATTTGCCTTTGTCGTTCCTGTACAGGTGTTGGCCGGACGAGTTGACGACGAACATATCAAGAGCGCCATCCCCGTCGAAATCGAACAGGACCGCTCCGCCGCCAAGCGATGCGGCGATCTCGCGGCGGCCCGCTTCGGCCAGGTCTCCAGCTTTATAGCGGCGCCCAAAGACTTCTTTGTTCTCGGACTCGTGTCTGACGGCGGCGCCAGTGTTCTGCAGATAAGTCCCGGTCGAGTCTGTAAAGGTAACGCCCGGAGTGGCGGGTTCGAGGAGATCAGGTTCGAGCCCCGTTGAAGTTACTGCTTCGGAATAGCGTCCTTGTTCGAGATACTTTTGGCCTAATGAGGTGCCGTAGCCGCCCTGGCGGAGGGCCTTAAACCGCTCCATCATCCGCTGGCCCTCATCGGCCTGGCCTGAACGAAGCAGCGAGGTCGCCAGGTTGTATACTGCTGTTATGTTGTATGGCTCGCCGGCAACCGCTTTTCTGAGGACCGTGATCGCCTCAGTATAGTTGCGCTGCTGCAAGTAAAGCTGACCGAGATTGACGTTCGTTGCTACATCGTTCGGATCGATTTTCAACACCCGGGCGAATGCCGTGATCGCGTCTTCGACTCGATTTTGGGACCTTGCGATCAGGCCCAGCATGTACTGCGGCTGGGGAGCCTCAGGTAACAGCCCGGCCGCGACTTTCGCTTCAGCCAGAGCGGCTGGAATGTCCGGCTCATTAAACAGTGCGATAGAAAGGTTCAAGTGGGCGATGGACAGTGCGGGATCGATCTTGAGCGCCTGACGGAACATGGCTGCTGCGTCTTCGTACTTGTATTGTTCGAGGTCTGCCACTCCGATGTTGCTGTATCGGTAGGCGTCTTCCTTGGTGGCGCCAGGCTTGGGCGCGGTTTGCTCTAGTGGGCTTCGAGTGCCAGGACGGGCTAGCAGACTCGGCGAGACCGATATCACTATCAACACAACAAAGGACAGGACGTAACGAAAGAACCTCTGCTCGGATTTCATTTTGTCATTCTAGCAGAACAGCTTGTGTAGGAATAATACGGCGATCGGGTTTGATGTTCCTGGCTTCCGCGCCGCCTTGCCAGCAAAGGTCACACGCGGACCTTATTCAACCAGGAACTTCGACCTGGAACGTGCAAGTTGCAGGCATGTCAGTTCAGTGGATGGTAGGTAACGTAGTCCGTGTGGACGGGGACGCCGCCGTTAATCTTCACCCTTATGAGCACCTGGAAATATGGAGGGATCGAACCAGACCCGCCGGGGCCGGCCTTTAGATGCGTTACTAACTCCTTCACGTATTCAGGGTTGGTCACATACTCAGCGGCAGCCTGTGTGCCGAAGGTTGTTATGCCGGCCAGAATCAAGAGCCGATGATTCGTTTCGAGCCCTTTCAGCAAGCTTATCAACGCATAGTCTTCCGAAACCTCGCTTGTCGATCCAGCGTCGTCCCTATTCAGATAGACGCTCTCCTCGCCGCGCTTTGGCCTTAGATTCACGATCCCAAATCTCTCTTCCTGACTATCGGCCTTCGCTACCCGGAAGACAAAATCCTGATCCTGGGGCAACTGGCGCAGGAAAAGATTCTCTGCGGGTGAGCCCAGAACCACGATGTTCTCGGTGAATTTCAAATCATCCCAGGTCAGGAGCAGGCTCCGCTTTACTTTGAAGGTATGACTGGCTTTGGCAAACAGGTTGCTAAGCGAAAACACGCCCATTACTTCGCCGACGCCCGTGTAATGATCGGTTATATACGAGGAGCGGACGTCGGTAGGCGACTGGGAATCGAGGGACTTCAAAAGCTTCATGCCGGTTTCTGGCCGGCCCTGAAATCTCGTGTTGCTGTAAGACACAAGAATCGGCTCGTCAGACTTCAGGAATTGGCCCCAGAGCGGATTGAGCACCTCCATCTGAGCATCGGCTTGCGTCTTTCCCTTGTCAGCGTCTCTCAGCCGGCTGGCCTCCGAACTATATTTTAAGGCCAGGAAGAGGAGGAAGACACAGACAGCGCCGAGAGCGGCTACCGGAATCCATTCCCGCCTCGCTCGAGGCCTCGGCTCCATTTGTAGAGCAGGGTGACCTGTGGTGATTGGTTCGACCAATACAGGTCTGGTCGTTTCTGTCACCTCGGGACCCTCACCATTTCCGGCTCGGGCATAGGAGAAGACAGCATTGTAATGTCCCTTGGGAAGGTCGATCAGTACCTTGTCGTGCTTCCCTTCAGTTGCGTAGTACTCCTGGATTTTGGACCTCAAGCGTCCGGCCTG
>Ga0126381_100008540_pt1 | contig 11458 bp, 8 predicted proteins | sample PanSoiMetPlot_28_FD_96465 | JGI IMG/M metagenome (GOLD analysis project Ga0126381, IMG submission 96465) | Tropical forest soil microbial communities from Panama - MetaG Plot_28 | ecosystem: Environmental > Terrestrial > Soil > Tropical forest > Bulk soil | place: Panama | collected 2016-02-17 | reverse complement strand
CACCAGCCGTCCGCAAGCGTTTGAGCTCGAAGCCGCGCTCACGATAGAAGTCGAAGATTTGCTCTGGTTTCGCGACTTCAAAAGGATACCCCCCCACCCAGTCAATAAGGTCTTGCCAAAACGACATTCCGCGCTGGTTCTTGCTGTAGTCGCGTATGCTCAGGAATGGCTTCAGGTGAAGGAAGTCTTTGATCAGCGGTCGCCAGTTGAGCACTACGAAAGAAGGCCACACCACCAGAAACCGCAGTCCTTTTGGCATTCGGTTGTAGAGACGCTTTGTCTTGGTCCAACGAATGCTGGCAGAGCCCTGATCGTTATAGATCGCGATGAACAGTTTTCCGCTTGAAGCGACGGGCATGGTCGCATTCGAGAGGGCGGCCCACATGTTTCCGGTGTGGTGCAACACACCCCATGAATAAACCACATTAAACTTGCCGAGCGAAGCCAGGTAAGCAGGATCGAGCGCGGAACCCTGCTCGATGGTCCAGCGTTCGTCCTCAGGAAAGTGGCGTCGCTTCAGCTCTTCGGTGCAGCCGACAGAGTTGGGATCATAGTCGAAGGAATGCACACGCGCCCCGAGTTTGCGGGCGGCGAGACTGAACAGCCCGCTACCTGAACCAATGTCAAGAAAGGTCTGGCCAGCGAGGCTGTCGCTCTCCAGCATGTCACGGAGCGAGTGAACTGCTTCATCGATCTTCTGGTCGTTTAGCGTTTCAAGAAACCATGCCCAATTCTTGCCGAACTCGAAACGCTGACCGGCGGCGACTTCCGTCGCGTGCTGATTCATGCCAGAAGGGCTCTCCGTAAAGCAGAATGAGGCCCAGCAAGAACAACCGGGCAATAGTCGATTATCGCATGGAGCATTGCGGAGCAGTGCGTCGGGGGAACGCCTCGCCGGGAATGATACGATTAAAGCGCTATGTGCGGGATCGCGGGATTTTTGCTGCGCAACAGCGAAGCCAACGCCGCCGACGTGCGTGCCATGACCAACGTGATTCGGCACCGTGGCCCTGACGACGAGGGCATCTACACGGACGGCCCATGCGGCATCGGGATGCGTCGCCTCAGCATTATCGATCTTAATACCGGTCACCAGCCGATTTCGAACGAAGATCGATCGGTATGGGTGGTCTTCAACGGTGAAATTTACCAATACAAAGAGCTGCGCGAGGAGCTTATCGACCGCGGGCACCAGTTCCGAACAAATAGTGACACCGAAACAATTGTGCACCTTTACGAAGAGAAGCGCACTGAAGGTTTCAGCGAGTTGCGTGGCATGTTTGCTTTCTGCATCTGGGATGCAAAGAAGCGCACGATCCTGCTGGCGCGCGACCGTTTTGGCAAGAAACCCCTCTACTACGCCAACACACCTGAGGGATTTTTCTTCGGCAGCGAGTTGAAATGCCTGCAAGTGGCAGGCGTGCCACTCAATCTTAGTCAGGAAGCGCTGCGACTGTACTTCCAGTTCGGCTATATCGCCGATCCGTACAGTCCGTTTCACGCCGTTCGCAAATTAATGCCCGGATGCTGGATCGAGTGCTCTGCTGACGGCGAGGTAAAACAGGGCCGCTTTTGGCGGCTGCCTCCCTTCGCATCCCAGAACCGAACCGGTCTGACGAAGGAACAAACCAAGGAGAAGCTTCGCGAGCTGTTCGACGAGGCCGTTCGCATCCGTATGATTGCCGACGTGCCACTAGGGGCATTCCTCAGCGGAGGAATCGACTCTAGCCTGGTGGTTGCGTCGATGGCATTGCAGTCGGACCGGCCAGTAAAAACATTCTCCATCGGTTTTGAAGAGGCCGCCTACAACGAGCTGTACTATGCACGACTGATTGCAAAAAAGTACAACACCGAGCACCACGACATTGTGGTACATCCGAATTCGGTGGAGCTAATCCAGAAATTAGTTCGGCATTATGACGAACCATTCGCTGATTCGTCAGCCATCCCGACCTATATCGTGTCGGACTTTGCGGTTAAGCATGTCAAGGTAGCACTCAGCGGCGACGGCGGCGATGAGTTTTTCGCTGGCTATGACGTCGTCGGCGACATGAAGCGTTATGACTTCGTGGATCGCATGCCTCGGACATTACGCAAGCTGATTTCGTGGACGGCAGATGGGTTGCCGTATGTTGCATACGGCAAGAATTTCCTGCATATGGTGGGTTCGCCCACCCAACTCGATCGTTACTTCAACACCAACTATACAGTTTACTTCCTGCGCAAGCGCCTGCTGAATCCAGATTGGATGCTTCCGGCCGATGCCGCCTTTTTGGAGCGCATGCTGCCCGACAATTTCAATGCGGGCAACGACAACATACTTTCGCAGCTGATGTACTTCGAAGCCACCAACCTGCTGACGGGCGATTTTCTGACCAAAGTGGACCGTGCATCGATGGCGGCATCGCTGGAAGTGCGGTGTCCACTGCTCGACCATGAGTTCTGTGAGTTTGCCACGCGCATTCCTACGTCCTGGAAGTGGAAAGGCGGAAAAGGCAAGCGTATCTTGCTCGAAGCGCTGGGTGACCGCCTCCCGCCCGAGTTGCTGACGCGCGGCAAGATGGGTTTTGGTGTGCCCCTCGACGAATGGTTTCGCGGTCCGTTGCGTGAGTTGGTGCACGACAGTTTGCTGGGAAAGAGGTTCCTGGAGCGCGGGATTGTCTCTCCGGATTTTATGCGGTACTTGGTCAAGGAGCACGACAGCGGCCGGCGTAGCAATCATCACCAACTATATGCCCTGCTAATGCTCGAACTGTGGTTCGAAAGCCTCGACGAACCGGTGGCGGCGCCCGAGCCATCCAACTCGTGTCTAGCTTTGGGACACTAACTTGACCGAGGCCGACGGCCTATTTTTTCCCTTAAGCAAATCTGTGACAACCAAGCTTACGGGGCGATAGGCCCTAACATAATTGGGGAGCTTTGGGGGCTATGATCCTTCATTCGTGTGACGCGTAGGGATGGAAAGTGGGAGTGTACAGAAAGAGATGAATCACAGGATCGAACTGGCGCGATCATGCTGTTTAGCGTAGGAATCGCAGCACAGAAACCCGTTGCAGAGCTCCCACGTACGCACATCGATACTATCTGGAATCAGCCGACAGGTGGGAAGACTTGGGCTCTTCACACCGCGGACGAATTTTCCCATCGTTAGCCCAGTCGTCTCCCGGAGATTTCATCGTGCTAGATGGGGGTGTGGTCTGCACTGGGAATTTTCGGGTTCCGGCAAAAACAAATCCGAACGGCAAGTGGATCTAAGTGAATCTATGTAATCAGTTCGGCATATGGCAATCTCCCGGCGCCTGGAAGCCGGGTTTCTCCGACAGATGCCGCAAATATTTGCGATCGTCCATCGCGCCGAATTACCTGCATTATTGGTCAATGATTACCGGGTAGAACTGGGGTGGAAATCGCACTTGGAAAGGAGCCCGTGCACAATCCGTTCTCACCTCCCTGATGCAGACTTTCCGCCTCACAACTTGTCAACAAGCAAAGCTTTTCATTAGGTAACCTGCCGATGGCAACTGGACGGAAACCACCGATGGAAAGCCTGCCAGCATAGGCTTTACTAAAATACCCAAGTGCTATTGTTATTCTTATGGGAAGCATTGCGAGTGAGTTAATTGAACTTTGCACCTGGGGTTCACCCGCCTGGATGTAGAAATCAGCGACTAACGAATTTCGCGTCAACAAGATACGTTATGATCATGCGAAGAACGGTCCCGGGAAAGGTCCTGGGCCAGACCAAACAGCAAGGCTGTTGGCAATCTGGGTGTTGTGGGTGAGCGGATCTCTGAAGAAATCGATCTTGGCGCCTTTGCGTATTTCGGGAGTTTCGAAGGCCCTTTCGAGCTTAAGCGGTACGCACGCGTCGATTTTCATGCTCCATCGCTTCTCCTCTCCCGAAGACGGGGTAAGCGGACATGATCCTGCGACTGTTCGCGGCATCTTGGCGTATTTGCGCAAAGAAGATTACAATCTCATTTCCCTGCGAGAAGTATTCCGTAGACTACGAGATGGCGAGCCTCTGCGACGGGCCATTGCCTTCACAATTGACGATGGCTACTTCGATCACGGATTGATAGGAGGTGCTATCTTTGCCGAATTTGATTGCCCGGTGACGATTTTCGCGGTTACAGGGTTCCTTGATGGAATCGAGTGGCTGTGGTGGGACCGGACACAGTTTATTTGCGAGGAAACCTCGAAGACCCAATTAACCGTATGTGTCGGTACGGAGCAAAGACTGTTTAAGTTGGACTCAAAGGCGGCCCGGCTGAGCGCGGCCCTCGAAATTAATCTCTGGTGTCAGGACGCTTCTCAAGTAGATCGAGTGGCTTGTCTTACCAATCTTGCTAAAGATGCCGAGGTCGAGCTGCCGGCCAGACCTCCGCGACGTTTCAGTCCCGTCGCCTGGGATGAAGCACGGCAGCTCGAAAAACGAGGCATATCGTTCGCACCTCATACAGTGACGCATCCAGTGTTGTCGACCACAACCGATGAACAAGCCAGGCTCGAAATCTCGGAATCATGGAAGCGCGTTTCGGCCGAACTTGCATCTCCTGTTCCGATTTTCTGCTATCCCCACGGGAGACAGAGGGACTTTGGCGAACGGGAAATGGCAGAGGTGCACCGAATCGGGCTGTGGGGCGGGGTGCGCGGATATCCAGGAAGATTTCGGCCCGAGGAGTTTCGCAGTGCGCCTGCGATCTGTGCGGTTCCGCGATTCCCCTTTTCTGATAACTTGATCGATGTTCTGCAATGTGTGTCGGGCTTGGAGAACGTCAAGATCCGGTTACGGAGCGGGAGGAACTAATTACAATGTTGCAACGGGCGTGGAACCTGGGCTCTGCCCTCAAGCGACGATGGGATCGGGCACGATTGGAAAACCGGTGGCGCACGCTACGAAAAATGGGGATGCACATCGGGGAAAACGTCTTCCTTCCGGAATCGACCTGGATCGATAATCCATTCTGTTATTTGATCAGCATCGGAGACTGGTGCGGTTTTGGAAATGGCTGTCTCATTCTGGCGCACGATGCGCAGATGGAGGAATTCATCGATGCCAGTAAGATCGGAAGAGTTATCATCCACGAGTCGTGTCATATCGGCGCACGGACGCTGATTCTTCCGGGCGTTGAGATCGGACCGCGCACGATCGTCGCTGCGGGCTCGGTCGTGCTGAAATCGTTGCCTCCGGAGACCGTATGTGCTGGGGCTCCGGCCCGCCCAGTCATGTCGTTGGAGCAATATCTGCGTGGACACCGGGCCAGGCTTAAGACTCGCCCGCAGTTTCCCTGTGCGGATTTTGCGGGTGGCGCGCTCACTCCACAGAAGCAAGCCGAAATCATGGCTGCAGTCGCAGATGGAGAGGCCTATGTCCTGGGTGGGTTTACCGAAGAACGCGAAGGAAGGGGCGGTACTCCAAGAACGAAAGCGAATTCAAAACCGCAATGAAGGACAGGCAAGATATCCATTCTTACTATGACTAATCTCGAACGGCTCAAGAGTGTGTTTCAACAAGGCCTCGGCATCACTGCTGCCAGCGACTTTGAAAGCCTGGAATATGGGAACAGCGCCGGCTGGGATAGCGTCGCGCAACTGGCATTGGTCGCGGGTATGGAAAAGACCTTCGGAGTCGCGTTGAGCCCGGACGACGTGATCTCCATTGATAGCTTCTCCAAAGCGAAGCAGGTTCTCACGGACCATGGAATTAATTGCAGCAGCTAATGTTTTCGGAGAAGTCGCACGGCTGACCTGTGCTTGATGCGGCAATGTGCGCTAATACCCGGCGCTCCCTAAGGGTGCGTTCTTGATCCTAAGCTCAACAGCTAATCCGACTTCTCCGGCGCTTTATGACTCGGCAGAGAGGCGTTGGTGGAGCTATGGAGAGTTGGTGGACACAGCCTCGAGGCTGGCCGAGTCATTGCACTTTTCGCGCAAGGCTCTGATCTTCTCCTTTTGCCAGAACTCTCCCATTTCGGTTGCCTGGTACTTAGCGGCGACGGACGCTCAGCATGCAGTTGTATTGCTGAGCGCAGACCTTGCTCCGGACCTAAGGGCCAGGCTGATTTCGATGTATAAGCCGGATTTATTGCTAGCAGCGCAAAGGTTGGATGGCGATCCAGCTACGGGTGATATGGCGGAATATGAATTCCTGCCTGCAGCGGGCGGCGGAGCCTATAGCTGGCGTCGCAAAACGGAACATCCCTACGTCGTCCATCCGGACCTAGTCGTGCTTCTGTCGACGTCGGGAAGTACGGGTAGTCCCAAGCTCGTACGACTGTCCTGGAAGAACGTCGAGAGCAACGCGCAATCGATCTGCCAGGCGCTGAACATCACTTCGCACAGTCGAGCAATTAGCAGCCTTCCATTCCATTATTCGTACGGGTTATCCGTGCTAAACACTCACTTATTCATGGGCGCAAGCCTCGTTATGACGGATGACTCACTTACTGCAGCGAGTTTTTGGGACTTGTTCCGGACCATGGAATGCGAATCGTTTGCCGGTGTGCCATATTCGTACGAAATTCTGCGGCGCTTGGATGTGGACAAGCTTGCAGGTCCCACCCTGAGTGTCATGACTCAGGCAGGTGGGAAGCTTCAGCGTGAGCTAATTGGGCACTTTCACAAGGTAATGACGGCTCGTGACGGGCTATTTTTTGTGATGTACGGGCAAACTGAAGCGACAGCCCGCATTTCCGTGTTGCCGCCGTCCTTTCTTCCAGAGAAACTTGGCTCGGTAGGGATGCCCATTCCAGGTGGCTCGTTGGCTCTCAAGATTGATAACTCAATCGCGCGCGAATCCAACCAAAGCGGGGAACTCGTCTACAGCGGGCCGAACGTCATGATGGGCTACGCGACAGGGCCAGACGATATCGGCCTGGGCGATATTCTTGGCGGCACGCTTTATACGGGCGACTTGGCACACTTTGACGATGAGGGGTTTACTTATATCGATGGACGAATGAAGCGGGACGCCAAGATTTTTGGCTTGCGCGTGAGCCTCGATGAGATCGAAGACATTTTGCGCGTCTACGGACCCACGGCTGTCGTTGCAGACAACGAGAAGCTTCTGGTCTATTGCGAGTATGGAGACGAATCAGAATTTGGCCGAATACGTCAGGAACTGGCGAGCAAGCTGATGGTGCATTACAGCGCGTTTCACTTTCGCCGGCTAGATCGAATCCCAACAAATTCAAGCGGAAAAATCGACTACTCGCAGCTCAAAAGCCAGAATCCGTAATAGTTTCAGCTAGGCTGCGGTTTATTAGGCATGATCGTGGTCAGCGACAACCGCGGATGTCGGGTTGTGAGGGTTACCGGGTCGTGGGTCCAGGCGCTTGGGCAGCATCCAGAATAGGGTCCCGATGAATGATTCCTTTAAGAAGCTGGGTGACCCGACGAACCAGCGGACGGGAAGAACCTTCGCCGGCCTTGAGCAGGTCCACCAGAACCGGCGGTTTCTGCCACAGAATGAGTCCAATATAGACGCCAGCTCCGATTACCACGGCAGTCAGTAATTGCAACTGGTTGTTTCGGATTTCCAACCAGCGCAGGCACCGGAGCCACAAGGCGGTGATAGCCGCCATCACTAACGTCGACCGAGCGCTCGGCCAAAGAGATCGAAAGAAGTCACCCAGGGTGATTCCTACCAGCCTGAATGGGATCATGTACATCGGAATTATCAACAGGAGCCAGACGACCGTGTAGCAAACCGCAACCCCCATGATGCCCCATCGTAGACCCGCGATGAACGAAGCTACATAGCAGATGCTGGCAAAGATTTGCCAGCGAAAAAGGAGGTCGGTTCGACCTTGTGTGTTGTAGATGAGGATCACGATGCCGGAAACCGACTGCAGAGCGCCCAGCGGTCCGAACACGGTCAGGAGCTCAGCGACCGGCGCCCATTTGGGCCCCAGAAATACGCGTACAAAAGGCTGCGCGGTGACTCCAAGTCCCACCATCACCGGAAATGTGACAAGTGCGATGAGGGAGGCTGTCCGCAGATAAGCAGCCCGAAACCGCTCGTGATCGTCAGAAAATCTCGACAGAGCCGGGTAGGTGACCTGAGCCAACATGGTGGAGAAATTGGAGAGAGGCAGGGTCATTAACATGTAACCCATCTGGTAGTAGCCTAACGAGCTACTTCCCAAATATCGGGCGACGAGAACGTTGTCAGCGTTGCGGGAAAAGTAGTTCATGACGTGCGATCCGGTCAGATGAAGGCCGAATGACAGAATGCGGCGCGCGTCGGCGATGTGAAAGACGGCCTTCACCCGCAAAGGCGAGAGAAACCACGTTACGACGGTAGTAATGAAGCTCATCACTAACGATCCAGCGACAAGCGCCGAGACTTTGCCGCCAGCGAGTGCTATGGCGATCGCGCTGGTCGTACCGCAGACTGCTCCGGCACTCTGCGCCGACGCCAGCTTGCGAAAATCCATGGCGCGGATCAAAACCGCTGTGGGTACTACCCCGAGCGCTCCAAAAAAGAATGAAATCGAAAGAAACTGCAGGATGGTTGCTACCTGCGGCTGATGGAAGAATTGTGCAGCCGGCCAAGAAAGCGCGATAACCAGAAGCGTAACGACAACACCTGTGCCACAATTCAGCCAGAACGCAGTCGAGGCCAGGTCGGCCGGCAGTTCTCGCTCACGTATCAGTGCGCTTCCCGTGCCAACATCACGAATGGTTTCCAGCAGGTTCGTGACGAGGACAGCCATGCCGACTAACCCGTAGACGGACGCAGGAATCCGCCGCGCCAGGATAGAAACCGAGATGACCGAAAGCACCTGTCGCGTGACCTGCACCACAGTCAGCCAGGCCACCCCGGCGGCGGTACGCTGCGTCAACGATGGGGCGCTATTTGCCATGCAGCGTCAACTGCGTGCTCCCAACTCGACAGGGGTGTTACTCCATCGCGGGTAACCCGCCTCGCCTGCCCGGTTTCCGATAATTAAATCGATCACGCTTAGGTGCTTGGGAAGAACGAAGAGTTCCTTTCTAACCAATTCTAGCAGTGACCTTACGGCCCCAGTAGGATGTTGCTCTTGCAATCCGTTGCACCATATTTTCACGATAGCGACGGTATTGGGCGACATCTGCCACCATCGACGTATTAATTGAATTCCAGATCACCAACGCGCGTGATTCCACACGCTTAACTCCACGGGAGGGTGTTTCTGCCCTCCATCACACGCAGATTTGCGATACCATAATTCTCACGGTGTGAGGTTCACATTGGCAACTGCGACATTGTCACAACTCGATGTGTTGGAGGCAGAGAGCATTCATATTCTCAGGGAGGTCGCGTCGGAATCGGCACGGCCGGCCATGTTGTATTCAATCGGGAAGGACTCTTCCGTTATGCTCCGGCTGGCCCAGAAGGCGTTTCATCCGGGCCCTATCCCATTTCCTTTGATTCACGTAGACACCGGCTTCAAGTTCCGGGAGATGATTGAGTTTCGCGATCGGATCTGTCGGGAACTGAATGTACGCTTGATCGCCCATACCAACCAGGAGGCCAAGCGGGAGGGAGCAAACCCGTTTAAGTTGGGCACGAGCAAGTGCTGTGCTCTGTTGAAAACCAAGGCGTTACTGGATGTGCTCGCCGAAAACGGTATTGACGCAGCCATTGGCGGTGCGCGACGCGACGAAGAGAAGTCGAGGGCCAAGGAACGAGTGTTTTCTCTGCGTGACTCATTGGGGCAATGGGATCCTAAAAATCAGAGGCCGGAGTTTTGGAACCTCTTCAACGGTCGGGTCGAAGCAGGACAAAGCGTACGCGTCTTTCCGTTGTCGAATTGGACGGAACTCGACGTTTGGGAGTACATCGATCGAGAAAAAATCCCAGTCGTGCCGCTCTACTTCGCGAAGGAAAGAGAGATGCTGGTCCGTGGAGGGCAACTCATTCCTATGGAGCACGGAATCAAGCCGCTCCCCGGCGAGAAGACCGAAATGGTCATGTGCCGGATGCGCTCTCTGGGTTGCACGTACTGTACGGGTGCCATTCGCTCGACAGCGTCGACGGTTCGGGACATCATTGAGGAGCTGAAGTTTTTTCGACGTTCGGAGCGGGAAAATCGCGTGATTGACCATGACCAGGAAGGCTCAATGGAGCTGAAGAAGAGGGAGGGGTATTTTTGAGTACCGAGACCAACGCTGCTGGGGAACGTGACCTTCTTCGGTTCTTGACTGCGGGAAGCGTAGACGATGGTAAATCAACTCTAATTGGCCGTCTGTTATATGAGTCCAATGGAATCTACGAAGATCAGCTCTCTTCTGTGCGAAAGGCTTCGTCAGCAAGAAATGTCGAGCTGGACCTTTCTCTCCTTACTGACGGGTTGAGGGCGGAGCGCGAGCAAGGCATCACTATCGATGTCGCCTATCGCTACTTCTCGACGCCGAGGCGAAAATTCATCATCGCTGATGCGCCAGGCCATGAACAGTACACGCGAAACATGGCGACCGGTTCCTCGACAGCGGAGCTGGCAGTTATTCTGGTTGATGCGAGAAAAGGCGTGTTGCGTCAGACGCGGCGCCACACCCTGATTGCCTGGCTGCTTGGAATCCGGCGAATGATCGTCGCCATCAACAAGATGGACTTAATCAATTTCGACGAGCAGACATTTCATTCCATTCGAACGGAGTTCAGCAAATTCGGCGAATCGCTTCGTAACACGGAATTCCACTATTTGCCTTTAAGTGCGCTCAGCGGAGAGAACGTCATCACTAGTAACGGGCGCATGCCCTGGTATGACGGTCCATCCCTACTGGAATTGCTGGAGACGCTGCCGACGAAGCCGGACGTCGGGCGAGAGCTGAGATTTCCGGTGCAAATGGTGATCCGTCCTAACCAGGATTTTCGTGGTTACGCCGGCCAGGTGGGTTCGGGTACAGTCCGGAAGGGTCAAGAGGTTATCGCTTTACCTTCGCGCCAGCGAACCACCATCAAAGAAGTGCTGCGCTACACCCAGCAGATGGAAGAAGCATCACCGCCCCAATCCGTGGTGTTGACCACAACCGATCATATTGACTTGCGCCGCGGAGACATGTTGGTGTCCGTTGATGGGCCTCCGGCAGTGTCTGCGAAAATCACCGCGCACCTCATATGGACGTCTCACAACCCACTGCATAACGACACGCGTTATTTGATTAAGCACACGACGCGGATACTTTGCGGGCGAGTCAGTGGACTGAATCACAAGATCGACATTAACACACTCGAGAAGATCGAATCGGATACCCTCCAATTCAACGAGATTGGAGAAGTAAAGATTGACCTGCAAGCACCGATTTTCTGCGATCCGTACGAACGCAATCGAAGCACCGGCAGCTTCATCGTCATCGACCCGCGCACCAATGACACGGTGGCGGCAGGAATGATCATCGAAGCAAAGCCCATTCAGGCTGGTGAAACCCTTGAGGAGTCGGCGTCGCGTGTCGCGGCCCAGCGTGGCCT
>Ga0126381_100008539_pt1 | contig 11459 bp, 11 predicted proteins | sample PanSoiMetPlot_28_FD_96465 | JGI IMG/M metagenome (GOLD analysis project Ga0126381, IMG submission 96465) | Tropical forest soil microbial communities from Panama - MetaG Plot_28 | ecosystem: Environmental > Terrestrial > Soil > Tropical forest > Bulk soil | place: Panama | collected 2016-02-17 | reverse complement strand
GTGAGCCTGCTGATTCGACCCGCCGACGAAGCCAGCTCCGCTGTCAACTGAAAGGACATCCCATGACAGAGCACAACGGTCCGGCCACCCGCAGTCCAGAGAAGGAGCTGCTTTCGCGACGGGACCGCAGCCTGGTCACCGTCACGGCGCTCACCACCGCCCAACGCGGAGTTCGTCGCCTCCATCCTCACCGGTCAGCGCCAGCAAATCCGGGCGCCTTCAGGTAAGTGAATACACAGCGGTCATAGACCCAGGGAAACGCCGACACTTGGCAGCGGAGACAACTGGATCTGTACGCCGCTGCCTGGAGTGGCTGTGGCGGAACCAGAATGCGTGGGCGTGGTCCGGGCCGCCGCCGGGCCCGCCGTGGTCCCGCCGGTCGCACGAGGCGGGTGAGTGACCTGGGCCGTGCCGGTGCTCCGTCTTGGACTGTGGTTCCGCCCGGAGGCGGCGTTCGCCCGCGGGCTTGGACTTGGGCTAGGTGCCGTATTCCGGTCTCCCGGTTGACCGGACTTGCCTGCGGCGCTATGGGAAGGTGTCCCATGCCGCTGGATGCCATGGCCTGGCGCCGCCTGACCGGGCGTCGCCGTGAGCCGGAGGGCCCCTGAGCCCAGGCAGCCGATAACCGCGGCAAGCCCGGCTGTGGCCGTGGCCGCCGTCATGATCAGCCGCCGCCGCCTTCTACTCGGCCGGGCCTCGTTCCTGGTCTGCCTCGGGTGTTCTGCGTTCGGGATCGGGTCCGCCGATAGGGTCGCTTCCGCTATCCCGGCCCTTTCGACCGGTGGCCGCGACGGGCCCGTGGCAAGAGTCGCGCTGAGCCGCCTGGCGACCGCTGCCACTTCCGCGGCGTCCGTGAGCCGCACGGCGGGGTCCTTCGTGGTGAGCCTGGCGAGCAATTCGCCGATCGCGGGCGGTACGTCGGATGGCAGCGGCGGCAGCGGAGCGTGAAGATGCGCGCTCATCACCTTTGCCATGGTCCCGTCGAACGGCGGCCGGCCGGCCAGGCACTCATACAAGACGATGCCGAGCGAGTACAGGTCGCCCGACGGGCCGTCATGGTCCCCGGTGATCCGCTCCGGCGCCAGGTAGTGGGCTGTGCCCATCACCAACTCCGGTGCGGTTATCGGCGCCGACCCCGCCGCGTGGGCGATGCCGAAGTCAGTGATCTTGACCAGGCCGTCCGAACCGATCAGGATGTTCGCTGGCTTGATGTCACGGTGCACCAGGCCGATCCGGTGCGCGGCGGCGAGCCCCGCCGCGACCTGCGCGACGATGTCCATAGCGTGCGCGGCGTCAATGGTCCCGGCCTCCAGCATGTCCGCGAGGGACGGCCCGTCGACGAGTTCCATGACGAGGTATGGCGAGTCCTGCGGCCCGCCATCGCAGTAGTCGTACACCTGAGCGATGCACGGATGGGTTAGCGCCCCGGCATGCCGCGCCTCGGCGCGGAAACGCGCCAGAGTCTCCAGGTGGTCCGCAAACTGCGGGCGTAGCACCTTGACCGCTACCGGCCGTTCCAAGAGCAGGTCTCTGGCGCGCCAGACCCGCCCGACGCCTCCCGCTGCGATCGGTCCTTCCAGCCTGTAACGGATACCGAGCATATGACTAGATCGCGTCACAATGCCGTTCAAGCTACCCGGCACGTCGCCGCTAGAACATAACGGCCAGATCCGTAAGAAGTTCGTAACCGAAACTCGCCGGCCCCTCCGCTGCGGCAGGCTCTCTAGGCGGAAGAGCGCGAGTCCTTGACGAGGTCGTCGCAGAAGGCAGCCACGTCGCTGCCGATGAGTTCCACGACTCCCTTGCCGTCCGCGACGCCCTCCTCGAAGAAATCGACAATCCCGGAAAGCAGGGGCCCGTCAGGCAAGTCGATGGGACCGACCTTGAAGAGGTACCTCTGAATCTCCTTGTAGACGATCTGGTAGTCCGGCGGTAGCGCCTTGACGCGCGCCATGTGCGCCCGCCACTGCCTTTTGCCCTCGATGATGTCTTGGATGCCCACGTCAGTCTCCTAGCTGGCCCAATTTCCTCGCGACGTTCCTGTTCAGCTGCTCGCGCCACCGGTCGCGATAGCTGCGGGCCCCTTCGCCGCGGGCCAGTGCCGCGCAGAAGCCCTCGATGTCGTCGCCCAGCACCTCGTGAATGCTCTGCCCATCCGCCGCTGTTTCTTCGAGCAGCCCCAGGGCGCCGTCGAGGATCGGCATCAGGTTGCGACCCGTAAAGCCCGCGTAGGGGAAGAGGTGGACCTTGATCTGTTCCCACGCCGCCCTATAGTCGGCAGGCAATGCCTGCGCCCGGGCTTCGAACGCCTTCCATTCCTTGGTGAGATCGCTGCCTGTTATGGTCTCCCAGAGGTTCATTTCCCGCCCTCCTTGAGCTTGTCGATTCGTGCTGAGAGGTACTCCCATTTCGCCCAGAACGTCGCGAGTTCTTCGCGCCCCGCGTCGTTGAGCGCGTAGAACTTGCGCGGCGGACCCATCCCAGATGGCCGTTTCGTCACCTGGACGAGCCCGTTCTTCTCCAGCCGCAGCAAGATGGTGTAGACCGTCCCCTCGATAACATCGGCGAAGCCCAGTTCGTTCAGCCGGCGCGTGATCGCGTACCCGTAGGTCTCCTCGCTGCCGATGATTTGAAGCACGCAGCCCTCAAGCGTGCCCTTCAGCATCTCCGTCAGGTCGTCCATCGCCGGTCCACTTCGATCCTCCTGGTACTACGTACTACCGAGTACCACTATACGGTATCACAGAGTAGCGTGCCTCGCGCAACGAGCGGCGAGACCTGGGCATAGGGTTGGCCGCATGGCGCTGCGGCTTGTTCAGATTGCGATGAACGCATCCGACGATGTGGCGGTCGGCCGGTTCTGGGCGGAGGCGCTCGGCTGGGGTACTGGCATCGAGGAACCCGGCGTGACCAACGTTGAACCCCCGGGCTTGACTTATCCCGACCCGACCGCCGTCTACATCGACGTCATCATCGTTCCGGAACCCAAAACGGTGAAGAACCGCGTGCACGTCGATCTCGCCACCGCTTCCGCGGCCCACCAGGCGGACCTGGTCGCGCGCCTTCAGGATCTCGGCGCGACGCCGGTCGACGTGGGCCAGGGCGACGTCCCGTGGACGGTCCTCGCCGACCCGGAAGGCAACGAGTTCTGCGTGCTGGAGCCCCGGGCGATCTACCGGGACACCGGGCCGATCGCCGCGGTGGTCGTCGACTGCGCGGATCCGCGGGCCATGGCCCGATTCTGGGGCCAGGCGATGGACTGGACCGTGCACGAGGTGAACGACGACTTCGCGTCGCTGCGCTCCGCCAAGGGAGTCGGGCCGTATCTGGAGTTCATCCGCACGCCCGACGTGAAGACCGTGAAGAACCGCGTCCATCTGGACCTGCGACCGTACCCCGGTGACGATCAGGCGGCGGAGGTGGCCCGGTTGCGGGCTCTGGGCGCCACCGACATCGACATCGGCCAGGGCGACGTGTCGTGGGCATGCCTCGCCGACCCCGAGGGCAACGAGTTCGACGTCCTCACCCCCCGCTGACCGGAGGAGGGGAGGGCAGGAGTATCACCTTGTCTTGCCGGGAATGGAGGCTGGCATGAAGGGCCACGGACCAGACAACATGGGCGACGACGAGCAGGAAACTGAACTCGCCGAGTACGAGCACTACATCGAGGACCCGCCCGACGACCTGGTCATCGCCGAAGACGATGATGACGACGCGGAAGCGGCGACTGACTGGGCGGCCCTGCACCCGCGGCAAATGCGAGCCGAGGAAGCGGAAGACGAGGAGCCGGACGACGAGGGAGCCGAGGACGCCGCCCTCCATGTGACCGACGAGCCCTAACCCCGGTCCAGACGGGCCGGCCGGCATCACGCATTGAGATAGGTCAGGACCGCGAGGACACGGCGGTTGGCATCCTCGGCCGGATATAGGTCGAGCTTGGTAAAGATGTTCCCGATGTGCTTACTGACCGCTTTCTCCGTAACCACCAGCCGGGAGGCAATGCCGGCATTGCTGTGTCCCTCAGCCATCAGCGCGAGTACCTCGCGTTCCCGCGAGGTGAGCCGGCCCAGCTGATCATCCCGGTCCCGTCGCGCCAGCAATTGCGCTACGACCTCCGGATCCATGGCAGTACCGCCGCCGGCGACGGTGCGCACAGCCTCGATGAACCTCAGCACGTCGGAGACTCGGTCCTTGAGCAGGTAGCCGAGGCCACCAGTCCCCGCGGAGAGCAGCTCTTTCGCATAAAGCTGCTCGACGTGCTGGGACAGGACGAGCACTGGCAGGCCAGGCAGCTGGGTGCGCGCCGCAATCGCGGCCCGCAGTCCCTCGTCCGTGAAGGTAGGCGGCAGCCGCACATCCACCACCGCCACGTCGGGTCGGTGGTGGACCAGCGCGCGCAGCAATTCGGGCCCGCTGTCTACGGCCGCGACGACCTCCATGCCATAGGCAGTGAGCAGCCGGATCAGGCCGTCCCGCAGCAGGGTCAGGTCCTCGCCAAGGACAACTCGCACGGCAGCTCCATGGTCACCTGGGTCGGCCCGCCGGCCGGGCTAGTCACGGCGACCATACCGTCGAAGGCGTTCAGCCTTCGCTCCATGCCCTGCAGTCCGCCTCCGGCGCGTGGATGCGCACCGCCCGCTCCGTTGTCGCCGACGAGCGCGACCAGCTTGTCGTGATCGTATTCCAGCTGGACCCAAGCCCGGTTCGCGCCGCTGTGTTTGACCACGTTTGCGAGCGCCTCGGCGATGGCGAAGTAGACGGCCGACTCCACTGGCGCGGACAGGCGGCCGGGCAGGTCGATGTGCAGGTCGACGGGCAGCGGCAGGCTGAGGGCAAGCGCGCGCACGGCCCCGTCGAGACCGCGTTCCGCCAGGACCGGCGGGTGGATGCCGCGCACAAGCGCGCGAAGTTCTGACAGCGCCTGACCGCTGGATGCGCGCGCCTCGGCGAGCAATGTCAGCGCCAGGTCCGGGTTGTCCCTGAGCACCTGCTCGGCGAATCCGATGTTCATGCCGAGGGCGACTAGCCGCGCCTGCGCTCCATCGTGCAGGTCGCGTTCGATCCGGCGCAGTTCTGCCGCCGACGTGTCCACCGCATCCCGGCGGGACTCGGTCAGCTGGCCTACCCGTGCGGCCATCTCCTTCCGCGTGGGTGCGAGCAGCGACGCCGCGGCGGCAGCGTGCGCTTTCAGCAGCCATGGCCCCGCGATCACGCAGGCCGGCAGCATGCTCAGGAAGAACACTTGCAGCAGGAACCCGTGTGGTGCGGCGTGCGTCCATCCGTTCAGCAACGACCAGAAATCGGCCAGCACGGTCCACGTGGCGGCGGCGAGCAGGAACGCGGGCAGCAGCCCGAGCACCACGCTGACCGGTACGTTGACCAGTGTCCACAGCAGGTCCCGCCAGGTCGCCGGATCGCCAAGGACCCACCTGCAGCGCCGGAACACCCGGAACAGCCGGTTGGCCGGCTTGGCCGACAAGGACCGGTAAGGCGTCGCGATCGTCACCCCCGACCACTCACTCGCCCAGCGGCGCTGGAGGTCGGCCTGCCGGCGCACCGCGAGCAGGCTCTTCGGCGCGAGCACCACCCCGGGCCCGGCGGGAACCAACAGAACGCAAGCCAGGGAGGCCACGAACAAGGGAAGCCCCGCGATAGCGGTACCCGCGAGGATCATCCCCCGAAGGCACGTCCGCAGGGTCCGCCGGGCAAGCCGCGCAAAGCTCTCCCCAACGTCGCTCTCCCCAACGTCAGTCATCGCCACCTCCGCAACCCCGGTCCGGCTTCCTATTGTGGGCGCCTTCGGCGGCCGGACTCAGTGGAGTTAACTCCACCCTTCGATGATGGCTCCCGTGCCCGCCGACAGGCCAGACAGCGTCAACCGGTGGGGAACAGCGGCTGCCACCACGACGGCGTGGTCTGTACCTCGATGCGGTCGACCCACTTGACCCACCAGTAGCCTCGCCGGCCGGGGGCGACGAGGCGCGCCGGGAACCCGTGATCGGCCGCGAGGGGAGCACCGCCCACCTGCGTGGCGAGAAGCAGGCGATCCAGGTCGTGGATGGGGAAACGGACCCAGTAGCCCGTGACCGAATGCACGTACACGCTTTGCGCCGCGGGCCCGGGCTGAAGCAAGGTGCCGAGCGGCACACCGGACCAGTTCTGCTGCGAGTACCAGCCGGAGGTGCAGTCCAGCGTGACCCGCATCTGTGTGTCGAACACGGTCAGGTCTGGAAGCATCAACTCCCGGCTCCCCTGTCTGTCCTTGATGGTCAGCCGCCACGTGCCAGGGTCGACGCTCGGTACGGCGTCGAGCAGCCAGCTAGTCGACGGCATCGCCTCCGGCCGGAACGAGGCTGTCTCGTACGAGCCGGTGAAGCGGCGCCTGGCCCCAGGCAGGCGCAGCGCGCTGATCGCGGCCCTGTCGGCGGCATAGAGCCCGGCCGCGCCCACAGCCACCACGCTGGCACGCAGCAGCGCCCGACGCGAGAGGTCGGTCCGGCGGGCCCGGATACCCCGAGCCCAGACGTGCCACACCAGCAGGGGCACCAGCGTGAGCGCGACCGCGATGTGCACCCAAAGACCGGGCTGGCCGGCGATCGAGCGCACCAATCCGGTGCCATAACCGAGGCCCGCGATGATGGCGAACAGCGCCAGCACGGCCAGCAGCAGCGACAGCCACCGGCTCAGGCGCGCGCGCCGCAGTCCGCCACGCACCACCCGGGACTTCCACGGGATGAGCAGCACCACGGCCATTCCGCAGATCCCGTGGCCGATGGCAACCCAGGCCCCGTCCGGTGAGCCGATCGCGACCGTGGCGACCCCGGTGCCGAAGGCGAGCAGCAGCACGACGAGCAGCGCCTGGTTCGTCTGGCGGCCAGGTGAACGCAGCAGCGTCTGCAGCGGACGAGGGGACGGTCGACGATCGCCTCTACGAAGGCGCATATCGTCCGTTATACGCTACGTCACCGAGTCGTGGCCAAGAGCGGCTCTCGCTGACGAGGCGACATCCCGCAGCGCCACCGGCCGTTCGGAATATGGAGATTAGATCTTTTATCCCGAACGGGCGGTGGCGTCTGCGTAAGGCCGGCTCGCTTACCCGGCGTCGTTCACGGCGTCAGCCGCGAGCACCTGCTCCGCCTGCGCGAGAGCGAGCGTGTCGGCGTTCAGTGCCTGAACGTCCGCCTTGATGGTGGCCGCGGGCGCGCCGCTTGACTCATCCGCGCTGAGCTGCTGGATATCGAGCTGGACGACATCGGTGTTCGCGGTCACCCACTGCGTCTCGGCTGGTCCCTCGGCAGAGCCGGGGGTGGCCGTCGTGAACGAGCCGAACAGGCCGTGCGCCTCGGCGAAGATGCCGGCGGTGAAGTAGACGGTGCTCGCGGCGCCGCCGTTCCCGCCGTTGCCGACGCTCAGCGCCCACAGCCTGTTGATCGAGATGGGCTCGCCGTCCGGGTCCCTGAGCACGCCAAGCGGGAAGCCTGTGGCAGCGTCGTACGCGAAGACGTGCCCGCTCTTGAAGTTACCCACGAGCAGCACCTGGTCGCTACCGGGGGCGGTGAAGCCGGCGAAGCCAGTCGGGGCGATCGCCAGGCCCCACGGGGAGTCGAGCGCGCCGCCCGAGAGCAGGCGAACTCCCCGGGACAGGCCCGGGGTGCCGTCGAGGTTGAAGACATCTACGAACCCGTGGCCCAGGCCGCCCACGTCGTCGTGCTTGGCGGCGTTCTGCAGGGCATAGGTGACGTACAGCTTCCCGCCCAGGACCTGAACGTTGAACGGGGCATAGCCGGGCGGCAGCGCCGGGTCGGTGAAGGCGCCTTGTGTCATGACCTTGGTCCAGCTCCCGTCGTAGACGTCGACGGTCCCGGCGCGGAAGTTGGCGGCGTAGAGCAGGGCCGTGCTGTTGGGGTCAGAGGCGATGATCGGCGTGCTGCTCGTGGCGATCGCCAGTCCCTTGTAAACCGCGCCCGTCTGCTGGTTGGGGTCGGGGTTGGTGAAGTTGTTCCCTGAGTTGTCCTGGGCGATGATCGCATTGGTGGTGTTAATGCTGGGGGCCCAGCCCAGGATCGTCCCGTCCTCTGTGTCGAACAGGAACGCGGGCGCGGCGGACACCGTTGCCCCGCTGCTGTTCACGCCGGTCACCTTGAAGGCGCCGCTCGCTCCCGCGGTGTTGAACACCGTTCCACTTGGGGTGCCGCCGGTGGTGGCGACCGGAGTCGGGATGTTCACGACCAGCGGGACGGTCGCGATCGGCGGGGTGGCGGTCGAGTAGAGCGTGGACACGCCGGCATTGTTGTCCGACAGCCAGAAGGGGCTGCCGCCGCTTTCTGAGATGCCCCACGGGTTGACCAGGTTGGGGTCGGTCACGTCAGCGACGCCGGGCAGGTCCGATACCAGGTTGGTCTGCAGGACCGTACCGGCGCTTTGTACGTTACCCGCCGGCGCCGCCTGGGCACCGACGCTGATCCAGGTAAGTGAGCCGGCCGCGATCAGCGCGCAGACGGTGGCCAGTGACTTGAATAGCCGTCCTGAGCTCGACAATCTTTGCTTCATGCTGTGCCTCCATGTCGTCTTACCGTTGCCGGGCGTCCCGCGTTTCGGCGGCCCTTGCGGACGCGGCAGCCCGGACTGGATACGTAGTCGGGCATAGGACGGTTCACGGATTTGTGCCTTTTTGTGCAATCGCGCTTCTTTGCCATCCGCTACGCGTACCGCCAGGCGCCGGCTCGGTAGCGTTGTGCCGGGAGGTGCGGTCATGAATGGTGCGCAGGCGCTGATCCGGACTTTGGCGGCGTGCGGGGTGCGCGCGTGCTTCGCGAATCCGGGGACGTCGGAGATGCATTTCGTCGCGGCGCTGGACGCGGTGCCGCAGATGCGCGGGGTGCTGTGCCTGTTCGAGGGGACGGTGACCGGCGCGGCTGACGGTTACGGGCGGATGGCGGGCCTGCCGGCGGCCGCCCTGCTGCATCTGGGTCCCGGGCTGGGCAACGGGCTGGCGAACTTGCACAACGCCGGCCGCGCGCGGACGCCGCTGGTCGCCGTGGTCGGCGACCATGCCACGTATCACAAGCGGCTGGACGCGCCGCTGGAATCGGACATCGACTCGCTCGCCCGGCCGGTGTCGGTGTGGGTGCGGCGTTCGCTGCGCGCCGCTGACGTAGCCGCCGATGCCGCCGACGCCGCCGCCGCGGCATCGGCACCGCCCGGCGGCGTGGCCACGCTCATCTTGCCCGCCGACGTGTCGTGGACCGAAGGCGGCGAGCCGGCTCCGCCGCGGCCGCCGCGCCTGCCGCACCCGGTGCCGGGCGAGGTGACCGGTTCGGCAGCCAAGGCGCTGCGCAGCGGTGAGCCGTGCGTCATCTTTCTCGGCGGGACCGGCCTGCGGCGACCGGCCCTGGAGGCGGCCAGCCGGATCGCGGTGGCCACTGGCGCGCGGCTGCTCGCCGAGACGTTCCCGGCGCGCCTTGAGCGCGGCGCTGGCATCCCGGCGGTCGCCCGGCTGGCCTACCTCGCGGAATTCGCCGCCGGGCAGCTCGCCGGGACCCGGCACCTGATCCTCGCAGGAGCGCGGCCTCCTGTGTCATTCTTCGCCTACCCCGGCATCCCCGGGTCCCTGGTGCCGGCCGACTGCGCGGTCCACGTCCTGGCCGAACCGGGCCAGGACGTGCCCGGGGCCCTGGCGTCACTGGCCGATCTGGTCGCCGCCGCCACCGCGCCGGAGCTTGCGCCATCCAGCCGGCCCGGGCTGCCCAGCGGCGAGCTCACCGCGCAGACCGCGGCGGCCGTCATCGGCGCACTGCTGCCCGAGGATGCGATTGTCTGCGACGAAGCCGCCACCTCCTCCATCTTCTTGCCGGACGCGACCGCGGGAGCGCCGCCGCACGACTGGCTCACGCTGACCGGCGGCGCGATCGGCCAGGGCCTGCCGCTGGCAGCCGGTGCCGCCATCGCCTGCCCGCGACGACCGGTCATCGCGCTGGAAGCCGACGGCAGCGCGATGTACACAATCTCCGCGCTGTGGACACACGCGCGCGAGCAACTGGACATCACCACGGTGATCTTCAGCAACCGCTCCTACGCCATCCTCGCGATGGAGCTGGACCGGGTCGGAGCGGTCGCCACCGGCCAGGCCGCCCGCAGCCTGCTAAGCCTGGCGCGGCCAGAGCTTGACTTCACCGCGCTGGCCGCAGGCATGGGCGTCCCCGCCTCCCGGGCCACCACGGCCGAGGAGTTCGCCGCCTGCCTACGGCGTGCCCTCGCCGAGCCCGGTCCGCATCTGATCGAGGCCATCATCCCCGGCCCGGCGGACCCTCCTTCGGCGGACGCTCGCGAATGAGACAGAAACCGAAACGATCCGAACGAAGATCTGCGAGAAGAAGCCAGCGCGCGGGAGGGGGCCGCGCGCTGGCTCGTCAATCGCTGCCTACCGCGGCGCGTAGTCCGAGATCACGGGGAGGGCGGTGTCGCTGTAGTCGAACATCGCCTGGTTCTCCCAGCCGTCCCCGGAGTTGGGGTCGGTCGGGTCCCAGCCGTTGCCCTTCACGACGGTCCAGGTCGGCTCCCAGTAGAACGCGCCGAGGCCGAGGCCATTCGGGACCGCCTGCACGATGCTCAAGGTGTCGCGGAACATCGCCTGCTGGCCGGCCGGGGTGGCTGCGTACCCGGTCTCCAGCTCGCTCGCGGTGCTGAAACTGAGCGAGGCGGTCGGGTCGCCGCTGGTCAGCGTCCACGGGTAGGCCGTCTCGGCGAGCACGATCGGCTTGCCGTAGCGGGCGGCGGTGTTATCCAGTGTCGTCTGCATCTCGTCCAGGTAGCCATGCCAGTACGAGTAGTACGACAGTGCGATGACATCGAACGGGACGCCCTGCGCCTCGGCGTTGTCGTACCACCACTCGACCCCGCCCCAGTCCGCGGCGTTCGCGATGTGCAGCGCGATCAACGTCCGCGGGTCCGCCGACTTCACGCCGGCGATCGCCGACTTGAGCAGCGCGCCGAAGGTGGGCCAGGCGCTGGTCGAACCATAGTCAAGGCCGGTCGGCCACAGGAAGCCGCCGTTGACTTCGTTGCCGGTCTGCACCATGTCCGGTGGCGTCCCCTGCCTTACCAGGTCGCCGACGATCTTCGCCGAGTAGCTGTATATGTCGGCCTCGAGCTGGCTGAGCGAGTCGTTCGCCCACGCCGCCGGAGGGGACTGGTGGCCCGGGTCTGCCCAGGTGTCCGAGTAATGGAAGTCCAGGAACAGCTTCATGTGGTGAGCCTTCGCCTCACGGGCGCCCTCGAGGAGCTGCTGCTCGTCGTTGAAGCCGTCGAGCGGGTTGACAAAGACGCGCAGCCGCGCATAGTTCATGCCCGCGTGGCGAAGGATATGCAGCGCGTTCTCCTGCTTACCTGACGCCGTGTAGTACACGCCGCCCAGCTGCTCACCGCGCACCACGCTCGACACGTCGCCACCGCGGATCGGC
>Ga0126381_100008538_pt1 | contig 11460 bp, 7 predicted proteins | sample PanSoiMetPlot_28_FD_96465 | JGI IMG/M metagenome (GOLD analysis project Ga0126381, IMG submission 96465) | Tropical forest soil microbial communities from Panama - MetaG Plot_28 | ecosystem: Environmental > Terrestrial > Soil > Tropical forest > Bulk soil | place: Panama | collected 2016-02-17 | reverse complement strand
GCCGAGAATGGTCGCGGTCACATCGGCGCGCAACGGCAGAAAGGCCGACGCGCTTAACAGAAGCGTGGCGGCAAGAAAACGGCGTATCGATTGAAAAGGCATCTGATTTCCCCCTCAGTTACGGGGCAGCGCATGCTGCTCGAGTGTTCAATCAGGTTATTCAATACCACGTGCCCGAACCCAAAAGCTAGCGGTCCACGTTCCTCCGGGCGCGACCGTCTGGAGCGCGGAGTACTTGCCCTCGTGCGCCATGTTCACGCCGTTGATGATCGCGACAAGAGGCTCGAAGCAGATGAATTCGCGAGGCTGGCCGTCGGGAGCGCGCGGCAACCAGATTGTCGCGACCGGATAAGTCGGACCGAACAGTGTTTCGACTACTTTGCCCTCGTGCTCGATCGAGAAATGCGCACGGCCTTCGGAATCGCGCTCGAGATCGGTAAAGCCGTCATCGAGAGTGCGGTCGCGAAGCGAGAGGGGGTTGGGAATATCGAGCGGGCGCATTTCGCCGGTCGGAAGATTGTGCTCATCGGCGATGACGTGTACACGCGCGGCAAGGTGGGCGACCCACTCGTCCCGCGGAACGCCCGGGATCTGGAAAAACGAGTGGAAGCCGATTACGACGGGCATCGCCTCGGCGCTGAGATTGTGGATCGTGGTCTGGACTTCGAGCTCGCCTTTGGTCAGGCGGTAGGTCATCTCGTACTCATGCGCGAAAGGCCATTGCGCCATCAGGTCGGGATCTTTCCAGAATTCGAGACGGCTGGTAACGTGCGCCGAGTTCGAATCCGCGGCGGTCTCGGTCACGCGCCACAGCGGTGAGTTCACAAGCAGACCGTGGATGGGCCGCTCTCCGCGGACATTCCCCAGTTCCATATTGAAGGCGTACTTTTTGCCGTTTGCCCAGAAAGCAGGCTCGCTCAGGATATCTGCCCACGGCGCAAGAAAGGGAATGCCGCAAAGCCGTGGCCGCTTCTGGAATTCGGAGACATCCGAATAAGGGAAATAAAGAATATTCTTCCCGTGCACCTTCATTTCATATGCGCGGTTGCCGATCGAAGGAACAATCGAGACCTCCACGGCGCTGGCGTTGTCCGTGAGGCGCACGATCGGAACTCCGTGGTCGGTCATCTGCTCGGCGCGGTAGTTCTGGGCTGAAGCGGCGGTAGCTGACAGAACCGCAATCGACAGGAACCAGTGAACGCGTGTCATTCTACGTTTGGGCATCATTGATTTCGGAGTGTCAGGCCGATGTCGGAGGGATTTCTCTACTTTCGTCTCACCACGTTGCATGAGCTCCGGTGACCGCCTCTTCGATTCCGGCCGACTAAACGACCGCATTCCTGCGCCGGCTGTGGATCAGGTAAACTGTGCGCATTCAATGCGCCTCGTTTGGCTCATCCCGGCCCTCCTTATAGCCGCCACGGCACGGCCACAAACTCCCGCACAGGATAGCCAGTTCGGCAGGCGCCAGTATATCGCGCGTTGCGCGGGTTGCCATGGCGAAGATGGCCGTGGCGGTGGCCACGGCCCGGCAATTGTCGACCGCCAGCGCCCTCGCGCAAACTCGGTTGAAGCAGTTCGATCGGTGATTCTCGACGGAATACCCGGCGCGGGCATGCCGGCTTTCTCAATTCGCGATCAGGAAGCGAACGCGATCGCCGAGTATGTCATGTCGCTCAAAGGACCGGCGAACCGTACAGTAGCCGCAACGGCGCCGGGCAACGCCGAAGAGGGGCTCCGTTTATATGCCCGGCGGAACTGCGCAAGTTGTCACATGATCCGCGGCGTTGGAGGCGTGCTCGGCCCCGATCTCTCGCATATTGGACGCGACCGGCAGCCGCCGCAAATCGAACGGGCCCTCCTGAATCCGGGGGCGCCCGACGCGCCGCCGGACCGCATCGCAGGACGTGGCAATCGCCGCGCGCCCACATACGGCGCCGCCACGGTTCGGCTCCGCAACGGGGAAACTCTGCGCGGCATCTTAAAAAACGAGAGCCCGTTCGATCTCGCGCTGCTGGGCACGGATCAACAGTTGCATCTACTCTCGAAAGCGGAGATCGCCGCGATTGTTCGTGAAAGCTCCCTCATGCCCAGGCTTGAGGCGACCCCTGAAGAGTTGCGAAATCTGATCGCTTATCTGAGCAGGTTGAACGCGGACCCCATCGCGCCCATTTCGGACGAGGGCTTGGGATCGGGCGTCCCGTTTTCGGTAATCGCGCATCCGCCCCGCGGATCGTGGCCGGGTTACAACGGCGACGAAAGCGGCAATCGGTTCAGTGCGCTCGATCAGATCAATACCTCAAACATCGATCGCCTCGCGCCCCGCTGGATGTTCCCGATTGCGGGTACCCCGCGTGCGCTCGAAGTCACGCCGGTCGTGGTCAATGGCATCATGTACGTGACCACGGTGAATGAGGCCTACGCCCTCGATGCGCGTCATGGCCGCGAAATCTGGCATTACAGCCGTCCCCGATCTACGGGTCTCGCGGGCGACGCGGCGAGCGGCATCAACCGCGGCGTTGCGGTGCTTGGTGACCGCGTGTTCATGGTCACCGACAACGCGCACCTGATCGCACTGCACCGGCTCACCGGACAACTTATATGGGATGTGACCATGGCGGATTCCCACCAGAACTACGGTTCGACCAGCGCTCCCCTCGTTGTCAACGATCTGGTGATTGCCGGAGTTTCCGGCGGCGATGAAGGCGTTCGCGGATTTCTGGACGCCTACAAAGCGTCAACGGGCGCGCGTGCGTGGCGTTTCTGGACTATTCCGGCGCCTGGCGATCCAGGTGCGGAGACGTGGGGCGGGCGCGCGCGCGAGCATGGCTGCGGTTCGACGTGGCTCACGGGCACTTACGATCCTGAAAGCAATCTGCTGTATTGGCCGACCGGCAATCCATGTCCCGATTACAACGGCGATGAGCGAAAGGGCGATAATCTCTACACAGCTTCGGTGCTGGCGCTCGAACCGGGGTCCGGAAAGCTGAAGTGGTTTTACCAGTTCACGCCTCACGATCTGCATGACTGGGATGCCACTGAGACGCCTGTGCTGGTCGACGCGCCTTTCCACGGCCAAACCCGAAAGCTGATGCTGCACGGCAATCGCAATGGCTTCTTTTACGTTCTCGACCGCCTGACTGGAAAGGTCCTTATTGCCGAGCCGTTCGTGAAGAACCTAACCTGGGCCAGCGGGATCGGTCCCGATGGCCGGCCGCAATTGCTGCCGGGAAACGAGCCGACTGAAGAGGGGCAATTAGTCTGTCCATCAGTTGCCGGCGCCGCGAACTGGCCATCTTCGGCCTATGATCCCGGAACCGGGTTGTTCTATATGTTCGCCGACGAATCCTGCAGTGTGTATTCGAAGAACAACGAGTGGTGGAAAGCGGGCGAGTCCTTCTACGGCGGCGCGACAAAGCGCGCGCCCGGCGGAGACGCGAACGCAAAATCTCTCAAGGCGATCGATATCCAGACGGGAAAGGCCGTCTGGGAAATTCCGGCTATCAGCGGCGGTATTCTCGGCAGTGGCCTGATTGCGACGGCCGGAGGACTCATCTTCTACGGCGATGGCGAGGGCGCCTTCACGGCCGCGAGCGCGCGAGACGGCAAGCTGTTATGGCATTTCAACACGGGCCAGAGCTTTAAGGCCGGACCAATGACGTACATGGTCGACGGAAAGCAATATGTCGCCACGGCTGCGGGTTCGACGATTCTCGCCTTCGCCTTGCAGTGACGGCGGGAATGCCGCTTGCGGCTTCAAAACGGCGGCAGGCGCATCACTCATTCCCGGCAAATACCAAACCATTTCCGCTTTCGCGACTCTCGGCCAGGAGGTTAATTCTTTCGAGCGCTCGTCAGCATGAGTCCCAAAACCATCGCGACCGCAGTAACGAGGCTGGCGCCGATTAAGACCGGTCCAAATGAGTATCGATCGGTTACGCGACCAATCAGGAGGGTGGAGACAATCGTTGTCCGTAGACAAAACCGGATCAGCGTGCGGGATCAGCGATTTGAGTCTCGCGGCCTTACGAGGCGATCGCCAACTTGCCTTTTGCAACGGTCATTTCGACTGGGCTCCGTAAGCGGACGACTGTTCCGAATCAGTCCTGTCAGAGGTTTAAAACGACGGCATTTCGGCCGGTATCGTAGCCCGAGCTTCGACCCCGCCATCGGCGGAGAGGCGCTACATACTCTAAATGACACTCTAAATTCTCCAGCCCGTAATCGTTTCCTCCGTTAGCGTCAAGCTTTGCGCCAACTGCTCGTATTCCCGCAGACGGCATGTTCATCGTGCGTCGTGCGCCTCAATCGAGCCTACGGCTTCTCTTTCAAGACAGCTCTCCTGGATCGATGGACCCTCGTTCTCGTCCTGCTGTTGCTAATCGTGTTCGCGCTGGCCGCCAGCTATCTCCCCACTCACAGAGCCGGACGCAGTGGTCCGATGATCATGCTGCGATGCGAGTGATATCACCTCAGAAGCAGCGCTGAGCCTCAATGCCCCGTCGGCGCGGAGCCGCTTGGTTTGAATTTTCGAACCGCGAGCGCGAGTGGAATCATCGCCAGCGTAATCCAGCCGAATACGCGGAAGCAGTCCATGAACGCGAGGAACAAGCTCTGTCCGAAAATTTGCCGGTAAACCACACCCGGAACCGCCGCAATTGCGTCTGCGGTCGTGAAGCCGTGCTGGACCAGATACTCTGTCACGCTTCGTCCTGCCTGCTGTAAAACCTGCGAGCCCGAATCCAGATGCGAAATGAGGTTCGATTGATGAAAGCTCTGGCGGCGTACGGACTCCGTACTAACAAAAGCGATACCAAAGCTCCCGCCCCAGTTACGGAAAAGATTTGTGAGGCTCGAAGCTTTGTTGTTCTGGTCCGGCCGCAGCTGGGAGTAGCCGATGATGTTGACCGGTACAAGGAACAGGCCATAGCCGATGCCCTGCAGTACGCGTTCCCAACGGTAGTGGGCCGCGTTTGTTTCAAGACTCATGGCGCTGTAGACGAACATCGCGAGCGCGATGATTGAGACGCTCGCGAAGATCATTGCTTTGGCGGAAGCAATGCGCCGCTGGAGCAGTTGGGCTGAAACGGGCGCGAGAATCGTGATGGCGAGCGCGCCTGGTCCGAGAATCAGGCCGGCATCGATCGCCCGATATCCGTAGAGCGACTGAAGCATCTGCGGTATGAGCGTTGTCGTGCCGAACAGTCCCACGCCGAAGATAAAGAGGAGCGCCGCGGCGATTGCGAAGTTCCGGCTGCGGAGTAGCCGAAAATCCACAATGGGATCTTTGACGTATAGTTCCCAGGCAATTGTGCCGATCCAGCCGAGAACCGCGAGGGCGATCATGGTCGTGATGAGACTGTCGTTGAACCAGTCGTCGATCTGCCCGCGATCCAGGGCGATTTCCAGGGCGGCGGAAGCAATTGCGATGAGCGCGATGCCGATGCCGTCGACGGAGATGCCCTTAGCTTTTGCGGCGACGCTTTCCGCAGTGAGGGCCTCGGGCTCTTGGATCAGTCTGTGCGAAAGGTAGAGGGACAGCAGCCCGATCGGAACGTTGATGAAGAAGATCCAGCGCCAGCTGTAGTTGTCCGTGATCCACCCGCCGAGCACCGGGCCAACCGCGGGCGCGGTGACGATGACGACGGTGTATAGCGCGTAAGCGGCGGCGCGTTTCGCTGCAGGCAGGGTGTCTACAAGAATCGCCTGCGCCACCGGCGCGAGACCGCCTCCGCCGACGCCCTGAATCACTCGAGCGATCAGCATAAATGTAAGTGTTGGGGCGATGCCGCAGAAAAATGACGACCCGGTGAAGAGCGCGACGCACAGAAGATAGTAAGTCTTGCGGCCTAATTGTCGGCTAAGCCAGGCGCTCATTGGGAGTACCACGGCGTTGGCTACCAGATAGGTCGTGAGGATCCACGTCGCTTCGTCGTAGCTGCGTCCGAGGCCTCCGCCAATATAGGGCAGCGCGACATTTGCAATGGACGTATCGAGCAGTTCCATGAATGCCGCGATCGTGACGGTCAGGGCAACAAACCATGGATTGATCTGGCGCTTCGACTGTGACATGGCGCTCTCCTTTCCGATTGAATGTCTTCAGTTGACTCGGGCTTTCGCTTCCACCGACATCCCCGGGCGAAGATTGTGTTCCGGGTCCTGATCTTTTTCGATGCGTACCCGAACCGGGAAGCGCTGCACGATCTTCACGTAGTTGCCGGTAGCGTTCTCGGGCGGGAACAGGCTGAACAGAGGGCCTGAGGCGCCGGCAAGATTTTCGACAACTCCGCGATAATCCCGCTTAAACGAATCGACGTGAACTGTGACCGGCTGCCCCGCCCGCATGTGACGAAGCTGAGTCTCCTTGAAATTGGCGGTTATCCAGATATCGTCCACTGATACGACGGTCAGTAAGGTCTGGCCCGGCTGCACACGATGGCCGAGCTCCACGGTCTTGTGTCCGACCACTCCGCTGACGGGCGCGTAGACTTTCGTGTAGCTGAGGTTCAGTTCGGCGGCATGTACTTCGGCCAGCGCCTGATCGATGGCGGCCTGAGCGGATTCGCTGTTTGCGCGCGCGTTCTGCAACTGTTGCGGCGCGGTCTGCGCGCTGGCAATCAGGGCTGCGCGCTGGTCGACGAGACTGTGAGCCTGAGCGACCTTTCGTTCCGCGGCGGCGACCGTCGCGCGATCTGTCTCCACGGCTTGCGCGGCGGAGACGGCTTCCGTCTCGCGGGAATCGTACGCTGAGCGGGAGATCTCTCGCTTCTCCACCAGCGCCTGATAGCGGACCCGATCGCGCTCCGCCCGTCCGGCGACGGCTTCATCCCGCTCCAGGCGATGCTGCGCTCCGAGGAGGTCAGCGCTCGCAGCTTCAACGGCGGCAAGCGCTTCCTGGTGAGCCGCTTCAGTCGCGCGGAGCTGGTTGAAGGCGGAGGCATCGATGATCGGCACCTGCAATTGCGCTCCACGGGCCTGCGACTGACGGATCTTGAGATTCGCTTTGGCTCGCTCGAGCGCCACCTGGTAATCGCGCGGATCGAGTTCGAGCAAGAGGTCACCCGCCTTCACGGCGTGGTCGTTTTCCGCCTCCGGATTGACCGAGATGACGGTGCCATCAATGCGGGTGCTGAGGGCGGCGAAGTGGCCGTCGACCTGGGCATCGTCGGTACTCTCGTAATGTCGCGAGTCCAGCCAGAACATGGCGCCTGCGGTGATCGCGGTTGCGAGTACAATCCCCGCGACTCCACGGGCGAGCCATTTCGGGCGGAGTACCTTTCCCATTTCGTTCTCAATCGCGGTTAATTCCGGCGTTTCGTGGACTTCAGTTTTTGTTGTGGTTGTAGACATGGGAAGCTCCTCGTTTGTTCAGATCGTTCACTCGCCAAAGAACGCCGCCAAGTTGGTCTCAGCCGACCCGAGAGCGCGGGCGAGCGACAATTTCGCGACGTTGTAAGAGAAAAGGCTCGATGTGTAGTTTTCTTCCGCGGCCACGATTGCCTCGCGGGCCTGGACGACCTCCAGATAGTTAGTCACGCCGTTCCGGTAGCGATCTTCCGACTGCTCGGACGCGCGCTGCGTCAACGCCCTGTTACCTTCGGCCACTTTGACGGCCGTTTCGGAGGCCTGCTCGTCGAGGCGCGCGACGCGGGCGTCGTAAGCCACGCGTCCCTGGAGATCACGATATTCGGCCTGGCGCTGCGCCAGCCGCGCTTCCGCTTCGCGCGTCTCAGAACGGATCCGGCCACCCGTAAACAGGGGTACCGCAATGCCTGCGCTCACCGAGTAAACCTGGTTGTAATTGCCTGGATTGATGCCGCCTGCGCCGTAACTGGCGCCGAGGGAGACCGACGGGAGGCGCTGGTCGCGCGCGCTTCGGACGTCCTGCTCCGCCGCGGCGACGGACTGTTGCGCGCTCTTCAGATCGAATCGGGTCTGGGCAGGAATCTGCTCGGAGAGCGGCGCGAAGCTGTACTCGTGTGCGAGCGTCCACTGTTGTTCCAGCGGTATGCCGGTGATTCGATCGAGCGTCAGCTTGTCCTTCTCGAGGTCGTTTTCAGCGTCTGTGACGCGCTGGCGTGCGGCGCGAAGTTCCACCGAAGCGCGCAGATTGTCAATCTCCGGCGCGAGCTCAGAGTTAAATTCATTCGCGACCTGCGAAGCAAATTCCTGGGCGGAAGCCAAGGCAGCTTTGGCTGTTTCGAGCCGGGCCTGGCTGGAGACGACCTGGAAGTAGGCTGTGCCGACCGCGTAGACGACTACGTCACGCGAATCTTTGGCGTTCAGCGCCGAGGCTACTTCGGCTGCCTTCCGCGCCCGATACTGCCCCCGGAGCGAAGCGTCGAACAGCGGATACTGCAGCTCGACCCGAGCTTCGGAGTAGCCGAAGCCTCCCAGCGTACTGGGCAGCCGGACGCCGGCCTGTGCCGGCAATTTGATGCCGAGTTCGGCGGTACTGATCTGCTCGAAGCTTTGCTGGGCACGAGCGGTGATCTGAGGCAACAGCGCCGCGAAGGCGCGGGCTCGCTCCGCCTTCGCCGCGGCGTCCGCCTGTTGGCTTTCGATCAGCCCAAGATTAAAGCTCAGACCGCGGTGGATGGCGTCCGCGAGCGTCAGCTTGATTTCACCGTCGACAAGCTTTCCTCCCGGCACGCTGCCGAGGTACGGATTAAGAGATTGGGTAGCCGCCGCGCTGGGGTTGGTACTGCCGGCGGCCGGGTTGATGGGCCGCGGCGTCACGAGCGCGTAGCTCAGAGGATCCGATCCGGTTTGCGCCAGGGCTGCAGTCGAGCCGGCAGCGACCAGGACATTAATCAAAATTCTGCGAAACATGGTTATGCCTCCTTAAGAGCCGCAAGGCCCCGCGTATCTGAGGCTTCCCAAGCGCCGATAGCGCCCTGGGATCAGAGAGATCATTTCGGCTCGCGGCAGAAATGCGGGGATATTGCGATGGTTAAGAAAAAACCCGATGAATCTGTCGAGCCAGCCTGGTTTCGAGACAGGCGACTCAAGAGTTTCCTCCACGATTCTTCGGACTATGGCGTATGATTCAGGCGCCTTCGCAACGATCTGAGCGCCGAACCGATGCATCAGGACGAGCAGGGCGCGACCATAATGATCCGCTTCGCTGATAAAGGTGATATCGACGATGACCGATGTCCGGGCATCGACGAACGCTTCCCGCTGCCAGACTTCGTGGACGGCTTCGACATCCGCTCCGCCGAGTCTCCCCTCCAGTTCGAACCTCACGGCTTCCGGCTCGTTTTGAATACGAACACGCAATTCACTCATAGACCGCCTCGCTTTTATTCGCCGCATCGCTGATTTCGGATGCCGCGAACTCGTTACACAGCCCTCATATGCATGGTGAGCGCCATCTGCAAGCACCTGAAAACACGTTGCTTATCACTGGGATTGACTGCTTCGCCTTCGGCAAATGACGACAGATCAGCAATTTCGCGTCTGGTCGTCAGCGTCGGATGCCCGAATCAACCCGTGGGGCGGCGCTGCGGTTATTGGATCGAAGGCTCAGCATTTTGCCTTACGTTCGTCATCCTGCTGATCCCGAAGCGCCGAGCCACGCCTCAAACGTTCCACTGGAACGGCTTACAGATGGCGTTGGCGGTGCACATACCCGAATGCGACCGGAAGATGGTAGCCGCCTCTTCCGGTGAAGCGATTTCGATCGGGAGAATGACCAATGCTGAGAATTGAAAAAGATGCTGGCGGCTGCGTAAGCAGGGTGCGGCTATGCGGCTGGGTGCAGTCGAAGTTTATTGAGAGCATACGGGCCTCAATGAACGACTGCTGTTCGCATAGAATCCTGGACCTGACGCAGGTCACTCTGGTGGACCACGCGGTGATTCGGTTCCTGGTTCGCTGCGAAGACGACGGGGTCGAATTGGCGCACTGCCCCGCTTACGTGCGCGAGTGGATTGTTCGTGAACGCGCCGAGGCCGCGGAGCCGCAGCGTTGTTACGAAGAATGAGGCCCTCGATTCGCCGGCAGTATAATTCGGCATAGCCTAAGCAGCGGGTTCGAGGCTTGCCGGCTCGTCGGATTCCACAATGAATGCAAGTGACGACCACTGCCGTGTCCCGCTGGAACTTCGCGCGTTTGTCGACGGCGTTCCGGCCGTTGTCTGGTCCGCTTTGGCGGATGGCTCCCCGGAATTCGTCAACCTCCGGCTTCAGGATTACAGCGGTCTGATCCGGGATCAGATCTGCGGGGAATGGACGTCGATTCTTCACCCCGAAGATGTAAGTGAGTTTGAAAAATGGTGGCGCGGTCTGCAAACGTCGGGGAAGCCCGGCCAGACAGAACTTCGTCTGCGCCGATTCGATGGGGAGTATCGGTGGTTCCAGGTCGCTGCGGCGCCGGCCCACGATGAACACGGCCAACTGGTCCGCTGGTACGGCATCAATACCGACGTCGACGATCGCAAGCGCGCCGAGGAGAAGCTCCGCCAGAAGGAAGACGAGCTTCGCACGATGACCGACGCCATCCGGCAGTCGGTCGTGGTCTTAGCTCCCGACGGCGCGACGCTCTATGCCAACCGGGTGGCGCTCGATCGCTCGGGCCTGACCACCGGAGAGGTGAACGCTCAAGGCTTCCTCGCGCGGGCTTTCCATCCGGACGACGTAGACCGTGTGCGGGAGGGACGGAAGACGGGATTATCGGATGGCGTTCCGTTCGAACTGGAAATGCGCGCCCTCCGCAAAGACGGGCAGTATCGGTGGCAGCTCGTTCAGTATGAACCTCTTAAAGACGAGAACGGAAAAGTCATCCGCTGGTACGCGACGGCAACGGATATCGACGACCAGAAGAGGACGGAAGAGCGCCTCCGCAATGAGAATATCGCCCTGCGGGAAGAAATCGATCGCACTTCGATGTTCGAGGAGATTGTCGGCTCTTCGAAACCGATGCGCCAGGTCGTGAAGCAGATCGAAAAAGTAGCGCCATCGGATTCGACCGTGCTCATTCTGGGCGAGACAGGAACAGGTAAAGAACTCATTGCTCGCGCGCTGCATCGGCGGTCGAGACGGTCAGGCAGGGCCTTCGTGCGGGTCAACTGCGCGGCGATTCCGGAATCGCTGATCGTTTCCGAGCTTTTCGGGCACGAAAAAGGCGCATTTACCGGAGCGCTGCAGCGGCGCGTGGGGAGATTTGAAGCCGCGGACGGCGGCACACTCTTCCTGGATGAAATCGGTGAACTTCCGATGGAAACGCAGATTGCGCTGCTGCGGGTGCTGCAGGAGCGGGAATTCGAGCGCGTCGGGAGCAATTATCCGGTCAAGGTAGATGTCCGGCTGATCGCGGCGACGAATCGTGACCTACCCGCCGCCGTCGCCGCCGGAAGCTTTCGCCAGGATCTTTTTTATAGGTTGAACGTCTTTCCCATCTCGGTGCCGGCCTTGCGAGAGCGGGCGGAAGATATTCGATTGCTCGTGGAATATTTTG
>Ga0126381_100008536_pt1 | contig 11462 bp, 15 predicted proteins | sample PanSoiMetPlot_28_FD_96465 | JGI IMG/M metagenome (GOLD analysis project Ga0126381, IMG submission 96465) | Tropical forest soil microbial communities from Panama - MetaG Plot_28 | ecosystem: Environmental > Terrestrial > Soil > Tropical forest > Bulk soil | place: Panama | collected 2016-02-17 | reverse complement strand
CCGGTGCTTGTGCTGCGACCAACGCTTGGGCAGGCGGCAAAGAAAGCAGCAGAGCCGCCAGTAGGCTTACGCCCGGACTAGGTCTTGACAGATGGTCCCTCATCACCGCTCCTTGACGTCCTTATGGCCCCCTATGGCCAGGATACGTGTCCTCTTACTTTTCCTCTGCGCACTATAAGGCACTTCGACGAAGTGTCAAGGGCCAGCACATCAGCAGATTTTGCACGGAACGTCGTCATTCGCCGCGCAAACGTCCTCTCCATCGCTCCATTTCGTGGGATAATCGCGACCCGAAAGCACTCTTCTTGTGTGACACACGCCATCACCGAGACGCAAAACCGTAGGTTTGGGAGGTAAACCTTGATGAGCCAGGGCTCTTTAACTCGCCGCGAATTCATTCGTGTTGGGGCAGGCGCAATGGCAGCAACCACAGCCGCGAAGATCACCATCATCGAACCCAATCCGGGCTTCGCCCGCACTCGCGCAGTCGCTCCCAGCGACACAGTGCGCTTCGCTTCTATCGGCACGGGCGTGCGCGGTTGCGAGCTGCTCGAGGCTTCGCTTCGCGTGCCTGGCGTTGAATGCGTCGCTGTTTGCGACCTCTACGATTCGCGCCACGACGCCGCTCGCGAAGCAATCAAAAAGGACGTTCCCGCCATGCGCGACTATCGAAGCATTCTAGACCGCAAGGATGTGGACGCCGTCATTGTCGCCACCATGGACCACCAGCATCGCAAAGTGGTTGTGGACGCCTGCGCTGCCGGCAAGGACGTCTACTGCGAAAAACCGATGTCCCACACCGTGGAAGAGGGCTTTGCCATGATGGACGCGGTGCAAAATGGGAATCGCATCCTGCAGATTGGCAGCCAGGGCGTCAGTTCCATCCTTTATGCCAAAGCCAAAGAGATTTTCGACTCGGGAAAGCTCGGCGGCGTTTTCATGATCGAAGCGTATTCGGACCGCAATAACGCCAGCGGCGCTTGGGTCTATCCCATTCCCCCGGACGCGAGCGAGCAAACCATTGATTGGAACGCTTTTCTGGATGGCGCGCCCAAGCGCCCCTTTGATCCCGTCCGCTTCTTCCGTTGGCGCTGCTTCGCTGATTATGGCGAAGGCTTGGCCGGCGACCTCTTTGTGCACTTGATTTCGGGCATTCATTTCATCACCGGCACGAACATGATCGCGCACCGCGCCCAATCCACCGGCGGCCTTTTCCGCTGGAAAGACGGCCGTGATTTTCCGGACCTGATCGAAACTTTCTACGATTACGCCAACTTCCGCATGGTCCTTCGCTGCAACCTGAACAATGACGGCGGAGGTCTTCTGGCGTTTTACGGCACTAAAGGAACCATGACCGTCAAGGACTCGACGGTGACGTTTAAGCCACAGGACACCCATCCGCAGCCGGAGGGCTACTCGATCTACGGCTGGCCCGCGAAATTGCGCGAGGAGTACGTCAAAAAATGGCGCGAAGAAAATCCCCTCCCGGCGCCTCTCGATTCCCGCGCGGAGGAAGCAGTGGAGACGTTCGCCACGCCTCCGGGCTACGATCCCGTTCCGGATCATCAAGCCCACTTCTTCAATGCGGTGCGGAGCCGAAAGCCGGTGGTCGAGAATGAAGTTTTTGGCAACAACGCCGCCATCGGCTGCCATTTGGCCAATTTCGCCTATTTCAACAAAACCGTAGCGCTGTGGGACCCCAACTCCAAAAAGATCGTCAAGGGCTGACTCCCATCATTGTCATCCCGAGCCCGGTTCCGCGTCTGCTCGCGGCAAGCACAAGGTTATCGCGGGAACGGGGCGGGGGATCCGCTTGTCTACCCGCGGCCTGGGCGTGCCCTCGCTGCGCCCTCGCTGCGCCACGCCTGCTCTTCCCAAGCGACGCGTTAAAGGTTCTTGAGGCAGTGTCCAACCGCGCAGCACATTTCCGAAGAGTCTGAGAGTGAAGAGAGTATTCGGTCTCGCACCGAATGCTCATCTCAGAATTCGAGGAAGTTACGGTACTTCTACACAAAGCGCGTCTTGAAGCCAAGTGGATTACTTCCGTATGTCCCTGATCCACCGCTAGTCGTTTCAGGACAGGGATTCAAATTCCGTCGTGGCGTGAATACCCGCGCTTTGCCCAGTAGTCCGCTGGTTCGTCTTTTTTATAGGAAATCCGCGTAATCGCCTTGATGTTCTTCCCAGGCCCAAGCAAGCTTGGTGTCGTGCAAACCCCAGAAGGGCGAAGTAGATCATTCCCGATCGATAGTGTTTCCAAAGCTTGCGACCTGAACATAGCCGCAACTCGCCGAGGACTTCACTGAATGGGATAATTCTGCTTGCCCTGTACTGAGGTATAGGGTTGACAATACGAGACATGCGCACCGGGGAGCTGGCCCGCAATGCGGGCGTGAACCTGCAGACCATTCGCTTTTATGAGAGAGAAGGCCTCCTGCCGAAACCGGCGCGGACTGTCTCCGGATACCGTAGCTACCAAGAGAGCGATCTAGAGCGAGTGATTTTCATCAGACGAAATCAACAGCTGGGGTTCACGCTTGCAGAGATCAAACAACTCATGCAACTGCATAGCGTGCTGGCGTCCATGGGGCCAAAACCCTTCCGCAGACGGCCCAGTGAGCTTCAGGGGATCATCGAAATAGGCCGAGAACGGCTGCTAGCGATTAAGGAAAAGTCTCGGTTGCTGAACACGATGCGGCGGCAACTGGAATGCCTTCTGCAGCAACTCGAATCCACGAGTGTGGTGATTTGCCCTGCGCGATCGTCTGGAAAACGCCCGCGGACATGCCCGAAAAAATCTTCTTGACCCTATACCCACCTACAGCCCCCACCATTTGTTTTGCTGTCGCCCGGCGTGGCGGCGAAACAACATGGGACTCGTGGAAATCGCGTCTGGCACGGCATGGATAACGCTCCTACTCTTGGGCGCGCAAGCATCGCTGGGACTTCTCCGCGTCCGAGCATGGCCTGCGGCTGATAACTCAGTCCGTTCTCCGCGCGCATGGTTATTGGCTGGTCACACGGTGATCGGGCTCGTGCTCCCAGCGATGGCTCTTGCGCATGGCTGGTTTTCGATGAAGTTGCCGGGCATTTGCGGAAAGTGCGCGTCTGGTCTCTGGATCGCGACAGCCGCGTTTCTGCTGCTGGGCGTGCAAGCAGTGACCGGGATAACGATGCTACGGCTGAGAGAACCGCAGCGAGTCGCCGTTCGGCGCCTGCATTCTGTGATGGCGGTCCTTCTTGCCGCGTTGGTCGGAGCTCATGTCTTGTTGAATGGATGACAAAAAAAAGGAGAGGAAGATGAAGACGAATATCGGTGCTTTGCTGCTTTGCTCTGCGAGTCTCGCGGCTCTCGGCGCAAATATCCCGGACTTCTCCGGAAGGTGGATCTTCAATCCTGAGAAGAGCAAGAACATCGGGATGATGTCAGACATGAAGATGACTCAAACCATTACGCAGTCACCTTCATCGGTCGATGTCACAACAGAAGCGACATTTCAAGGAGCCAACCAGCAAACGAAGACACATTACGACCTAACCGGGAAGAGTGCAGCCAACGATTCGCCGATGGCCGGGCCCAGCGAGACGGTCACCAAGTGGGAAGAGGGCAAGCTCGTTACGACATGGACGAGCGTCGGGGCGGTGGCAGGGACCAAGACGGTGCGCACCGAAACCTGGTCGCTTTCGCCTGACGGAAAAACCATGACGGTGGAATCGCTAAGAGGCTCCCACCCGCCCGTGGTGATGGTGTTTGAGAAGAAATAGCGGTATGCGCCGAGCCTGGTCCATCCTCTCGGTGTTAGCGGCCGGTGGGCTAGCGGCTGTTGGCTGGTTTGTCGCACGCAAAACCGAGCGCCACCAGCCTCGGGCCGAGGGGCGAGTGATCCACGCCGAGCAACGAATGATTGGCAGCATGGTTAACGCCACAGGCACCATTCGGCTCCGCGTCGGCTCGGAGGTCCGCGTCGGATCGCAACTCTCCGGAATTGTAAAGAAGCTCAACGCGACCGTCGGCTGGCACGTAAACGCCGGCGACATAATCGCTGAAATCGACGACGCGCCCATTCAGGCCCGGCTCGCCCAAGCCGATGCGCAGGCGCAGCTCGACGGCGCGACCATGGAGCGCGCCCGCGTGAATGCCGAACGCGCGAAGCAACTTGCTACCCAGGGCCTCATCCCGGTTCAGCAGCAGCAGGACCTGGAACTCGCGCTCGAAGAGGCAAAAGCGAAATACGACAAGTCGCTAAGTGACCGCGACCTCGTTAAGGTTGACTTGCGATACGTGCAGATTCGGGCGCCCATCAGCGGCACCGTCGCGTCTGTCTCGACACAAGAGGGCGAAACCGTGGCGGCATTCTTCACGGCTCCGACCTTTGTGACCATCATCGGCGATAACGCCCTGCAACTTGTAGCAATGGTGGATGAAACGGACATTGCGAATGTCAGGCGGGGCAACCCCGCTTCGTTCACGGTGGATTCGTATCCGTCGAGGGATTTTCCCGGCATTGTCGAGAACGTTGCGCCGAAGGCTACGATTGTTTCCGGGGTCGTGAATTACGAGGTGACCATCCGCATCCAGAAAGACGCGAAACTGCTCAAGCCGGATATGACGACGAACGTCTCCATCCAGATAGCTCAACATGAGGCGCTGGTGTTGCCGCCGGCAGCTATTCAGCGGGATGGCGAGCAGACGTTTGTTTATCTCGCGGGCAAAGCAAAGCCGGAGCGGCGTCCCGTGGTTACGGGTAGCAAAGAAGGCGGAGTGGTCGAAATCAAGAAAGGAGTTTCCGAAGCAGATAGCGTGCTGCTTCTCAGCCAGGGGAGAGCGGATAGCGCCAAGCCGGCGTCGTGAGGTCACCATGATCGAAGTCGAGAAATTGTCCAAGAGGTATAAGCGAAACGAGAGCGCAGAAGTAGAAGCCTTAAAAGAGGCGACGTTTCAGATTGCACGCGGAGAGTTTGTTTGCGTGCGAGGGGCCTCGGGGTCTGGGAAATCAACCCTCCTCAATCTCTTGGGCTGCCTGGATCAGCCGAGTTCCGGCGCGTACCGGTTGGACGGCGAAGAGGTGAGCCGCTATACCGATAAAGAGCTCTCCCGCATTCGCAACGCCAAGATCGGATTCATTTTCCAGTCCTTTAATCTGCTGCCCCGGACGACGGCGTTGGAAAACGTCGAAATCCCCATGGTATACGGCAATGGGCGTGTGGAGAGGCAGCGCGCGCGTGACGCGCTGGTGCGCGTGGGTTTGAGTGAACGCGCGGAACACTTTCCCACGCAACTTTCGGGGGGCGAGCAACAGCGCGTGGCGATTGCAAGAGCCCTTATCAACAGGCCGACGCTTATCCTGGCGGATGAGCCCACAGGGAACCTCGATGTAAATGCCGCGAGCGCGGTGATGGGCTTGCTGCAGAGCCTGCACGGGGAAGGCCGCACCATTCTGCTGGTCACACACGATCCAGCGGTAGCGGCCTATGCTTCTCGCGAGATTCTTTTGCGGGATGGCGCCGTGGTTTCCGATCGTACGCTGAACGGAAATAATCGAACTGATCAAGGTGCGCTATGAGGGCAGCTAACATCATTTCCCAGGCGGCGCAAAGCATGGACCGCTACAGAGTTCGCGCCGCACTTATGATGCTCGGCATCGTTGTCGGCATCTCCTCGCTGGCCATCCTTAGTTCCGTAGGCGAGGCCACAAAGCGCGAAACCATGCAGCGATTTAAGAACATGGTTGGAACGTTTGACACGATCATTGTGAGGCCAGGCGGCGGCCGCTCACGCGGTATGCCAACGCTTGTAAACGTGCCCCCGACGCTGAGGTTTGACGACGCCAACGCCATCGCTGCCGAAGTGCCTGACGTCAAGGCCATTGCTGAGGTCCAGAACGCATTCGACATTGATGTGCAGTATCGTGAGCGCACCACATCTCCGGCCGTGTTTGGTGTCAGTTGCAACTGGCTTGAACTGCGTTCTGAAGACGTCGCCGAAGGCAGCTTCTTCAGCGAGGAGCAGAATGCTTCCCTGGCTCGCGTCGCGCTACTTGGGGCGGATGTGCGAAACGGCCTTTTCCCTGCGGAAGATCCGCTGGGAAAGGCGATCCGGATTGCGAATGTTCCGTTTCAGGTGATCGGGACGCTGCAATCGCGCGGCGCCGGTCCAGCAGGGGCGGCGCTCGACAATATTGTCTTGATCCCCATCAACACCGCCTCGCGCAGGCTGTTCAATCGCGATTACCTGACTATGTTGATCGCGCAGGTGAAGAACCCCGATCAAAGCACTGATGCCACGGAGAAGGTCGCCGCGCTTTTGCGCGAACGGCACCACATCCGGCCGCCTGCCCTAGATGACTTCACCATCACCAATCCCGCGGTAACCATGGCGCAAGTGACCCGCGCCGGAAGCACACTCCGCAAAGTTCTGATCGGCGTTTCGCTTATGGCGTTGCTCATCGGCGGCATCGTAATCATGGCTTTGATGTCGATCGCCGTATCCGAGCGAAGAAAGGAGATTGGGATTCGGCGCTCGGTGGGTGCAGCACGCAGCGACATCGTGCAGCAATTCTTGCTCGAAGCCGTATTGGTGGCATTAGCCGGGGGAATCGCGGGCGTGTTGATCGGTGTCGGCGGAATGCAGATTGTGGCGCGCATTCAGAAACTGCCACTGATCCTCCTTTGGGAGCCAATTATCACCGCCATTCTCGTCGCTCTTGGCACTGGTTTGCTGTTCGGGACTTATCCTGCTTGGAAGGCGTCTCGAGTCGATGCGATTCAATCTTTGCGCTCCTGAGATGAACGTCCGCGCTTGGCAGATCATCTTCAATTCCCTGCGCCAGCTTTGGCGGCATCGGCTGCGCTCGGCTCTTCTCGTCCTGAGCGCTGCGACCGGAGTGGTCGGTGTCGTTTGCTCGGTGAATTACGGTACTGGAGGAACGGAGCAGATTCTTGAGCAAATCCGGCGGATGGGAACCAACGTTCTGATCATCACGCCAGCGCAAAGCCGCGTGATTGCCGGCCGGGCGCGGACAGGAGAGCCTGTGACCACGCTGGTCGAGCGCGACAGTATGACCATTCGCCGCGAAGTGCTCAGTCGTACGCGATCCTCAGCATTGGTGAATGGGAGTTTCTGGCTGAAAGCCAGCGACCTATCCAAGAACGCTGCCGTGGTGGGGTGTGAGCCTGACTATTTTTCTATCCGAAACTGGCCGGCTGAGGAAGGCGGCATGTTTGAGGCAACCCAGGAGCACACAGCTTCGCGCGTCGCATTGCTTGGCCATACGGTTGCGGCGGATCTGTTTGGGACCGTTTCGCCGATTGGCAATCGCCTTCTCATCAACCGAGTTCCTTTTACAGTGATCGGCGTCCTGACCGAGCGCGGGCAGGGCCTCGACGTGACTAATGAAGACGATCAGGTGTATATTCCGCTATCGACCGCCATGCGCCGCCTGATGAATGTGGATTACTACGGCGGGATTATTATCGAAATCGATTCCATGAGCGAGATGGACGCGGCCGCCGCGCAGATTGCTTCACTCTTGCATCAACTCCATCACATACAACAAAAGCAGACGGATGACTTTCAGATCCAAAACCAGAAGACGCTGCTGGATACGCAACTGACAGCTGCGAGCCGCCTAGGGTTCTTTCTCCGCTGGATCGCGGCAAGCGCACTGGTGGTTTCGGGATTGGGGATGCTGGGCATTACCTGGATCGCGACCAAAGAGAGGACCTGTGAATTTGGGACACGGCGAGCCCTGGGCGCCACTGCATTTGACGTCTTTCTCCACGTCATTTCGGAGAGCACCGCTCTCGCACTCGTAGGTTGCATCGTGGGCGCTTCCGCTTCGTGGCCAATTTCGCGATTCATTACCCAGACGGCAGGGTTAACCTTTGTCTTCAGCAGGAGCGCTGTCCTGGTGGCCTTTGCCGCGGCGGCGCTGCTGAATATAGGTTTCGCTCTTTGGCCCTCGCGAAGGGCAGCCACCGTCGATCCGACCGAGGCCTTGCGCTATGAATAAAGAGAGTTTGACCGACGAGGCTGAGTGTTCAATTGAGCCGGGCCCCACCATCATGGCGAAAGCCTGGTCATGCCGCACCCAATGACGCGGCTCTGTGACAGATTCGGGGGAAAGAGTACAACTTCCATTCTTTTGGCTCCATGCCTTCATTCTATGCTGTCAGCCGCGAAGAACGGGAGCTCCAAACGGCGCACCGGTGGCTCCGCCATCCACCATTAGCTCGATCGCGTTGACGTAGGAAGAGTCATCCGATGCAAGAAACAGCACGGCTTTGGCAAGTTCTTCCGGCTCACCCCAACGACCCAGCGGAATTACAGAGGAGACGAACTTCGCCAGCTTGGTGGACTCGTCTGTGGACATAGAGGCGCGGGGCCCGCGATTCCAAATAGGAGTCTTGGTCGCACCCGGTGCGACGACATTCACGCGAATGTTGCGCGGTGCAAGGTCTGCGGCGATGGATCGCGCCATCGAGACGAGACCACCCTTCGTGGCTGCGTATGCGGCCTGACCTTCATTGGCCTACATAGTTGTGCACCGATCCATTAAAGATGATGCTGCCGTTATCGTTCAGCAGTGGCGCGGCTGAATTCACGGTAAAGAAAGCTCCATTAAGGTTAGTGTGGATCACGTTCTCAAAGATGGCCTCGTCGGTGGAGCCGGTGGGCGTCCTGCCGGAGATGCCGGCATTGGCGAAGACGATGTCGAGTTTGCCAAAATCTTTGGCCAGGTATGCGAAGAGCCGCTTGCGGTCTTCCGCAATGGTGACGTCAGCGCGGTGGCTTATGGGCAAAAGGTTACGCTAGGGCGCGTGGAGCGCGGCACCAGCAAGAAGGGCAAGGGATCGTTTGCTGACCGGTACCTGAGCAAGCGGCACCGGGATAATCCGGGCGACGGCTGCACCATGGCTGCGCTGGCCCAGGAGGTGGCTCGCTCGACGCCTGAAATCAACGCCGCGTTGGAGCAGGGATTTAAGGAAATTCTTTCCGTGAGAGGTGGGACCGGAAAGAAGCGATCTTTCGGGCAGCGGCGATGATCGGTGGCATAGTACTGGCTCGCGCCGTGCGGGATCCGCGACTCTCCGACGAAATTCTTGACAGTGTGCGACAAAAGCTCCGCTGATCGGGGAATGTGGAGCGAGATGTCCTTGAGATTGTTCTCGCCTGCGCCACGCACTTCGATGTTGCCGACGGAGCCCAATACGCCAGCCGTGTCCGTCGCGCTCCACTTCGGTGACATGAACGGAATGGGGATCGCGTGTCATGTCGGCTGGGCTCATGGGGTCTGTTGTCAAGGCCTTGCGGTTTAGCGCGAAAAGGAGACGGTCCTGATCTAGAGCAGTCCACGCTGGAGGACATGCCGAGTCCGTCTGTGCATCCTTCCTTCGACGATCTTGTGGCCAGCAAGGATTCGGTTTCCCCGTCTTTCCCTAAAAAAAGGCTTGCAACACATTACACCTTATGGTGTAATGTTCGCATGGATCAACTGTCGGACGTACTGATAGCCATTTCTCACCCCACTCGCCGAGCGATCATTGGGCAGCTAGCAAACGGACCTGCTCGTTTCCTGGATGTCGCAAAGCCTTTCGACACCGCTTTAAACGCAGTGACGAAACACCTGAAGCTGCTCGAAAGGGCTGGCCTGATTGAACGCAGAAAGCAGGGGCGTGAAGTGTACATATCGTTTCGAGGTGAGCCACTGAGGGAGGTAGCAGGATGGGTACATGAGTACGAGGGGTTCTGGAACGAACGCCTCGACCAGTTTGCGGAGTATTTTAAGGACAAAAAGAAGAAGGAGAAGAAGTAATGAAGAACTCTAAGAAGACCCTCGAATTGAAGTTTGAACGAACAATCCCTGCTCTACCGAATGAGGTTTACGATGCGTGGCTGAATCCAAAGATCCCTGGCAATCCCTGGAACGCAGCCGAGAAGTTTATTTTGGATCCTAAAGTAGATGGGCTCTTTTACTGGGCCCTCAAAGGGACGTCCCATTACGGACGATTCACGGAGATCGAGCGGCCGGGTCGAATTCAGCATACCTGGGTGTCACCGAACACCCTGGGAGAGGAGTCGATAGTCACTCTGACCTTTAAGCAACAAGGAGAAGAAACGTTCTTGGCACTCGTGCACTCCGACCTTCCGGATCATGAGCTGGCAAGGGCGCATGAGAAGGGTTGGAACTACTTTTTGGAAATGTTTCGTGAGCAATTTGGAAATGGCTCCCGCATAGAATACCGGTGGGATGACGCTCATCCGTCTGCGAAGACATGATGCCGTTTTACGCGCCTGCGCCAGAAATAATTCTGGCTATACCCAAAAGCAGAACGGAAACGTACTTGTGGCACTAAGAAGGAGCAATCATGGCAAAGGCAGTGATTGGAAACCAATCGGCGGTCACAGTTCCGCGACAAGATCGGGACACCGTTCGTAGATTTTATTGTGATGTCCTCGGCGGCAAAATCATGAAAGTGGACAACGAAAAAAGGACATTCTTTGTCTGCAAGAAGAATTCTATATCGTGTTTCCCTATGGGGATGTCCCTGATGAAAGCGAATTCTTACGGTCGTCAAGATCGATCTGGCTGCAAATACAGTCCGACAACGTGGAAGAAATGACGCGGAAGATTCTCGGTTTCGGTGTGAGGAAGCTCGAGGCGCTTGACGACCTGAAATGACGACTGGAGAAAGCCAGTGGCTAAATCGACCTTTGTCTACGTGACTTACATCCGCACCACGCCGGAGAAGCTGTGGTCAGCGCTGACCGACGTGGAGTTCATGAAGCGGTACTGGCGTTCACTGCGAAAGCCAGTGGACGGCGGGATCGTCGTGGAAGTTGGTGTGCCCCGATGGCCGCACGTCCGACGCCGGCAAGATCGTCGAGGCCGAGCCGCCACGGCGATTAGTGATCCGCTGGCAGCATCAGAACAAGCCCGAGCTCAAGGCCGAAGGCGAGTCGCACTGCATGATGGAACTGGAATCCAGTGGACCTGCGGCCAGGCTCTCCATCGCCTCCGCCATCGAGCACGAACCCTCGAATTTCGTCGTGGCGGTGGCCGGCGCCTGGCCGATGGTCATATCCAACCTGAAGTCCCTGCTCGAGACCGGTTCGATCGTCCTGCAAGACCCCTTCCCCATTAAGAGCGCCTATTCTGGAAAGGAGTACCCATGGCAAAGGTAATTTTTGGAAACCACTCGTCGGTTCTAGTTCCGCGGCAAGATCGAGACAGCATCCGTAAATTTTATTGTGATGTCCTCGGCGGGAAAGTCATGAAAGCGGATCCCGAAAGGGATTTCGTTCGCTTGGGAGAAGATTTCTATATCGCGTTTCTCTATGGGGATGTCCCTGATGAGAGCGAGTTCTTACGGACTGCAAGATCGGTCTGGCTGGAAATCAAGTCCGACAACGCGGAGGAGATGAGCCGAAAAATCGTCGAGTCCGGTCTTGTCAGGAAGCT